>Ga0154588_1077_pt1 | contig 64475 bp, 55 predicted proteins | sample RifGroF2_FD_116017 | JGI IMG/M metagenome (GOLD analysis project Ga0154588, IMG submission 116017) | Lentisphaerae bacterium GWF2_44_16
TGCCCTCTTGAAATCCAAATGGCCGCTTAAAACGAGTGAACCCATGAAAAAATATCTCCGCAAAAACAACCGCTAATTCGTTTTCCCTGCGTCCAGAGACTTTTGGCGGTGGCGTCGATATAGTGCTTCCTTTCATGAAAACATAAACATGAGTGACTTTTGTTGCATATTTTCCTGTAGTATGCCATGCTACCTTATTCAATGAGAAGCGACCACATAGAAAAGAATGGAATATTAACACCCTGTTAATTTGAGGAGATTTACTTCAATCAGTTCATAAGTGATTGAAGATGAATCAAAGTAGCTTAAAAATGGAAATTGGACAGCACTTGGAACTGTTCTAAAATTGATTTTGCGGTATAAATTGGCGGAGTAAAAATGACGGTCAATTCCGATTATGCAATTTGTGAACGGCTGAAAGAGCAGGTGGACGCATTACGCCCTTTTCCCCAGAAAACCTTGGACTCGCTGAAGGAATATTATCGGGTTGGACTGACCTACTCAAGCAATGCGTTAGAGGGAAACAGTCTGACAGAGTTGGAAACGAAAATCGTCATCGAAGACAGCCTGACCGTCGATGGGAAACCGTTGTCTCATGTGTACGAAGCGCTGGGCCATGCGGACGCCTATGACTTTATCTATATACTCTGGTGAAACATCGAAACGTCACTCTGGATGATGTCCTGAAAATCCACAATCTGTTTTATCGCCGAACCAATTTCGAGCAGGCCGGAAAAATCCGAACTGGACAGGTTTTCATCAGTGGAAACCGTTACAAACTGCCGAAACCAGCTGATCTTCCGAAACAGTTGACGAACTTCATCGATTGGTTTCAAAGGTCGGAACGTCTTCTGCATCCGGTCGAATTCGCGGCGCTGGTTCACCAGAAATTTGTATTTATCCATCCGTTTGTCGACGGCAACGGGCGGGTGGCGCGTCTCCTGATGAACCTGGCCCTGTTGCGCGCCGGATACCCGATCGCCATCATTCCGCCAGTCCTCCGTCGGGAATATATCGCCGCACTCGAGACGGCCCATCGCTCGACGAAAGACTTTTGTACTTTTATCGCGCAACGGGTGATTGAGACGGAAAAGGATTTACTTCGCCTTTTCGACGTCAAGCCGGATATTGGCGGTGTAAATACTGAGATCAGACTACTGGATTACATCAGGGCCAATCCAGGATGCAATACGCCCAAAATCATCTCGGATCTGAATCTTGCGACTCGGACGGCTCAACGCTATCTGAAAAAGTTGACCGATGAGAAGAAAATTGAATTCCGAGGCGCACCGAAAAACGGCGGGTTCTATGAACGCCGGAATAATCCGGTCTCCCGACCAGTCTGAAGCATGAAAGACAAGTTCCTGACCGGGGGTGACTATCGGGGGAAAACTGCGTTCAAATTGGAAATTCCACTTTGATTGTTGAAAAAGTTGTTCTCATATCAATTGGCGGAGAGGCAGGGATTCGAACCCTGGGTCAGATTGCTCCGACAATGGTTTTCGAGACCACCCCGTTCGACCGCTCCGGCACCTCTCCGCAAAAAACGTTTTTTAAATAGATGGCAGAAAGGAAAAGTGCTTCAAAAAATGATTTTTTAAAGCATAATCTCAAAAAAAAATTTAAAATTCTGGGAATATGGACATATTGTTATAGGAACTCATGAAATAAACAAAGGTTTTGACTATGCCGTTATATTTTTTCAATACTATGAACAGAAGCCGTGAGGAATTCAGACCTCTCAAGGAAAATGAGGCAGGGATGTATACTTGCGGGCCTACTGTTTACAACTTTGCCCATATAGGGAATTTCCGGGCGTATATATTTGAGGACCTTTTGAGGAGAACGCTCAAATATTTCGGGTACAAGGTAATTCAGGTGATGAACCTGACGGACGTGGATGACAAAACTATACGCGATTCACAGAAAGCGGGGATTTCCCTGAACGAATATACCGCAAAATACAAAAAGGCATTTTTTGAGGATTTGGCTTTTCTCAATGTCGAGCCCGCCGAACATTATCCCGCTGCCACTGACCATATACCTGAAATGATAAAGCTTATTCAGATGCTCCAGGAAAAGGGCTTTGCCTATAAGGCGGAGGACGGCTCGATTTATTATTCCATCGCAAAGTTCCCGGAATATGGAAAGCTCGCTAAAATAGATATGGAAAACCAGAAATCAGGCGTAAGGGTTAAAACCGATGAATATGCCAAGGACGCTGTAGCCGATTTCGCGCTCTGGAAGGCCTGGGATGAAAAAGACGGCGATGTCGCATGGGAAAGCCCCTGGGGCAAGGGACGTCCCGGATGGCATATCGAATGCAGCGCCATGAGCATGAAATATCTGGGAAACACCTTTGACATTCATACGGGCGGCATTGACAATATGTTTCCGCACCATGAGGATGAAATAGCGCAGAGCGAAGCCGCGAACGGATGCAGATACGTAAATTACTGGCTTCATTGCGCGCACCTCATAGTCAACGGCGAAAAAATGTCCAAATCGCTGGGCAATTTTTTTACTCTGAAAGATCTGAAGGAAAAAAACTTTACGGGGCCGGAAATACGTTGGATACTTTTGAGTGCGCATTACAGGAAAAAGTTGAATTTTACTTTTGAAGACTGTGAAAAGGCAAAGGCGCTTCTGAAGAAATTCGCCGATTTTTTCCTCCGTCTCAAAACTGTGGAAAAGGCCGGAAAGATATCTGACAAAATGTCTGAAATTGTAAAATCCGCGCAGAACTCTTTTAAGGACGCTATAGGCGATGACTTGAACATTTCAGAGGCTGTTGCCGCGCTTTTCGGACTTGAGCGCGAAGCCAACAAGCTTATGGATTCCGGAGAAATCACAAAAGAAGAAGCCTCATTGATACTTGAACAGTTCAAGGATTTCGACAAGGTGCTGGGGGTATTGAACGTTGATGGTCAGGAAGAAAAAATTCCAGAGGAGATAGAGGAACTTGCCGGAAGACGTCAGGCCGCGAGGAAAAGCAAAAACTTTGCGGAAGCCGACGCCATCAGGGATGAACTGAAAAGGAAAGGCTGGGTACTTGAAGATACAGCCAAAGGCCCAAGGTTGAAAAAGATAAGTTAATGGCTTGTGTGGAAATGTTTTTTCACATCAGTCTATTTCTGTATGATGGGATCAGGAGAAGTCTTGCAGATGGAGCAAGATGCTCTTTCGATTAAGTTTGTTTCCAGCAACTGGCAGGCTGGTGTCGATATTTCCTTTAATATGATTTTATTTAATAATTCAACTGTTTTAAATCCCAAGTCAAACCTGGGGTGATCGACCGTTGTCAATGGCGGTTCAGACAGCGTTGATTCTTTAATATTATCAAACCCGATAATTGAAATATCATCCGGTATCTTCAGGCCTTGTTCTTTAATAGCTTGCATTGCGCCCAGCGCCCTCATGTCGTTTGCAGAAAAGATAGCTGTAATATCTTTTCTTGCGGCTAATAAAGTTTTAGTTGCCATTTTTGCGCTTTCAGCAGAACCGTCAATGCACTCTATCAGCATGTCCCGGGAAAAATCAATGCCGTTGGCATCCAGAGCGTCACGATATCCATTGAGCCTGAGTTGAAATGTCAATAAATCAAGGGGGCCGCTGATAAAAGCTATTTTTCTATGCCCCAGGGCAATAAGCTTATTGACTGCATTTTTAACACCATTTTGGGTGTCGGGAGCGACAAAATTAACTTTTATATTGCGGAAATGTCCCATCGCTATAACAGACGGAATACTGTTTTTTTCGAAATGGGTACATGTAAATTCGTCATCTTTAGAATATCCCAGGAATATGACCCCTTTTGCGCTGTTTTTTTTAACTTCATTGATATAGGCGTCGAAAGAAAGCTGGGAAAAACCGGGGAGTTTTTCAATAATATGCGTCTGATATCCGAAAATTTCACATCCTCTCGCCACCCCCCTCAACATATCGAAAAAGACAAATGTGCTTAAAGGATCACGTTCTAAATCCTCCGCTTTCGGTATGAAAATAATGACAAGTTCTTTTCGTGAAAAATTATGGTCAGCAGAAAGGGCGGGAGACGCGGCAAATGTACCTTTTCCCGGTATCCGCTGGATAAGTTTGTCATGTTCAAGTTCTTCGAAAGCCTTTCTTACAGTTCCACGACTGATTTTAAAAAGCTGACAAATTTCTTTTTCAGTAGGCAAAGGAGCATCCGACTTGTCATGGTTTGCAAGTATTTCGCGGATTTCATCCCGGACTTTTTTATATAGTATTTCTCTTCTTTTCATAAATATTTTTACCAAACCCTTGACAAATGTTCATATGTACACTATAATATATACATTATGTTTTCTTATTTGTCAATGGGTAATTCTATTACGAAGGAGTATTTATGTCAAATTTTTCTCTTAAAATTCAAATTTTTCTAATTAATATCTTCTTATCCGCCATATTAACTGCAAGCAGTTTAGTTAAAAACGGCAGTTTTGAAGAAGAGCAGGACAATAAAGAAAATATATCCGGCTGGAAGACGGCAGGGAGTACTGAAGGAGCAAAGGTATCGCGTTGCTCTGATACAGCAAAGAGCGGAAATTTCTCAGTCCTTATTGAGAATAACAAGGTAAATTTGAATAAAGTAGTCAATGTGGGCATTTCAACAAATGAATTTCCCTCTCCGCCCGCTCTTTCCAAAATCAACATTTCAGCCTGGCTGAAAGCTGAAAATGTCAGGCAGGGGCAGGCGTCTTATCATAAATTAAGGCTAACGGTGTATGCTTTGGATGAAAACAAGAATAAAATATCACATCATGAAATTGTATGTACAGACGGCTCTTTTGATTGGAAAATTTTTTCCGGCACAATGTGTGTTCCCAAAGGGACGGATTTACTTAAAGTAGGATGCTGGCTTACTAACAGCACCGGCAAAGTCTGGGTAGATGATGTTCAGGTTACAGTCAGCGAGCTTCCGCCATCCGCCAGTAAGATGCTGAGGGGTAATTTTGAAATTGATGAACCAGTAATAATACCAAATCCATGGAAACGTATAAAAGGAGAGGGGAACATTGTTTTTAAGGATGTTGCCGTCAGTTTTTCGAATCTCAATAAGGACATATCTGAAAATGTAAAAGATTTTTTTAAGAGCAAAAATATAAGTTGCAGTATGGCAAATGAAAAAAAGAACGAAAGTCTGAACATATATTTCATCAAAGGCGCTACTTCTGACACGAACCACAACAAAATTAAAAGCATTTTTCCATCTCTTTCACTTAAGGATTTAGGAGAAGAAGGATATTTTTTAATTACTGATGAGAAGGGAGACGGAGACAAAAACATATATTTAACGGCAAATACAGACCGCGGCTTGTTCTATGCTTTTCAGACATTGAAACAGATTATTTTATTTGACGATAAAAATAAAACTTATCATATCCCCCAATTGCAGATAGCTGATAAACCGACCCTGTCTCTTCGCGGTATGGTCATGGGTATATGGCTCAGGCAGGGAAAAGCTCTTGAGCTCATAAAATATTGTGAAAAATACAAATTAAATTTTCTTTATATTGGAGGAACGTGCCTGGATAATAAACTTGGAGGTAATCCGAAATTTGGAACAAATTGGAGAAAACCATTCTCTGAGAATGAAATTATGCAGCTTAAAAGCATTTTGGAAGAAGCCGGTAAACGCTTTATTGATGTCCCTGTAACATTTTCACCTAGAGGGTGCCCGGCAACCTGTTATTCTTCCGATGAGGATATTGATATAATCGTCAACAAAATGAATTCTCTTTATAAACTGGGATTTCGAACTTTAGGAATCAATTTTGACGACTTGTCAAACTCAGGAAGTGAAGGTATGTCGAACCCTAAAGACATTGAGTTGTTTGGCAATGATATTGGGAAAGCGCATTCTTATTTTACAGAAGAAATTTATAAACGCCTTGCTAAGATTACAGGCAAAGCAGACTTTACATTTTATTTTCTGCCTATGGCCTACGGCCGTTTCCAGTATATGAATGACAAAGATAAAAATTATTTGGAGAAAGTATCTGATTTAAATCAGAAAATCAAATTCATAGCTTGTGTCAATGGGAATGATTTAATTTCCGGGAAGTATAATGATTTCATTAAAAGAAAAGCTGTTATATGGGACAATTTTTTTGCCGGATGGGAGAGAGTAGGCGCTCCTGCTTTTATTCCTCCGTTTGATGGAGATAATAGACTTAGCGATGAGAATATATCAGGCTATATGATTTTACCTCTTCCGCCCCGTTCAGAAGACGCGTCACAAGTAAGCAGGATAACTGCCGCGGATTATCTCTGGTCTCCAGAACGATATAATCCTGAAGCTTCTTTTAAGAGGGCAGTATTGCAGATGCTGGGAAACAGGGATAATATCCGTAAATTGGCTGACTATATAGACAGGGCCGAACGTATAGCTCTCTTTGATTTTCCATCCGGCAATACCCGAAAAGAAAAAGTGAATATTATTCAAGCTGAAAAAGATTTTCTGAATAACCCTGATTTAAGACAGACTCTTAAAAGCATACTTCCTGAACGTCTTTTGAAGCAGGAACTTTCAAGAATCGATAACAATCTTAAAGACTTGAACATGATTATTGAAGACTTGCAACAAAGGGAATTTCCTGTATATGTAAAAAGAAAGACGGGGGAAATAACAATTGATGGAAAACTTGATGAACCCGATTGGAAAGAATGTACAGTCCTTGACAAATTTATAAACATAAAAACCAATGCTCAGGCAACTGTACAAACTTCAGGAAAACTGATGTATGATGACGATAATGTTTATATCGCTGTTATTTGCCATGAACCGGATGTCAAAAATATAAAAGCAAAACATACTAAGCCTGACGCTCAGGTTTATGAAGATGATTCTCTGGAACTTTTCCTGGATACCAGGCAGGATAAAAAAAATTATTTTCATATTGTAGTCAATACTATCGGAAATTTCTATGATGCCAAGACTTATCATAAAAATTGGGATGGCAATTATTCTATAAAAACGAAGATAAATGATGATTCATGGGTTCTTGAAATGAAAATCCCGGTCAAACAATTTGATATTGATAAAATCAAGTCTGGAGATTGCTGGAATTTTAATATATGCCGGGATAAGCATACAAAACCTGAAGAATTCAGCAGTTATTCTATGCTTATTCGGAAAGCATTTCATTATCCTGTGCGCTTCTCAACACTGGAGTTTAAATAGTTATGATCAGCAATACTGAAAAGAAAACTTTTATGAGCAGGCTATGGTATTTTACTTTAGTCGAACTTCTAATAGTTATTGCTGTAATAGCGATTCTTGCCGGCCTTTTACTGCCGGCCCTGAGAAGCGTAAAGCTCAAAGCCGGAGAAATAGCATGCCTCGGCAATCTGAAACAATTAGGTATCGCCAACATGAGTTATGTCTCTGATGCTTCCGAATACCTTCCATATAGCGTAACGGATTATCAATTATGGGATTATTTGCTTATGCCGTATATGGATTATCCTCAGGATAGCGCCGCGGCCGGGGGAAAAAGCGGATACAGTATATTTCATTGCCCCTCGGGGATGCCCACTACTCAAGTAGCTTCAAAATTCAGAAGTCGCGGGTATTCTTACAATCACAATCTTACGTATTCAACAGCATCCAAGTTAAATAATATCAGTTCTACCAGTAAAAAACTAATTATTGCGGATTCTGCCGGAAGCCTTAACGACCTTGAATATTGGACCTTTTGCAAACCCACTCATGCAGCTATGGTAGATCGTTACGGTTATCTGAAAAATCTGATATACCGTCATAATGATAAAACAAATGTCCTGTTTGCAGATGGTCATGGGAAAAATGTGTCAAGAGCGTTTTATGATACAAGTTATATTGAATGGGTTCCCGAGGATGTAGAATGGTAACTGAGTATATGCAGGATTTAATAAAATTATGAAAAAGAAATGTTTAATTATAGCGTACTCACGGTCAGGTTCTCTTATTTGTCAACAGACAATCCTGGTAAAGGAGATGAAAAGGGGGAGATTTTTCACGCTCATCGAATTGCTCATAGTGATTTCCATAATAGTAATCCTTGCGGGTCTACTTTTACCGGCTTTGCAGAGAGCGAAAGACTCTGCCAAAAAGACATTGTGTACCGGAAACTTGAAACAGATAAAGATAGGATTTGAAGAATATGCTGTTGATTTTAACAGTAATTATCCCGCCCCTCTCCTCTCTGAAACCGGAAATTACTGGAGCAATATCATCTACAGTTTATATTTAAGCAATAAGGGACTTGTCACTCTGGGAACTGATCCCTGGGGATATGTCACTTATCGAAACTATATCGATTACGGCCGGGGAGAAAATGGTACTCCATTACTGTGCCCTATTAAGCCTGAATATTCCGGCGCCTGGAAACTTTCATATGTCATGAGCCAGCAACTATGCAGTTCGGCAGGAACTTATGACTCAACATATACTGATTATAAAAATCTCAGCAGAATCATATACCCTTCTGAAGCAATGCTTGTTATGGATGCTCCAGGAGAAGGACCATTTATGAGACGTTATAACTATGAAGATGTCGGCATGTCAACACAGCTTCACAATCAAGGGAAAAATGTTCTCTTCTCTGATGGACATATTAGATGGTATAGCGCTTTGAAAATACCAGATATAACACTGGGAAAAGGACGTTTTTGGACAGGTACTGATCTATAAACGGAGGGAATTATGTTTAATAAAAAAATATTGGCGGTCATGTTCTTTGCGGTTTCATTCATTTGTGCTTACTGCGAGGAAAAATCTGAAAAGGCAAATCTTTCATTTCTTAGAGGTATGCCCGATGAACCGTGGTGGAGAAATGAATATGAAAATAGAATTCCCATTTTGATAACGGAGACGGCCGGGCTGAAGCGGTATGCTGACCCGATATGCATTGATCTGGAATTTCCTGTCAATACTAATCCGAACTCTATCCGGGTACTGACAGTTTCCGGGAAAGAATTGCCATCGCAGATAAATGTTAAAAAGGAAAACGGAGTGGAAATTTCTTTTTCCATTACCCTTGAGAAACATGAGAATGTCCCGCTTTTCATATATTTCAGCAAAAATACGGAAATTAAACCGGCCGTTTATGAAACTGACCTTTCCATCAGGGATAAAAAAGAATACTATGAAATAAGCAATAATTTTCTGAAAGTGGAAATACTGAAAAAACCGGGAGAAAAACATTGGCCCAGGCAAGGCCCTTCATTTATAAAAAGAATTCATATTATGGGTTCGGCTGTTGATAATGAGTTATGTCCGAGGGAGCCGGACAGGGCATGGGCCGGCCATGTGCTTAAAAATCTTACTTTCGATACGGCAGAATTAATTGAAGACGGGCCTGTCAAAAAAACAATTCTATTTAAAAGTAATTCTGTTCTGCTGAGTTATACCCTTTATAATCAATCAAACAGACTTGATTACAAAATAAAACCCCTCGCGGAAACAACACAGGTAAATACGCATACGGGTTGGGCCCCTTATGGAGACTTGAAGAACGATATTGTTTTATATGAGGACTCCAAGGGGCTTAAGTCGCTTCCGGGATGTACAGGCGAGGTTACGGGAAGTACAAGCTCTTATCCGGAATACAGTAATTTGCGTCCCTCCCTTACTGAAGGATGGATAGCCTTATCTGATAAAAGAGGCGAAACTGTCGGAGAATTTTTCAGCCTGGAAAAATGTTTTAAATGTTCTGTCTGGATACACCACCTGCTCGGAGGGGGGAATGTACATTTGACTTTTAAATCCTCATCTCCGATAACAGGCGCGTTGTCGGCAATTATTGGAAATGGAGAAGCATTTCGTGATAATTACTTGTCATGGAGGCATCCTCCGGTTATAAGCGTTGCTGCCGTCCAGAAAAACAACGGAAAAACTTTTAAAGCCCCTCGTTATGATATTGACAATGTCAGAGAAATTCTCATTGATACTACCAGGCGCGGCGCCCGTGAAAACAGCAAAACGGCTGAGGCATGGGTGGACAAAATGCAAAGCATGGGGGCGAATTCAATAAAACTTGGAATCCATGAAATCGTCTGGCCGACATCGCATGAAGCCGCCATGAAAGATCCGGGCAGGACAGATTATCTGGTTGAATTTACCGATGCCGCCCACAAACGGGGAGTAGCTGTCCGCTTATGGGGAAATTACCTGAAAAAATATAAAGAAAAAGGTGTTCTGGAGAGTTTCTGCGACCAGAAAATAAAACAGCGGATTATAGAAGATTTCATAGAGATGGCAAAAGCCGGCATTGACATGGTTTATCTGAAAACAGGGGATGAAAATCATCATCTTATGCGTATGCAACTTATCAAAGAATTCCGGGAAGGGTTTAAAAATACATATGGCATAGAATTCCCTGAAATAAAAAGCAAAAAACAAGATTTTGAAATGAGGACAAAAGGAGCTCCTGATTGTTACCCGTTTCTATATATGGAAATCCAATATAATCAGTTTACAAAAGAATTATCAGAAGCAATCAGGACAGCCGTACCTAATGTCCCTCTAGGTATTCTCTGCAGTGGTTCAGGGGCGTTGAAAAGAGACGTTGACATTGAAGAAAAAGCCCGGTACTTGGATACAATTGATACTGAGCTCGTTTTAAATGACGAAGCTCCTGATCTGGCGCATTTGAAATATGGCATCAGGTTCCCATTGGGCGCGCTCGGTAACAGAGGGAAATCAGTTCAACATCATTTTTATTTTGAAAAACCATCAGAGAGAATGAAAACAGTCGAAATGGAACTTCCCTTAATCTTTGGTATAAAATCCTTTTGCCATGAGACGATCGATTATGAATTGATGGACCCGAAATTCTTTGAAGGTACACAAGCTTTTTATAAGTTTTTGAATTTTACCGGGATTGACAAGTTTTTACAGGGCGCTGCCCCGTTGAAATTTACGGCAGTGTTCAGAGACAGAAATGCTTATTTGGATGATATCGTAAAGGGAAATATCGAAGCTGGCATGAGTATCCATGAATACAGGGCCAGAGGACTTATGGGTATCCGCAATATCCCAATGGACATAATAGTCAATCGTTTTTTCTCTCCACAGGAATTGAAAAAATACAAACTTTTGATAATTCCGAATGATCAGTGCCTTTCTGAAAAATCGGCTGCCGCTGTAGACGAATATGTAAAAGAAGGCGGTATCCTTTTGACAGAAGGTGAAACCATAAATAATCATGTGATAGCGGATATTGCCGGAGTGAAAAAAACGGGAGAAGTGAAAAAAAAGGGAATAATTAAAACATCTTCTGTTTTAGCTTCCGGCATTACACAAATAGAAGCAGAAAAAAGGGTTTCAGTTGTCCCCATGAAACCTGTCGAAATCCTCGCAACAGATCAGAAAAATAATCCGGCTCTGCTTTTAAGTAAATACGGAAAAGGAAAAGTATTATATTCCCCGTTTATTCTTACTGACGGAATACCATCTTTAGGCAATAAAACAAAATTCATGGAGAAAATTATAGGGTTTTTGTCTGAACCCCTTCCCATGCAAATAGCTGACGGACAGGAAATTGAATCAAGCATACTCAAAAACGGAAATGAATATCTGCTTGGCGTTTATAACCCGTCACAAAAAGAAACTGATTTTGTTCTCAAACTTTCTATCCCAGTGACGGACAGTTATAAAATTTTGGCTTTTGATAACGGAAACGTGATAGATTTTACAGATAGGCTTTCTATAACTTTAAAGCCGATGCAGGTAAAATTATATCTTATAACGCCGGAAGCTTTATTGAAAATGCCACAAGCAACAGCATGTCCCAATAAGACAGGTTATTCCTGTCCATAAATAATAATAATCCTATATAGAAAAAATGCAGAAATTAACCACAAAATTAATTGTTGTCCGGCCGCTTGAAACAAATAAAGTGTTAATCAATCCGGGCATGGGATTTACTACGTTCAATCGCTTTAATGGAGACATCAATCCTTGTGAGCTGGTTATCAAATCGCCTGATCCTGAATCCAATGGCGTTATAGCTGAGAATAAGGATTATCCGCTTAGTTCCCTGGCATATTTTCGTACTTATTGGCGTTTTATTGAACCTTCTCCCAAAAAATACAATTGGGAATTGATTGATTACCTTTTGGAAACAGCGAAATTTCGTAAACAGTCACTGGTATTGAGAATACCCGGCAGAAATAAACGCGTCTATGAGTATCCTGACTGGTATCTGGAAAAGGTAGGAGGTTGGGAAAAACTTACAAAAAAATATCCCATCCCTACAGAAGATCCGTGCTATGTAAAATATTACGGTAATATGATTAGGGCGCTTGGCGAACGTTATGATGGACACCCGTATCTGGATAGCGTTGATCTTTCAATTTCGGGGAGTTGCGGAGAGGGCGGCGGAGCGGCTGATCTTAGCGGGAAAGCTCGTGAAACATTACTTGACAGTTATCTTAATTCATTTGTAAAAACCCCTTTGCTCATGTTATGTTCTGATGAAAAAACCACAAGTTACAGTATGTCAAAAAATGCGGCCGGCTGGCGCGCTGATTGCTTGGGGGATATGGGCGGATGGGATGACGATTACAGCCATATGTTGGATTATTATCCAAGGGCCATTATTAAATATGGTCTTCAGAATGCATGGAAAAAAGCGCCCGTTCATTTTGAAGCGGCTTGGAATATGAAACACTGGCTGGAAAAAAAATGGGACATCGACTATATAATAGAGCAGTCATTGAAGTGGCATATATCGGCATTCAACAACAAATCTTCGCCAATTCCGGGAAAATATTGGACAAAAGTAAATAAATGGCTGAAAAAAATGGGATATCGTTTTGTCCTCAGAAAATTGAGTTATCCCGGAAATGTTATTTCAGGTAAAAAATTTTTAATCGAAACATGGTGGGAAAATAAAGGAGTCGCTCCAATATACCGTAACTATGTCTTAGCGTTCAGATTAAAAAATCAGAATTCAAGTTATATTATTAAAACAGACGCAGATATAAGAAATTGGTTGCCCGGTGATATTATTTACGATACAGAACTTTTTATCTCTGACAGTATTCCCAAAGAAAAATATAATATTCAGATAGGCATAATTGACAAGGATACAGAAAGGCCAATGGTAAAACTCGCAATAACTGGCAAAATCAACAGTGGGTGGTATGAAATGGGAGAAGTAACTGTAAATTAAAGACGCTCTCGAAGAATAAGGGGAATTTAAGATATTATTTCAATTGGCAGTAAAATAACAGGGCTTGATAAAATGTATGAAAAAGAAACGGTTTATTATTTTGGGAGATACCCATTTCTGTACTCATGATATCCGTGGCGGATATAAGGGAAATTCTTCCCTGGCTGAACTTCCGGATTACGTAAGATATGCCGATATGGTTGAAAGCGTACTCAAACCCATGTTCTCAAGAATAAGGTCGTTTAAGCCGGATTTTGTCATATCGACAGGCGATTTTGTTGAAGGCGGCATGAAAGATAAGAATAAGACATACCGCGAAATGAAAGAAGGCTGGAGGCTCATAAAATCCCTCAAATGCCCTGTTATAATTGCAAAAGGGACGCATGAAGGTTCTGGAACTTCCATCGGAGCGGAGGCTTACCGGAAAACAGTCATGCCTGAAATATCCGGATTGAAAGGTGTAGAAGGACAGAAAGAATATTTTATTTTCAGAAAAAATAACTGCGTTTTTTTCATTCTTGATTACCTTGATTATCATCTGGGCAATGAACAGGACATTTGGCTCGAGGCAGAGCTCAGAAAAGCTTCGGGAAAGGCGGAACGCATTTTCATAGTTGCTCATCCGCCTCTCTATAACTGGGGCCGTCATTTTTTCAACGAGCCGGAATTCATCAGACGTATAACGCGACTTTGCCGCAAATACCCGGTTGACGCATATCTCTGCGGACATACCCACAATCAGGTTTTGAGTTATCATGAAACCGGAAAAGGAAAAGGGTTCATGCAGGTAACGGGTTCATCCGTAGGCTATCCCAATATGGACTTGAGAGCGCTTGACGAATTTCACGTACCCGCCAGGTTTACAGTGAAAGATAAATTGATATGGGGAATACATGAAGACAGTTCGCCGGGATTTCATCTCATAGAAATAAATAATAACGACAGGATGAACATTGAATGGCATTCATTCAAGAGTGATAAAGCTTCTGTTGTCATAGAGACGAGACGTTCGCGGCCTTCTGAAATCACAGCGCCGGAATACAGAAGATATGAAAAGAAAATGAGCGATATCGATATGAGACAGATAAAATCGGGTATCCTCTATATTTATGGTTCTTATCAAAATAAGAATACTGAAATTTCTGTCAACGACATTTCATTAGGGGAACTGCCTCCGAATACCACTTATGCGGCCAGGCGTTTTATTACATTTACACCTGAGGTGTTAAAAACGATTTCGAAGGAAAACAAAATAAGAGTAAAACTCCCTGAAAAAGGAGATTTCACGTTTGGAAGCCTTTCTCTTGAATTTTTACTTCTTGATAACAGAATAATCCATTCCGCTGTTTCACCGGAACTGTTTGTATGTGGTGAAAGGTGGAAGGAATTTCAAAAACCGCGTTCTCTTGTGAAAGTAAAAAATGAACAAACAGTCTCTCTGACAATTAAGGTTTAATTTATTATGCGGGAGCTTATAGATTTAATAAAAGAATCGAAATATTTCGTGGCGTTTACGGGGGCGGGAATTTCCACGCTTTCAGGAATTAAGGACTTCAGGGGTAAAAACGGGCTTTACAACAGTAAAGATATTGACGCGGACAAGATATTTTCGCTGTCTTACTTCATGAAAGATCCGTCATATTTTTATACGAATTCAAAAAATTTCATTTATGATATTGATTCAAAGGGGCCCAATATAATTCATAAAGAACTTGCCAGGCTTGAAAAGAAAGGCATTCTTAAAGCATTAATCACACAGAACATTGACATGCTTCATGAGAAGGCAGGTTCTGAAAATGTCATAGAGGTGCACGGTTCGGCCTCCAGTCATAAATGCCTTTCCTGCGGGAAAAAATACGGGTTTGACGAAGTATCGGTAATCGTCAATGATGATAAAGTTCCGCGCTGTGAAAACTGCGGAGGAATAATCAAGCCTGAGATAATATTTTTTGAAGAGCCGTTAAATGCGACATCGATAGAGATGGCTGTTCATGAGGCTTCAAGGGCTGATTTGATGCTGGTGCTTGGTTCTTCTCTGCAGGTGCAGCCCGCCGCCTCTATTCCGCTTCATACGCTTGACAACCGTGGAAAGCTGATAATAATCAACGATATGGAAACCCCTCTGGACAGGTATGCCGAATTAAAATATGAAAACCTGGAAAAATGCTTTTCGGGAATAGCCTCAGCTTTCTGATTTTATAAGAAAAAACGCCGGCGGAAAAGTTTCCGTCAGCGTCTGAATTAAAACTTAACGCGGATATGTCAGCGTTTGCCCTTTATTTTGCCTGCTTCGCCGCTGCTGGTTGTATAAGTTCCTTCAAAGGAATTTTCGCCGTCAAGTTTAAGATTTGCCATGAAAGTCCTGTTAGTCTCGGGACATACTCCGTTCAGGACAACAAGTTCGCCCTTTACGTTGCCGTTGAGATTAAATCTGCCTTCGGCGTCATTGGCTGTGCCTGTCAGTTTGAAGCCTTCCTGATAAAGCTTCATGGAACCGGTTTTATTCTGCTTGCTGTATTTATAAGTCCACTGTCCGGTGAGGTTGTTACTTTCAGGAACGCTTGTGCATCCCGAAACAAGACCTAAAAACATAGCGGTTACTGCGAGAAGTAAAATTTTTTTCATTTGCGCACCTTTTTAATTGTTTGAGGTTTATCGCCGGGAATATATTATATATACCGTAACAAGGCAATTATTGACCGTTGAAATTTTGAAATTTTTGTTCTCTGTTTCAATCTGCTGAAACTTTATGGGCCGTTTCTTTTTTCCTGTATCCCGTGAGCATGACCCCGCCTATCACAAGTATAATGCCCAGTGTATTGAAAAGCGTAATTTTCTCGCCCAGGAAAAACCAGGCCAGGAATATGGTCGATACCGGAGTGAGATACTGCATGACATTAAGCAGGGAAAGCTCTATTTTGTCCATTGCTTCGAACCACGCGAAAAACGCCACTGCCGTCGGAAAAACCGCGAGATAAAGAACAATAGACCATGCGGAAAATGTAACAGGCATTGTATGCGCCACAGGCAATATCAGAAGCAGTATGAGCAATTCAAAAGCGCCGAGCAGCATTGTCCAGGTAGTGGCGGCATAGCCTCCGACTCTTTTCACTACCGACTTGCCGAAGACCGAATATATCGCCCAGCAGCAGGCAGAGGCAAAAACAAGCAGATCTCCGGCAAGATGATTCATCTCATAGGCAAAGCCTTTCATCGTTATTACGTCAACCACAAAGAGACAGCCGAAAAGACTTATGAGTATGCCCGTAATCTGAAGAATGGAAATTCTTTCTCCTATAAAAACACCGAGAAAAAATATGATTACCGGATTTATCTGCATGATGAGCGAACTGTTTATGGCGCTCGTCGAACGCTGTCCCAGAAAAAGCAGCGCGCTCATCCCGGTAACTCCGAAAAGCGCCAGGACGCCCATCTGCAAAATGTCCTTTACCTTTACCGCGAAAAGCTGTTTGCGCATGAAGATATATCCGTAGAGCATGAGTATGGCGCCGCCTATGATGAAACGTACAAAGGAAAGACTGACAGGGTCTATCTGATTATTGCTTATGAGAAAGCGTCCGCTTACAAATGTCGTGCTCCATAGGAAAGCGCTGACAAAAGACCAGAAGACGCCGACTGCGTAATCAGATTTTGAATGTGTAACAGGATTTTCCACTTCTGCGTTTTTTCCGGGTAAAATTTGTGAGGGACTAATATATCACCTGCAGGAATATTTCCAAAGGGAAACAGATTGTTCAGTCGTTTCTTCTTTCGATGAAGCCGCTGATGACCTTGTCAAGGTCCTGATGTTTTCCGTCCGGCATGTTGAAGCGTTCGCATATTTCCCTTATTATTCTCACGGTATGCACGGTGGCGCCGCTGGCGAGGTCGGCGGCAGTGCGTTGAATCTTCAGTTTTATTTCCGGTATAAGGCAGACATAATCGGATTTGCCGGAACGTCCCTTTTCCTGAATTTCGGGATAGGCCCCGTCAAGCGAGACATTTTCAACCCCGCTAAGCATGAACTTGATGGTGAAAAGTTCATCATAGTATCCGAGTTCCGAATAGAACTGCCCGAGAAAATAAACGGCTTCGGAAATGAATTTTATGATGTCTTCATAGTCGATGGCGTCGCCTTTCTTTTTCATAAGCCTCAGAAAGTAGAAAAGGCCTGACTGAAAAGCCTGCCAGAATTTTTCCTCTTCTTCAGTGTATGAACGCAGCGCGACATTTGTAAAGAAGCTGTCCGTTATATCGGCGTGGTTCAAAAAATATGAATCATCAAAAGTGTAAATTGAATTTTCCACAGCCCGTTTTATCTCGGAAAGGCTGAACTTTTCCTGCTCAAATTCTGAGGGGAAAACAGCGATTTCCCAGAGTACACCTTTTGCGAGAACGGATTTTTTAGTTTTCTTGACGTAGAGTTGTTTTGAATGATTGATTTGTTCGATAAAGTAATTTTCAGCGCCCGGTTCAGGGGATTGTTTTCCCTCGTAAAGTACGCCCCTGAGCATACGGCCCAGGAATTCGCGCTGATTTCTGAGGGCCCTCTGGACAATGCCGTGGATTTCAGATGCCCTGTAGGCCGGGCGGCTGGAAGCGTCCGCCGTTCGTATATAAAAAACACCCTGCTGAAGTTCATTTTCGCAACTGTAGCCGCATACATGCGGAAGAGATGAAAAACGCCTTATGACGAAAACAACGTATCTTTTTCTGTCAACCACGGGTTTTTCTATATCAAAATCGACCTCCGGGTCTGAATATCTGTTGATGAAATTGCCGACATCGGTAGGGTCAAATGATTTAGCTTCTTTTTCAGTAAGGCCTGTATATAAACGGGGACGCCCGGCTTTGTCTTCTCCCACCCCGACTACGAGGTAGCCTCCTTTTGTATTGGCCATGGCCATGCAGTGACGGGCGAATTTAGCCTTTTCCGCCCTCTTGAGCCTTCCCCAGTTCTGCGCCGCTTTATAATCAAGTTCTTCAGATTCTATTTCGCGGTAAATTATTGACCGCCAGTCAACGGGGATTCTGTTTATTACATTTTTTTCCCGCATTTCAAGCCTCCCGTTAAAAAGCTTACTCCCTAAGCTAATGCCATCATCGGATTAATGCAAGAAAGTGAAAAAAATACAAACAGCGTATTGACAGTTTCATTTGGATGATATATAATATTGTACAATGTAAAATATTTAACAATGTAAAATTATGACAAAGACAATACAGGTAATAGAGAGAGCTTTTGATATAATGGAGCATCTTGCTCCCGACCGTGAAGTTTCCCTTGACGCGCTGACTGCCGCCACCGGATTGAATAAGGGCACTCTCTGCAATATACTTAAAACTCTCGTAGCGCTGGGCTATGTTGAGAAAAACGGGCCGGGGAATTACCGCCTGAGCTCAAAATTCATGAAGTTCGGCGAAACCTCATCCCGTGAAAAACGCATAACTGAGACAGCTGAACTTTATGCGAAACTTCTTGCCGATGAAACCGGGGAATCGGGCGTTGTATGTACCTTGCGCGCGGGCCGTGTACACATTATAGCGCAGGCGCAATTTCAGCGTTCGCTGATGATAAATCCTTTTTCAGTTTATAAGGATATCTCCCTTTACCACAGTGTTTCAGGACGTATCCTGACGGCATTTCTCTCTGCCGGGCAACTGGAAAAAATCGTTGAAGTCTCGGGCTTTCCTGGAAGCGAATGGGATAAGATAAATGATCTGAAAAGTTTTGAAAAAAGCTGTGCCGGAATTTGCTCAAAAGGTATTTCAGTAATGAGCAATATTGAAAAGGAAATAAAGGCTTTCGCCGTACCTGTTTTTGATAATGAAAAGCGCCTCTGCGCATCGCTTGGCCTGACCATACCGCTCTCCCGCTCCAATGCCAATACTGATAAGAAAATAATAGCTTCTCTAAAGAAAAATTCCGCAAAAATGGAAAAGGCATTTTCGCGGGAAAAACTTTCGCAGGAGGATTTCATTAAACTATAAAAAGGAAAACTTATGAACATCAGCAATCTGGACAAATTCAAATTCAAAATCAATTCAGGAAAAGTCTGTATAGGCACTGTCATAACGCTTTCAGACCCCACGGTAAGCGAACTTGCCGGCGACGCCGGATTTGACTTCACATGGATAGACATGGAACACGCGCCGCACACACATGAAACGGCAATAAACCACATAAGAGCTTTAAGAGGTACTGATGCCGCTCCATTCGTCAGGGTGCCGTGGAATGAACACGGGATAATCAAGCCTGTGCTGGACATGGCCCCGGCGGCCGTTATCATCCCTATGGTAAATACGAAAGAAGCGGCCGAAGCGGCTGTAGCCGCCTGCCGTTATCCGCCGACCGGCAACAGAGGATGCGGTGTCAGGCGCGGCAATCGTTACGGCGCGACGCCTTTTCTGGAATATCTGAAAATTTCAGAAGATGAACCAATGGTGATTGTCCAGATAGAACATGTCGATGCGGTGAAAAATCTTGACAAAATCCTGAAGGTCCCGGGCATAGGTAGTATATGCGTGGGGCCGACTGATCTTTCCGGTTCCATGGGCAAACTCAACCAGCTTAACGACCCGGAAGTTTGCCGTGTTATAGATGAAATCTGCGGAAAAACCCGCCGTGCCGGTCTGGTGCTCGGCACCGCGAGCGGTCCTCTTGATATATGGGTCGCACGAGGTATTCAATGGATAGCGCTTACCAGTGATTGCGGCTCGATTTTCGGCAAGGCAAAGGAAATCCTTGATAATGCTTCAAAATTCAAACAGAAAGATTTTTAATGAAAATAAAAATTTTAACCGCAATACTTTTAATAACCTCGACAGGACAAAATATGATGGCAAAAAATAGTGCTGATTTATCAGTTAAAGTTGAAAATACTTGCAGCGAAACGATTCTGAAATGCGGAAAAACGGCGGAATTCAGCGTCGAAATCAGAAAAGACGGAGAGCTTCTCAAAAAAGGCGAATGCAATGTCGCCCTTTCAAATGACGGGGGAACTCTGTTGAAAGAATACAAGTACAATCTCGCCGACGGCAATCCGTTTAAAGTTACAGGAACGATGAACACCCCGAGCTTTTTCAAATGCCAGGTTGATATGGACAAAGCCTCAGATGCCTCATCTGCCGCTTTTGAGCCTGAGAAAATCGTTCCCGGCCTTCCCTGTCCCGATGATTTCGATAAGTTCTGGGCGGACAGCGTAAAACGTCAGGAGGCCGTGCCGAATCCAGTCAGGTTGATTCCAATGCCGCAATCCGGCAATAAAAAATGCGAAGCGTTCAAAATAGAAGTTTCGACTCCGGACAATGAAAAAATCTACGGATATATGACAGTGCCGCGCAAAGACGGAAAGTTTCCGGTAATCGTGAATGTTCCCGGCGCCAGCAAACTGGTGAACGCTCCTATTTTCCGTCCTGAAGGAAGCATTATCTACGTGGTGATGAATGTACACAGGCTGGACCCCTCAACTGATCCGAAAGAATGGCAGGCGCAGAAAAAAGCCATCAGGCCCCTGCGTTACGCCGGTTTGCCCGACCGTGAAAAATACTATTACCGCAATTCGATACTTGCGGTAAACGCCGTTATAAATTATATGACGTCATATCCGCGATGGGATGGAAAACACCTTGTTTTCGACGGAGCGAGTCAGGGCGGCGGCTTCGCGCTTTTCATGGGAGGCATCAATAAACATCTGACGGCAGTGGTGTCCAGAATAAGCGCCATGTGCGATCACGGCGGCTGTCTGGCCGGACGGAGTTCCGGCTGGCCGTTGCTTTACATGCAGGCTGCCGCGGACGATAAGGAGCAAAAAGATAAAATTCTGAAGATGTCCGCTTATTTCGACGGAGTCAATTTTGCCGGACGCATCAAAGTGCCTGCTCTGGTAGCTGTCGGATTCAAGGACATCACATGTTCGCCGGGTTCTGTTTATGCCGCTTATAATTCCATAAACTCGGAAAAGAAAATCATCACCGATGTGCAGGCCGGACACGGTATCTCAAGAGAATATTCGAAACAGATTGACGAATGGCTTAAACCCAGGCTGGGATTGGAATAAAAATAAAATAAAGGATTTTAGTGTTATGAAAAAAATCAAGACACTCATAAGCATGATAGAGCCGCGTCCTGAAATAATGAAACTTCTCTCGGAAATAGAGGATTACGCTGATATCAGCTTCCTCGGAGATGGAGAAAATATCGGCGAGAGGCTTGAGGGAGTGGAGGTGCTCTACGGTTCAATTCCCGAAAAGGATTTTGAAAAGGCCTCCAGCGTCCGCTGGATACAGACCAATTCAACAGGAGTGGAACACATGATGTATCCGGCCTTCAAAAACAGCGATATCATTCTGACCAATGCCGGGCCGTCCATTACCACAATCGTGGCCGAACATGCCCTTGCGATGCTCTTTGCCCTGGCGCGCAACCTGCATATACAGAGAGACTACATGCATGAACACAAATGGGAAATAGACTGCGGCGTCGAGATAGGCGGCCTTTCCCTGGGAATACTCGGTTTCGGGAGGATAGGCATGGCCATGGCGGTACGTGCCGCGGCATTCGTAAAGGAACTTCACGTGCTTGACGTAAAAGTGCCGGAAAAACCTGATTACGTCAAAAAAGTCTATAGTTTCGATGAACTCCCTGTTCTTCTAAAAAACTGTAATGCCGTAATATGCTCTCTGCCATTGACCCAGCAGACAAAAAATATGATAAGCGATAATGAAATGGCGATGATGCCGGACCGTTCATATATTGTGAACATAAGCAGGGGAGGAGTAGTTGACGAAGCCGCTCTCATCAGGGCGCTTCGGAAAGGCAAACTTGCCGGTGCCGGACTTGATGTTACGGAACAGGAACCGTATCCCGCGGACGGGCCCTTGTGGGACGCTCCCAGGCTTCTTCTTACCCCCCACAGTGCCGGGTACTGCGAACGCCTGAAGGAGAGAAAAATAATTCAGTTCATCAAAAACTTCAAGGCATACGTGAAGGACGGCAAAGTCCCCGGAAGCCTTGATAAAAACAGGGGCTGGTAATCAGAATATTTTGCTGAGGACGTAGAGAGCGAGGAGGGCTTCTTCACAGGTGGTCTTTTCCTCCTCAAATTTTCTATATCTCAAAATAGCGAGAAGCCATAGCGAATAATTGAGCGTATGGTTTTCATTGAGAAGTTTGTCATCGGCGGCCCTGTTGAAATCATCGTAAGTCCAGTCATAAATATTGACGCATTTCATTTTGTCATATTTGATTTCAGGACAATAATACTTGAACCCCAGATTGAAACATATTCTGATAAACTCGTCATAATCGGCTTCGTCAAATTCATTGAGGAGATCTTCAAGGATTTTTATGTCTTCGCTTTTATCGGGAAGCTTCTTTCTTATTCTTTCCACAAATATTTCAGAGATGGAACCCGGCTGTTTTTTTTCTCTGAGGAGAAAATTATAGAATTCGCCGACAGTACCGACCACATTGGCGAGGGCTACGCAGAACTGCATTCTTATGGATGGCTTCATTATTTCCCTGAACTTGGGCAATATAAGGGTAATGACGGAAATATCATCGAATTTGCCGAGCGCGTCAGCTATCGCGGCAAGCAGAAAAAGATTTTGCTCTTTTGTAAAAGCGTTCTTCAATTCGTTCAGTGTTTCAATGGCTTTTATTTCCCCGAGCGCGAAAGCGGCGCCGCCCCTCAATCCTTTTTCCTGTGAATTAAGCGCTTTCAGCAGGGATGGTATTGCTTTTACGCTTTTCAGGCGTCCCAGTGAATAAGCGGCCCCGGTGGCGAGCCCGCTCTCTTCGTCTTCAAGTTTTTCCATCAGGGCTTTTTCACTGTCTGGGTGTTTGATGAAGCCGAGACTGTTTACCGCGCTGTAACGTACCGGAGGGGCCGGGTCGTCCAGGGCTTCAATTACTTCCGGCAGAAAAAGGCTGCTTCTGTTTCTCGATATGAAGTTGAGCCTGTCCTGAAACGACATTTTTCCCGTTACATCCACAAGTCTGAAAAATGTCCGGAGAGGGTTTCCCTCAAGAAAAGTCGTTACCGTACTCCAAGCCGAGCCTTCGGGACCTGCTCTGTACGGGGTAAGCAGCAGCGCGCAGACAGGCATGCTCAGCGCGCTTATCATGATTATGAAATGGTAAGCGCTGAACTTGACGCCGGGAAGCTCTATCTGGGAATTTGCGAAAAAGTCCATGCAGACGCCTGAAAACAAGGCCCCGAGAAAACCGGCGAGGCCCGCGATACTGAAAAAAAGAGCCATGAAAACGGAACGGTTTTTCTGCGGAGTTTCAGCGGTGAGTATGGCAAAGACCGCCGTAATAAGCCCGGCATTGAGAAAGCCTCCGTAAATGAAAACAAAAACCGGCATCCACAGGGGTGTGCTTTCCCTTATGAAAAGAAAACCTGTAAACTCGAAAGTTTTCAGCAGTGTGGTTATGATTATCACCGGCTTGTTGCCTTTCTGCGCGGCTATGGCGGACCAGAAATAACTGCCGAGAAAGGAAGCCAGCGATGAAAAAACAGCGTATATCTGTATAAGCGTGTTGGAGTAGCCCAGGTTTTTCAGGAGATATATATAAAAGAACGCTATGAAAAAAGAACAGATAAAGGTGAAAAAGCTGTAATAGCTGATAAAGCTTCTGAAATTGTAATCGGAAAGAGCTTCCCTTATCATCCTGAACGGCCTGATTTTTTCTCCTGTAATTTCCGCTTCCATCTTAGGAATGCCGAAATAAAAAAATATCTCGGCCAGAGACATGAGCGCTCCCGCAAAGAGAAGCACACTGATGACAAAACTTCCGTTTCTGCCGATATCCAGACTGAAACCTATAAAGAGACTGACGAATATGGCGGCTATGAACGTTATGGCGTTTCTTTTGCCCCAGAAACCCGCATTTTCCCTTTGCGGAACTAAATCACCTATCCAGCTGAACCATACAGGTACGCTCAATGAGGAAAACAGATGTGTGATGAAAAAAAGGATTATGAAAATCGTGTTAATCAGAGAGTTTGCGCCGCCTGTTTTCATGATTATTATAAATCCGAGTAGAAAGAGAAGCGAACGCGAAAGCAGGGCCGCTGATATGTAAATCCCCTTTCGTCTGCCCCAGTAAACGGCAAGGAAAGCTGAAATCAGCTGGAACGGCAGGACTATATTGGGTATCGAATTGACCAGGCCTATCTGAAAGTTGCTCAAATCCAGAAATATGCAGAGCACCGAGAGGAAAAGACCACAGCAGATAAGGTTTGAATAAAGCACCGGAAGCGCCCCGGTATAAATCACCGTCGCGCTTATCCTGCGTATTTGTCTTGCGCTTAAAAACATTGTAAACCTTGTATATTATCTGGGCCCCATTCCCTTCGCAAACGAAGTTGAGCGAAGATAATAAATAGGACTCCGTCCTCCTTTGCAAACAAAGTTGAGCGAAGACAATCAACGGGACTCCATCCCATTGATTTTATATCTTAAGGATGTATTTTCATAGAGTAAATTGCTATTTTCTTATAAAAATTAACCCCGGAGCATCTGAAATGGGAAAAAAATTCATATATAAACGCGTTCTCCTGAAAATAAGCGGAGAAGCCCTCAAAGGCAAACAGGAACACGGCTACAACGCAGAAGCCGTAAGCACTGTGGTTGACAGAATAAAAGCGGCGATGGACAATAAAATCCAGATGGCGCTGGTAGTCGGCGCTGGAAATGTCTGGCGCGGAGTCAACGGGAAAAACTGGGGCATGGACAGGGTAAGCGCCGATTACATGGGCATGCTTGCCACTGTCATGAACGCGCTTTGTCTGAGAGACGCTCTTAATTCAAAAGGAGTGCAGGCCGTAGTGCAGACTTCCATCCCGATGTCCCCGATAGCGGAACCCTTTGACCGCCTGAAAGCCATAAAACATCTCGAAAAAGGCAGGGTGGTTATTTTCGCGGGGGGAACCGGAAGCCCGTATTTTACGACAGATACGACAGCATCGCTCCGTGCGCTGGAAACAAACTGCGAAGCAGTCCTCAAAGCCACCAAGGTTGACGGCATTTATACCGCCGACCCCATGAAAAACCCGGACGCGAAACGTTATGAAAAACTTTCTTTCGATGAAGCTATTTCAAAAAAACTGGCGGTGATGGACCTGACGGCTTTTTCAATGTGCAGCGAGAACAAACTTCCCATAATAGTCTTCAACTTTTCTGACCCCGGAAGTCTCACGAAAGTACTCGGCGGGGATTTGAGCATAGCTACTGTAGTGGAATAATTCTTATCTGCGGATTATACGGCCTACCGCCTGTATTTCCTGGGAATTTTCAGGATCGGCGGAAACCGTCCACTGAAGTGTTACAGAGCTTCCGTCCGGCAGTTTCAACTGATGTTCATGAACGGCGTCCGAACCGCTCTGCGCAAGGGAAATCAGACTGTCCAGAAGCCGCGTCCTTTCATTATCCGGCAGTCCTGAGAGAAAAGCTTTGCCTATGAGTTCATCTTTTGTTTTGTTTTTAAATATGGAATATGCCCGGTTTACGAATGTCAGAATGCCGTCGGTCTGAAAACGGCATACCAGTTCGGTCTGGCTTTCAATTATTTTTCTGAAGAGGGATTCGTTTTTTTCGATCTTTATCTCAAGTTCTCTGTGTTCGATTTCCCTGGCCTTGTTATCAAGGCTTTGCTTTACAATCCTTCTTATTTCAGGGAGCAGGAGGGGTTTTCTCAGGAGCCTGCTTACGCCCATGTCGTAACAGCGTATTATTTCTTCATCGTTTGCGTGGACGGTAACGGCGATTATCTCAAATTCGTCATCAGGCTGCGGCTGAACTTCCCAGAGAAATTCAAAACCGTCCATTATCGGCATGAACAAGTCAAGTATTACTACTTTGGGCCTGTGCTTATTGAAAAGCTCCAGTCCGTCCCTGCCGTTTTTAGCGGAGTATATTTCATAGCTCTCGTTTTTAAGGGCCCTTTCGAGGATAAACCTTATAGATTCCTCATCATCTATTATCAATATTACGGGCTTGGTCATATATTCCGTCTGTTTCTATTCGCATATTTTATCAGTTTTATCTTCATAAGGCAGATAAATCCGCTCAGTAATTAATAACTTTTACAGGTATGTTGTCGTTTTCATATTTGACACCTTTGTCCAAAGGGGCTTTGTTCAGGACCATGACAAACTGCCTGGCCCACTCTTCCATGATATCCTTCAAATTGCCATAGGCCCTGAAATCGTCAAGATTAAAAAACGCGGTTTCCTGCTTTTTTCTGTCCTTAAACATGGCTATTACTTTACCGGTCGCGCCGTCGCGGATGCGGCCTTCGATTGCGACAGAGGACTCCATCGGGCTTTCGGTATTGGCCTGTTTAGTCATTTTGATTGGCACGAGGATGAAGCCTATTGGCGTGAGATTTGATAAATTCTTCAATGTGCCTATTGCGGGTTTCCCCGGGACTATTTTTACGAGGGCCAGTTCCAATACCAGAACGCCGGGGCCGGGTTTGTCAACCAGTTTGAATCGGTTGTTTTTATTCTCTTTCAGCGCGGTTTTGAAAGCGTCTTCGGTGTATTTTGCGAAATCGGCGGTATCCTGGTCTTCCACGTCGAGCCAGGTCCTCATATTATTTCTTTCAAGCCATGATTTCGGAAGCTGTTTTTTCGTATATACCGGCATAATCATGATCTTATCATAATTGGCGTTTTTAAAACTCGGATCTTTCCATACCTCATGGATAGGCAGAAGATCACAGTGTTTCATCATTTGCGGGTGTTCCAAGAAGCCTGAATCCGGAACGGGTTTAGCGGGGTTGGAACATCCTCCGGCCAAAATCAAAGCAGAGACTGCCGCACAGATAAACTTCAATTTATTTTTCATTCTGTTTCTCTCCTTTTTGAAGACTCTAATTTATAAGACTCAAAGGTTTTTATTCAGGCTGATCCAATTTGCCTTCTCTGACAACTTTATATTTTCCGGTATCGGTGTCAAGGTCATAGATGTTGAAATTAGAGAGACTGTCAAAACCGTCATAATGTGTCGCGAAATTCAGGGAGACGGAACCTGTTTTGTCGCAACTCTGTACGCGGTGGAAAACATTGCAGGGCCAACTGAGCATCGCGGGGCCTTCAAAAATGAGTTTTCCATTCTTCTTTATCAGGTGAGGAGTAACAGTAAAACTTTCGACAGTTCCATTTTTTGAGGTATATATCTCTATATATCTTATTCCGTGAACGACAAGCAGATTGTCATCCTGAAACGGGTGCATGTACCAGGGCCTGTCAACGTTCGGCATGGGCGCGGGAGAGACGGCACCGCTCCCGTGTATGACCCTGTGTATGGAATCAATCCGGGGAATTGCATTCACCGGGATTGTATCAAACGCCACATTGGGAGTTCTTCTCATCGGGTTAAGGGCGATAATTTTATAAAGCCCCTTTACTTCATCTATGACATGAACGTTGTTTTTGACCATCTTTTAAGACCTCTCTGTATTTATACAGTAATTTCCCATATATTCCCTCCAATTGCAACTGTGAATCCATTTACTTTTTCAAGTTTGTAACAGCAATATTATTTTATATCGAATTCCTGAAGCTTATCATCAAGGGCAAGTTCTTCTACTGTAATATCTTCTACGTGCGCGAAGCGCGGGCCTTTTTTAAACCAGTCAAGCATCAGACTGACTTCGTCCGCATCGCCCTGCAAAAGGGCTTCGACTTCTCCATAACCCACATTCCGCACATATCCTTTCAAGCCAGGATATTTTTCCGCTTCCTGCAGGGCGCCGTAGCGGAAACCCACTCCGGTAACACGGCCCGATACTTTTATAAGATATGCTTTTTTCATAAGAGGGGCTTTAAGTTTTGTTTTTCCTTTTACATTAGACTCTTTCAGGGCTATTTTAAAATGAAAAACTTAATCATCCGGGAAATTCGTCATGGAAAAGGCGCTTGAACATTTTACAGGTTTTCTCACTCTGGAGAAAGGGCTCAGTGAAAATACCCTCATCGCGTATCGTACAGACCTCTTCGATTTCATAGATTTTCTCAGGAAAACAGGCATCGCGGGTTTCGAGCATGTATGCCGCAACAATATTCTGGACTATCTGGGCAACTGCAAGGACAGAGGCATGGAAACCGCGACCCTTGCCAGGCGGCTCGTTTCGGTGAAAGTTCTTTTCAGGTATCTTTTTCAGGAAAAGCTTATTCCGGCGGACATAACAGATGTCATGGATTCCCCGAAGCTCTGGCGGCTCCTGCCGGATTTTCTTTCAACACAGGAAGTCGAAAGCCTCCTCAACGCGTTTGAAAAAACAGGCAAAGACCCTCTGATTTTCCGCAACAGAACGATTCTTGAACTGATGTACGCGTGCGGGCTGCGTGTTTCAGAAACAGCCACCCTGAAACTCGGTTCAATCAATATTCCCGAAGGAATAATAAGGGTAATCGGCAAAGGAGACAAAGAAAGAATTGTTCCTGCCGGAAAACCCGCCCTTAACCTTGTCGGCAGATATATAAGCGAAATAAGGCCTCAACTGCTTGCCGGTGAAGAAAACACCCTCTTTCTTTCCCGCACCGGAAAGCCCCTGGACAGAGAACGGATATGGGCCATTGTCAAAGACGCGGCCAGAATAGCCGGGATACATAAAAACATTCACCCTCACACCCTGCGCCATTCCTTTGCCAGCCATCTTCTCGAAAACGGCGCGGACCTGAGAATAATACAGGAAATGCTCGGCCACGCCGATATAAGTACCACTCAGATATATACTCACATAGACCAGCAGAAACTTTTAAATGTTCACAGGCGCTTTCACCCGAGGGCCTGAAAAAAAGAAAGATTATCTTTATGAATGGGAAAAAATATAAAGTAAAAAAACTCTCCTTACCGCAGCTTGCCATACCTCTGACGCTGTTTATTATAACATTTGCCTCCTGGTTCTACATATCATTTGTCTATAAAATTCCCGCAAAGGTACAACGGACTTATCCGGTAATGGGGACGATGGCGGAGCTTACCCTGTACGGCGCTAAGGCAGATGCCGAAAAAGCCGCCGACATAGTGCAGGATACATTTCTGGAAGTTGAAAAAGTATGCAATATTTTTAATCCCGACAGCGAAATATCCATGCTCAATAAAACCGCTTACGAAAAACCCTTCAAATGCGGAGAACTCCTCTGGGATCTCCTTATGCAGTCAAAAAGGTTTTATACTTTATCGGGAGGCTCTTTTGATATCACCGTCAAGCCGCTTATGGAGCTCTGGGGCTTTTACAGAAAGGCCGGCAAACTTCCCTCTGAAAAGGAAATTTCCGAAACCCTTGAAAAAGTAGGACTGGACAAGGTAATTTTTGACGAAAAACTCCATACCGTCAAATTCACCCGCCCCGGCCTTTCCTTTGATCTCGGAGGAATCGCCAAAGGCTATGCCGTTGACAAAGCCGCGGAAGCCGTGAAAAAACTCGGCATCAAATCAGGCATCATAAACCTTGCCGGCAACATGTATTGCTTTCCCGTCCCCCCTCCCGGCAAAAAAGAATTTACCATAGGAATAAGGAACCCTCTCAAAAAAGAAGAAATCTGCGGTAAAATAGATTTGCTTGGTACATCAATATCCACCAGCGGAAACTATGAGCGCTATGTCATAATCGACGGCATCCGTTATACCCATATCATGGATGTTAAAAAGGGAAAGCCCGTAAGCGATATTCTTTCTGTTACCGTAATTACTCCGCTTGCTCTTGACGCGGATGTCATTTCAACATCCGTTTTTATCAACGGTGAAAGCTTTGCCCGGGAAATATGCTCCAGATACCCGGCGACAAGCATTCTGATAATCAGGCATCCTCCCGGAAAAATGGAAGGGACTGAAATAATCAAAATCGGCGGAGTATGGGGCGATATTAAACTTTAAATCCTTGCCGGTCAACGATATATTGCGGAAAATCATCTGCTGACTTAATCATAAAGTCTTTCTCTCAATATTAAATCATCTTTTTTAATAAAATACATACAAAATAATCACTTGGAGCTATTGACTTAGTCAGGATTTGTGATATAATAAATTTAAATGGATGAAAAGGGATTTTGGAGATGAAAAAAGACAAAATATCAATAGTCCGTTCTTATATCCTGGAACAGATTGAAAACGGTTCTTTCAGGAAAGGTGAGAAGATTACCGGCGCTCGCGAAATAGCATCACTCATAGATGTATCTTTCCTGAAAGTTCAGCAGGGCACTGAAACCCTTGTGAGGGATGGAATACTTGAAAGCGCCGGACGCGTCGGTACCTTTGTATCAAAAGAATGGCAAAATACCATTCCCAGAGATTCCATTAAAACTATCTATTCAAAGTATCCATGGTATTCAGAGTTCAAGGAATTACTGGAGTCTGAAATGCCCAAATGTCTTATCTGCAACGAATTGACGCATGGTGTTTTTGAAATAAATACCACTATAAATGCCCAAAGCAGGCAAAATGAATATATGGACCTCAGCCGGATATTTGATACGATTTATCCTGACAAATCAGACTTCTTCATGCAACCTTTTCGCAGTTTTTATTCGGGGAACAAGCTTTTCGGCATACCTTTTATTTTTTCGCCGCGTGTCATGTTTTACAACAGGGAACTTTTATCAGAAGGCGGCTGTGAAGAACCGTCAGACGCCTGGACATGGGATGATTTTATAAACAGCATAAGAATACTGAAAAAGACATTTCCCCCTGAAAAGATATTCAACTGGACAGTTCAGGGATGGGGCAATTTCATATTTATGTCCGGAGGCTCTCTCATGCGTCCTTTGGAAAAAGACCCTGTCAGGATTGACAGCCCCGAAACAATAGACGGTCTCATGAAATATGCAGCCTTGAAAAAGGAAATGGAAATAAAAGATATCGCTAAAATATCGGACTTTGCCTATGACAGAGAACGCTTTGTTAAAGGTGAGATGGTTTTTCACATAGCGCCCAGGCAGATTATGACGTTTCTCAAAAATTCGGACTTCAGGAAATGGGGCAACGTCCCGATGCCCGGAAGAAAATTCACCAGTCAGGCCACTGACGTGATATGTGTAAGAAAATCTCTTGCCGATTTTCAGACGGCCTCGGATTTTGTAAGACTAATGCTGTCTCAGGAAATGCAGGACTTCATGGCGTCCAGATTTTATGCGATACCGGTACGCAAATCTTCCGCTTTCAAAAGCATCGATTTCGATCATCCCGGCGACACTATATTCCTTGATGAAATACCTTATATGACCGCCGACTACAATCTGGCTTCCCCTGAAATATCTGAAATGTTGCGTTGCGGCCTTGAAGGCATATTCGAAACAGATTGCGACATAGAAAAAGCCGTCCGTGAAGCGGCCGCCGCACTGCGGACTGTTCTACGTTTTAAAAATAATAATGGAAACTCCCTTAAATATCAGGAGGCTGTATGAAAAAAAGAAAAGGCAGGAAATATAAATTTACGCTTATCGAGCTCCTCGTTGTGATAGCGATTATAGCAATTTTAGCGGCAATGCTCCTGCCGTCTTTGCAGAAAGCGAGAGATACTGTCAAGCAGACCGCATGCAAAAACAACATGAAGCAATTCGGGGTGGCGCTTTTCCAATACACAGGCGAAAGCGCAGATATAATGCCGCTGGGCAATGTATATCCTCAGATACTTCTGCTCCCGGTAATATATCCGGATAAACGCATTGACAATTTTGAAATCAAAACCCTGTTCTGGTGTCCATCGGCGAAAGCGGACGAATATGCCGCAACGGTTACGGGGGCTCAGATGCAGCAGACTTGTATAGACTATCAGGCGAAACTTACCAATACTTATTCTTTTTGCCAGTCCCCTTCTGAACTAGGTCCTGTAAAAATAACCATGTTCAGCAAGCCTTCCAAATTTATATATGCCGCGGATGGCAAGGGCTCATTCAGATTCTCCCAGTTTGATTTCGACGGACATGTCTTTTACAGGCATCCTTCCAATTCCCTCAGTGCTCTTTTCCTTGACGGGCATGTGGATGGGAAAAAATATAAACCCACAGTAACTGGGGCCCTCACTCAAAGTGGAATGCTCTCCGGTGAATTCAACTGATAATAATTTTACAAATTAAAAAGGAGATAGTTGATGAGAAAATTACTAAGCGGCCTTTTCGTTTCCTCACTCTGTATTTTGACTATTAACGCTGAAACTGTTCCGCTGACTTTGCAGAACCCTTCAAAGACTGAATACAAAAACTGGCCCCTTACTTTTGGTGTTCCCTTCGCAAAGGACGCCGTAAGTTCCGGTGATAAATTCATCCTCAAAGACTCATCTGGAAAAGAAATTCCGATACAGACTGAAATTACTTCAACATGGAGTCTCAATGGTCCCGCCCGCTGGCTTTTGATTGATTTTCCAGCTGACCTGAACGGCTCTGAAAAACAAAACTACACCTTTGAATACGGGAAAGATTTAAAAAACATTACTCCCGGTAAATCTATAACTGTAAAAAATATCGAACAGCCTTTTTCAGGTTACGAAATTCAGAACGATTTTTTGAAACTGACAGTACGCAAAGACGCCTTCAACCTCTTTGATAGCGTTACGGCAAACGGCAAAGTGCTGGTCAAGGAAGCGAAGGATTCAGGCCCCTATATTATTGACGCTTCGGGCAAGACATACATGGCGGCATGGGGCCAGCCTGACGAAGTGAAGATTGAAGAGGCCGGGCCTCTGCGTGTTGTTGTCTGCGCCAAAGGTTGGTATTATGCCAAAGACGGCGAGAAATTCTGCCGTTACCTTGTCAGGACTCATATTTTCGCCGACCAGCCGTTTGTCAAAGTCCTTTACACTTTCATAATAAGCGGCGATACCGACCGCGCCAAATTCAAGGACATAGGATTAAGCGTCCCGGTGGAAAGCGCGAAAGCCGTTTTCGGCGGGCTTGAAGGAAAAGCGTATCAGTCCTCTGGCAAATCGCAATATCTCCTCCAGTACGACTGCGACAAATTTGCCGTGCGCAAAGACGGAGAAACTCTTGAATGGGACAAAAATCCCGATGGGAAAAAAGCCCCCGGCTGGATAAAGGTTTCGGGAAACAACGGTTCAGTTCTGATGTCTGTAAGGGATTTCTGGCAGCAGTTCCCGAAGGAGCTGGAATTCACGGATAAGTCACTTGTTTTTCACGCCTGGCCCTCGCACGGAATAGCAAAGACCGACAGAAAAATCGAAGACGCGATGATCCAGTATCTCTGGTTTGTTCACGAAGGAAAAGTCCTGGATTTCAAAGTCCCTGAAAGCTATATAAAGCACAAGGAGGGCCATTCTGAATATGAATACAGATATCTGGCTTCTGGCGCAAAGGCCAACTGCATGGGATTGGCGAAAACCCATGAACTGCTTTTTGCCTTTGAGAGCGCAGACAGCAAAAAAGATGATAAGATACTTGCGCTGTGGGACAGGACGCCTTCGTGCCTGGCATCTCCCGAATACATGTGTTCGACGGGTGTTTTTGGAAAGCTTCATCCTTATGACATCCAGAAATTCCCTGAAGTCGAAAAGGGCCTTTCAAGGGCGTTCGACTGCGAAAGGAGATTGGAAGACCACACAAGGGATTACGGGATGTTCAACTATGGTGACGGGCATACCGGATGGGACTTCAAGAGAAACAGGTGGTCGGACGTTTATCGCTGCTGGAGAGCGTTTCATCACGGCGCTCCGAGGGTGCCTTGGATATTGTACGTCCGCTCCGGCGACAGAAAATATCTTGATTTCGGCATACGCAGTGCCAGGCATCTCATGGATATAGATGTCTGCAATTATACAATACCTGAATTGGAAAAGAAGCCCTATCCTGACGGAAAAATTCTTGGCGCTTTGAATGATTACAAAGGTATTGTGCACTGGCATTCAGGCTCAAGGCTCTTCGATTATAATACACTGACCGATTTCATGCTCTATTATTATTATCTGACAGGCGACAAAAAGGGTCTGGAAGCCGCAGTACAATGGGGAGAATCTGTAAAGAAAAGATACAACAAACCTTTTGGTCACAGGGAAGGCGCCGGGACTACTTCGTCTCTTATAGATCTCTATCAGGCAACCTGGGATGAGGGATACAAAAAAATCATAGACAAACAAATGGAATACATGCTGTCCACGCAAAATATGGAAGAGAAAAACCAGAACGCAACAGCGCCGAAACAGAATTCTGATAACAAGGCTTTAAGCAACAGCGAACTTCCCTACGGCGCATTTCCCCAGTGGGAAAACTATGCCCCGTGGATAGAGAAATACTGGCTTCTGACGGGTGATGAAAAAACAGGACAGAGAATTGTCGCATGGGCTGACGCGTACATCGCCGGATGGGGCGATTCATGTTCGCAGTACGGCGGAATACAGGTCAATATCCCGGCATACGCGTACTTTGTCAGCAAAGATCCGAAGTATCTTTCATACGGGATGAAACTGATGAATAATTTTATCAGCAGTATAGAGAATTCACCGGGATCGCTGATGGACGGTTTTGCACACAGTGGTCAAGTATCTCTCGGATATGGTTATATGGCCCAGAGGCTTCCGTATTTACTGCAGGCTCTTTCCGAAGCAAAGGAACCGATAAAGGAAGATTGGAGCACATCTGATAAATTCTCTTTGCCTTTCAGTCTTATTTTCTCAAATAAGAATAAAACTCAGAACATTGATTTTATCCTGTTTGATGAAAAAGATGCTGATTTTAAAATTATCCTTGGCGGAATTGTAACTTATACAGATAAAAGTCCAATAAAAGTAACGGTGGTATCTCCTTCGGGGAAAAAAGTGGCGGAAAAGGACTTTACTCCTGGTAAAGGTTCCTTCGATCTTTCTCTGGCAGTCGCTCCTGACGGCGAAAAAGGCGCATACAAAGTGACTGTTTCGCGCAAAGGAAGTTACTGGTATCTTGCTAATCCAGTAAAAACAGAACCCGTTCTTAAAGCGGTTTTTCCTGTAACAAATAAAGTCTTTGTCACAAAGAATGGAAGCGGGGCTGGTTTTTATTTCATGGTCCCGGAGAAAGTGAAATCTTTTACTGTTAAAACCGTATCGAATGGTTATTTCGCTGTCTTTACCCCGGACGGTCAGTTGGCTGCAAAGGTAACATCGACGCCTGGAAAGGAAACCATCACTGAGGTAAAAACGAAACCGGATCAAACTGGAAAACTTTGGGGGCTGAGAGGCGATTTTGAAGGTTGTACTATGGAATTCTCAAGCAAAGACGCGGAGATACCGCCTTATTTCGCGACAAATCCTGAATTATTTTTTACACCAAAATCAAATAAATAAAAAAGGAAAAAGGTAGAAATGAGAACAAAGATTTTAGTATTGGCAATAACGTCTCTCCTCTGGATGACGGCGTACAGTCAGGATCTCAGTATTTTTGAGGCGGCGCAGAAAAATAATCTGAACAAGGTCAGAGAATATAGCGGCAATGTGAACACTCCGGCGCAGGATGGAAGGGGCTGGACACCTCTGATAGCGGCGGCGTTCGCGGGACATGCCGACATGGTTAAGCTGCTCATAGAAAAAGACGCTGACGTCAACGCTAAAAGCAGCGGCAAGGGAGAGACCGCCTTAATGAGAGCAGTCGCATACCCCGAAATAGTAAAAATACTCCTCGATAAAAAAGCCGATATAAATATAGCAAACACCAGTACCGGATCTACAGCGTTGATGTTGGCAGCGGCGGCAGGCCATAAGGAAACAGTGAAAATACTGCTTGAGCACAAGCCTGATTTAAAAGTAAAAAATAAAGGCGGAAAAACGGCCCTGCAATGTGCCGCAAATGCTGAAATAACGGAGTTAATCAAAAATGCCGAAAGCATAAGTAATCAGTAGTTTTTTTAAAAAAGGATGATAATAGATGAAGGCCTCCCCTGTATTTTCTTTCGCCCAAAAATTATATGAAAAAGAAATTGAAGCCGATATAAGGAATGATGCTTCGGATTGGTACGAGTTTTCAGTAGCGCCCGATGGAAAACTTGACGTAAAGGCCGGAACGGAAAGAGCTGTTCTTTATGCGGTGTATGATGCTCTGGACGGAAAAAAATCGGGGAATGAAAAACCTGAATTTTCAATCCGCGGCCTTAACCCCTGCGAAAGCCTGAAAAGGCATACAAAGGAACAGATAATAAAGCTGATTGACCGGATGGGCAGGTGGCGGATGAACACTATTATTATCCACTCAAACTACGGTTTTGTGAACCACAAAAATACAATCGTGGAGGAATGCGCAAAAAGAGGGATTGAAATGACGCATTACACATATTCAAACCTTTCCTTCATGCGCGGTATTGAAAATACACACTTCGCGAAAGACGAAAACGGAAAGCCCCTTTATGATAATCTGGAATGTGAAACAAGGCTCTGCGTAAACGACAAAGACGCTTTGAATAAATATGCTGAAGGCGTTAAAAAATATCTCGGCGAACATTCTGATTACGAACGGATGCTCTTTGCCACGGCGGACGGACGCTCCCTTTGTCTGTGCCCGGCTTGCAGAAATAAAAACGCGATAGAACAATGGCAACCTGTATTCGATGTGTTTTTCGATACCGCTTACGGCAAACGCAAACTCGAAATGATATCCTATGTACAGCGTTTCAGCGTTCCTGCCGATACATCAAGAATCAGCAAACTCGACAGTGTGATGTTTGATACACATATCCGCTATCCGAGAACTCCACTCGGGGTTTTTCATGAATTCATGAAAGAAGGTTATGATGTTGAAGTAAAAATGGACTCCCGGGCGGCACGGCCGGTAAATCTTTATCTGCTTGACAGGATTAAAGACTGGAGAAAGTCTTTCAGCGGTAAACTTTATATCTTTGAAAATCTCATGATACAAGGCATTCTCGGCTGTCCCAGGCCCAATACTTCCGTTTACCTTGAGGATCTGAAAACTTTCAGGAAAGCTGGAGTTGACGGAGTGGTTTATGAATGTTTTGAACCTGGAATAAAGCCGTTTTTGAAATGTTTCGATAAAATAGCCGCCGCAATGTGGAACGTCAATGCCGTGTATGAAAAAGACAATTTTGAAAAAGCATATCTGGAGGATGGTGCTTCAGATACAGATCCCTGGGCAGTCTGGCCCGGATGCGAAAAATGGGACGGGGTGAGAAGCGATTATCCTATGTCCGAACTCTCTGTACTCTACTATAAGGTCATCAGATCTCCTGACAAGGATAATATTTTCAATATGATGGATTATGTCATGGAGCATGAAAACCGTGAGGACTTTGACTGGCTCTACATTTTATTTACAGGCATGAAAAAAGCCTTCAATATGGGATTCATCAGCCCTGAAAGTGAAAAGGAAAAACAGTTCCTCTGCATGAGAAAGCTCTGGGACTTTCAGGAATTGCGCCAAAATCCGCGGCAGGAGACTATAAATATTATCAAGTCTCTAATGGAGAAAGAACGTTCCAGCTGAAATTTTTCAAGTTCAGAATAATGTAACAAAGGACCTTTTTTTAATTTTCTCTGTTGACATTGTTCATAATATAGTATAAAATTAAAAGATAATTTGCTTTATAGAGAATTTCCGTGTAAACCGGAAGCGGTCGCGCCACTGTGAATGGGACAGTCCCATGAGCCAGACCTCTGTTAAGCTGATTGCGGTATGTCTCCGCGCAAGGGACGAACGTGACAGTGATTTTATATAAACAACTGCCGATGTTCTTCGTGAGGAGCGCATCGGCAGATTTTTTTTGAGCCGTTTTCGGGTTCCCGTCTGCCTTGTGCCGTTCCGCAATCTATACGCAAAAGGCTTGTGATTATGCTTATTTATAAGGACGGGACGTATCTGGTTGAAAAAACAGACGGGCATGTGCATGTCTGTTTCAGTTCTCCAAGGCTGACGTTGAGTTCCGCCGTACTGAACGGCGGGGTCTGCCGTGCTTCACATCTCGTGAATATGAAAGTTGACCAAAATTTTAACGGCGTGCGTACGGAATGCGGCCCTCCCGAAGAAGCATTGCTTGACTACATCAGACGCAACGGCTGGCAGGGCACTGCCGTGGGTATGATGACATCGACATTCATGGCGTCTTTCAGAATGACGCTTTCGAATGAACAGGATATTCATACAGCCGTTATATGCACCTCGGGACTGGCCAACGCTAAACGGGCGGGAGACAGCGCCGAATACAGGTTTATGGCCCAGGAGGAAGATTACGCGCCCGCCGCCGGCACTATAAACCTCATCGCGATTACAGATGCCAAACTTTCCCCGTCCGCCATGACCGAGGCTGTAATGATTATCACCGAAGCCAAGACTGCCGCCATGCAGGAGCTGGATGTCAAAAGTTATTCCAGCGGAAAAATTGCCACAGGCACCGGCACAGACAGCATAGCTGTGATAACAGGGGAAGGCCGGAATGTGAAGTATTGCGGAAAACATGTGATTTTTGGCGAAATGCTCGCTAAAATGATTATTTCGACTATAAGAGATTCCGTATTGAAAAATGGTTCCGACTCCAATTTTCAGGAATTCAGAATAAACTAGTTAAAAGAAGGGATTGATAATGTTTTCAAGGAAAAAGGCAGGAAGTATTTTCAGAGTTATGTTTTTTACGATTGTCGAGCTCCTGGTTGTGATAGGCATAATAGTGATACTGGCAGGAATTCTGCTGCCGGCACTGGTAAAGTCCAAAGACAAAGGGAAAAGCGCCAGTTGTATGTCAAACCTCAAACAGCTGGCCTTGGCGAATACTCAGTACTCAAATGATTTCAGCACTTATGTCTCATACAACCCCGGCCCTGTCGGTGGCAATGACGCCAGATGGCATGGGGTAAGAAAGGACAGCGGTTCTGATTTTGACCCTTCAAAAGGCCCTCTTGTTTCCTATCTTGGGGAAAGCGGCAAGGTTAAAGCCTGTCCCGGGATGCAGGATTTTGCCAGCGGTTTTGAAGCCGGATGCGGGGGATACGGCTATAACGAGGCAGGCGTTGGTTCAACAAAATACCTCATAGGCTTTTCATGGCCTGATTATTCTCTGGTAACAGGCATGAAACCCGAAAAAATCGAAAACCCCGCATCAACTGTAATGTTCGCGGATGCCGCATACCTGAATTCGGGAGTTTTAATAGAATATTCTTCCGTTGAAGCCCCTTTTGCGCTTTGGGGGGCAACGACCGATAAGCTAAGGACCAAAAAGCCTACTTCCAGTTATTCTACTGCCACTGTACATTTCCGTCACGGGCGTTCAGCCAATATTTCCTGGGTTGACGGACATGCCGACAGCCGCAAAATGACTTTTTCTCATACTTCCGGTATTTCCACCATCGCGGAACTCGAAAATGTCAATATAGGGAATTTCGGTCCTGAGGATAATTCGCTTTATGATCCGTGGAACGACAATATACCTGAAAGCTGAGAAAGGAGACTTTTTATGCAGAATCTCAGAAAGACTTTCGTTAATTTAGGCGAAATGGTTATGGAAAAAAAGCTGGAATTTCGGAGAAAGCGCGAAAAAACCAGGCAGATAAAACGTTATTCGAAATCAGTGGTAAATACAGTTGTTTTTCTGGCTGTATTCAGCGGCATGGGTTTTGTCTCATATAAAGTTTTCCACGATGAGAACAGGCGTCCGCCCGCTGTTTATACGGCACTTGAAGACCAGACTGAAATAAAAAAGATTTCAGCCTGTATTGAAGTGACTTTGAAAGACTATGTTTCCGGAGGTAAAAAATTCAGTCCGGAGAAACTTTCAGGAATATCCCCTCAGATAACCGCGATATGGAACAGTCTTTTTCAGGATATCGCCAATCCCGGAACTGCCGTGGTACTGAACGTAAAGTCTATTTCCGGACATGAGAGTATTTTAAAGGCGGAGTGTGTCGCCGGTGAAAACGGTCGTTTTGTTTTTACCCTGCGCCGTGCGGGGAATAAGTTTTCGGTAATAGGCATAGACCGTCTCAGAAGCTGAACCGAGTTCAGTTTCAGTTTTTCTTTGGATTTTTTTTGGTGGTAAATTTGCAAAGCGGCAGAAAAGGGATATACTACTTTTTGCTGTTTTGATTTTGCTTATATTCTAACAGAAACAAGGAATACTAAAACGATTATGGACAAAGTAAAGAAAAGCGAAGTAATAAAGAAATACGCTCGCAAGGAAGGCGACACAGGTTCGCCTGAAGTACAGATAGCTGTGCTTACTAAGAGGATTACAGAACTTACAGCGCACTTGCAGACCAATAAAAAAGACCAGAGCACCAGACATGGTTTGCTTGCTATGGTCAGTCGCAGGCGCCGTCTTCTCAGTTACCTGAAAAAAACAAATCACGAGCGTTATCTTTCCCTTACACAGGAACTTGATATACGTAAGTAGTATCGGTTTAGAGGAAAACCGCGGCTTGTCGCGGTTTTCATAAAATAATAAAATAATATCAGGATTTAGAGGTAAGAAGGCGAAAACTTGAGCTTCAGTGGAATTCGGTCGGTATCAGTATCTGAAAAAATGTTCGGGGATTGATACCGCTATTCCGCGAAGTAAGAATTTCTGCTTGATTTTACCATACAAAATTCATATTATTCCGTGAACAATGCGCGAAGATGTATTCTCTAATTACGAAAAACGCGCGAAATGACTTTTTTTAACAAAGGAATGAAAATGTCAGAAACAAAAATAAGTTTCGAAATCGACAATGGCCGCAGTATTGAAATCTCAACAGGAAAAATGGCAAAGCTTGCCAACGGTTCGTGCCTGGTACGCCAGGGCGACACGATTGTGCTGGCGGCTGCCTGTTCCGGCCCTGCAAGGAAAGGGGCTGACTTTTTCCCGCTTCAGGTTGATTACAGGGAAAGATACAGCGCGGTAGGCCGTTTCCCCGGAGGATATATCAAGAGGGAAGGTCGCCCGAATGACAAGGAAATCCTCACATGCAGAGTTACAGACCGCCCGATAAGGCCTCTTTTTCCGGATGGATATTATGACGAAGTGCTTATACAGGCGCTTCTTATGAGTGCCGATGGCGAAAATGAGCCCGATGTATTGTGTATGCTTGGCGCGTCAGTCGCGCTTTGCCTTTCAGATCTGCCCTTTCAGGGACCTATCGGTGCTGTGAGAATCGCTTATATTGACGGCAAGTTCGTGGCCAACCCCACAAACTCGGAAATCAAAAAAAGTTCAATAGAGCTGATTTACGCGGGTATCGCCGACAAGGTCATAATGATTGAGGGCGAAGCACATGAATGTCCGGATCAGCTTCTTAAAGACGCTATGGTTTTTGCAAATGAAATAATTAAGAAACAGATTGCGGTACAGTTGGACCTGATGGCAAAGGCCGGGAAACAGAAAAAAGCCCCTGCTTTGCAGCTTGTTCCTGAAAACATAAAAACAGCTGTCGTTAACTTCTCCAAGGATAAACTTGAAAAAGTTTCTTCCATACACGGCAAAGAAGAAAGAAATGCCGCTCTCGACGCTCTCTGCAAGGAAGCGATACAGATACTGGCGTATGAAAATCCCAAGGATAATCAGGAAGAACTTGAGATAAATGTAAAGAGAACATTTGATGACCTCGTGAAAAAATCTGTAAGGGACGCGATACTCAACAAGGGCTTGCGTCCTGATGGGCGTTCGGTAAAGGATTTGAGGCCGATAAGCGCTGAAGTCGCTGTCCTGCCGATTGTGCACGGAAGCGGTCTCTTCTCACGCGGAGAAACTCAGGCCCTCGTCCTGACAACCCTCGGCGGCCCTAAAGACACACAGGAAAACGATGCCATAACAGGCGGAGAAAACGAAAAGAAATTTTATCTGCATTACAACTTTCCTAATTTCAGCGTTGGTGAAGCAGGAAGAATAACCGGTCCCGGAAGGCGTGAAATAGGTCATGGAAACTTGGCCGAACGTTCAGTGGCCCAAGTAATACCGGAGGATTTCCCGTACACCGTCCGTTGCGTTTCAGAAGTGCTTGCCTCCAATGGCTCAACCTCCATGGCCAGCGTTTGCGGAGCTATCCTGTCCCTCATGGACGCGGGCGTTCCGATAAAAGCGCCTGTCGCGGGGATTTCATGCGGGCTTGTAACTGATGAAAACAAGTCTGTTATACTTACTGACATACTTGGAGCGGAAGACCATTTCGGCGATATGGATTTCAAAGTATGCGGTACACGTGCCGGAATTACAGGATTTCAGCTTGATCTGAAACTCCCCGGAATTCCAATAGACCTGCTCTGCGCCGCTATGGACCAGAACCTTGTAGCGCGTAATCAGATTCTCGATATAATCGAAGCCTGTATGCCCGCGCCGAGACCTGAAATAAGCAAAAACGCCCCTCAGATGGATACTATGAAAATCAATCCGGCCAAGATAGGCGCGCTGATTGGTCCCGGAGGGAAGAAGATAAAGGAAATTACCGAGGCGACCGGCGCTTCAATTGACATTGAAGATGACGGTACTGTCAAGATATTCGCCAAGGACAGGGCTGCCCTTGATTACGCGAGAGAGAGAATAGAAGGCGTAACAGCTGAAGCTGAGATAGGCAAAGTCTATCGCGGCAAGGTTGTCAACGTCAGGGATTTCGGCGCTTTCGTCGAGATAATGCCCGGACAGGAAGGTCTCCTGCATATTTCCGAAATGGCGAACTACAGGGTCGCTCAGGTTACAGATATATGCAAGGAAGGCGATTTCGTCTCAGTCAAGGTCATTGACATTGACAATTCCGGCAAGATACGTCTCAGCAGAAAAGCCGCTCTTGAAGAGATGGATAAAAAGAAATAATCGGGTACCCTTAAATTTAAAGGCCGTATGAAAATACGGCCTTATTTTTAATGCGGGCAAGGTTTTTTTCCTCTAATCTAATTTGAGAATTGCCAATGCCGGACGCGATATCAACTACAGAAAATAAAAATAAAGTTCTTAAGTTTGTTTTATTTCCTCTGATAATCTGCGCGGTTTACGCCTTTCTCTGTCTCTATGGCATTTCAACGGGCCTTCCCTCTGATGAAAGACTCAATGTTTCTCTCGGCGGCATATCCAGCGTTGAGAAAAATAGAGAAAAAATCAGTCAGCTCATTTCTTCCGGCATAGCCGAACGATCGGAATTCATACAGAAAGAAGACAAGCCTCAGATGGCCCTGCTTTCTCCATATCTCGACATGCTGAGGACTTATCATCCCGATGAACAGTATATCCTGAAAGTAATTGCCCGGATGGTCAGGGAAAAGGATATAAATCCCGGTTCCTATATCTATGGCCCTTTCTTTTTTTATCAGGTCGGCGCGGGACTTTGCGCGGGGAAAATTCTCGGGCTTATCCCGTCCGGGCAGGACGCGCTTTATTACATGGAACATCCTTCGGAATTTGCTCCGGTATATCTTAACGCCAGACTGGTATGTGCCTTTTTCGGGATAATGACGCTTATTGTCACCTACCTGACAGGCATGAAAATTGGCGGTCTCCGGATTGCCGTTACCGCGTCAGGCATCCTGGCGCTCATGCCCCTCATGAACATGGCGGGGAAATTCATAAAGCCGGACACTCCGGCCGCTTTTTGGACTGTCGCCGCTCTGTTCTTCGCTGTTTCTGCGATATCACGGGCAAAATGGAGCGACTATATTCTCAGCGGCATATGCACGGGGCTTGCCGCAGGGAGCAAATACCCTGCCGTCCTTGCCGGGAGCTTTATCCTCGTCTATCACATCATACGTCGCGTGAAAGAGAAAAAAGGCATTATATGTCCTGAAGATTTGATGCTGATTACGGCGGGGCTTGCCTCATTAATGAGCTTTATTATTACAAATCCGGCGTTCCTTGTACATAATGGTATTTTCATGCAGGATGTGAAGTGGATATCCGGGGTACTGCGCGAAGGTTCCTTTCTGAACAATTTATGGGATTCGGCGGTGTGTTATACTCAGGACGCTTTTCTTTTTGACATCGGCCCTGCCGCTTCAATAGCCATAGTCGCCGGTTTGTTTGTAATATTGAAAAAACCGTCTGCGGAATTCGCTGGAATGCTTCCGGCGATAGCGGCTTTTATGTTTTTCGCGTGCCGCGGCAGGCCGGGTTCGGACGCGTATATGCTGCCTGTGTATCCGGCGCTTGCTCTTATAGGGGCAAAGGCTTTTGAAAGCATTTCAAATAAATATCTCAGATACGGACTTTTCGCAGCGCTTGCTGTTGTAACCTTCAGTTATTCCCTGGCATACAGCAGGGTTGCGGCGGCTGAAAACGTGAGGCTCAGCGCGGCGCGCTGGTTCAATGAACATGCTCCCGCGGGGGCAAGTGTCGCGTCTCTCCAGTATCCCGTCGGCTACAGAGTACCCATGGTCAGCCCGGAACGCTATATTCTCAAAAGTTCCGACTTTGACAAAGACGCCTTGAAATGTGATTATTATTTTGACTCGTCTTTTGAATGGAAATACTCAAATTGGCAGGACCGTTTTGCGGGGAGAACTGTCGAGAATCCGCCTCCATCCTCTGATTATGAAGTCATTATAAGGATGGAGAATGTGCCCCGCGCTCTCTTCGGGCTTCTGCCTTTAAAGAGAAAAAATATGCTTTCCCCCTATATTGAAACAATTGCCCCGTGTATAGTAATATATAAAAGAAAGGGCATCTGAAAATTGTATAACGGTGAAAAAGTATCGGTGATTTTTCCGACATACAACGAAAAAGATTCCATGAAGGAATCGATTGAGGATTTTTTCTCAAGCGGCATTATCGATGAGATAATAGTGGTAAACAACAACGCGGTATCCGGCACCAGCGAAGAAATCGCGAAGACTAAAGCAATTGAACTGATTGAGAAAAAACAAGGCTACGGTCATGCCCTCATCAGCGGCATGGCCGCGGCAAAGGGAGATATAATCATACTTTCCGAGCCGGACGGCACTTTCTGCGGAAAAGACGTGAAAAAACTGCTGGCTTATTCCGAGGACAAGGATGTTGTTTTCGGTACCCGCACCAGCAGCGCGTTCATACTGGAAGGCGCCAATATGGGGCTTTTCCTGAAATGGGGCAATTATGCGGTAGGCAAGTTGGTGGAGTTTCTTTTCAACACCACGATATTGACGGATGTCGGATGTACCATGAGACTGCTCAGACGCCGGGTTTACGAGGAAATAAAGAATGATTTCCGGGTAGGCGGAAGCCATTTCGGTCCGCACCTGATGCTGCTTGTGATAACGCGCGGAATACCTTTTGTCGAAATACCCGTAAATTACCGCAAACGCATCGGAGAGAGTATGGTTACAGGTAGTTTCCTAAAGGCCTTCAGACTTGGAATTATCATGATTATACTGGTGCTTTACGCGAGATTCATGAGTATTTTCTGTCCCGGAAGCATATATTATCATCCGAAAAAATGAAAGCGGCAAAAAATTTATGCCCGGTGAAACTGAAAAGACTTTATCGGTAATCATTCCCGTTTACAACGAGGAAAAAACCCTCCTGACAATGCTGCGGAAAGTCAGGGACGCGCGGCTTTCACTCAAAAAGGAAGTCATCATCGTCAATGACGGTTCAACAGATACTTCTCCTGAGATAATCAGAAAATGGCTGGAGGAGCATCCGCCGACCGAAAGAGTCAATTTTAAATTTTTTTCAAAGGAAAACGGAGGAAAAGGTTCCGCGGTAAAAGAAGGATTGAAGCATTCAAGCGGCGATATAGTAATCATACAGGATGCCGATCTCGAATATGATCCCGAAGACTATCAGGCCTGCGTGGACCCGATATTGAAAGGCGAATGCAAGGTTGTTTACGGTTCAAGAGAGCTTCAGAAAGAGCGGCGCGAATACTCCTATCTTTCCTTTTTTCTCGGCGGGCTGATGGTCAGTACTTTCATGAATCTTCTCTATGGCTCGGAACTCAGCGATGAGCCGACATGTTATAAGACTTTTGACGGCAACCTGATAAGGGCGCTTCTTTTCAAAGGCAACGGCTTTGAATGGGAACCCGAAATAACTTCAAAGCTTCTGAGACTGGGTTATGAAATCAGGGAAGTACCGATAAGTTACAAGCCCAGAAAAATAAACGAGGGCAAAAAAATAAATTGGAAAGACGGCATTAAAGCGCTCTGGACAGCGTTGCTCTGGCGCTTCAGGCCTATGAGAAAGGAAAAAAGGAAACTTGACGCTTTTCCTTCCGAAAAAACTTTTATTTCCTTGAGGGCCGTCGAAAGACAGACATTCCTTCTGATAGTTTTTCTCTGTCTCTCAGTCAGACTGCTCATAATTATACCCGGCATGGTAGACCCTGAAAACTCATTTGTCAGGCCGGACTCCGAATCTTATGTTCTGCCGGCCATGTCTCTTGCGCTGAACGGCGATTACAACAAATCGCCGGTATCTGAGGAACCCGCGACGTTGAGGCCTCCGGGCTTTTCAATATTTCTCGCGTCGATTTTCGCGTTGAATGATTGCGGGTTGAAACTGCCCGTGCTGATATTTTGTTTTCTGGGTGCTGCCATACTTATTCCGGTTTATTATACTGGCAGACTGTTCGGGGGGTTTGCGACGGGTTCTCTTGCGGCGTTGCTTTTCGGTCTCAACATAACAGGTATAGCGCTTACTCCGCTTTATCTTTCAGATACGCTTTTTACTTTTTTCTCGGCGATGCAGCTGTATTTTTTCGCGAGGTTTTATTTCAGGCCCTGTTTAATATATCCGTGTATTTCAATACTTTTCGCCGGGGCGGCGGTATTGATAAGGCCAGTGGGGCTTCTATGGATAGTTCCCTGTGTTTTCCTTATAATGATTCACGGAGGGATTTCGTTCAGGAGCAAATTCGCGGTGTCAGCCGTCTGCGTCTTTATATTTCTTGGCATAATATTTCCGTGGATGTACAGGAACGAATGTGTCGGAGCGGGTTTTGCCATAGACACGAATTCCGGGAATATGCTTTATCATAACGGAGCTGTACTTCTGGGAAAAGCCGAAAATAAATCCCCCGAGGAAATAAGACAACAGATGATGAAGGAAAGCGAAGAGGAGTTCGCGGCTAACCCCGGAAAATATTCTAATGAGGCGGACAAGGAAAAATACAAGCTTGGAAAGCTGAAAGCGCTGATATTGAAACATCCTCTGCTTTATCTGAGACTGCATTTCAGGCCGTCAATACTGATCCCGGACCTTGCCACTTTCTGCGAGCTCTGCGGATTTACTAAAACAGGACAGGGAACTTTTGACGTACTCAACAGACAAGGAATTATTGCCGCCGTGAAACATTATTTTTCAGGCCAGTTATGGCTTCTGTTCCTGCTTTCTCCGGCGCTCCTGATTGTGCTTGTCACTTACATCGGATGCCTCTGGGAATTTCTCTTGTGGCTTATTAAGGGAAAATGGTATCTGGTATTTTTCTTTCTCGCTTTTGTGGAATATTATCTTTTGCTGCCGGGCCCGGTTACGATGCCGCGTTACCATCTTCCGGCGCTTCCCTTTATATGTGTTGCCGCCGCGCTTGTTTTGTCAAAATATTCAAAGCGGCTTTTCAGAAAAAGTTGAAGCTTTAATATTCGAGGGCCTTAATTATGCACAGTTTTTATTGCGGAACGATACCGGAGGAAAATAATTTAGCGGAGCTTGAAGAACGAGACCGCAAGCATCTCTTCAAAACTCTGCGGGCGAAACCCGGAGAGAAGATCGCCCTGATGGACGGTCTCGGCATTACCGCGGAGGCGGTCGTTGAAGAAGGAACTATTTTAAGAGTGCTTTCGAGGCGTGTTTTCACTAAGCCTGCCTCCGGGATACATCTTTTTATTTCACCGCCGCGCAAAAATAAGATGGATGACCTGCTCAAACAGTGTGCCGAAATTGGCTTCAGCAGCATAAATCCGATTATAGCGGAAAGAACAGTCTCGGAACCTGACAGGAATTCCATTGAAAACAGATGGAAAACCCTGCTCATCGAGGGCTGCAAGCAATCAGGCAATCCGTTTCTCCCTGAATTGCGGATGCCTTTGCCTTTGCGTGAAGCGGTTTCCTTCATCGTGTCCCGGGGGATGAAGGCATACTTCGGTTCTGTCCGTGAGACCTGCCATGAAATCAGCGGCGGACATGAAACAGCATGGATTGTGGGCCCGGAAGGAGGCTTTACGCAGGAGGAGGAAAAACTCATGAAGGATAATTCTTTCACCGCAATTAAAATAGGACAATGGACATTGCGCATAGAAACAGCCGCGATCTGCGGGGCCGCCGTTTTACTTTCCGCAATTAAAGGGTGAATCTTCGCAAAATGGACTTATATTATATTTTCATTTCAAGAGGAGAATTAAATGCCGTTTAGAATAATCGCAACTGTGTTTCTGTCATTTGCCGCTCTCCTGTTATTGTGTTCCTGTGACGGGCAGGTCAATGAACGGAGCCATCCTCTTTTCGTTAAAGCTCAAAATCTTCGCAATCAGGACAACTATGCGGATGCCGTTAAATATTACGAGGAATATCTCTTGATAAATCCGAAGTCGGCACGTACCCACAGCGAGTTGGCCACCCTCTACGATGATCAAATGGATGATCCTCTGATGGCGGTTTACCACTATCGCCAGTACTTAAAATATGAGCCGGAAAGTTCCGAAGTCGAAACAATCGGCAAATGGCTCAAAGCCGCGGAAAAAAAATATTACCTCAAGCTTAAAGAGTCTTATCAGAACAGTAAAGTTGAAGACTTCACGACACATCGCCGGGAAAAAGCCGTCGCGTCCGCGCCCGTGAAAGAGCAGACGTCTGAAGCCGTTTCCGACACGCCGCCGCCTGAACCCTCAAAAGAGGAGAAAACTGTTTCAATGGATGTTCAGCCGAAAAGCAAAATCAATATGAAGTTTTACATAGTAAAAGAACGTGATACATTACAGAGAATTGCCTCTGTAATTTACGGCAATTCCAAATATTATAAACTTATATATAAGGCAAATGAGGATATACTTCCTTCTGAAACGAGGCTTATTCCGGGTCAGAAATTGCGTATTCCTCCGTTGCCTTCCGAATAAAGGAGGTTTTGTTTATGCTTAAAACATGTTTTATGACAGTGTTGTCCGCGTTGATGTTGCTTTCAGTGGCAGGATGTCTTTTAAGTTCGGCCCCGTACAGAAACGTAAATTACTACGATATAGGGAAGCCTGTTCCGGTGTCGCTTGAAGGAATAGACTTGAAAGTAGAGCCCTTTGTTATGGATGCTCCGTCAATGTGCAAGATGCTTTACCGTTCTGAGAAATGTAGAATATTTGTGGATGATTACAATAAATGGATACAGTCGCCATCCCTCATGCTGAGTGTTTTTGTGGAAAACGCGTTCAATGAAAACATAAAAACAGATATTTCCGGCGGACTGTGTTTTACTCTTGACGGCAAAATCACAGTATTTGAGATTGATATGGATTCCAGCGAGTCAAAGTTGGGAGTGGACTATAAAATCCTGCGCACTCAAGACAAGAAAGTTTTATTGCAGAAAAGCAGTATATTCTCTCATAAGTTCGATAAGATATCAGCTGAAGTTTTTGCCGCCGCGATGTCCGTCGCCGCCTCCGGATTTGTGGAGGAACTGAAAAGTGAACTTCTGGTGCTCAGGGCCGGCGAACTTAAAAACGCGAAGAAAAAAGCAGATATAGCCTCAAGTCCCGGCGAGAAAGGCCTGAAAAATGAAAAAACTCAAACCGGAACAGCTGATAAGCGCTAGGAAAATCTCCGGCAGGGTCGGAAGCCTCGGCAGAAAAATCTCAGAAGATTATGAAGGCCGTGAACTGACATTGATAGCAGTTTCAAAAGGCGCTCTTGTTTTCGCGGTGGAGCTATTGAAAAAAATTTCCATCCCCCTTAAATTCGATATAATCTCAGCCAGTTCCTATCGCGGTACAAAAAAAAGCTCAGACTTCAAAATCAATTTTCATCCTGCTCACGAACTTATCAGGGGGCGTCATATTATTATTGTCGATGACATTCTCGACACTGGAAAAACGCTTTCGGCCCTCGGGTATTTTATTATGGGCCTTTCGCCGGAAAGCGTTGAAATGTGTGTACTGCTGGACAAATCCTCTGAGAGAACAGTGGATGTCAAGTGCAGGTATTGGGGTTTCAAAATTCCCGATGAATTTGTAGTCGGCTATGGACTTGATTTTGATGAATACTTCCGGAACCTCCCGTACATAGGGGTAATCCGGGAAAAGTAGAAATTCAGTTTTTCAGTTTCTGTATTTTGGCGCTGATTATTTCGGCGAGTTCACGGGCCTGATCTTCGGGTTTGCCCTCGATTTTTTTAAGTTTACGGGTCATTTCGGGTATGGATGTTTTTACCACTCTGGTAGGCGAGCCCTTGAGCCCGACCGATGATTTGTCCATGCCCAAGTCCTGCTGTCCGTGCTTCTGTATCCCTTTTCTGAAGTAATTAATCCTGCCTTTCAAGGTGCCGAATCTGGGTTCGCAGGCTTCTTTAAGCACCATTATAACGGCAGGCAGAGGGACTCTCAGTTCATCGTGTCCGTTTTCGAAAAGACGGGTAAGTCTGATTTCGGAAGGATTTTTTTCGGAAGGTATTTCGATGTGATTAACAGAGGCGGCCTGCGCCCATCCGAGATGCGCGGCTATCGCGGGACCGACTTGCGCCGTGTCACCGTCTATTGCCTGTTTGCCGCAGAAAACAATATCAAAGGGGCCGTACTTCCGTAAAGCTTCCGAAAGTATAAGAGAGGTTGACCATGTGTCGCTTCCCGCGAAGCAAACGTCAGATAGAAGGATGCCTTCATCTGCTCCCATCGCGATTGCCCTCGCCAGGATTTCTTCTGCCCTTGGCGGGCCCATCGAAAAGACAGTAACACGCGCCCCGTTGCCGTCTTTGAAACGCAATGCCGTTTCTATCGGAAATTCGTCAAGAGGGTTCAATACGGCGCCGGCGCTTTTCCTCTGCAATGTATGTGTTTCCGGATCTATCGACACTATGCCGCTGTCCGGGACCTGTTTTACGCATACCGCTATCTTCATCTTTAAACCATTCATTTTAGAATAGCAAAATCTATATCCTGCGGCATGGCATTGCCAGGGTTTTAATTGAAAAAGCCTTTCTAAAGAATGGAAAAAGCGCCGATATCAGGCTAGATTCAGAGAAAATGAAATGCATGAGGTGTTGAATATGACTGCTGGCTTATCCCTCCTTTCCCTTATTACGGCTATAATTTCCCTTCTTTTCGCGGCGGCTGTTGCGGCGATGGCATTCAAGCGTTTTAAATTTCCTTATACTATAGGGCTGGTCATTTTAGGAATTATTCTAGCGGCGCTGGCTTACAATTTTGAGTTTTTTGAACCTCTTCGACAGTTCACCCTGACCCCTCAGCTTATATTATATATTCTGCTGCCGACATTGATTTTTGAAGCATCCCTTAACATAGACAGCCGCCTGCTCATCAAAAATATAGTGCCTGTTCTGATGCTCGCGGCCCCCGGCCTTGTGATATCCACGTTCATAGTGGGGATAATGGTTAAATTCATGACCCCGCTCGGGCTTGGTGGCGCAATGCTTTTCGGCGCGCTTATTTCAGCGACAGACCCTGTTGCCGTGATAACCCTTTTTAAAGACGTAGGCGCGCCTAAACGTCTGACAATGCTGGTTGACGGCGAAAGCCTTTTCAATGATGCCACCGCCATAGTGATGTTCAATATTGTCATGGGCATGATAGTTTCAGGGGCGGCTTTCAGCATGGGGACTTTTTTCAAGGGCTCATGCGATTTTGCCCTTATCTTTCTGGGAGGTGTTTTCATCGGAGCGCTTATAGGATGTATCATGATACAGATAATGAAATTTACCAAAGATGATCCTATGCTGGAACTGGCGTTTTCCGTTATTGCGGCCTATACATCATTTATAGTCGCTGACCGTTGCTTTGGAGTTTCCGGTGTCATGTCTTCCATGGGCGCGGGTATTGTCTTCAGCTGGTACGGGACAACGCGTTTTACCGCCGAGGTAAGGGAATATCTCAAAAAATTCTGGGAATTTGCCGTATTTGTCGCGAACACCTTTATTTTCCTGCTTCTGGGACTGACCGAAAAAGTAATGTTTTTCGACATCGGAAAAAGCAAAGGGATTTTTCTTTATATACTTTTTGCCATTATAGCGGTGCTTGTTTCCAGGATTGTCGTAGTTTTCGGATTGTGTCCACTGATAGGGATGATGAAAAACCAGAAAAAGATAAGCATTCAGTACCAGACAGTACTTTTCTGGGGAGGGCTCCGTGGAGGAGTGCCGCTTGCTCTTGTCCTCAGCATTCCGGTTTCATTCGCGAACCGCGATATGCTGATAGGGCTTACGCTCGGAATAGTTCTTTTCACTCTGCTTATACAGGGAACCAGCATGAATTTTCTGATAAGGCTGCTCAAGCTGGACAAACCGGGAACTTTTGAAAAAATGCTGAGTCTCCAAGCCGTCATTTCGTCAAAGCGCAAAGTAATGGAAGTTATTTCCAATCTTGAAAAGACAGGGCATTTTTCAGACGATACCGTCAGCGTTGTGCGCGATAAATACGCCGCGGAAATTTTAGATTCCCTCAAGGAGCTTGAGGACTTAAGGGATAACCCTGAAAATGCCTCCACTGTAAGGCAGATAATATGGTCCGAAACCCTGAACGTCAAACGCAACACATATCATGGTCTTTTTGACAGAGGCATTATTCAGGAAACGGTTTTCCGCGAACTTGAACACAGCCTTAATTCACAGCAGGAAAGCATTACCGCAAACAATATCCCTCCCAAAGTCATCATTGAGCTTATCCCTCCGGAAGTGAAGTTTGAGAAGTTTATATTAAAGTTGCTGAAGTTGGTTTTTCCAGAGGGAAAACTGCTTCGCCTGCATTATGCCAAAGCACTGATTATAAACCTTGAAGAAGCCATAGCGCTGGTTATAGCGGTAAAGGACATCAATGCCCTGCTGGATGATGTTTCCAGGTTATACAGGGAACACTCTGTCGCGCTCAATGAATGCAGGGATTTCTACAAGGACGTTCACGACAAATCCATAGCGCATATTGAAAAGATTGAGAAATCATATCCGGAATATGCCGACCAGGTCAAGACCAGAGTTCTGAGGCAAGTCGGCTTCGACACCGAACTTAAAACCATGAAGGAAATGGTTGAAAAAGGAAAGTTGCCGGAAAGCGTCTGCTCCGAAATGGAAGCCGAATACGAGCGTAAAATTATTGAAAACAGAAAAGCTGTGTGACTGATTTATTCCGGTATTCGGCATAAAAGCATATTCAGACCGAGAAATTTGGCTTTAGGAAAGGAAACGGCCCTCTCGGAAAGTACAGTTACTTTATCAAGGCTTTTTATAAGGTCTTCATTTCTGATTGCCCTGTAATTTTTTGAAAGTATCAGAGCGAAGGATTTCACTTTTCTGTCTTTCAGCAGTTTCACAAGCCCTTCAAGATTTTTTCCGGGATTCACCATGAGTATTTTCTTCCTGAAAAATATGGAAGAAAGCTCTTCCGGCAGCCAGAAAACATCAGTAACTATTACTTCGCTGTCCAGAGAATTTACAGAAGCGAGTATTTTTTCCGAACAATCCTTTTTGTAGAAAAGATCGCGTATTCCGCAAAATTGTACAGCACAACTCAACATGAGAAGCCAGATACAGACGGATATGAAAAACACCCTCTCCCTTCTGTCAATGAAAAACGCCGCTGTTTCTTTTGCCGCATAAAGGCAGAGCGGGATAAGCAGAGGATAGAGAAAAAGAAAATGCCTCGGCCCCCATATTATCCCTATGTCTTTCTGATTCACCAGAAGGCATGTAATGACAGAAAAAAACAGGCAAATTATGGAAAGCATTTTAAGCGGCATTTTATCGGAGTACAGGAACGCGCCCGCCGAAACGGCGGCGATGAGAATAAAGGGCGTTGACGGTATCAGGGATTGCGTGAACAGCGTATCAAAGACAGGATTGGAACTCCTGTAGAGAAATATTGTCAGAAATGTTCCTCCAGCGCAGGACAGGGAAAGAAACAGGGATTTTGTTTTCAGCCCTGACTTGAAGTCCCTGAATGCCATGCCGGAGATACAGCACAGCGCGAACGGCAACGCCGTAATCAGTGCCATATACGGATTGACGCCGCCAGGACTGAAACGGAAAATATAAACATAGAAATTACTGAGTTTGTTCAGAAAAAATTCTATAAAAGGGGCCCCGCCGCCTTCCATTGAAATATAGACGGCTGAATGAATGCCCATAAAATATCCGTATATATCTTTCTGTATCATCCACAGCGGCAGCATCACAAACAGCCAGCCCGCGGCATACAGGGATGTTTTTTCCTTGTTGCGGGTGCAGATGAAATACGCGCAGGCAATGGAGAAAAACATTATGTATGCCTCTTCCCTGAACACTGCCGAAAGCCCCGTAAGAATACCGGCAAACAGAATATATTTTTTCTGAGCTCGCAGGAGAAGCAGTATTCCGGCAGTACAGAGAAAAACGCTTAAAGTATGTTCCCAGAAAGTAAATGCATAAAAGAAAAGAGGAGTGCAGAATGCCGCCGCCGCAAGTCCGCAGAGGAAAAGTTTTTCGATGTCCAGTTTTTTTGTGAGCATGAAGAGCAGGATGAAAATCCCGATTGCCGAGATAAGCGGTATGAAATATATTCCGGCAGTCCCCGCCGCCTTGTAAAAAAATGAGGATATGTATGGCAAATAAAAAGGATAAAACGAATAGACGCCATTGTCCAGTTTTTTGAAATGATGTCCGCAGTAAGGGAAATATTTATATTCAGGGTCAATATCTTCCGCCGGATAATTTATGCGTATTTCATTGAAGGAGCTTATATTCTGCGTCTGTATGAATTTATTCCCCTCGTCGCTTGTCCAGAAAACATCCTTGGGCAGACAGCATTGTACCAAAAGGTATAGCGAGGCCGTTATCGCGATGAGTAAATATATTACTGTCTGATTTTTCATTGCCTGTCTCCCTCTGAGAATCTAAGATGGATTTACTTTTTTTCAAACAAGAACGTGAACGCAAAGGCGCAAAGTGCGCATATGAAAAACCTGAAAAGGAATTCCATAAATGATGCCACTGCGTCAGATTCTATTTCTACAGATACTTTTTATAAGGGCATTTCCGGCAGAGATAGTTTTGCATGTTTTTCTTTTCATCCCGGTATACGGCTTCCTGAAGCAGGCCCATTATTTTCGTGTGTATGGAGATGGTCGCTCCCTGTTCATCCATACGGTGTTCAAGTTTTTCAAACCTTTCTTCAATCCTGTTCAATGTGCTCAATGATCCCGGAGCGTAAGTGATTTCTTTTCTTTGCTCATGCCTGCTGTTCTCCTCATTTCGTTGTTAACATTCCCGGAGAACGCCCCATAAAAAAAGGCGTGCCCCAATCGCACTCGATTCGAGGTAGTAGCATACCTGATAAAGGAATACGGCGAGACACGCCAATTCTGACGTGCCAGAGACATGTTTCCTTTATCAGAAAGCGCTACTTTTCGAATCGAAACATTTTGCCAATGGCAAGAAAATCTAAAAATTTTTAAAACCCGTTTTTAATCTATAAAAACCTCTTTTGTTTGATCTTAATATAACGCCCTAAAGTCTGTTTTACAGACCTCTGTAAAATTATCTTCTCTTTGCGTTACCGCAGATATTTTCCAACATCTGTAATATCAATCCTGTTCTTCTCGTAGTCATAAGTCTGCCCTTCTTTCTTGTACCATTCCTTCCACTGATTGATTATTGACTGCTGCGCGTCTTTCGGAGCTATGAAAACCATACAGGTAGACATATGCGTCATGAAAAACGGTATTACTCTCTCCGTCTCATCATCAAGATAAAGATGTCCTCTGCGCCGTTCGTCAGTTATTTTTCTCTTTGTCGGCGCGAAAAAATTTTTACCGGTCAGATGCCGTAAGCTCCGTATGCAGACTATAACATGATAAGTGTCCGGTTTTGATTTGGGCTCTTCTATGGATCCTCCATCATATCTTTTATCATTTACCACATGCAATTCCTGAATTAATAATTCTACGGCAAATTTGGGATTTTTATACAGAATTTTCATTTCATCCATGAATTCGTCAAGATATCCGCTTTTAGTCATGAGTATTTTGATTGTATTTTTAATATCATTGTTGACCGAGTCTTCTGTATACCCGACTACAGACAGTAAAATAAATAAAACTAATAATAAAGAATGCTTTGCTCTCATGGTTTATTTTCCTTTTTGTAGATCTTTATTTGAATTCTGCTTCCTTTCCCCGAATCGCTTTTTGGGGAAGTATTAATAAATGGACCAAATACTTTGGTTGGTTGAGCACTTTCCGGCACCGTTCCCACTGGATTTATCGGTTGCGGTATAGGTTTTCTGTCCGGATTGTAAAAGTAATAATGCTTTTCCTTTTCACTTGTCGAATTCCCCATTTTCCAGGCGGCATCCTGGCTTTCTTTCCATGCTTTCTTCGAAATAGGGTCATCAGGAATTGGCTGGGTTTTATAGGTTTTTTCGCCGCGTTCCGATATTTCCCCTATGGCGGCACGGGCTTTTTGCAACTCCTTTACCGAGGCAGGATCGGGTTTTCCATCCCTTCCCTTCTGCGGACGCAGGCTCGCGCTTTCGGAATAAATCACATGGGCGGCATTGTCGACGCGCGTCTCAATCGCGGTTTTCTGTTTTTTCAGTGCTTCATTTTCCCTTCTGTATTTTGCGGCATTTTCCGGGGACGTGCTTTTATCTTTTATGAGGGCTTCATTTTTCCTGATTTTTGCAAGGACATTGTCGTATTGTTTTCTCATGGAAGAATTTCCCGACGCAGATGTTTTCGGAGCGGGAGCTCCATAACTGATATTATTTATAATGCCATGTTTCATCATGGCTTCTACCTTTTCCTTCTTTCTTGCCTCTTTTCGTCTGCGGGAAGCTGCCTCAAGCTGCTCATCCGTTTTGTCGGGGTGTTCGCCATAATAGAAACCAAAGCGGCATTTTTTCAGCGGATGTCTTTCGTAATCCCTGAAGGGAACAGGCATACAGCCGCAAACCGGCATGATTTCATTTTTCAGACAATTCTGCATGAGAGCCTTGATATCCATTCCCATTTGAGAGGCTACCTCGAAAACAGCCGCGCTCTTTTCCATACATTCCGCTTTACCGCAACGTTCACCGGGATAAAGCTTTGCGATGCCGCTTTCAATTTTCTGTTTTTTGCTGTCTGCTGAAAGTTTCGCTATGAAACCGTCCACATTCAATTCATTTCCATTCATAATAAAGACCTTTCTTTTTGTTATGCGCATCATGCGCATTTAACAAAAGAAAAAGCGTCAAAGGGTGACGAAGCCCCGTTTGTTAATATAATCTAAAATATGATAGTGTATTGTATTAAGAAAAGCAAGTAAAAACGGCATAAAAAAGTGTGATAAATTCAGTAAAGAATGAAATATTTCCTTAAGCTTTTTTTATGTAAAAATTAAAATAATACTTGCTTAATTTCAAAGATTTATATATAATTGTATACAATATACAAATTTATCTGAAAGGAATTTGATTAAGATGAATGAGCATCCGTTGACGCTTGCGGTGAAGGCAAGGTTTAAGGCATTACAGAAAACAAGAGTGCTTGCGTTCGGCTCATCGAATACAGAACATTTTCAGACGGGAATGCACTGGTTTGACATATTCGAGATGGGCATAAGAAATACCCACGGAAGAATACATCATTTCATAAACACGGGGATATCTGGGAACACCACGGCGAACCTGCTTGAACGTTTCGAGGATGACGCGGCGTTTTATAAGCCTCATATCGTTCTTATAACAATCGGCGGAAACGACTGCAATCCTGATAAAAATATATCGGAAGAAGAATTTGTAAAGAATCTTCAGGTACTTTATCGCCGTTTTGCCAATATGGGTACCGCGGTATTTTTTCAGACTTACTATTCACCTGATCCTGACCTGATTGAGACGGTGAGGCTGAAAAATTTTTACCGTTATACCGACATCGTAAGAAATACGGCTTCGGCCCTGAATGTCGGACTCATAGATCATCTGGCGCGCTGGGAGCTTCTGCGCAAGGCGCATCCCGAACTTTATAAGCCTCTCATGCGCGACGGCTTTCACCTGAACAGCAAAGGGAACATGGTGGTAGGAATAGATATATGCAAATTTTTTGATCTGAAACCTGACGCGGACGAGCCGGAGTTCTGGAAAAACGGGCTTGAAATAAGTAATCTGATGGATACTCTTATGTCCGGCAAATAGAGGAAGTTTCATTATGTCAGGAATAAAGCATCTCTCACTGAGCGAAGAAGTTTACAGCCGCCTGATGAGAAAAATACTTGACGGTAATTTCACAGAGGGAAGCAGACTCCGCGAAGAAATTCTCTGCCGTGAACTAGGCGTCAGCCGCACTCCTGTAAGGGAGGCACTTATCCGTCTTGCCAGAGAGGGCGTTCTCGAACAGATACCAAGGCGCGGATGTGTGCTGAGAAAGCTTCCGCCTGAAGAAATAGAAGAGCTTCTCAGATACCGCTGTCTGCTTGAGTGCCTTGTTCTGAGAGAATATTTTGATCTGATAGACCGGGAAAAATGCCGCGCGCTGGACGCTAAACTGGATAAGGCCGTAAAAAAGGGAGAAAAGGAATTGCGCGGCGTTCTGCTTTCCGCAGATGAGGAACTGCATGAACTTATAACATTGTCCTGTCACAATTCCTTTCTTGCCAAAGAGCTTAAACGGGTTCAGCTTTTATGCCGTCCGTACAGGGTGTTGCGTTGCGCGGAAGCGGAGAATACCTCATCTATTCTGAAAGAACGGCAGCATATCATAAAGGCTGTTCTTTCAGGTGATGCCGGAAAAGCGGAAACTGCTCTTTCAACGCATTTTGAGAAAAGCAGACGTTATTATCTGAGAGATAAAGGAACAAAAATTACTTCATGAATTCATCATCAATGATTATTTTTCTGGCGTCATTGAAATCATGTTCAAGCGCATGAAGCATGGAGCGGGCTTTTTCCAATTCTCCGGCTTCGCAGTTTTTTTCCAGTTCAAAGGCTGTCTCCGCGAATTTTTTCATTGCCAGGTTTCTGCCGGAGCCTTTGAGTGTATGAGCTATGCGTTCAGAGGAGACGAGATCTTGTTTTTCTAGTTCTCCTGTCAATTCTTTTATCATTTCAGGAGTGCTGGTTAGGAAATATTCCAGAAGCTCTTTCAGGAGAGATTCACTGTTATCCATAAAAGCAAAAGCTTTTTTTCTGTCAAAAATTCCAAGGATATCCGCCGGGGATGAAAGAATTTCCGTTTCCGGTATGATTTCTTCCGTTTCATCTTTTTCAAGAATGTGCCCTAGATATTTTGTAAGAATTGAGAAGAGGGCTTTTCTATCAATGGGTTTTGTCAGGAAATCGTCCATGCCGGCTTCTTCGCTTTTGGTTTTTCCAGTATCCATGGCGTTGGCGGTAAGGGTTATGATTGGGACGCGGGTTTTCTTTTCCAGTTTGCGTATGACCCGCACGGCTTCAAGGCCGTCCATAACTGGCATTTGCATATCCATAAATATTATATCATAGCTTTTATCTTTGAATTTATTTGATGCCTCAAGGCCGTTTTCCGCGCAGTCAACATTGCATCCAAATGAATTGAGGAAATTTGCCGCGATTTTGCGGTTTATCTGGTTATCTTCGGCGAGAAGGACTTCAGGGGGCCTTTTCCATGCGCTGAGAATGCCGTTTTCATGCTCAACCATATTTTTTTCAGGTATTTCAAGAGGCAGGGTAAAAGAGAATGTAATTCCCTGACCACCTTCTCTGCTTTTGACATATATTTTTCCACCCATCCGTTCCACAAGCATTTTACATATAGCCAAGCCCAGTCCCGTGCCGCCGAATTTGCGGGTAATGGTAATGTCGGTCTGTGAAAACTTTTCAAAAAGGAGTGGAATTTTTTCTTCCGGAATTCCTATTCCGGTATCGTTGACGTTGAAAAGAATCAGGTTCGTATCGGAGGTCTCCTCGATGAGCTCAAGGGAGAGTTCTATTTTTCCCTTGAGAGTGAATTTTATGGAATTGGAGATGAGGTTCATGAGCACCTGCCGTACTCTGAAGATATCTCCGACAACGAAATCAGGGATGTTTTCCGGGATTATCAGTTCCAGTTCCAGACCTTTGTTTTTAGCTTTGTATTTCATGACATTACAGAGGCCGGAGAGCATGTTTTTCAGTTGAAACGGCTTGAATTCAAACTCAAGTTTGCCTGCTTCTATTTTGGAAAGGTCCAGCACGTTATTTACGAGTGACATGAGCATGTCGCTCGAATAGTTGAGGTCTGTTATATATTCTTTCTGAATGTCGCTGAGATCTGTTTTTGAGAGGAGCTCTATAATACCGATGACCCCGTTAAGGGGAGTTCTTATTTCATGGCTCATATTGGCGAGAAAATCGGATTTTGCGGCGGTGGCGGCGCTGGCTTCCATGGCGGCGTCCTCGGCTTCTTTTTTTGCTGTTTCCAATTCTATTCGCGTTTTTTCCCTGATAAGCGCGCCGGCTATGGCGCTTCCCAGCGCGGCAAGTATTGATATCTCGTTATTGTTCCATGCCCTTTCATTATGGCAGTCGTCAACTCCTATGAAGCCCCAGAAGCGTCCGTGGAGAAATATGGGAGCGATAAGGAGTGAAATGATATTGTGTTCTCCGAAAAGTTTCTGTTCCTCAAGGGGAAATTCCTTGAGCAGGCCGTTGATGGAGTTACCCGCGGATATTTCTTTGTACCAGCGCGGAAACAATTTATCGCAGGAAACATTTTGGAATTTACTTATATCCATGTCTGATTTAACAGCTTCGCTTGACCATTGGTAACGATGGCTCATCAGATGTTCACCGGTTTCGGAAGCATCATCATGAGTTTCAAAAATATATACTCTGTCAACCTTGAAAGTGTCGCCGGTGATTTTCAACGCCTTTGAAACAGCGCTGGAACTGTTTTCCGAAGAGGCCAGCAGTGATATGGCTATTTCGGATGAAGTAGCCAAAAGGCGATCCCTCTTACGGAGGTTTTCAGCTGTATCAATGAGTTCGGCGGTTTTGGCAATAACAATATTCTGCAAGTTGTTCTTCAGGGATTCGAGTTCTTCATTTTTCTGACTCAATTCTTTCAGCAGTTCGGAATATCTTATCGAGTTATCCTCGCTTTCCTTCCGCATCAGCTGAAGCTCGTTCTGCATCTGCTTATATCTTATCTGGAGTTTGGAATACTCCCTGCTGATGTCCTGTCCTTCGCTCATGGATACAGCTCCCCGGCGTTTTCCATTCTTTCCAGTTCCGTCTGGACGTCTTCAAAAATTATTTCAACATTGTCGCGTTCCAGTTTAAGATTTGAGAGACAGCTGAGATAGTTTTCGCTTTGTGTTTCGGAAGAGCCTTCGAAGCCGAGCCCGTTTATGTTACAGATGTGTTCGGCGATGGATATTGTCATGGTAAGTTTTGCAAAATCAGGATTTACTCCAAGAGGACGGTGGTGAAAGGCTATGGCTTTGGTCATTTCTTCTGGAAGCTTCCATGAAAGCGTCAAGTCTCTTCCCACATCAGTGTGATCATAACCGGCCAGCGCCTTTTCACGTTCGATGAAAAGCGACTTGCTTTCGGCTGTTTCAAGCATCAGTTCCTGAAAAAATTCCGGCATGAACTGTTCCTCCGCCATTATGCCTATGTCATGAAGAAGTGCCGCGGAATAGATGTCATCGCCATGTTCCCTGAATTCCTTCCGGTAAATATTCTTGCCGCAGAGCGCGACCGCCAGTGAGTGTTTCCAGAGTTTTTTTCTCGAATAGCTTCCTATTTCCTTTTCATCTTCAAAGAGTTTTCCCACTTTCAGGCTCAGGGTCATTTCGCGGATGTTGTTAAAGCCTATCATCACGATGGCTTCCTGTATTGCCGAAACCCTTCTTTTGAGCCCGTAATAAGCAGAATTCGCCCTGCGGAGTATTTTTGCGCAGAGAGGGGGGTCTATTTCTATAAGCGCTTTCAGTTCAAGCGCGCTGGAATTAGGGTTTCTTATCAGCTGCATTATTCTGTTGACTACCGAACCGATGGAAGCCAGTTCCGATTGTCCCGCCTTTCTGACAAGGTTTTCCAGACTCAGTAATTTTTTCTTTTCATTTTTTATAGCTCGCACTTGTTGTCCTCTGTGTGCGGTTAATTATGTTTGCTGAATATAAATAAAATTCTATTCAAGTCAAGCGGGAAAAAAAGCTGCGCCTTTTCAGAAATCATTTTTTCGCATCCAGTTGAGCAGAAGAGTTTTTTGGGAAAGATGCTCTTCATCCAGATTCACGCCGTTGGATCTGAATAATTCCCTGAAAGCCGGAATAATTTCCAGCGCGGGATATTTTTCCGGCTCGGCGCGTTCACAGAAATGAATGAATTTCAAAGTTCTGAAAGCGTCAAACCAGGTATTGAAAGCATCATGCAGTTTTTTTAAATCACGGGGTGTATTCCGGCATATTTTTTTCCAGTCTTCACGGAAGTTGAGGGAATTCAGGAATTTCGTAAAATCGGAGAGAAGAGATTTTTCAAAAATGGAATAAAGAAATGGAAATTCATCAAGTCCCGTTTCTGAAACCAACTGCAATGTCTGCTTCATCAGATTGAAAATTAAAGGATTATAAAGTTTTATTTTTTTCCCGTCCAGAATCTCCCTGATTTTAGGTCCGGTGCCGAAAGAAACCCTGTTTGACGGTCTGGAAGAGGGGAAAACACATGCGCCGGAAATTTGAATCAGCGGCCCCAGCTTTCTCAGGGCCTGAAGAAAATAAAAATCTTCTCCTCCATTTTTTTCCCTCATTCCTCCTGCCTTTATATATGCTTCCGCAGTGCAGACCATGGCCGAACCGAGGGCATGATAGGCATAAGGTGATCCTGCGAACCGGAGCCCGGCAAGATAATATCTCATGAAGAGCTCATAATCAATTATCGCGGAATTTTCGGCGTCTGAAGCTCCCGGCTGATGCTCAAAACTGAAAATCCCGCCCGGCGCGTTTTTTTCAGCGTTGAAACTTTTCAGTGCCGCCGCAATGTAATCCGCGCTTACAAGGGTATCTGCGTCGAGGCAGAAAAGCAAGGGATTTTCTTCCATATCAAGATATCTGAGCGCTATATCCATTCCAAGTTTTCTGGCGCTTCCCACGCCTCCCCCCGAAGAAAGTTCAAGCCCCTTTGAAGAAGCGTCTATCAGAAAAAGATTCATTTTTTTCTGAAATCCGAAGGAATCCGTTCTTAAATATGAAAGGAGTTCCTGATTGTCATTGATTTTTTCCGCTTCGGCATCAGGCGGATTGTTTACGACTGCCAGAACAAGTGTGTCGAACAGCATTTCAGGTGGATGCAGTGCTATTCCGGCAAGGGTTGCCGGAAGGTACTCCGCTTCCGCGTATGCCGGGATTACAATAGCCCGCCTGAAAAGCCTTCCGGAAATAATGGGTTCCAGTTCGTGCGAAACTGGATTTTTCCGTAAATATTTTTCCAATGGCTTATTCATTTGTATTCAGATACAGAGTATCCGCAAATTCCAGAAATTTATTTACTCCGACAACGCCGGGGCGCGCGTCGGGACTGATACCCTGAGACGCAAAAGCATCTATTGTTTTTTCTTTTCCGAAAAGCGCGGCAATTGCTTTGAACATTTTTTTGCGTCTGTGGGCAAATGCAAGTTTCAGGACGCATGAAAGCTGTTTTCTGCGTTTCAGGTCGGGTATTTGCGCCTTTCTGGTGAAATGCAGTATAGCCGAATCGACATTGGGACGGGGAAAAAATACCTGAGGGGGCACAATGCGCAATATTTCCACGTCATAAACAGTTTGCGTCCTGACGGAAAGTGACCCGTAACTTCCGGTATCCGGTTCCGAGGCGAGGCGCTGTCCCATTTCTTTCTGGAGCATGAAAAACATGTCGTACGGAGGAACTTCAAGCTCAAGCATTTTCGCTATGAAAACACTGCTTATGGAGTAAGGCAGGTTGGCAATACAGCGGAATTCCCGGCCATTTCCTATCACCTTTCCGAAATCAACTTTACATGCGTCCCCTTCAACAAGGGTAAAGCTGGAATTTGTAAAACGCTTCCTTAGAAATTCGCAGACCCTCCTGTCGTATTCAATTGCCGTAACGTTGGCGCCTGACGCCAGCAAACGGCTTGTCAGGGCGCCGAAGCCGGGACCGACTTCAAGTACAAGCTCGTTTTCGCGCGGGGCCGACGTGCGGGCAATAAAATCAAGCAGATTGTCATCCACCAGAAAATTCTGTCCCAGCTGTTTTCCGGGATGGAAATCTATTTCCCTTAAAATGCCTTCCAAATCACTTTTTTTCATTCAAATCTTTCTGTAAAATCCCCGTCCGGCGGATT
>Ga0154588_1081_pt1 | contig 64340 bp, 53 predicted proteins | sample RifGroF2_FD_116017 | JGI IMG/M metagenome (GOLD analysis project Ga0154588, IMG submission 116017) | Lentisphaerae bacterium GWF2_44_16
TGAAAGAGGACAGGCCGTTGATAAGAAAGTAGAAAAATACGAGAGAGAAAAAATTGAAAGTATGGCGCTCCTGAAAAGCGGGGACCTTGTCGAAATAGAACTTGTGATAGACAGTAAAAATGATTACGAATATATATTGTTTGAGGACATGAAAGCGGCCGGATTTGAACCGTGCGAAGTGCGTAGCGGGTACAGTGGAAACTCCCTGGGCGCATATATAGAATACCGGGACACAAAAGTATGTTTCTTTGTAAGGGCCTTGGCCCGTGGCAGGCACAGCGTGTCCTACAGGATGAGGGCTGAAATACCCGGGAAATTCAGCGCCCTTCCGACTACGGCTTATGGGATGTACGCGCCGGAGCTAAAGGCAAATTCAGATGAGATTAAATTGAAGATTGAAGATTAATTCTTGTTCATTTTGCGGAGCTGTTCTATTGTTATCTGAAGGTTTTTCAGAGCGTCTTTATAGTCAGGTTTAATGCGGAGCGCTTCCTGAAAGTGTTCCGCCGCCTTTTGCGGATTCTTAAGCATTGCCGAAGCAATGCCGGCGTTGTTGTAGGTTTCCGCGTCTGAATTGTCAAGGGCTATGGCTTTGTCAAAGAATTCAATCGCCTTCGAAGGCTCGTTCTTAAAGAGGTATGCCGTGCCGAGATTTTTGTAGGAACGTGGCTTGTCGGGATTTCTTCTCAGAACTTCATTATAGTTTTTCAGGGCTTCTTCAAAGTTTTTTGTTTTTAATTGGATGGCCGCTAGATTTTCGCGGGCTTCAATATGGGATGGATTTATCTTCAGGGCTTTTTCAAATTCAATGGCGGCTTCGGAAAGACGTCCTTCTTTCGTCAGGGCAGTTCCGAGATTGTAGGATATCTGATCTTCCTTTGTCCATTCCTGGCCTTTCGCGAAATGGGACTTGCCGAAGAATGCGTTTTTCCCTTTCATGGCTTCGGCATAATGAGCTTTTGCCTCTTCAAATTTACCCATCTTTGAAAGCGCGTTTCCCATGCAGTTGTGAGCTTCCGCGAAAGACGGATCTATTCTCAGCGCCTCTCTGAAATAATAAACAGCTTCTTCAGGTTTGTTTTGTCTCAGGAGCACCGCGCCTATTGAATTTATTATCAGATGGTTTTCCGGGGACATCTGATTTGCCTTTACCAGATGGAAGAGGGCATCATCGCTTTTGCCGCTGTTGAAATATGCCGTTGCCAGATTTACTCTGGGCCTGAGTTTGCCGGGGGCTTTTCTGACGTTGTCAGCCCAGAGTTCGACGGGGTCAAGCCATACTTCATTTCTCTGGTATGTCCATACCGAGAGGAAGAAAACCGGTATTATTATCAGCAGCCATCTCACATACTGGTCGCGGACAAACCTGAATATCAGGAACACTGTGAGAAAAATTATGAATACCGACGGCAGATATGTCCTGTGCTCGAAAACGAGATTTACTGGTATGAATGAAGACTCAAGCGCCAAATTGCCGAAATACCAGAGTACGCAGAACGAAATAAGCCGTTCTCTGCGGGCGATAAGAATGGCGGAAATAATCAGTCCGGAGATGAGAATAAACGAAAGAAGAGTTGTAAAAGGATTGAAGAAAGAAACAGAATAAGGGAAATCGTAATCTATCATGAGCCTTGAGGGATTGGGATAAAATATCAGGCCCAGATAATGGATTATCACCCTGAATTCGGTAATCATTCTTTGAAGAGGCGGAGGACTGTCCGAATTGCCTTCGAGGGTGAAGGATGAGAGGGTTTCTTTCAGGGGATAATATAAGAGCAGGCAGACAACTATTATAATAAGAAACGGCAATACCGTAATAAGTGATTTTTTTATGAATGATTTCAGCCAGTCTTTTTTCATGTCCTGAAAGAAATACCACTCGTAGAGCAATATGAAAAACGGAAGCGTTATCGCTATTTCCTTGCTGCCGAACGCGAGGATGCCTGATATCGCGGAAAAAACATAAAGTGTCAAGGAGCGGTATTTTCTGCCGGAAAGATATAAGAGAAATGATAAAAGATAAAACATGACACAGAGGCTGTTTACTCTCTGAAAAATGTAAGTTACGGACTGTGTGTGCAGAGGATGTACAAGCCATATCAGCGCGGAACTGAAAGCTATGGCGGTAATGTTCGATGCAGGAATTTTTACCCGCGAAAGAGTTATACTGAAGATATAAAAAAGAAGTATGGAGTTAATCAGATGAATAAGAATGTTCGTCAAGTGAAAACCTGTCAGGCTTAAATTTCCGGCATAATAATTCATGGCGAAGCTGAACATTGAGACCGGCCTTATTTTGCCCATGAAGCCCTTGAATACGTTCACTATGTTTTCAGTGGATAGGCTTTCCATTTGGATATTGGGGTTTTCCACTATCGCGTGTATGTCATCAAGGGTGAACGGTACTTGAAAAGAGTTTGAATATATGAGAAAGCATGTCAGAGAAAGTACCGCTGAGACAATAAGGAATCTTTTAAATCCCCCGCTGTTTTGCGAAAGGTATTGTTCTATGCCGTCAGTACTTTTTGTTTCAAGGATTTCCATAGTATCAGCTAAATGTATTAATGAGTTTGTTTATTATAACGGCGGTGAACAGAAAAACAATTGTGCCGTATCAAATACTTTGTTTTATGAAAAAACGGAGATTTTTCCGTTAAGCTATTGACATTAACAAAAATTATGTTAAAATAACAATATGAACTCAAAAAATGCTAAGAATAAGAAATCGATAGCTGTAATAGCGGAGAAGTGCGGCGTCAGTGTAATGACCGTGAGCAGGGCTTTGAGAAATCATACCCCGGTCAGGGAGGTCACACGCAAGCGCATAATCAGAATGGCTGAAAAACTGGGTTATAACCATGCCATAAAAACAGGTCGTCCGGCACGGGCCATGAATGGCGCGGCGCGTCCTGCCGTGGAATTAGTGCTGGGCGTTTCAGGCAGGAATATAGCCATGTTTTATTCAGAGCTCATTGGTTCGGTGGAGAGAGAACTTTCGCGCAACGGTTATGACTGTATCGTAAGGACATACGATGGAGAGTACAGTGATTTTCTGGGGCTGAGGGATACTTTGCGGAAGTCGCCGTCTCAAGGTCTCATAATTACCGGTTCTTTTATGCCGGAACAATTGAAGGCCCTGATTGATGTTGCGCCGAATTCGATACTCCTTGACAATACCGGAGATATTCCGGCGAGTTCTCTGAGTTTTGACAATGTCGAAGCCGCAAGAATGGCGATGAAACATCTTCTGGAGACGGGACGGAAAAAAATAGTACTGCTTAAAGGTCTTCAAGAGCATTATTTTTCAAAGGAAATTGAACAGGGTTACAGGGATATCCTGAACGATTCTGGAATTGGAATAAAAAAAGAATATATATTGAATGCCGATTTTACATCAAACGGAGCCTTTGAAGTTTTAAATTCAGCTCTTGAAAGAGGCTTGGAATTTGACGCTGTCTTTACAAATGACGAGATGGCGTGCGGCGTTTACCGCGCCTTGAATGGGCGAAGCCTTAAAATACCCGATGACGTGGCGGTGTGCGGATGTGACGGCTTGCCTGTCGGAGAACAGATCATGCCTTCCTTATCGACAGTTTTTCTTGACTACAGGGAACTGGGACGGATGGCGGTGGAAAATATTCTCAATGCCCATGCCTCCCGGCATCCATGCAGAATAAAGCTTCTCCCTGAATTGCGCATACGTGAAAGTACTATAAAAAATAAATAAAAAAGGAGTGTTTAAAAATGCCATATCTTGAAACGTCTGAATGTGTTGAGAGGATTGCGAAAGTCAAAGAGCTTCTTAAAAAGGAAAAACTTGACCTGGCTTTGGTTTATTATGATGAGTTCAATATTGGGAACGGCTGGTATTTGACAGGCTGGTGTCCGCAGTTTGAAAGCGGCGCGGTGCTTATAAGCAGAAAGGGCAAAGCCATGATTCTCGGAGGGCCTGAAAGCGAGCCTTTCGCAAAGCTTGACAGCACAATTACCGAAACCAGAAATTTTCCTGTTTTCATGGTACCTGATGAAGAATACCCGAATGCTACAATCATAGATTTTCCGAAGCTTTTCAAGGAACTTAATGCGGAACTCGGAACAGTTAAAAGAGTCGGGCTTGTAGGCGCGGGACGTATGCCTGCGGCATGTTACAGACAGATAGTTGAAGGTTTCAAGGGCGTTGAACTGGTGGACATAACTGAAGAGTATGTACAGTTCCGTTTCATGAAATCAAAGTGGGAAATAAAACAGATAAGGGAAGCGTTCAAGCTTGCGGATTTTGCCTATGAAGCAATGAAGAAAAAAATAGCTTCAGGGGTCAGTGAAATTGAAATAGCCGCCGCCGGGGAATATGCCGCCAGAAGCCGTGGTGCCAGCGGTTTCGGTTTTGGCGCAATTGTTGGAAGCGGCGTGCGTTCAAACGCTGTCGTGCCTACGGCCAGTTCCAAAAAAGCGAAAAAGGGCGAAATGGTCATGATAGGTTTGGCCCCTAAGGTAAAAGGATATGCCGGTGTCATGGGTGATTCGCTTCCGGTAAACGGCAAATATACGGCAAAGCAGAAAGAATGCATGAGGCACCTGAGGGAAGCTTTCCGTCTCACGAAAAAAATGCTTGTGCCGGGAAAGACAGGCAGAGAGATAGACGCGCCTGCGAGAGCTTATTTCGAGAAAACAGGACTTTCAAAATATCTGGTATGTCCGTTTGTTCACACCATAGGGCTCCATGAAGCTGAATCGCCTTTTTTCGGCCCCGGCAGCAAGGATGTCCTGAAACCAGGAATGACCGTGTGTATCGACGTCAGCTTCTTCGGACATCCTGAATTTAACGGCGTCAGGATTGAGACGGGTTATGAAATTACTGTGAAAGGGGCTGTGCCTTTCAGCAAAATGATGGACGAACTGCATTGTTCCGATATATAATTTTCTGAAAGGGAAAAATGTGAAAGAGAAATGCGAAAGGTCTTTTGACGTTGTCTTCGGGATAGACATGGAGACGGACATAGGTTCCTTCACTTCCTCTTATGAGGGAGTGAAACACGGAACGCCGAGGCTTCTTGAAATCATGAAAAAACATGATATAGAGGCGACGTATTTCTGGACTGGACACGCCGCGGAAAATAATTCTGACATGGTAAAAAAAGTCAGAGACGCCGGTCATGAGACAGGGTGTCATGGCCTTGTCCATGAAACATTGGGAGACCCTTTGTTTCCATTGCCCAATAACTGGCCTGTTTTTCCATTTGAAGTTGAAGGGAGAATAAAAGAAGCCGACAGAATAGTGAAGAAAATATCAGGAGTGAAACCGAAAAGTTTCAGATGTCCGCGACTCTGGGGAAGTACGAAGGTACTGAGCGTTCTTGAAAAGCTCGGCTACAAAGCAGACGCGTCCCTGCCGATGTTTTATTACAGAAAGATGTTTATGCCGTATCATCCGTCCATAAAGGACTGGACGGGCAGGGGCAAAATGAAGATAGTGGAGATACCCAACTTCTGTGATCTGACCATGAAAAGTAATGACCCATACAACAGGGACAGGGACCAGTGGCCTCTCTTCAGAACAAAATCTGCCAAGGCGCTTATGGGGAAAATAAATTCTTTCATCAAGTATGTGACGGCAAAAGGTGAGCGTCCGGTATTGTGTTTTTATTTTCATCCCTGGGAATTTCATGAGATGCCGCAGGGAGCGATCGATTACGGCGAAGCCAGGGTTATACCACAGAAATTTATTACTAAAAACTGCGGTGCTTTCGCATGTGCTGAATTTGATAAACTTTGTAACATTTTAAAAAATAAAAGAGCGCGTTTTATTACGTGCAGGGAGCTTGCGGGTGAATATTGAAGATTTGCCGTCCGGTGAAAAACATGAGGCTTTGAATTACAGTTATTTTCCGGCGAAGCATCAGGCCGTTATCTGGAGAAACTGGGAGCTTGTTCCTGTTGAAAGGCTTGCGGCAGTCCTGAAAACTTCTGAAAATGATATACTGAACGCCGCGGCGGAAATGGGATTGCCCGTGCCTCCCGACATTGAGGAAAAATGGCTTTCGCGGGGATATGTTACGATAATAAGGAACAACTGGCATCTGTTGCCTTATGAGCAGCTCCTCCAGCTACTGGGATGGACGCCTGAAAAAATGGCATATGTCCTGAAAGAGGAAGATTTTCTCTGGCATAAACTGGGATATTTAAAACCGCAGACAGAGTCTGTTTCTTTCAGAATACTGACGGAGGATGAGAAAAACAGGACCTCGGGAATAAAGGATATTGTCAGGAAAAATTTTTCTGTTCTAAAATTTACCGAGAAGCCTTTCGGCTTTCTGAAAGAATTTGAGAAACCGCTCAGGAAATCGCCTCCGCTAAAGAAAAAATTTGCTCCTCAATTTATTTATTCCTATTCGGCGATTTACGGGGACGCGCTTTTGAATCCGGAACTTGATCCGTTTCCTGAAGGGATGCTGAAACGCTATGCGGACATGGGGGTATCAGGGGTATGGATGCAGGCTATACTTTATACTCTTTGCCCTATGAAAAACGCTCCTGAACTTTCAAACGGCTGGGAGAAGCGTATAGAAAATTTGAAAAAACTGGTGGAAAAAGCAAGCAGACACGGCATAGGAATCTATCTTTATCTGAACGAACCGCGCGGAATGCAGGAGGCTTTTTATGAAAAATATCCAGAGTGGAAAGGAGTTTCTGAAAAATCTACCGGAAATTACGCGATGTGCACGTCGAGGGAAAATGTTCTCGAAAATTTGAGAAACGCCTGCGCGCATGTTTTCAGGGAAGTTCCGAAGCTTGCCGGAGCCTTTACCATAAGCATGTCGGAAAACCTTACGCATTGCCATTCGAGAAGGAATGGCAACGAATGTCCGTTCTGTTCAACGCGTCCGGTACATGAGATTGTCGCGGAAGTGAATCGCGCCATAGAGGAAGGCGTTCATTCAGCGGCGCCATCAGCCGATGTAATTGTGTGGACTTGGGCATGGGACCCGGAATGGGCAAGAAAGGCTATTGACCTGCTTCCTGAAAAAGTAAAACTGATGTGCGTCAGCGAATGGGGCAAAAAAATAGAAATAGGCGGAGTGAAGAATAATATCCGCGATTATTCAATTTCAAATCCTGGACCGAGTCCCGCGCATGTCGCGTTATGGGAACATGCTCGGAAAAGAGGTTTGAAGACCGTTGCCAAAGTGCAGTTGAACAATTCATGGGAATGTTCGGCGATACCATATATTCCGGTGCCGTACCTTGTCAAAGAACACCTGGACAATCTTGAGAAAGCCGGCATTGACGGGCTGATGCTCAGCTGGACGCTTGGCGGTTATCCAGGTGGAAATCTGGAACTTGTCAATAAAGATATTGAAACTCTGGCATTGGAAAAATTTGGGAAAAAAGCAATGTCGAAAATACTTGAAGCATGGAAACTTTTCAGTGACGCGTTCAGGGATTTTCCCTTCCACATCGGAGTGCTTTATCAGGGACCGCAGAATGCGGGGCCTATGAATATTCTTTTCAAAGAGAAAAGCGGCTACAAGTCTTCGATGGTTGGCTTTCCCTATGATGACCTTGACAGCTGGAGAGCGAATTATCCTGAAGACGTTTTTGAGAATCAATTCAAACTTCTCAGCGAAAGATGGAAGGAGGGACTTGATGTCCTTTTCAGCGTTGAATGTGAAATTGATGAAAAACATATGGCCGATTATACGGAACTGAAGAATGCCGCGGTCGGAGTATATTGTCATTTCAGGAGTGCGTATTTGCAGACGAGATTTATCCGCAATCGGAAAGATGAAGCCTCCAAAGCGGAAATAATGCTGATATTGGATGAGGAAAAGGAATTGGCAGTAACGCTTCATGAAATCGCGATGAAAGATTCGAGAATTGGTTTTGAGGCCACAAACCATTATGCCTATACGGTCAATGACCTGAGAGAAAAAGTTTTGAACTGCGAATATCTTAAAAAGCAATTTTAAACATGGGCGGACAAACATGAAAGTTGATGAATTTATCAGGCTTCTGGATAAAGCGAAAAGACGCTGGCATCTTATCGGAGAGAATGAAAACGGGCTTATCGCGGTTTTAGATCTTGAGGGACGGCTTTTCACTTTCATAAAAGGCGAAATGCTGAGCCGTGTCAATGAGGAGGCTGTTTCGGAACAGTCAACAAGAGATAAATACCAGAACCCCGGAGGCGACGTATTGTGGCCCGCGCCTGAAGGGACATGTTTTGGTTATGAGTATTCGACGGGTAAATGGAGAGTTCCGCCGGGGATTACGGGAGCACGGTATCTCGTTAAAGAGAGCGGCGAAAATAGGGCCGTCATAGAGGCGGAAATAGATTTGATAAACAGCCGCGGTTTGGGATTGCCGTGCATTTTCAGGAGGGATATAAGGCTGAAACATGAAGCGCGTGCGATGACGGTCAATGTCGTGGAGACTATAATATATATAGGAAATAAAACGCTTTCAGCGGACGACTGCATGATGGCCCCGTGGTCCCTTTGCCAGTTTGACAGCGGAGAGGGAGCGGAGGTTGTTTTCCCGCATGTTGAAGGATCTGTGAGAGACCTTTATGAACCGAGTGACTCACAGCGTTTTCTCCGGGATGGATTCTGCCATACAAAAACTGACGGCGCGCAGCGTTACCAGATAGCGATTGACGAAAGGGTTGACTGGATTGAATACCGCTATCCGGAACGGAATTTAAGAGTGCATCGAACAGCGCTTAAATGCGTTCCTGGTCTGAAATACATTGATATCGCGGATGCCGCACCAGAGAGCTGTCCTTCTGAAAAAGGCGTCAGGTTCAGCGTATACAGCGACATGAACAAATTCATGGAAATAGAAGCTGTAGGGGCATCTCCAGCTTTGATTTCAAACGGTATTTCGATGAGTGTGGAAGTTTACACCAAATTTGCTTTCTAAAAATTTTTCACAATTGAAAAGCGTTATTTTTCAATTATTACGCTTGATTCATGTCCGAATGAGTACTTTTTCCCTTTACAAACTTCGCTGTTTATGGTAGATTCTCTTCTTTTATTTCTATTCAATTGTTTATAAAGGGATTGTCACCAAAATGGAAAAAATCTTAATGTCCGGGAACGAGGCGATAGCTCTGGGCGCTTATGAGGCCGGAGTGAAAGTCGGGGCCGGATATCCCGGTACGCCGTCAACGGAAATACTTGAAAATCTCTGCCGTTACCCGGAAGTAAGCACCGAATGGTCCGTAAATGAAAAAGTCGCCCTTGAAGTGGGGATCGGTTCTGCGCTTGCCGGAGGCAGGGCGCTTATAACGATGAAACATGTGGGGCTGAATGTCGCCGCCGATCCGCTTTTTACGGCATCGTATATAGGAGTAAAAGGCGGGCTGGTGGTTGTTACCGCCGATGACCCTGAAATGCATTCTTCACAGAATGAACAGGACAACAGGCATTATGCCAGGGCCGCCAAAATACCGATGCTTGAACCTTCCGATTCGGAGGAGGCCAGGGACTTTACGAAAATCGCTTTTGAAATCAGCGAAAAATATGACACTCCCGTGCTTTTGCGCACCACTACCAGGATATCGCATTCTATGTCGGGACTTGTGAAAGGACAGAGGGTGGAAGCAAAAACTCCTGAAGGATTTATTCCCAATCAGCCTAAATACGTGATGATACCGCTTAACGCCAAAAAGCGCCATCCTGTCGTTGAAAGACGCATGTTCCAGATAGCGGAGGATGCCGAGAATATGGAATTCAACTTTATTGAGGGAGGGACCGGAGATTTCGGAATTATCACTTCCGGCGTTTCATATACTTATGTAAGAGAGGCGTACCCGGATGTTCCTGTCCTGAAGCTGGGCATGGTTTACCCTCTGCCCGAACTGATGATAAGGGAATTCTGTTCAAAATACAGTACGGTGTATGTTGTGGAGGAACTTGACCCTTTCATTGAGGACCAGATAAAAGCATGGGGACTGAAAGTCAGAGGAAAGGATATTTTCCCGATAATAGGGGAATACAGTCCTGAACTTATCAGATGCGCGATAGGGGGAAAAAGCATTCCTGAAAATATTTCATTGTCTGTGAAGCTTCCTCCGCGTCCTCCATCCCTCTGTCCGGGTTGTCCTCACAGAATTGTTTACAGTGTTCTCAGCAGAATGAAATTGAAAGTTTCCGGCGATATTGGATGTTACTCTCTGGGAGCGCTTCCCCCTTTTACCGCGATGCACACCTGTATTGACATGGGCGCGAGCATTACTGTAGCGCAGGGCATAGAAATGGCGATGGGCGGGGACTGTTGCGATACAGTGGCGCTGCTGGGTGATTCAACATTTGCGCACTCGGGCATTACCGGGCTGCTTAATGCCGCTTACAACAAGCGCCATTCGCTCATCATAGTTCTCGACAATGGCACTACGGCCATGACCGGGATACAGCCTAATCCACTCTCCGGCGAAACCATAAACGGGCACGAAACCGTGGCGCTGGATTATGCCAAATTCGGAGAAGCCTGCGGATTGAAAACAGAAGACATACGGACTGTTGATGCCTACAAGGAAGAGGACATCGAAAAAGCGATAAGTGAAATGACGGCTTCCGGCAGGCTTTCGCTTCTTATAGTAAAGGGGCTCTGCATAATTCTGAAACGCAGACAGCAGGCCGCGCGCAAAGAGAGAGGAGCTTAAATCAATGGACAAGGTTACAAACATACTGATGGTTGGCGTCGGCGGACAGGGCATACTGCTTTCCAGCAATATTCTTTCATCCGCCGCGTTGAGAGACGGTTTTGATGTCAAAAAGAGCGAGATACACGGTATGAGCCAGAGAGGCGGTTCGGTATTCAGTCACATACGCTTCGGGAGCATAGTATATTCTCCGGTAATATCCAGAAGACAGGCCGATATCATACTGGCGCTGGAGGAGATGGAAGTGCTCCGCTGGATTGATTACGCCTCCGAAGACTGTAAAATAATTTTCAGCAGGGAACGCATTCTTCCCGCCGGCACGACATCTTATCCTGAAGGCGTGGAAGATGAAATACGCAGGCTTTGTCCAAACGTTTATCCGGTTTGTCCTGATGAACTGAAAAAGAAAATAGAAAACGTTAAAACCCTTAATGTAGCGCTACTGGGGATATTGTCGGATTTCGTCAGTATTTCAGATGCTTCATGGCAAAGCGCCATTAAAGAGTTTGTTCCTGCCGCCACTCTGGAAAGCAATCTCAAGGCGTTTCAGGCGGGCAGAAATATAATTTCAGAAAAGTGAGGCACATATGTGGAACATTAAATGTGAAAATATGGAACATCTGGAACTGAAAAATCTTCAGTCGGAACGTCTTTCAAACTTGATAGAAAAACTCTATCGCAAGGTGGCTTTTTACAGAAAAAAAATGGATGACGCGAAAGTTTCCCCTTCCGATATAAAAGACATAAGCGACATAAGAAAACTTCCGTTTACGTCAAAGCAGGAGGTTCTTGACCTCTACCCTTACGGGTTGCTTTGTGCTGATATGAAAGACGTAGTGGAAATACACATGTCTTCGGGGACGACAGGGAGGCCTGTTGTCGGAGCGTATACCGCGAATGATATAGAATTATGGGGCGAGGCGATGGCGCGTACCTTGAGCATGGGCGGAGTAAATTCCGAGGATATCGTTCAGAACGCTTACGGCTACGGGCTCTTTACAGGTGGAATGGGCGCTCATTACGGGGCAGGCAAAATAGGCGCTACCGTCATCCCCATATCCGGAGGCAATACCAAGCGTCAGTTGACGGTGATGAAGGATTTTAAAAGTACCGTGCTTACATGTACCCCCTCATACAGCCTTTATCTTGCGGAAACTGCCGCCGAACACGGTTTCAAAATGAAGGATATGGCTTTGAAAGCCGGATTTTTTGGTGCTGAACCGTGGAGCGAAAACATGCGCCGCGAAATTCAGGAAAGGCTTCATGTTAAAGCTTATGACATATATGGACTGACAGAGATAATCGGGCCTGGAGTGGCTTCCGAATGCGAGGCCCAGGACGGGCTTCATATACAGGAAGATCTTTTTTATCCCGAAATAATAGATCCGGTAACAGGAGAAGTTCTTCTTGATGGTGAAAAAGGTGAGCTGGTCATAACCACACTTACTCGTGAAGGTACTCCGATTATAAGATACAGGACGCGGGACATAACTTATTTTCTGACTGGAAAATGTTCTTGCGAACGTACGCTTCGCAGAATACACCGTCTGCTCGGGCGCAATGACGACATGCTGATTATAAGAGGCGTAAATATTTTTCCGTCACAGATTGAGCATGTGCTTTTCAATATCGAAGGAGTCGAGCCGCATTACCAACTGCTTGTTGATAGGAAAGCCCAATTGGATTATCTTGAAGTGCAGGTTGAAGTAAATGAAAGCATCTTTTCGGATGAAATAAGAAAACTCGAAGGACTTGAAAAGGATATAGAAAAGGAATTATATTCAGCTCTCGGTATTCATACAAAGGTGAAGCTGGTAGAACCGAAAAGCATCGCCAGAAGCGAAGGAAAAGCTAAACGCATTATAGATAAACGTTCAATATAATAAGGAGGCTCTGATTATGCTGATAAAACAGATTTCGGTATTTCTGGAGAACAGGGCGGGAAGGCTTTTTGAGATAGCTGAACTGCTGGGAAATGAGAACATAAACATCAGGGCGCTTTCGCTTGCCGACGCTTCGGATTTCGGAGTAATAAGGCTGATTGTTGACAAACCTGAAAAAGCTGCCGAGCGTCTTAAAAAGGAAGGATTTTCCGTGGGACTCACTTCGGTGGTCGCGGTGGAAGTGCCGGATAATCCCGGCGGGCTGGCGTCTGTTCTCAAGGTGATGACCGATGCTGGAATCAATGTCGAATACATGTATGCTTTCGTAGAGAAGACCAGCGATAACGCGATTGTTATTTTCAGACTTGAAAATATGGAAAAAACTGTAGAGCTGCTTCTTGGAAAAGGATTGAAAATCCTGCAGGAAAAAGAAGTGCTTTCATTGTAATTGGAGGATTAGAAACTATGCGCAAAACTGATTTTGGACCAATGCCTGATGAAAATGGTTATTTTGGAAATTACGGTGGACAGGAAATACCGCCTCATCTCAAAAAAGCCATGGATGATATCTGCGAATCTTATCTGGAAATACGAGAAAAAAAAGAATTCTGGAACGAACTTGAGTACCTCTATAAGTATTACGTAGGTCGCCCAAGTCCCGTTTATCATTCGAGAAGACTCTCTGAAAAAATTGGCGGCGCTCAGATATATCTTAAAAGAGAAGACCTGAATCATACCGGGGCGCACAAAATAAATCACTGTCTCGGACAGGCGCTTCTCGCAAAATACATGGGTAAAACAAAAGTACTCGCGGAAACCGGTGCCGGACAGCATGGCGTGGCCCTTGCCGCCGCATGTGCCCTTGTCGGGATAAAATGCGAAATTCACATGGGCACTGTCGATATTAAAAAGGAACATCCGAATGTTACTAAAATGAAAATACTTGGAGCTACAGTGATTCCCGTCAGCAGAGGTACTGCCACTTTGAAAGACGCCGTGGACAGCGCTTTCGAGGAATACCTTAAAGACCCTGATAATTTTATTTACGCCATTGGTTCAGTTGTCGGTCCTCATCCGTTTCCGATGATGGTCAGGGATTTTCAGAGCATTGTGGGGAAGGAGGCCCGCGCGCAGTTCCTTGAAATTACAGGAAAGCTTCCCGATTACGTTATGGCCTGTGTCGGCGGCGGAAGCAATGCCATGGGTATTTTTACGGCTTTTCTTGAGGATGAAAGTGTTCATCTCATTGGAGTGGAACCTGCGGGTTTGGGACTGCATACTCCGGATCACGCGGCGACTATAACGAAAGGGAGTCCCGGCGTTATTCACGGTTTCAAATGTTATCTGCTTCAGGATGAAAAAGGAAATCCACTGCCTGTATATTCCATTGCTTCAGGGCTTGATTATCCGGGCGTTGGCCCTCAGCATTCTTATCTGAAAGACCTTAAGAGAGTGGAATATGCTTCAGTAGACGATAATGAATGCCTTGACGCTTTCATCACATTATCCCGCACGGAAGGAATAATTCCGGCGCTCGAGAGCGCCCATGCTGTAGCGTATGCTATGAAGCTGTCGCCATCTTTGGGTAAAGATGTAAACATCCTTGTAAATCTCAGCGGGCGCGGTGATAAAGACGCCGATTTTGTAGCGAAAAAACTGAAGCTCTAAGATACGGCAAGCTCAGTTCTTCAGCGGATTGAAAACTGAATTTTTCTCAATCCCTTCTGCAAGGGAAAGTCCCGCGAAGCCTGTTGCCTGCACCGCAAAGGCCCCATATGATTCGTCAGGGTCTGATGCTACTCCGCTCATTCTCGCCTTCAACGGATTGCTCAGATATTTCAGACCGAGCTCTGTTTTTTCTCTTAACTCTGGAGTTTCTTCTATATTGTTAAGATAATAGAGAAAAGCGTGAATTATCCCGTTTGATTTGGCAAGTTCCCATCCATGTCTCAGACTCAGGCGCGAAGACATCATTTCGCCGGGGGCGGGAAGATGTCCGGGGCTGGTGAAACTGAACCAGGAGTCTTTCCACTGCTTGAGAAGCCCTCTTTCTCCGAATATCCAATCGCGCATACGGGAAGCTATCATATTTCTGGTATAACTGTTCTGAGAAACAAAGTGCGTCCAGCACATTCCTTCAAGAAGATAAAACGAGTGACCGAAATCATCAAGCGTTTTTTCATTGGGCAGAGGGTAGCAGTCCATAAAAACAGGCCTTCCGTCATCAAGCCATTTGGAACATTGAAAATCCATGCACCTTTCGGCGTTTTCAATATATTCGCTTTCACCTGTCGCCTGTGTGAATGCCGAGAGCGCCATGACTACTGTTGACATCGCGCATGTGTACGGGGAATTCAGCTTGTGCCCCACCCATATCCCGTTGCCGTAACCGCCGTCTTTCAGCGCCCATATCGGCACCCAGTTGTCCAGCCATTTCCTTGCGGACTCCAGATATTTTTCTTTTCTGTTTTTGTCCGCAAAGGCGGCGGCCTGTATTATCGCGGTGGCGTTCGAGCCCACATCGGCTATGTTTATTTTTCCTGAGCGGAGGAGTTCATGAAATTCTTTTTTGCTCAGCTGTTCAGTGTTTTTCTGGCGGTAATTCGACGTGAAGCCTCCATTTGGGAGCTGTTCTGAAATATAAATATCAACATATTTAAAGGCGGCATCAATATATTTCTGCTGTTTGAAGATTTTTCCGCAAAGCAGAAGCGTTCTTACAGGATAAAAAATCATGTACCATTCAAACTTCAGGTTTCCACCTTCATAACATCTGAAGAAATTAACGGGTTTGTCTATCTGCTGTTCGAGAAGCCAGTCTCCGTATGTTTTCAGTGCCTCGCTGAGAGATAGCTGATGATATTTAATCTCCATGCTGATTCCTTAATTCTATTTGATATTAATGGTTTCTTTATTATAGAATATAAGCGTGTTTTAATCAATGCGTGAAATTGATTTTTGTTTGTCACGCATTGATTTTAACGGATGAATGATGAGACTTTTTTCAAGCTCTTATTCTTCTGAGTATCAATTTGAATATTTCCATTGCTATTAACGGAAACAAGGACATTGCCGCTATGAAAGCCCAGTCTGGGAAATTCAGGTCTTCCACCTTGAATACTTCCTTTGTGAACGGCAGTTCTGTAATGACTATCTGAAGAAAAAGTGAAACAATTACCGCGTATATAAGTTTCATGTTTGTGAAAAAGCCTATTGTGAAAATCGATTCGATATTGCTTCTGCAGTTGAACGCGTGCACCAGCTGAGAGCATGAGAGCACCATGAAAGCGGCTGTGCGGGCCTGTTCAACGGATTCATTGTGATAATAACGGACAAACATAAACGCTCCCAGCGTACATGCCGCTATGAAAAGTCCCTGAGCTATCATTATCAGTCCGCTCATTTTTGTAACGACGGCTTCATTGGGGCTTCGCGGATGCCGTTTCATGATATCTTTACCCACCGGATCAACGCCGAGGGCCAGTGCTGGAAGCCCGTCAGTTACGAGGTTCACCCACAGGATGTGTATAGGCAGCAGCGGTATCGGCATTCCAGCGATTGAAGCTATAAGCATTACCAATATTTCCCCGGCGTTGCATGAAAGCAGGAAACGCACGAATTTAAGGATATTGTCATATATTCCGCGTCCTTCCTCCACTGCCGATACAATCGACGCGAAGTTGTCATCCGTTACAATCATGTCGGAAACTTCCTTTGTAACGTCTGTGCCGGTAATGCCCATTGCCACGCCTATGTCCGCTTCTTTTATAGCGGGAGCGTCGTTAACACCATCTCCCGTCATTGCCACTATGTGGCCCTTTTTGCGCCATGCTTTTACTATCCTGAGTTTATGCTCCGGCGATACTCTGGCGTAAACAGGAATATTTTCCACTTCTTTTTCAAGTTCGATATCGGAGATGCTTTCCAGTTCTTCGCCTGTGAGGGATTTCGAGTTTTGCTTATAAAGACCGAGTTGTCTGGCAATGGCTACGGCAGTATTTCTGTGATCGCCTGTTATCATTACCGCTTTTATTCCGGCGCTGTCGCATTTTTTTATGGCTTCCTTTGCTTCTTCGCGCGGCGGGTCTATCATGGCTATCAGGCCGAGGAAGGTGAGATTGTTTTCTATTTCGGAAGTTTCAAATTTTTCAGGTATGCTCTCAAATTTACGGTATGCCACGGCCAATATTCTCATTGCTTCATTAGCCAGAGTGGCGTTTACTTTGTTTATTTCGTCCCGGTCAGCATCCGTCAACGGCCTGGATTTCCCATCTGATTCTATTGAGACGCAGTCTTTCAGCATCAGATCGGGAGCGCCTTTTACCCAGGCGACTATTTCGCCCGATTGGTCTTTGCGTATTACTGACATCTTTTTGCGATCGGAGTCAAAGGGCAGTTCTTCAATGTAAATGTTTATTTTTTCCGCATCGCCCTTGAGTATTCCGCCTTTCGCGGCGCAGACGAGGATTGAGCTTTCGGTCGGATCGCCGAACATCTTAAATGATGAACTTCCGTCTTCCCTGTTGATATTTGCGCCATTACAGAGGACACCGCAGAGAAGAGTTTTATGTAAAGCGGCGCTTTCTTCAATCTTTACGTTTTGACCTTCGAGCTGAAACTCGCCGGACACGTCAGAGCCTATTCCTGTAACGCGGAAAAGTTTTCCGTCCGCGTAAATTCCCTGTACGGTCATTTCATTTTTCGTCAGGGTCCCTGTTTTATCCGAACAGATGACGGTAGCACAGCCGAGGGTTTCGACGGAAGGCAGTTTTCTTATGAGTACGTGGCGTTTCACCATTCTGTGAACGCCAAGCGCGAGGGCAATGGTAACAACAGCCGGCAGACCTTCGGGAATTGCCGCTACCGCAAGGCTTATCGACGTGATGAAAACTTCTATCAGGGTACCGCCTCTCAATAGTTGCAGCGCAAATACGATTATCACTAGAACAAAACATATTTTGACTATAAGTTTTCCGAATTCATCAAGCTTTTTCTGAAGCGGCGTTTCTTCTTTTTCTATGTCCTGAATCATTCCGGCTATGTGCCCAAGCTGGGTTTTCATTCCGGTGAGAACAATCATGGCGCGGCCTCTTCCCGATACGACTGACGTACCCATGAATGCCATGTTTTTTCTGTCAGCCAGCTGGACATCTTTCTCTGCTATGGCCTTTTCTGATTTAGCCACGGGCGTTGATTCTCCGGTAAGGCTGGCTTCCTGTACACTGAAATTGGCTGTGTGGGATATAATTCTGCAGTCAGCGGGAATATTATCACCGGATTCGAGCTCAACTATGTCGCCCGGCACGAGTTCTGCCGAGGGTACGCTTGTGATATTTCCGTTCCTGATTGTTTTTGTTGACGGACTTGAAAGCTTGCGTAGTGCGGCCATTGACTTTTCGGCGCGGTATTCCTGAATGAAACCGAGTATGGCATTGATTATCACGATCGCTATGATGGCGAGGGAATCCACCCATTCACCAACACAGCCGGATATTATCGATGCTCCTATAAGTATCCATATTATAAGGTCTTTGAACTGGTCCAGCAGTATTTTCCAGGGGGATGAGGCTTCTTTTTCGGTCAACTGGTTGTTTCCGTATTCTTTCAGCCTTTCGGAAGCTTCCTGTGTGTTCAGCCCGGTATTGAGGTCCACTTTGAATTGAGAGGCAAGTTCTTTCGGTTCCTGCTGCCAGAAATTGATCATTATTTTCCCTTTTTGGTTACGTTTCTATGTTTGGATAGAGAAAATAATTCAGATTTGTGATATAAGCAAGGGCGAAGTGCAGGAAAATAATGGATATCGGAAAGTCAAAAGCCGCTTTTTATTTTCCAGATGTTTTGTATAGTAATGCATTATCCGGGAGAATAGCTTTGAATACAACAGAACTGCTAGTGCTCAGGAAAACAGCATATAAGGAAAGCAGCTTTATAATAAGCGGCCTGAGCGCCGAATACGGCAAGCTGGATTTTATGGTAAAGGGCGCCAGGCAGGTCAGCAGAAAAAAATTCCCGGTGATAGACCTTTTCCGTGAAATAAGCGTTCAGTTCAATAAAAAGAAAAGCGGGCTTCAGGCTTTGTATTCCGTGGAACTCGTTTCTTCGCATGATGGCATTTCCTCCATTCCAGAAAATTTCATAAGTGCCTGTGACCTCTCGTCTTTTATTCTTCTGAATCTCCATCCCATGATTGAATGCCATGTTCTTTATACAGCTTTTAAAACAGCGCTGAACAGAATGAGCTCTGAAAAAAGCTCTGTTCCATGGCCTGCTCTCGTGAAACTTGCTTTTCTTGAAGAAAACGGCTTTCTTCCCGAAAAGGATTTCGGCGATGGAAAAGAGAAACTTCTGGAAAGGCTTATTGCCGCTGCCGCCGGAAAAATTGAAGCCCCCTCATTGTCCCCCGAATACTGGGCGCGTCTGGCGCGCTGGATAGATTCCCTCTGCGATTATCACGATTTAAAGAGAGGGACATATCGCCCCGTGTAAAAACAGCTGCGATGCTCAGATAATAATAGAGCCTTCTTTTCTAAGTGTTTCGCGGAGTTTGTTGGTGTTTATGGCTGGAATTTCGATGCTGCTGTCGAGGGCAAGTGTCGCCGCGGCGCCGGCGGCTTCCCCTGTCTGGTTGCAGTTGACCATTACGCACAGGGAATTGTAAGCATTTTTATCCACGTCTATCAGCCTTCCAGCGGTAATGACGTTTTTAGAACCGTTCGGAACAAGACTGCGGAATGGTATCTGATAAAAAGGGAGGGCTGATTTTTCTTCACCATCATAATTTTCTTTTTTTATGTTCTCCCTGTAACTTCCGTTTGCGACAGCATCGGGAAAGCGGGTACCTTCACTAAGTTCTCTTTCGCTTATGCGATGCTGGCAGGACGCATGACGTGTTTCCCTTATGGATATATATGAAGGAAGGCTTACAAGTGATACCTTTTCTCCGCCTTCAAAGTTTTCTTTGAGTATGTCGCAAACTGTTCTTATCTGCCGCCGCCCTTCCATTTCGGAATAAGTCAGCTGATCGGCATTGCTGCAATCCATATCGTGAACGCATGCGCCGGTCAGGATTCTAGCGCCGGGCAGGCCGACAAGCTCTGAATCGCATAAGAGACTGTTCTTAATCAAATCAGTATATTTAGAGTTGCGGATGGCGTCATGAATATTGAAATCAGGATATTTCTTATGTATTTCAGCCAGTCCGTAAATTATGGCGCAGGCCGCAGGCGGTTGAAAAGAACTGTTCGTTGTGTAGGGAAGTTTTGCTCTGGATATAAGGTCTCCGTCCCCGCTGGCGTCAATGAAATAGTCCGCCTTTATAGCGCGTCTTCCAGACTTATCTTCTATTATAGCGTGAGTTACCCATCCGTTTTCCACGACGGCATCCGCAAAACGCGCATGAAGGAATGGTCTGATGCCGGGTTGTTCCGTCAGAAGCAGGTCGAGTTCAATCATGAGTTCGGCGCTGTTGAATATATAATATCCTGCGTTTTCACCGTGTTCATTAAAGGTAAGGGCCGATTTTTTCTGAAGGCGTTCAATCAGTTCCCATGTAAGGCCCCTTATGATTTGCTTGGAGCCGGAGGGGTCATAAAGCGAATGCCATATATTTACAAGGCCCGCGGTGGCGGAGCCTCCGAAGCAACCGTTGTTTTCGATGATTGCTACTTTAGCCCCGAGCCTGGCCGCCTGTATTGCCGCAAAAACTCCTGTGCAACTTCCACCCACAATGCATATATTGCATTCGTGCGCTACAGGAGTCTGCCGTTCTTTTTCCCTGATTGTGTCGCTCATTATGTTATGCGCCGTCCCGTGGCTTTGTTATTTTAACAAGATAGTCCGGGAACGGCGCATTTTCAATGCGGAAGTTAAGCTATTGTATCTTAAAAGCCGCCGGGTCAAGGCCTATCGGCCTGCCGTCTCCGGCTTTCATGCATTTGGGATTGCTCGATAAGAAATCCTCAAAGTCAATCGGGGAAAAAGTTTTTTCTTTTTCATTATATTTGTATTCTTCGATCTTATTTTTCTGATTTATCGATTCCCAGTCATCGCCTTTGAATGTCAGTATTTCCTTTATTATTTTCATGCCGGGATTTGCGAAAAAGGAAGTTTTGCCCTGTCCAAAGGCCTCCGTAAATTCCTTCCATGTCATTTTGTTGCCGCCTTCGATGATTTTCCCGCCGATGCGGTTATACCCGTATAAGGGCTTTTCCTCGCCTTTGCGCATGAAATAACAGTTGTATTCATCCTCTACGCATTCAATCTGCCATACGTTGACAACCGGGTTGCGGTATTTCATGGCTGTATTGTCCACATAAATATTATGGCTCAATATCATTTTTTCTTCCGGCAGGTTGTAAGCGAAAACTGAATTTATCTGATTCATGTACAGAACGCAGTTTTCGATTCTGAGATTGGGACATTTCCAGAATGATGTGCCGTGAAAAGCATGGGTCCATACACAGTTGCGGACAGTCAGGTCTTTGCATGCGTTGGCGTAGATGAACGGAGGAGTATATGTCGCGGAACGCCCGTCATAGAGGCAACGGTTTATATTGATGTTCTCACCTCCGATTATTATAATTCCTGAATTCGGCAAATTCGGATAAAAATCGTGCAGATAAAACCCGTTCAGATTGATAAAACTTTTTTCAGGAAGCAGAAAAGAGCAGGGCAGTGTCTGATTTTTTCCGTCAAGCAGAACTTTTTCACCTTCCGCCGCGGTAAAAGTTATCGGTTTTTCTTTTCTCCCTGTCGCGCGTACCGGAATGCTTTCCGAATATTTGCCGCCGTGAATAATTACCGTATCGCCGGGCTTCACTTTGGACGCGGCATACCTTATTGTCTGAAATGCCCTGTTCAGAGAACTGCCATCCTGAGTATCAGAACCGTTTACGGCGACATGATAAGTCAGGGATGGCAAATCGGCTTTCAGTGTTTCAAATGTCCTGACTCCGCTCTTTACGCCTTCCCTTATTTTTTTTCTGTCCTGTTCTCCGAGCTCCGGGTTTGAGTGATATTCCCTTGGTTCTCTCTTTGACGTGACTCTGTAGAAATAAGTTTTGCCGGGTTGGAGCCCTGTAAGACTGACGGCATGATATGCCGATCCGTAAAACATATTGCCCGCTTTATTTTTGCAGTCAGCTGTTTCTCCCCATTCAAGTTCAGTACTGCAATTCCCTATATTTGTCCACCATTCTATATTTGCTGTCGTAGCGCTTGTTGAATGTATGAAAGGTCCTATGATTTCCAAATCCTTTTTATTTTGCCTGAACTGATGAAACGGCCCTATCGCGGCGGCGAACTTCCCATTGCCGTTGAACGCGAAAGTATTACTTATGGAGTTTCCGGCAAATTCAGGTTTTACTTCTATGGAATGTCCTTCCATACCTGTGCTTTTCTTCCATTCTTCCAGTGAAAACGGCGTGTTATCCAGATTAAAACAGCTTGTGTTATTGTTGAAAAAACTATTGTAATCGGAATAGAGTGTTGTGGCCGAATGACTGTCAATCTTTACAGCGGATTTTTTGTTTCCTGACAGGATATTGCTGCTGATTTCAATCATTGATGATTTTTCAACGGCAATGCCGGAGACGGCGCAGTCCGCGAATATATTGTGACTGACATGAAGCCCTTCAGTGTTTTTGACCAGCAATCCATCCTGTCCGTTCCTTACTATGCAGTTCGTAAGTTCAATGTTCTTGCAATTGCTTACATTTATTCCTTTTGACGCGATGCCTCTAATCTTTATGTCTGATACTCCGGAAATGTTTATTTTTCCTGAAATCTCCACAATGCCGTATCCACGGGAACTCAAAGTCAGAGGGCCGGAAGCTTTGATGTTCAGGTCTCCGTCATATTTTCCGGGAAGAATGTAAATGCTTTGCCCTGACTTTAAATTTTTTAAAGCCCTTGCTATTGTTTTCCATGCCTTTTTAACTGATGTTCCTTCGGCATTGTCATCACCTTTGGAACTGATAAAAAATACATCGTCTTTATATTGATAAGGCCCCCGGTCTTTTCCGTCCGGCAGTGTTTTTCTGAATTTCGAATCGGACTGGGGCCGGTAATCCAGATTCACGGGATCGGCGAATTCTTCTACAGTCTTTACGGGTGTCCGGCTTGTCTGAATGTTTGAATCATTGGCGCTTGTCGTTGGATGAAAGCTGATGTAATTGCTGAAGTTATTATTCACGTTTGCCGCCGGGCCGTACATGGCAATCATGCCGATGCTGACATTGTTTTCTATTTTTCCGGTGGAATTGTCACCGCCCTTTATCCAGATTTCACCTGCTTCGCAACCCCATGAAATATTGTTCGAAATAAAGCAGTTTTTTGTTCCGCCTCCATAGAACCTTATGCCGTTCCTGTCAGAGGCGTAAGCAATGTTGTTCCGTTCTATTGTATTTTCCCCGGGAGTATAACAGATAAAATTTCCGCCGGAGGAATTGAAAGGTGTCGAGATGCCATAGGAGACACAATTTTCAATCAGGCAGTCTTTCGGCCTTACCATGCCTATGCCGCCTCCATTTAAAAACGATATGCAGTTACGGACAATACAACGTTCCGGCTCCACAAAATAGAGTCCCCATCTGGAACCGCCCCCCGGTAAAGGAGCTTGAAACTTTGAAAGAAAGCCTGAAAAGGCCAGACCATCCACTATCACATCATGGACTGTTTTTTCTCCCTTGGGGGCTGTGAAAATCAAGCCATGTTCGGGATTATTGAAAAAAACAATATTGTGCTTTTCCGGAGCTGAAGAATTCGACGTATGTATATAGAGTTTTTGGACGGTTTCATCGTGGAAATATGAAGAAACGGTATCTTCCACATCTATTATTGATGGAGCTGATTTATAGGAAATGAGGGTGTTTTTTTCCGCTACACCCTGAAGTTTCAAATCAATATCGCATTCATAAGTGAATCTGGCATCGCCATGTTTTCTAAATGAGTCCTTTGCCGCGTCAATACAGCCGCTGATTGATACTGTACCCGGTCGCGCCGCACGAATTGTTATCGGCTTATCAGGCAATCCGGATATCTGTGCCGCTATATTTTCCTGATAATCCCCCGGGAGTATTGTCAGTATGTCTCCGGCTTTGAGAATGGAGATTCCCTTTTGGAGAGTCGCGAAAGCCGAATTTGAAACATCACCGCTATTCAAATCTGAGCCGTCTTTCGATACAAAGTATTCCTTTGAAAAAAGTGGAGTGGTGAGAAGCAGTACTGAAGAGAGAAACAATACATTCGAACCCCTTTTAAAGATTTTTAAATCCATAATACGCTCCTTGATTTATGAATATTATAAGTTTACTTATTTACTGTTCCCAATATCTTCTGTCATAATAAAAGAGGTCTTCAACTGTTACGGGAGTATTTGAACTTGAAAGCCAGTTAACATGTCCGTCATAAAACGATACATTCCAGCCGCTTGAATGACGATATCCGTGAGTGTCAACAACATAACCGAAAGATCCAGCTGGACTGGGGACATTATCTGCGAACATCCCTATCCGGGTAGTGTTTTTTGAGAAAGACAGTTTCTCCCAGTCCGTGATACTCTCTGCTCCTTCAATTCCGTTTAGAAGCTTACCGTTTATGGAATAATGAGAACCCCTGAAAGTTGTGACTTTGTTTGTTTCAGACGGGCATTTATAAACTCCCGTTGGCGAGTCGTAATTATTGATGGTCGGGACTTTTATGTAATCATTCTCAACTAATTTTCTGAACCAGTAATCAGTCCAGTGACTGCGTCGTGTCATGGTGTATCTGTTGTAATCGTCGAGGTATTGCCCGTAGGCATAATATATTTGTTTGAGATTGGAAGCGCATGCTATGCTCTGAGTCTTTGCCCTAGCCTTTCCCAATGCGGGGAGCAATATCCCAGCCAAAATAATAATAATTGATATCACAATGAGGAGCTCAATGAGAGTAAAAGTATTTTTCAGATGCCTCATAATATTCTCCATTATTTTTAAACAGCTATCATTTCCGTTTTCAGTTCAGTTTTTTTATTGAAAAAGTTTTCCGGGAGTTTTTCGAGTTTTTCTCCTGCGGGGGCCGCAAGCTCAGGAGTTATCACATAACAGGGACTTTCTCCGATCTTCATGACAGGGATATGATTTTTTCTACCGAATATGCCATCTATAGGAGATGTGGCTTCCTCAAGAATCTCAAGCGTCTGGATATCTCTTATTTCATATAGTTTATCACCTTTTTTTATTTTGTCATAGAGATTGAAAAAATATCTGATGTGTCCTGCTGCTTTTGCTTTTATCGGAATTACAGCGTCAGGTTTTACTATCCATACCGGCCTGTCAAGGATGATATCTCCCGGAAGCATGCGCATCGCTTTCATGGTGTTTCTTATGCCTTCCAAGCCGAGAGGATATTCGGATTCTTTCAGGCCGTGCTGCATTGAAAATTCCACGCAGAAACCATAATGGCCCGGGAGTGTGTTTACCTGATACAGGAGATTGTGTCCATTGTATTCATCGGGGTGAGGATTTGTCATATAAATAGCTTCTATTCCGAAGTATTTAGCTATTGGATTATTGACGGGATTCCCATTATAAATCAGAGGTTTTTCTGATTGCAGGCAGTGCATGTCAATTGTAACGTCGGCCTTGACGCAGATTTCTTTCCAGAGCCAGTCGGTGATTTCTCCGGCGACACCGTGGATTTCCTTTCGGTTCCAGAGACGGTTCATGTTGTACATGGTGTTTGTTTTTGCGCGTTCCAGTCCGAATATGCAATAATCATGCCTGAATCTTGAATAGTAATAATCTTTAAGTTTATTGAGGTCTTCTTTTTCAGGATAAGTCTCATAGTCCAGTTCAAGAGCGAGCGGATTCGCGCAGGGGCATATATATAGTGTGCCTGAAAAATCCTCTTCCTTTATTTCCTCAATGAATTGCGTGAGTATATTTGGCCCGCTGTGTTCCATCCCGTGCTGTCCCGCCATCAATGTCAGGACAGGGCCCGGCTTTGAGCCTTTCACTTTACAGTAGCTGACAGTGAATTCTCTTTTATTGTAAGAACTGAAAGACTTCCTTATGAATTTGATTTCCGGCATAAAAATTTTCCTATGTTAATTTATGTACGACTAATAAACTTCGAGGAGATTTTTCTTTTCTATTTTTCTTTCAGTTTCGATGAGTTCCCTCCTCATATATATAGCTTTTTCCACTTGTTCGAGAAACGTTTCAAAGTCATATTTTTTCTCAATCAACCCGAAATAGAGGGAGAAAAGCATAAGGTTGAAATCCTGTTCCATGGCATTATTGAGAAGCAGGGATGGAATTTCGCTGACAAAAATATCATCCCTGTAATGACGTGTATCCAATGTGTCGGGAATAAGTGATTTCATGACAGGCAGACCGCATTTATTTTTAGCGATTATTTTCTGAATTTCAGGGGACAGGAAGGCTTCCGCTATTTCAAATGCGGCTTCTTTATCCGCCGTTTTGTTGGAAACCATCAGGAATTCGCCTGTTACAGGGACAGCCCTCTCCTGAAGCGAAGGCAAGGGAAGAATGTCCCACTTGAACGGGGCATCTTTATATAACGCCAGCCCCTGGCGGCATGAATATTTGAACAGAACATTTCCGTCCATGAAATCGTGATTTTTCCCGGAGATTAACATGTCTTCAAAAAGTTTCCAGAAAATCCTGAGCCTTTTTTTCAGTCCGTCAAGGTTTATCCGGCTGACGGAGCCTTCATTATCTTCTCCTGAAAAAACAAAATATCGCAGTTGGGCATCTTCAAAATAACGCTCAAAAAGATATATGCCTCTCTGCTTTTTAATTTTGTTTTTAAGTTCAAGCATGTCTTCTATTTGGAAATCATAAGGAGATTCTATTTTCATGAAACGGTTGAGAAGTTCCCTGTTATACAGTAATACTATGGGCGAAAAGAGTATCGGCAAACTATAGTGGATGGAATTATCGCGGTGTACATTAAAAGCATTTTTGAAATAAGTTTCGCCATGAAGATATTTTTCTTTTAAATCAGAGGGCAGGGGCTCAACATATTTGCTGTATGAAACGTTAAACGTGGCTACATTTCTGATAATGTCATATTCGGATTCGAACGGGTTTTGTCTGTAGTTGGATGAATCCATTTCAATATCACGATTGGGGAATTTACGTTTCAGAACGGCTTTTATTTCCGAATTCATACTTTCACTGAAGATAGATTTTCCCCAGTATATCTTTAAGGGCTTGTTGTACTCTTTATTTACAAAAGACCCGAGCCGGGGTACCCTAACAATAAGATTTTTGCGGCGGAGCAGGTTTAACGCTTTTCCCGCGGTTACGGAAGTGGTTGAATATGTCCTGGCTATTTCCTGTTCGGAGGGGAGTTTATCAGAAAGTTTGCCTCTGGCTATTTCAGCCTGGAGTTTGTCCGCTATGATTTCTGTTTTTGTTTTAAGCATGACTTCCTGCAATATTGTACACTAATGCAGATATTATAACATAAACTTTCCGCGTTGTCAAGACTGGATTTTTAATTGCTGATTTTTTTGAAACGCTCTTGCCTTGTATGAAAATTCAGTTTATAATATTGCTATAGAGCAGATATATGGCAATATGGGAGATGGCACTTTGGATACTAAATTCGAACATATAGCGTCAGACTTGATTGAGAACATAAAAAGCGGTAAATACCGCGATAAGCTTCCTTCGGAAAGGGAACTTGCCAGGGTTTATGATACTACCCCCGTTACAGCCGCCAAGGCGCTGAATTATCTTCAGGGAAAAAATATAGTCATCAGGAAACGCGGCAACGGCACTTTTCTGAACACCGCTTCAGAAAAGCGCACGACAATCAGGATGTCCATGTCAAATCAGTTCATTCATGAGGATATCGAAGAACTGCTTGCAAAGCGCTTCCCTGAATATTCATTCAGTATCACTGCGCCTCTGCGCGGAAACGGCAGAGAGCATTTCAGGAACAATGACATCGTATGGCATTCAAGCAGTGTCATGCCGTCCGGATATGACAATCTCTGCCGGCCTCTGCCTTTTTCATTTATCTCGGAAAAAATTGAAAATCCCGCTTATAACGGAGAGGTTTTCAAGACGCACAGGAGCCACATGCATTATTATGGTCTGACAGTACTTTATTCCCCTGTTCTTCTCTGTTACAACAAGACGCTTTTCAGGAAGCTTGGAATCCCTCTGCCGGAGGCCCCTTATACTGTCGTCCGGATATATGAACTCCGCAAAGCGCTTGAAAAGCATAAAAACATATACCTTTTTGATGCCGCCAGGATGCATTTTTCGCCAGCGATGAACTGTATCCTGGCAAACCTTCCTTACGGGGCCGCTCTTTCAGAAATGAAATGGGGCAATCTGAAAAAAGGGCTGGAAATGCTTGATGAACTTTATTCGGAGAGCATTTCCGGTAAAGCGCTGTTTGCCTCCGGGAATGTTTTATTCACATATAGCTGCCGCCAGACCATAGAAAAATATGTAATTGGCAAATTTGATTTTGAATGGGACATTCTCCCCGTCTTTTATGTGAATGCAGGCTTCTGTACAATTGCCGGAGAGAGTTGTTTTATTTCTGCCTCCAGTCCTCTGTCTGATGAAGTCCTGCTTCCTGTCCTTGATTTTCTCGTCGGCAAGGAAGTCCAGGATTTCATAGCGGAGAAACGCTTCGGCATTCCCGTCCTTAAATCTTCCGCTCTGGACAGCATGAAAAACTCTTCATACCGCGATGATTATTTTTTCAGGGAGATACGGAGCATAATTTATGAAAACACTCTTTTTGAAAAAGACACGCTCTGGATATTCAGTTCCCTTATCAATGATTATTTCGACAGAAAAGTGACCTTTCAGAAATTCATGTCCGACACGGAAGCTCTTTTCAGGAGTGACAGGCTTCGGAAAAATGCCAGGGAGAATATTAATTTTAAAATGGAGATATAGCATGAAGAAATTCTATAGAGGGTATGGATGCTGCATGAAATTCATTGCGTTCACGCTTATCGAGCTCCTCGTTGTGATTTCCATAATAGCGATATTGGCGTCTCTTCTTCTGCCCGCATTAGGGAAAGTGAAGGAGAAAGGCAAAGGCATTGTATGCACCGGAAATCTGAAGCAGCTTGGAAGTGCGTATATAAGTTATTCGGACGATTACAGCGGGAATGCCATTGACACAGGCTATACTTCCAATTTCATATTCGGGCCGGCCAAAACAGCCGCAGTATTGGATATGACATTGTGTCCATACCTCAATTATACGGTACTAAGCAGTGTCCTGCCTTCAGCCCCGTCTTCCCTCTGTCCATCGGGAAGACTCGATGGCACTTTTAATGCCAGAAGAGCATCCAGCAATCCCAATCCCAGTTATGGGGTTAATACTTACTTCAGGACGTATCAGAATCCGAATTCATCCTATTATTGCAGCCTGATTTCCCGGGTACCCAAACCTTCCATAAGGATTACAATGGTCGATGCTACGAATACGATAGTGGACGGATATCCAGGATCCGTCGCATACAATGAGAATATAGCAAGACGGCATACAGGAGGCTCTAATATTTTATTTCTGGACCAGCATGTAAGCTTCTTGACGGATGCCAAGCTCAAAGAGCTTGGTTCGGGCCCCGGAGGCAATCATGAGAATTGGCATAATAACTGAAAAAAGAGGTTTTATATGTTGAAAAAAGAATGGAAAAAATTACTGGCTGGCATCTGTTTTCTGGGTGGGCTTCTCTTTGCGGACGCTTCGGATTTCACTCCTGACAGGACGCTTTATGTTTCGGGCAATGGTTCGGATGCCAATGACGGGATTTCCGAAAAAACAGCCTTAAAAACGATAGGAAGGGCCGCCGAACTGGCAAAGCCCGGGGACCTTGTGATAGTGAAAGGCGGCAAATACCGCGAACAGGTTACCCTGGAGAAGTCAGGTACTCCTGAAAAACCGATTGTCTTTCGTGCGGCTCCTGATGAAACGGTGCTCATGACATGGGGATGGGATATCGAAGGATGGAAAAAACTTAAAGGGACGCGTTTTGTTTATGAATCTTCGTTTCCTTATGCCATAAACATGTTATGGGAAAAGAGGACTTTAAGCCGCTACCTTGAACTTGAAAGCATGGAGTTGCTTGAGAAACAGCCGGGAGGATTTGTCTTCGATAAGAAAACAGGGAAGATTTTCATACACGCCTTTGACGGCGGAAATCCCGCATCTGCCGGAATAGTCGCAGTCCCGTACAAGAAGCGCGACGTGAAAGACCCATCGCCTGTTCCATTCAGTGTCGATGTCGAACAGAATAATATGGACAGTTCCAGATTGAGAATTTTCACGGAACTCAGCGGGATTACGGTAAGAGGGGATTACAATATTCTGGAAGGCTTCGAATTCGCATTTTTCCCCGGCGCTGCCTTGATTACGGGAATTACGAATAAAGCATTTAATACCGGATCGGTCCTGAAAAAAAATGTTGCCTACGGATGTAGCGGAGGATTCCGGATAAGGCATGCCTGTGATGCGGCAATTGAAAACAACCGGGCCTATAAAGCTGATGGTTCGGGCATTCATATCGGCGGCGGAGCAGGCTCAGATGTAAAGGGAAAGAATAAAAACATTCTTGTCAGCGGCAACTACTTGCTTAACAACGGCCCATGCGCGCCATTCGACGTGCAAAGGAGAGTAACAAGCGGGCATCCGTTCAGCCTGGCGGTGTATGGCAGGTCGGAAGACGTCCGCTTCATAGGCAATACAGTGATTTCCGACGATCCGTCAAGGCTCTATGGTACGATGCGTTGCAAGAGTGGTGTATTGGGCAATATGGATGTTTGCGGAAATGTTTTTGTGGGCGGCGGGCCTGTTTTCTATGCGTCATCTGGTACTGCCTTGATTCAGAACAATACCGTAATCGGTGGTAATATCCGCTATGACAAAACGCTTGCGGACGGCAGTGAGTACAAACCTGAGTTGAAGGATAATCTCTATCTGAATGGCAATAAGGAAAAACCTTGCTTTGCCGACACCTTTTTTTATGATTACCGCCTCAGGAAGGACAGCCCTTTCATAGGGAAGGGCGCATATCCCGAGGCCGGGCAGATATTGTATGTAAACGTTTCCGCAAAAGACGGAGGCGATGGCTCCTCCCCTGGAAAGGCTTTCAAATCTCTTTCGGCTGCCCTGGAAAAAGCTGTTCCGGGAAATTGCATTTATATGCTTCCCGGAACTTACGGGGAGAATATTTCCATCGCAAAGAAGAAAAGCGTGACATTGCGCAATTACGGCAAGGGAAAAGTCGTACTTGAAAACGCATCGTTCGTCCTGAAGGATTGCGGTAAACTCTGCGTTGACGGAATGATATTCCGGAATTCGAAAGTGCGGCTTGAGAATTCAGACGGCATGGAATTCCTTCACTGCGTATTTGAAGGAGAGGGGATCGCGGCTGAAAATTGCGGAAGCCTCAAAGCGGTGAACAACACATTTGTAAAAAGCAGCCTTTCCGCTCCCGGCGCCCGTCTTGTTCTCAGAAACAATCTCTTCGCCGACTGCAAATCCCTGCCTGTGCAGTCCGACCTCGGAAAGACAATAAGCGAGAACAATGTATTCTCTGGCGGGAATGCCGGAACGCTGCTGAAGGAATGGAAGGACAGATACAGCGAAGGGCATCCGAGTTTTGCGGAGAAGGTGAAATTGCAGGACGATTATCTGCTGCCTGATGAGAGTAGGCTTGTCTATTCGGGATTGGGCTGGACCTTTGTCGGGGCACTGGGGCCTGAGAAGAAAAAAAGAGAGATAATGGTTGAAGAGCTGAAAGCTATGAATGTCCTTCCAGACCGTATCGTGCTGAAATGGTATACGCCGTTCGACTATCCGGACGTGAGAATCACATGCAAGGACGGAAAGGGAAAGAACATCTGCAATATCGAAGTCAGGCAGGGAGAGTATAAGCAGACGGAAAGAACCAAATGCCTGAAAGGGTTTGATCCGGAAACGGATTATGAAATTGGTTTTGTTTTTACTAATTCAGGAGGAACGGAGAGAACCGAAAAGAAATTGAAAGTGAGGACGGCGGAAAGGAAAGAATTTACTCCGAAAACATTGCATGTTTCAAAATCCGGCAACGATACCAATGACGGTCTTTCTTTTGAAAAAGCGAAGAAAACTATCGGAGCTGCACTGTTTTCTGCCTTGCCCAGTGATACTGTTCTGGTGGCGCCCGGGGTTTATACTGAGCAGAATGAGATTTTCATCGACGGCCTTTCAAAAGAGAAGCCTTTTACTCTGAAAAGTGAAAAGCCGGGACAGGCTGTCATATCAGCGGGCAATATACTTGAAAACCTTATCAATATCCAGAATTGTGAAAATATCCTTATTGAAGGGTTTATATTCACTGACATGTATTATTCCTCAATAGTAAGCGGGATTTTGATAGATAGATCCAAATCGGTATCCATTAAAAATTGCCTTTTCCTGAAAATGAAAAATAATGTGAGCAATATATATATGAGAGCCTTAAACTCCTCCGGGATTACTGTCGGCAACTGTGTATTTTACCGCGGTTTTCAGGGAATATGGATGAGAGACTGCGATGGAGTTGAAATATTTAACAACACATTTCTTGAAAATGCCGTGATAACGTTGGCTGTTGAGAGCGGCAATAATGCCGGGATCAGGATATATAACAATATATTTATGCAATATGCCGTGTTTCCCAAGAAAAATCCGGCTGTTTATTTCAGGAAAGGAGAGAAAGTGTTTTGCGATTACAATTTATATTGGAAAGGGGATAACCCTAATTTAAGGATTGCCACTTTCGGCAATGGCTTATGGGATATTTCTGATAAAGACACCGCTGGAGCTTTTGAGGAAGCACAGAAAAAATACGGAATTGAAAAGCATGGACAGTTTGCCGACCCTCTCCTCAAAGATCCGAAAAACGGCGATTTCAGACTCAAGTCAGGTTCCCCGGCAATCGGCAAAGGGAAAAATGGTTCCAACATAGGCACTGATATGAGCGTATTTTTAAAATAAGGAAATAAGAAGGTGCATCTAAAAGATCTTGATGGCAGGATTCGTTTCAAAGACAAAAGAAGCGAGGAATTAAAATTGATTGTAACAGGGGATTTATGTCCTATAAATATTGCTGAAAAAAAGCTTATTGACGGCAGAGCGGAAGAGCTTTTCGGAAACATCTTGCCGGAGCTTCTTGACAAAGATATTTCGGTAACGAACCTTGAAACTGTGTTGACAGGAGCAGATACGCCGATTGTAAAATGCGGGCCCAATCTGAAAATATCTCCCGATGCCATTGCCGGAATAAATACAGCAGGATTTGACGTTTATACTCTGGCTAATAATCACACGAGGGACTTTGGGGACGACGCTTTTCTTGAGACCATGGAACATATCATGAAGAGCGGAAGAAAATATGTCGGTGGCGGTCGTAATCTTGAAGCTGCCGCTAAACCGCTCAGAATGGAAATCAAAGGATTGAAAATAAGCATTATCAACGCGACTATGCATAATATCTGTGTGGCAGGAAAGAATTCTCCCGGCGCAAATCCTCTTTTACCCGCGACCATAGCTGTAACGATAACGCGTGAGAAAAAAGATAATGATTTTGTTCTCGTCATAATACATGACGGCAAGGAGCACATACCTTTCCCGTCAGCGCGCATAAGAGAGAATTACCGTGCTTTTGCCGATGCCGGGGCGGATGCTATAATCGGACACCATCCGCATATTTATCAGGGCTTTGAAGTTTATAAGGGGGCGTTCATAGCATACAGTCTCGGTAATTTTCTTTTTCCTTCCAGAGATCCAGCGACAGCACCTGATTTCTGGTGGAAGAGTTACGCCTTGAGGCTCCATATAAGCGCCAATGGTGTTTCAGGGATAGATGTGATCCCTCACAAATTATCTCAGGATGGAAGAATGGAGTTGATGTCCGGCGATGAACGGAAAAACTTTTTAGAGAAGATCTCAGGATTGAACAAGATTGTTTCTGATGATGAACTATGCGAGCAATATTATGATGCCGCGTCATTGCGTTTTGCTTATTATGAGAAGAAAGTTTCGGAGCTTATCAAACTGAGGGAAGCTGGCGATACGGCGGGCGAGGCGCATTTCAAAAGTGTTTTCTACTGTCATCACATGCTGACAACGGAAGAACATCTTGATGTTCTTCAGAGCATTACCAAAACATATTCGTCTGGTAAAAAACTAATAATACCGGATGATTTGGATTATTACATGAAATAGATTGAAGAGAAAGAATATGAGTGCGCCAAGCATAGCTGAGAATCAGATAAAGGCAAGGGACTGGTGGAAAATCCTCGCGTCAAAACTGCGGGGACACTACACAATCCGGAGCACCTGTAAATGGCTTAACAGACGCAGTCAAAAGCGGATGATGGATTCACAGGGAAAAAATACTATGTTTGTTTGTAACTTATTTTTAATTATCTGTATTGGTTGATTGTATCTTTCAATTCGGAAGCGGCATTTCTTGCGGCATCGGCGAAATCATTTCCTGAACTGGCATAGATAATCGCTCTGGATGAATTGATTATCAGGCCCCTGCCATCTGGTGTTTTTCCTTTTTCCAATACTTTCTGCACATCGCCGCCTTGTGCGCCCACCCCGGGAACAAGGAAAACCGTATTTCCCGCAATCCGGCGGACTTCGCCCAGTTCGTCGGGACATGTCGCGCCTATTACCAGCAGGACGTTTTTATTGTAATTCCACTTTGTCACGGCGTAACCGGCTATTATCTCGTATAACTTTCTGCCGCCGGATTCGAGTTCCTGTATTTCTTTCGAGCCGGGATTGGATGTCCTGCACAGAATGACAACGCCCTTGTCCGCCCTGTCCAGAAACGGCTTCATCGAGTCCTCTCCCATGAAAGGGTTTACGGTAACGGCATCGGCTTTATATCTGTCAAAAGCTTCTTTGGCGTACATTTCGGCGGTACTGCCTATGTCGCTTCTTTTGGAGTCGAGTATCACGGGAATTTCCGGATATTTTTCACGGAGATAATCCATCGTCATCTGGAGCTGTTCTTCGGCGTTCTGTCCGGCGTAATATGCTATCTGTGGCTTGTAACAGCAGACAAGATCATGCGTGGCGTCTATAAGCGCCTTGTTAAAATCGAAAATCGGATAGTATGAAGCTTTGACGCATTCAGGAAGTTTTTTGATGTCGGGGTCGAGTCCGACGCAGACGAGTGAATCATTGGCGGCCCATATTCTTTTGAGTTTTTCAGAAAATGTCATGGTACAATCCTTATAATTAATTATCGCTGTCATACAGAAAGAGAAAATATTTAAGAAAAGCCCAAGTTCAAGAAATATATTGAAAATTGGCGTTATTATGTTAAATTCTAAAAAGCGGAAATTGTCGGTATTAACGGAGAATCGCTCATGACAGTTCAATGCGATATATGTCCGCGGCATTGTTCTCTGAACCCGGGGCAGTACGGTAACTGCCGGGTAAGGAAAAATGTTGACGGAAAAGTTACCCTCGTTACCTACGGCTATCCGTGCGCGATGCATGTCGACCCTGTGGAGAAAAAGCCCCTTTTTCATTTTCTGCCGGGCTCCGAAACTTTTTCCATAGCCACCGCCGGATGCAATCTGCACTGCAAAAATTGTCAGAACTGGGAAATATCCCAGTCTTCGGCGGAACAAGTTTCAGCAACTCACGCTCCGCCCGAAAAAATAGCCGAACTCGCCCTGAAATATAAATGCAAATCAGTAGCATACACCTATACCGATCCCGTGGTTTTTTATGAGTACGCCTATGACTGTTCGGTGAAAGTCCATGAAGCAGGTTTGAAAAATATACTCGTAACGGCAGGATACATAAATAAGGGGCCCTTAAAGAAAATAGCTAAATACACAGATGGCGCGCATTTCGATCTGAAGGCTTTTTCTGACAAGTTTTACCGTGAAGTCTGCGGGGCCACTCTCCAGCCCGTCCTTGACGCGCTTGTCACCGCCAAATCCTGCGGCGTATGGGTGGAAGTCATAAACCTTATCATACCTACCTTGAACGATAAGGACGAAGATATAGCTAAACTTTGCAAGTGGGTCAAGGAAAATCTGGGCGGGGAAACCCCGCTGCATATTTCCCGTTTCTTTCCCAATTATCTCATGAAGAACCTGCCGCCTACTTCCCCGAAAACATTGGAAAACGCCAAGAAAATAGCGAACGATGCCGGGCTTGATTTCGTATATATAGGCAACATAGCCACGGAAAACGGGGAAAATACATACTGCCCGGGATGTAAAAAACTTCTCATAAAAAGGAGCAGATACGAGATACTGGAAAACAATATAAGCGCCGGAAAATGTCCGGCCTGCAAAAGGGAGATACCGGGAATATGGACATGAAAAGAAGAACTTTTTTAAAACTCGCGGGGCTTTTTTCCCTTGCCGCGTTCATCGATTTCTCTAAATTGGCGGCGGAGTTTCCGGGAAGCTTCTCGACAGAGCTGTCTTATCCGGGAAGAGTGAAGCCTCTTAATGAAGCGGGGATACGTTCAATGGGTAAATGGGCGGGATGAGTAAATGGAAGGGAATATGATGAAAGCTTCAATATATGTTTTTTTGACGGCTGTGCTTTTTTTATCAGCAGGCATGAAAGGAGATAACACGACTTCTCCTGAGAAGTATGTCATCCAGTCAAGACTGGCCGGTTCATGGTACAGCGCTGACAAAAACACACTCCAGGCGGAGATTAAAAAATATTTTGACAATGTTAAACAGACAAAAGAATTAAAGGACGTAATAGCTTTGATACTTCCCCATGCCGGGTACAGGTATTCAGGCCAGACCGCCGCTTACGGGACAAAGCAGATAGAGGGAAAAAATTTCAGCCGCATAATAGTCATAGGCCCCAGTCACAGGGCGCGCATGAATAATTGCATAAGCGTTCCTTCCGCCACTCACTATTCAACGCCGCTTGGTGAAATTCCTCTGGATACCCAGTTTATTTCGGAACTGAACAAGAACCCTTTCGCTAAAAGCATTCCCCTGGCCGATGTACTTGAACACAGCGTTCAGATCGAGCTGCCGTTGCTTCAGTGCGCGGTGAAAAATTTCAAGCTTGTCCCGATAGTGGTCGGAGAACTCGACAAGGAAACTTCTCAGAAAATAGCACAGGTACTTCTTTCACTCATGGACAATGAAACTCTTGTTATCGCCAGTTCGGATTTTACTCATTTCGGAGAAAACTATGGTTATCTTCCGTTCAGGAGCGACATAAATGATAACATCGAAAAACTCGATATGGGTGCTTTAGAGCAGATAAAAAAACTGGATTCGGCCGCCTTTAAAACGTATATAGATAAAACAGGCGACACCATCTGCGGCAGGAACAGCATATCGCTGCTGCTTGATATGCTTCCGCCCAAAACAGGAGTAGAACTCCTGAAATATGATACGTCCGGGGCGATTACCTCAGACTTTTCAAATTCCGTCAGTTATCTGAGCATAGCTTTTTGCGGCAGATGGAATCTTGCCCGTAAAGCTTCTGATACTCCGAAAGATGATGCCATGCTCAGCATGGAAGATAAAAAAGAACTTCTCAAACTTGCCCGTGAAAGTCTTGTTTATTACATGAAGAACGGTAAAAAAGCCACGCCGGAAGAGCTGGGAATAAAACTGACTCCAGCTATGAAAAAGCAGATGGGGGCTTTTGTAACGCTTCATAAAAATGGAGAACTTCGCGGCTGCATAGGCGAAATAGTACCGCGCCGGGCTTTGTATGAGGCAGTAATGGACCATGCCGTTAATTCGGCGTTGAACGATTACCGTTTTCCTCCGGTGAAGCTCCTCGAAATACCTCAGCTGGAATTTGAGATATCAGCCCTGACCCCGCCGAAAGCGGTTGATTCATACAAGGACATTATCATAGGTAAAAATGGAATGACCCTTACTAAAAATGGACGTTCAGCCGTGTTTTTGCCGCAGGTGGCGACGGAACAGGGCTGGGGGCTTGATGAAACGCTTTCACATCTTGCCGCAAAGGCGGGACTGCCCCCTGACGCATGGAAGGACGGAGCGAAATTCACGGTTTTTGAAGCAGTAGTATTCAGCGAGCATGATTTCAGTTCCGGGGACAGAAAATAATATGCCGGAATTTTCAAAACGTTTCGTAATTTTCTGTCTTGGTTTTTTCTCGCTTGTGGCGCAGACCCTACTTTTCAGGGATTTTCTGACAGTGATGGAAGGGAATGAACTGGCAATAGGTTTTTTCTTTTTTTCATGGCTGATATGGATATCGGCAGGAGCGTTGGCAGGGAGGCTGAATTTATTTTCAAAAAAGTCAGTGGCTGATAGTTTCGAATTAGTGGCGCTGATTTACATACCGGCGCTGCTGATTCAGCAGTATCTGCTTTTAAATATAAGGCAAATAAGCGGAACGGCCTCCTTTGAACAGTTGTCGCTGGCGAAAGCCATACCCCTGCTTTTCATTTCAAACGCGCCAGTCAGTTTCATGACTGGGCTTCTGTTTGTCCTCGCGTGCAGGTGGATGACCGCTGTAATTCCTGCGTCGTCAGTTTATATAGCGGAAGCGCTCGGGAGTTTCGCCGGGGCCATCGCGGTAACAATACTGCTGTTTTATAAAATCAGTCCGGGGACTATAATACCATCCGCATCTTTACTTCTTATAACTTCATCATTTCTATGTCTTTTTATTCTGAGAAAAAATACAGTGCGCATATTGACCGCGTTCCTGTTTCTTATTGCAAATGCCGTGTTTCTCATTACTGGATGCGGAGAAAAAATGCAGAGGCATTATGTGTTGAGTGCCTGGGAACGGATGCTGCCTGGAGGGGAGTATCGCGGAAATTTCACAACCTCACAGGCTAAATACAGCTATGGAAAATACGCTGATCAGTTCATTATAAGCGCATGGGGTTCTGTTTATGAAAGCCTTCCAGATTCCATCAACGCCATTGAGACGGCCGCTTTGAACTTGGCGGAAAAGCCGGACGCGCAGAACATACTTGTCGCCGGAAACGGTTCTTTTTCACTCTGTTCAGTTCTGGCTTCCCTGAAGCAGGTACGGAAGGTGTACTGGCTGGACCCTGACGTCGAATATCCTGAAAATCTTCTCAAGGTAATTCCCCCTGAATACAGGAAAGCTTCCGGCAAAATACAAATTCCATCCCGTGACATAAGGCACTTTCTGAACGGGAACAGAATAAAATATGATTTGATAATAATGAACATGCCCAATCCATCAACACTTCTTCTGAACAGGTATTTTACGCTTGAAAATTTCATGCTGTTGAAAAACAGCTTATCGGAGCAAGGTGTGCTCAGCGTGAGTTTTCCGGGCGGCGATAATTACATGGGGAGCGAACTGAGTTATTCCGGGGCATCATTGTTTATGACTTTGAAAAAAGCTTTCAGATACATTGCGTTCAAGCCGGGGGACAGCAGTATTTTTTTCGTGTCCGATGAAGAAGGCGTCCTGAGCGAAGACGCTTCCGTTCTTGAAAAAAGACTTTTATCCGTGGAGGGGATCAGCATGATATACTCTCCCAAAAATGTCGCTTCCTCATTCATGAAGGAAAGAATAAAATTTCAGAAAGACAAGTATTTGGAAATAATGAAAATTTCCCGGCAGGGAGAGCTTGTAAATTCAGACAGTCATCCCAAATCCTATCTTTACTGCCTGCTCTTCGCACTTAAGAAAACAGGGGGTATGAGTTTTGATATTTTCTATTTGAGACAGCTTACGCGGTTGCTTTTTCCTGTCCTTGCCGTGATGTTGACAGCATATGGCATTTTCAGGATTCTGCTGTTTTCCGGGAAAAATGGAAAATTCAAATTTTCCATCCCGCCAGTCGGCATTCCCGGGGAATGGGATATTCTGTTTATAATTTTTGCCGCGTCTCTGGCTGGAATGGTACTTAATATAATACTGATATTCAGGTATCAGATGGTTTTCGGTTCAGTTTTTCTTAATTTCGGGATACTGAGTTCACTTTTCATGCTCGGGAATTTTGGTGGCGGCAACATAGCGGAGAGGATAGTTAAAAACAGAGGCTGGAACTGGTATTATATTCCGCTGACGACATTATTTTTTGCTTTTTTCGTAATCTGGACAGACATGTTGCCGACACCTTCACAAACGCTTTTCGGGGTATTGATTTTTCTTTCCGGATTTTTCAGCGGCGTGTATTTTCCGCTTGCGGCTTTTCTACTGAGGGCGGAAGGGAAGGGTGTCGCGCTTACGGGTTCAAGCCTTGAAGCGCTTGACTGTCTGGGGGGCGCGACGGGTTCGATGATTACAGCGTTAATAATGCTTCCTCTCATTGGAGCGCGGATGTCAATGGCCCTGCTTTTGGTTATTCTTGCGATTGTTCTTGTCCATTCGATAATTCTTTCCTGTCGGAGTTAGAGCTCCTTGAATTTAATTTGACGGGCAATTCACAAAGATAGCGAAGTATGCTTTCATAGCATTCTTCAGGACCGGCGTCAAGGACTATTTTTCCATCTTTGATCAGACAGAGATTTATCTTATCAGAATTCTTTTTAATGGTGATGCCCTCTAAAATTTTTTAATGAGTTTGTTTATGGCGGAGGCCATGTCTTTTCTGGATACCGGCTTGATGAGGAACATTTCTATGCCCATTTTTAATGCCAGTTCAGAATTAATTGAATCGCTGTAGCCGGTGCAGAGTATTACCGGGATATCATTTCTGATATTCTTGATTTCTATAAAAAGTTTTGAGCCGTTTATTCCCGGCATTGTCTGGTCAATTATAGCCAGCGCGAATTTTTCGGGATCTGCACTGAAAATTTTCAGCGCGTCATTACCGTTAACGGTGGCGGTGACTTTATAATTCAATGATACAAGCATGTCTTTTACAACTTCAACAAGGGCTTCCTCGTCGTCCACGAAGAGCAGGCGCTCGCCATTTCCAGACGGGAGGCGCGGATTTTTGATTTCTTCATTTACAAAAACCTGATCGAGCCTCGGAATATAAATTTTAAAAGACGCGCCTTTTCCCGGAGTACTTTCGACTATTATTTCCCCTTTCAGTCCTCTTATTATTCCATGCACAACTGAGAGTCCGAGCCCAGTCCCTTCTCCGACTTTTTTAGTCGTGAAGAATGGATCGAAGACGCGGTCAATAATATTTTTTTCAATACCGTGCCCGGTGTCGCTTACCGCCAGTTCGACGTATTCTCCCGCTTTGACATTTTTGAATTTCATTGAGCTATAGCTGTCTATTGTCGTGTTTTTCACGCTGACTGATAATACGCCGTTCTGATTTTTCATGGCATGGGAGGCGTTTGAACAGAGGTTCATGATTATCTGATGTATTTCGCCTGGGTCGGCAATCACCATGCCTGCGGCAGTATCGATATCCTGATGTATTTCGATGCTTGACGGCATGGTGGCCCTGATGAGTTTCAGGGCCTCTTTTATCACGTAGTGGACTTGAAGCGGCTGGTGTTTTGCTTCGCTTTGTCTGCTGAAGGTCAATATTTGCCTTACCAGGTCCTTTGCCCTGTTGGCGCCTTTGATAATTCTCTCGACATAAAGTTTCTCGGCGTCTTCCACAGTGCATTCCAACGCCATTTCGGCATTTGCCGTCAATGCCATCAGTATATTATTGAAGTCATGGGCTATCCCCCCGGCCAGTGTGCCTATGGCTTCCATTTTTTGGGATTGTGTCAATTGTCTCTCGAGTTTGCTTTTTTCTGTGACATCATGCTCGATAATGATATAATTACTTATCTCGTCCTGCGCGTCGTATATTGGCGAAACGGTCACTTCCACTTCCAGGTCGGCATTGTCTTTTTTCTTTTTCTTCAGCAATCCGTTCCATATTTTATCTGTGGCAAGTGCGCCGATGATTTTTCCATTTGCTTTTTTCTCGTTTTTTCCAAAAATTTCGGCAAGCTTGCCTTTCAGCTCGTCCAGATTATATCCTGTTATTTTTTCATAAGCCGGATTTGAATACTGTATAGTTCCGTTAGCGTTGGTGATGAGTATGCCTTCGGCGGCCTGTTCGATTGCGGCTGAAAGAAGATTTTTTTCATTTATTTTCCGTGTCAGGTCTTTTTTTATTGTATTAAGTTCAATGTTATATTTTTTGACCCGGGTTTCCAAATCATTGCGGACTTTGAGGAGGACGTCCTGAGTTTCTTTAAGTTCTGTGACATCTATAACCGAGCTGAGAACAGCCCAAATATTGCCGTCTTTGTCTTTTATAGGGCTTGTACTTACTTTGAAAGTTCTTTCAGCCAAAGGCCCTTGATGTGAAGTTGTTATTCTGGATAGCTGTGTTCTTGCGGAAAGGGTCTCGGGGACAGGACAACTTCTACATGGGATTTTTCTGCACTTGAATGCATCGTAACATTTTTTTCCCAGCACTGACGCCTTATCCGGGATATTATAGAGGCTAAGAAGATTTTCGCTGATGTCAAGAATTTTGAAATCCTTATCTATAAGAACAATATACCCGTTGATTGAGTTGACTATGGTTTTGAGTTGATTATTGGTCTCGTTCAATATTTTTTCAAAGTTTTTTCGTTCTTTTATTTCCAGTTCCATCTTTCTTATAAGTTCTTCAGGATTGAGCTTTTTCGGATTTTCATTTTTCCCGGGCGCGAGAGAGATGAGAATTTGAGAGGCGCCGCGGCCTGTTATGTTTTCGAGGGATGCTTTTACCTTGAAAGAATGGCGGCCGTTTTTCAGAAGGTTGAACTCTTCCCGGCAGACTGTTCCTGTATCTTTGAGTTTTCTGACGGCGTCCTTGAATTTGTTTTTGCTTTCGCCGTTCAGAAAAGAATCAAAAGATTGCGACGATACCTTGTCCGGCGCAATCCCCAGCATACGCGTTCCCGCGTTGTTGTTCCATATAACTTTCAAGTCATCGGAGCTTATGATAAAAAGCGCGTTCCGATTTTCATCGAAGGAAAAAGTCTGATAGCGGTCATCTTCCAGTTTGTCGATAAAACCGTTAAACTCCTGAAAAAATTTATCAGATGAAAGATCCTGACTTTCAACGAGGCGTGAAATTTTTTTCAGCAACTGATTACAGTCGTTGTTAAAAGATCTCTCTTTCATTTAGTTTTTTCACAGTGATTTGTTTTTTTGATTAGGGCGTCCTGGAGCTTTTTGAGCAGTTCTTCAGGTTTGAACGGTTTCTGGACAAATTCATCGCATCCGTTATTTTTCAACTCATCTACAGTTTTCTTGTCTCCGTAACCGCTTATCGCCATTATCAGGTCCGGCTGTATCTTCTTTTCTCTCAATTCGTTTATCAAATCGAAACCTGACATATTGGGCATTTGTATATCGGTCATGAGAATATGGATGTGTTCGCCGTTTCCTGATATTGCCAGGGCCATGCAGAGAGCCTCTTTGCCGTCTTCCGCGGCATTTACCCTGTAGCCGGCCTCGGTCAGTATGAACGCTAAACCGGTACGTATCCGTCTCTCGTCTTCTACAAGAAGTATATTTTTTCTGTCCATTAATCCCCCCATATTAAAAAGTTCTAACAAGAAAGAATTATGCCAAAATCGATACTCTTTAATATACTACTGATAAGCATGTTATAAAATCCAGACGCCGGACGTGAAATTGAACTGTATAAAGAAAAATTGAGGCTTTGCTTGTCTCTTGAAGCATAAGCTCTTAATTTGCAAGGAATAAGGGGTGAAAACAACATTAAGCGTTAATAAGAATAAGTTGAAGCCCCCGCTTGTCTGCGGATTCTGGTACAGAACGTTGTGTTTTATTTTGAGAGAAAGCTTTCAAGCAATGTTTTCAGGCGGTTTGCCCATGTATGGTTTTCGATGATGTATTTCCTGGCGTTTTTCTTTATTTCACGGCAAAGTTCAGTTTCTCTTTTGTAAAAAGAACACAGTTCCGCGAGTTCACCGCAGGAAGACGCCCTGATATAAATCTGGCGGTTGAGTTTTCCCTGAGGATCGAAGTCAGGGAATTTTCCTATATATGCCAAAAGGGCTTCGCAGGACATTATCTCATAGGAACGCATATTAGTGCCTGTGAAGCTTTGTCCATTTCCGAGGTCAAGATTAATGAAAGAGTTCAGGTAACGGGCCGTCAGGTCTTCGGGGCGGTAAATTTTTTTGCCGGACGCTTTGAACTTTTCAGGCCAGTTGTCTCCGGCAAAGAAAAAAGAGTTAAAGTGAAGAAGTATTTTTTCGAGTATTTCATTCCGTCTTTTTATTTCTGTCAGAGAATTTACAAGGGAGCGTCGGCAGGAAAGCTTTTCAGGGAACAGTTTTCCGCTTTTTTCAACGGCATTGCGTATTTCAGTGCCGAAAAGAGGAAGTTTTTCCGGGCACTCATTAATTATTTTGAAATAGTTTTTTTCTGGAAAATTAACGCGCTGGTCTGCTAGAAATTCCAGTTCGTCCTTCCATGCCGTACAGTTTTCCCCGGGAAACGTGTTATAAAAAGTACCCAGAAAAGAGATATCAGAAGGAGCGAAGCGGGCGGCGGAGTATTGTTCCGCGGCCGGATTGAAAGCTCCGGGGTGAGTGGCGGTGGGAAGCCATAGGCATTTTTTTCCGAACCATACGGAATATTCCTCAGCCAGGATTTTGTCCCAGAAAAAATGCCGTATATTTTCTGCGGTCAGAGACGTATGCCACTTTGCAATGCAGTCAGTAAAGTGATTGTAATAATTTATCGGGTCGTCCCACCACCATTCAATCCACGGGACACCCGCTTTCTCAACCGTCCAGTTCTTTTTATCATCATCAAGCGGAAGTATTCCGGCGCCGTTGATGTCGAGGATGAAAAGAGGTTTTTCTATTTCCGCCAAATCGACTATAAGCCTGGAGATTTTGCGTTTAAGCTCCGGCTTGGCATTCCAGTCAGCTACCGGCAGAGGCAGGCTTCTTATTTCAATGTTTCCGTTTTCCTGCCATGAATGCAGCATCATTTCTGTCCATGCGGTATGGTATAAAACCATGATTTTCATAGGCTCACCCCGATAAACCATAAAGCCCAATGCAGCAGTGTTGCCGCGGAACCCAGCAGGTAAGCCGTATATACCGCCAGTGTGAGCGGAAGCGCGGCAATACGTCTGCCGTAAATGAATTGTATAAAAATGGACAGAAACGCGATAAAAATCAGGACAGCTATATCCAGAGTTGTTTTTTCCCTTACCATGTTGAAATAAATAACCGCCGCGCAAATCAATCCCATGACGAGAAAACTCAGAAGATATTTAAATTTCAAAGCATTGTTCAGAGGATTGCGGTTTTCCGCCCATATCACGGCTATTGTAATGGCGGAGAAAGAAGCAAAGAAAATCCAGTGGCCCAGTTTATCATCGAAAAAAAACAGGCTCGCCTTTACCGCCCCAGGGAGGGCTTTTGAATAAACCGATACCGCGATATTCGCTGGCTCGTGCATTCCGAAACCGGCCCCCCCAAGGTAAACACCCGCTAAAAAAAGAAGGGTCCCGCCTGTGAAGGAGTCGCCTTTGTATTCGCGGAAGATGAGCCATACCATCAGAAGGGAGAGCGGGGCGAAAATAAACATGACATTAACATCGCAAAGCCTCAATATATCCCATACCGGCTGTTTCAGGGGCACTGTTTTCCAGAGGCGGTTGACCCCGGCCAGCACGATTACGAAACATAAGACGTACGAGAACGTGAGTATTCTTCCGGCCCGTTTTTTTTCTGTTTCATTGTCCATGGCAGATAAAATTGTTAATGTAAAAAACTATTCCATGTTGATTTTATTCAAAACGGTAATATAACATATTTGCTATAAATATCCCGGTATTATATGAAGATTTTAATATTACACCATACGTTTTGGATAGAGATGCTGGCCGAATGCTGGCGGGAATTGACGGGCCTTGAAATCATAACGTTCCATTTGCCTGTAATGTCTTGGACAGAAAATCCCGCCGCCAAATTCGAATCGGCGCGTCTTCTCATGGAAACGGTAAAGAAAGAAAAGCCGTCTTTCATATTGGATATCAACGGCGCCGGAATAATTCCCTTTGATGAAACCCATAAGCATTGGACGGCCTCTGAGTTTTCCGTACCATGCGTTGAATGGTGGTGGGATGACCCGAACAACAACTCCGCACTCTTTTACGATATCCACTATCAGGCATGGTTTGAGGCGCTTACTTCATCAGCGATGATACATTTTTTCTGGGACGCGGTGCTGGCGGAGGAATATTCCGTATGGTTCGGGAAAAAATGTTTCTTCGCTCCTACGGCTGTTCACCCTGGAGCGTTCAATCCTGATGCCGGAAAACTTTCGGGACGTAAGTTCAAAGGCTCCGATGTATCATTCCTCGGTTCCTGTTACCCGTCCCCCGACTTGAGCAGAGAGGAGTTTAGGGAGCTTGATTTTCTCAGTGAAAAAAGACTGGCTTTCCCTCAAAAAAATTATTTTGAGCTTATGAAAGATTTGTCAGGAGAAGCGCCGCTTTTTTTCAAAACACTCAAGGCATCCCTTGAAATTCCATCCGCTATTTTTTCGTCAGACACGCACAGATTGAGAAATTCCCTGAACACCCTCACCGGTATCAAAAGACGGAAAAAACCGCTTGCCGAAATAATGGAAAAATTCAAATCATGCCTTATTGTCGGCAATGGCTATCCGCCATCTTTCAATGCGTCAACCGATACTTTTTTCCAGCCTCTTGAGCTCTCTGCATGTTATAAAGCGTCCGTCTTTAATCTTGATTTGGGCAACGCCCAGAGCTTTACGGGCACCAATATGCGCTCTTATGAAATAATGTCCTGCGGAGCTCTTCTCGTCCGCAATGAAAAGCCTGACTTCGACCCGGACGCATCTCTGGAAAAACACGTTTACCTGCGTTTCTCGTCCGCGGGAGAACTCCATGAGCTTTACAGGGAATACAGCGCTGACAAAGGCAAGTTTAGCGAAATATGCGCCAACGCCCGGCAATATGTTATCGAAAACCACAGCTGGCTGAACAGGCTTGCCGCAATTATCCCGGTATTATCCGAAAAAATATCCTTAAAGTGAGGCTTTACCCTTTTATGACCGATTTAAAAAAACTGAACGAAATGTCCGAACAGGAACTCGCCCGACTTATAGAGTACCACAATAAACTTTATTGGGAAAAAGGCGAAACGGAAATAAGCGATACCGAATATGATATAATATTCCGCAGATTGCAGGAACTAAACCCTGCCCACACTCTGCTTCACGCCGTAAACGCGCCGAAAGTCTCAAGCATCGGAAAAATCAAGCTTTCAAGACCCATGCTTTCTCTTGACAAGGTTTATACCCTCCAAGAACTCCTGACATGGGCCGCTAAAATCGCGCGTTCTCAGGATGAACTATTCCTAGTACAACCCAAATATGATGGCATGTCAGTTAACTTTGAAAATGGTGTACTTGTAACACGAGGAAAGGGAGAAGAAGGAGAAAATATTACCGACAAATTACCTCTAATAGAACTTGAAACAAAAGACTATAAGGGACCTGTAAATAGAGCTGTTAGAGGGGAAATAATAATGTGCTATAACGATTTTGAAGAATTTAGTAAAGACCCTTCAGCAATAAAAACAACTAGTGGCAAGCCTTTTACAAATCGCAGAAGTGTTGTTACTGGTATTATGAGCCTTGATTCTAAAAAGAATAGTGATAAGGCGTTAATCGAAGAGATAGCAAAGAAAAAATACAAACTTACCCTTATTGACTATGACTTTATTTCTTATCCTGTAAAGTTTGTTGACCTTGAAAAAAAATGGCCTGATTTTCTGGAAAGCATTAAAAATCTCCCTTATCCTATGGATGGGCTTGTTATTAAGCTTTCTGACATTCTCTATAGTGAATCTCTTGGTAATACTGCACATCATCCCAGAGGTCAGATAGCCTTTAAATTCAGCGGTATCAAAAAAGAAACAAAACTCTTGGATGTGGAATGGAGTTTTGGTAAAGCCTGCCTGACCCCGGTTGCTTTACTAGAACCCGTAAAAATTGGAGGTACTACAATTAAGCGTGTCACACTCCACAATCTTCAAAACATCATTGATAATGATATTCAAATCGGGGATACTGTTACCGTTGAAAGGGCCGGGGATGTCATACCTCATATCATAAGCTCCATACCTGGTAAAAACCGCAAATCGTGTGTAATTTCAAATTGTCTATGCTGTGGCGCAAAACTTATCCAAGACGGCCCGGAGTTGGTGTGTACTAATCCAGAGTGTTCCGAGATACTTCTTCAACGCCTTTTGGCCGCTGTAAAAAACATTGGAATTGAAAATCTTGGCGAACCCAATATAAGAAAAATGATGAAAAATCTTAATGTTAAGAATCTGCGGGATATTTTTGAATTGAATGTAGAGAAAATTTTGAAGCTCGAAGGATTTCAGTTAAAATCTGCATCAAATCTCTATAAGGAAATACAGTCCGCTAGAAGAGTCAATGACTATCAGCTCCTTGCCGCCATGAACATTTACGGCATCGGAAAAAACGTCGCCAAATCAATACTTGCGGAATACACAATTGCTGAATTAAGAAACCTCAATAAGGAACAGCTTTCTGAAATTAACGGTATTGGCCCCGAACGCGCGGAAGCACTCGAAATCGAATTGAAAAGCCAGTCTGTATTTCTGGATGAATTGCTCAAATGCGTTGAATTGGTTCAAACCAAAGGCGGAGAAGGACAAAATAAACCGACTATCTGTTTCACCGGAAAAATGCCTAAACAGAGAAGTTATTACGAAAATCTAGCTGTACAACAGGATTATGAGCCAGTTGATACGGTTACATCTGAATTGTCCCTCTTAGTCACAGCCGATATTTCCGGGGAAAGTTCCAAGCTGAACAAAGCAAAAAGTTTAGGTGTCAGAATTATATCTTTGGATGAGTGGTTTCAGAATTTTAAAGAGATAAAACAAAAAGAGGGAAGTGTTGATGAGGATGATCTGAGTGACCTTCCGCTTTTCAATTTTTCAAATGACAAAGGGTGAAAACATGAAAGTAGTATGTATAGATTTTGAAACGGCAAATGAATTCAGGGGAAGTATCTGTTCCGTGGGAATTGCGACTATTATTGACGGTCATTTTCATGAGACGGAAGAATTTCTGATAAAACCTCATTCCAGATATGATTATTTTGACCCTTTCAATGTTTCCATTCACGGCATAACCAAGTCGGCCACCAGAAACGCGTTGGAGATAAACCAGCTTTTGCCGCAAATAATTCCTCTCTTGGAAAATGCTGTTGTGATTGCTCATAATGCGGCTTTTGATATGTCTGCCATGAGATATGCGCTCCAGCTTTACAATATCCCTTTTCCAGTTTTTGATTATATGTGCACATGCAAAATTGCAAATCAAGTATGGAAGGACTTGGAAAACTATAAATTGGATACTTTGTGCAGGCATTTGAAACATGAGTTCAAGCATCACAACGCTAAAGAAGATGCCATAGCAGCCGGAAAAATCCTGCTTGCCGCAATGTCCCGTATAAATGTCGCTGACCCTTATGACCTTGCAAAGGCCATAAACTTAAAAACAGGCAAAATGTATCCCGACAGATATACCCCGTGCAGTCTTAAAGGCCCTTCTAAAAAGAAAAAAGACAATACCTGTTTAGGTGTAAAAAATATTTAGCTCGCAAAGCAAAGCATCCAGCGGTTCTGCCGCTTGAATACGCGCAGACTGACAATGCTTGTACATGATGTTTGCTTTGCGGATTTATTTCAGTTGCACAAAATTTTCTTTGTTTTAAAATCCGTACTCCTCAAGTTTCACTTTGGCGGTGTCCAGAGACGGCTGTACCATTTCAACAAATTTATCTTCATCCAGGGGTATGGATAAAAGATCTTCCCTTATCCTTTCTATCCACAGGTTTTCCCGTTCGGAGGATTTCAATTCTCCCCTGCCGATGGATGCTTCAATTATTTCCAGTCCCTTGAGAGCGCTTTTTACGGAAGCGTCAATGTAATTGCGGCCTTTTACGATTTCCCTTGAAATTGCCAGAACATTTTCAGGCGCGAGTATCAGTGCCTGCGGGTCATGGTAAATATCCGATTTGACCAGCCAGTCCTGAAGTTTATCCGCTCCTCCTTCTCTGCTTGAAGTGTTCATAAGCCTGACGTCATATTCAAGCTGTTCGAAATATACGGTCGGTGACATGGCTCCGAGAAGTTTTATGTTCTGTATAGATTCATTGCTCCATAAATCAGCGCAGGCGGCGGCTATATTGCCGAGCGGGCTTAAATGCGCGCAGGCCGCGGTTTTTCCCTCCATTGATATTGGTATGCCCGTTATGGCTTTGAGAAAAACTCCCTCGTAAGCGCAGTCCTTGTCAGGCCCTCTGGCGCCTTCTTCAACAGCGACAAGGCTCCTGGTCGCGGTTACGACCCTGACAATGGCCGCGAATATTTTCGGGATATACTGTCTTTCCGCCAGCACCATCGCCGTATTTCCGAAACCACAGGCAGTATCGCCGCCAGCTATTTTTCCCTGTTTTTCTGCTATCCCAACAATTTTTTTCCAGAGAAATTTCATGTCACGGACACCAAGGACAGCCTGCGAAAATACCACATTCTTTATATCGCAGTTCATGAGGGCTTCGTCGCAGACTTCCTTTCCCCCGGTGCTTTCTATGGAGAGCAAATCTCCTCCAGCCGCCGCGCCTTTTTCGAAAAGCTCAAACATGCCCTCAAGGTATTTACCGCTTCTCATGAGAGGCGGACGGTCAAAGTCGCGCGTATCATTAGGCGTAAGGCGTATTTCGCTCTTCAGGCCGTATTTGGAAAAGAACTCGTCGCAGACCTCATTCATAGCCTTTACAAGTTCAACTCCTATGAAAGGATCAGTCGTCATTTCCAGCAGCGTTTCAAATTCGATGACAAACCCTGCGGAATCCAGATGAACAGCGCGTTCAAGGGCGCCTTTTACCGCGGCGGAATAGGCTTCTTTCAAGTCGCCCAGAGTATGCCTGTTTATGACGGTGCCTTCCGGAACGGTAAAATTCAACTCAGGATATACCAGTCCTCCGCCTATGAGCAGCCCCCTGCTGGTTTTCACAGGTTTCGGAGCTGAACCGAATATAAGCTTTTCTGTTTCATTGATTGCCAGTTTCTTGAATTTCATCTTGCCTGCTCCTTCTTTAGCCTTTTGATAAACTTTTGAATTTCGAAAACTCTAAATTGCTCTATTTTGTTATAATTTTAACATATTATTTTCTGTTTGTCTTGCCCTATTTTTACTTTCTATTGCTCTATATTATCATTTACTACTGTTTTGGTAAACAATTGAGATAAATCAGGGAAATATTCTTAAGCAAACAAAGTTTAAGGCAAATGAGTTAATAGAGATTGACAAAAAAAACAAATAATAAATAGGAAGGGAAAAATTAAAATTAATAATGTTGAAACTTATTTAGCAGGGACGATTTTTGATGTATTTGCTCGCATAACGTGTTACATTTAGCAGAAGCCGTTTATAACACACTCGGATTTTATGATACATAGTTTTAAATGCCGGGAAGCAGAAAAAATATTTAATCTGAGTTAAAAGGTCCGCAATGGATAAATAATAATATGAAAGTGCAAGTTTTTTTGCGTATAGTTAGGGATACCTTGTGTGGCGGCAGAGCAAGTTTAGGTGAAGGAACTTTGCTTTCAATCTTGAATGCCTATCTTTGCTACTATACGGTGTCTGCTATCGCTGGTATTTTCTGCACATGTTTTGGATGGACCGTATCTGAGCTTTTTTTAAGTTTCAGCATCATGCTTTTCTCTTTTGTCGTATTACTCCTATTTCTCTCACCGCGTGTGCCTAAGAGATTCTTTCTGATGCCAATACTCTACATCCCCACTGCGATAGTGGTCAGCTTGCAATTCTTCCTGTTGTCGGAAGTGAACAGTACATTGATAAGTGTCTTGTTTTCCGCATTTCAATTTATGATTGGGATATTGATGCTGTTACTGATAAGGACGTGTTGCGGCGCTTGGCTGCTACGGGTGGGAGACTTGAACTCAAACTCCTTCAGTAGAGCTTATCTGTTGAGGTTGTCTGGAGGAATGGCGCTAATCATTATCATCTTTATTTCGGCAATGTTTGGGATGTTTATGTTTGCTGTAAGGCACTACTCCTCTGACTTTATCCGGGTCACACCTGCTTCAATAAAGTTGGCCAATAAAACGTTCGAGAAGGGAGGCAAGCGAGTAATACTTTTCGGAATGAGCCATATTGCCGGGAAGGACTTCTATGAAGGCCTGAAAGAAAAGTTCCCATCGCGGGGAACAATCATTTTGAGTGAAGGAACTTCAGACAAGAAAAACTTGATTAAGGAAGAATCAGATTACAAAGGAATGGCTACCTTGATTGGAGGTGTCATGCAGCCATCTAAGTTTTCGGATACTATTGTTCACAGAAATGCCGATATGGATGTATCTGACTTTTCTTCCGAAACTATAGATAGTCTGAATTTGATAATGAAATTCCATTCTTTGCTTGATAGAAAGATTGATAGAAACGTGAATATCGTAAAAATTGTAATTCTATTGTTGAAAGAATGTAGTAATTTTTCCCGAAAAATATCCAAAGACACGGAGAATTCTTTTCTCGTTGAAGATGATATGATCACAAAGCGCAACGAGCATCTAATGAAAGAAATATTATCTGCTCTTGTGAAATACGATACTGTGATTGTGCCGTGGGGAGTTTGGCATATGCCTGGAGTTGAACAAATGCTTAAAAAAAGAGGGTTCATCTGCAAAGACATCAGTTACTCATCGCTTTTTTGAGGGAACACATACAGTTGATAAAATTATGTATCGCAAGAATTGAAGGTTTCAGAAAATTTGAATTAATCAGTTCTTGAGAGTCTTGAAATGGCGATTACCAGCTCGCCTTTCCAGTTTTTGGAGGAACAGGCATCTTTCAGTTCCAGCGCTGTTCCGCGAAGGATTTCTTCATGTATTTTTGTGGCTTCCCTGATAATCGCTATAGGGGTATCGGGGCCGATATGCTGGACAATATCGTCAAGGGCTTTGCTCATCCGATAGGGCGATTCAAACATGAAAACGCTCTTGTCTTCATGCGCTATTTTCTCAAAAAAATCTTTGCGCCGTCCGCTCTTCACCGGGGCAAAACCGTAGAACGCGAAACGGTCAACGGGGAAACCAGTACACACTATTGAAAAAGTCAGCGAAGATACACCGGGTATGACCTCGGGCACAATACCTTCTTTAAGCGCTTCCCGCACCAGAAGAAACCCGGGATCGGCAATGCATGGGGTGCCCGCGTCTGAAACCAAGGCCACTTTTTGCCCGGCCAGGACTTTTTCGAGCAGTTCAGAGGTCTTTCTATGTTCGTTAAACGTGTGATAACTGATAAGGGGGGTTGTTATCTGATAGTGATTGAGAAGTATTTTGGAACGCCTTGTATCTTCCGCCGCCACAATATCGGCTTCTTTGAGTATTCTCAGCGCCCTCAGGGTGATGTCCTCAAGATTGCCTATGGGCGTTGAAACAATATATAAAGCGCCTTTTTCATTCATAAAATAAATTCCGGGCTTGATACTTGCCCATGCTGAAATATTATTAATTTCCGTATCCTGAAATATATGTTTATGAATGCTTTTTTACAGGCAGTTTGAATATTTTTATGAAAAATGATGAGACCTCAAAAGTTTTCCCGATGAATTTGACGCATTATCTGAGCAGTTGCGGCGCGGCTTCAAGAAGGCGCAGCGCTGAACTGATAAAAGCCGGAAACGTCAAAGTCAACGGCGCGCCCGTCGCGGAACCAGGATTTAAGGTTAATGAAAAAGACATTGTAACTCTTAACGGAACTGAACTCAGGATTGGAAAGCGCTATTACATAATGCTGAACAAGCCGCGCGGCTATATATGCACTTCCGACGACCCTTACGCGCCTAAAAAAGCAATTGACCTCATAGGACTTGAAAATGTAAGGCTTTTTTCAGTAGGCAGGCTCGACAAGGAAAGCGAAGGAATGCTGATATTCACCAACGACGGCGACTATGCGGCAAAACTCACAGGCCCCGGGTATGGAATAGAAAAAATTTATATAGCCGGGACGGACAAACCCTTGAGTGCCGAAATGATTGAAGCCCTTCAGCGCGGCATTGAGGATGAGGGCGAAAAGCTCTTTGCTGCCGCGATAGAGGAACTTGCTCCTCGAAAATACCGCTTCACGATGAAAGAAGGCAAAAAGAGGGAAATCAGAAGACTCCTGAAATACGCAAGTACAAGAACAGTTTACCTCAAACGCATAGCTACCGGCAAGCTTTCCATCGGTGATTTAAGCACCGGCAAATGGCGTTATCTTTCAGATGAAGACATCAGGCTCAGCCTGGACAATAATTAAAAAATCAATAATATCGCTGTTGCGCTTTTCCGACCTTATGGTAATTTATCGTATATATATGCTTGAAATGCGCCAATGTAGCTCAGTCGGTAGAGCAATTCATTCGTAATGAATAGGTCGTCGGTTCGATTCCGACCATTGGCTCCACTTTTAAGACTCAAAAATTATAAATTCCCCAATGCTTCAATAAATAATTTTTTTGCGGACAGCTTGAAGAATTCCCTAAATGGTATAAAAATACGTTAAAGGAAAAACTCAAAAACAGAAAACACGCAAGAGAAGCTTTCTGGAGCAGGGCTTTTGCTGTTGGAGACGTGGAATGGCTCAGCGCGTTAACATCGAAAACTGGCGTCCACCTGAAACTGCAACAGACAGGGGCTAAAAAAGGCCCTTGATTAAAAAATAAACTATGTTGAAACAAAATGTTATGGAAAAATAGTATCATGAAATCCAAGAAAAAGATATACATTGCAGTTTTTTTTTGCTTCGTAGTTTTGATATTATTTATTGCAAAAGGAGGTTGCGTGGCAATTGCAGGTAAGGAGATTACTGTAAATATAAATCCCAAGTTTGATCCAAGCAACTATAAGTGGACTAAGCTTGAAAAATTTTCAGACGGTAAGATTGCCCCAGTAGATGCTAAAATGGCAGATTTTTTTTGGAGAGAATTAAATATGCCATCACCGCCCCAAGGAACTAAAGATGGAATTATGAATGTAAGTGTTTTTGAGGAACATGGTTTTTGTCTGCCACCTGGATTATCAATGCATTTTAAGCCACTTTTCTTCATGACCAAGAGGGCTGAAGTCATAATCACAGATTACAAGAGCAAAGAGAAACTATTGTCTATTGTTTATCGCCGTGGCCTCTTCGCAAGTGTTGGGCTATGGTATGGCTACGGAGAAGCTGTGTTAAGTGGCCTACGAAAAGTTTTTCCCAAAGCCCAAACAGAAGCTGAAACTACAAGTTCCCCACCACCGCCAACTACGGGAAACAAGCATTGAAACTCAGTTCAATGTTCACAGAGCGTAAGTACATCGCAGAGATCATTGTCCATTTCCTTTACACAAAATAAATTTGCATTATATTTACCAAGATGGTTTTCTAAATGTTGGTGTACTTTTAAAGGCGGTTCCTAATGAAAAACGACTATGCTATAAAGGAAATAAAATCATGAAATCCAAGAAAAAGATATACATTGCAGTTTTTTTGTGCATCGTAGTTTTGATATTATTTATTGCAAAAGGAGGTTGCGTGGCAATCGCAGGCAAAAAAACAACTATAAGTATAAGTCCAGATTTTAATCCCAACGACTATAAATGGTGTGAAATAGAAGCAACTTTAAATGGGAAAATAGGTATGGTAGCTGTTGACCACACTGTAAGAAGCTTCTTTTGGGAAGATATGAAAATGCCTTCTCCACCCAAAAGGGCTAAAGCTGGGATTTTGGATGTGAAAGTTTGTGAAGAACGAGGTTTTTGTTTGCCACCTAGACTATCAAGACATTTTAAACCGATTTTTTTTATGCCCAAAAAGGTTGAAATCACAATCACAGATTCCAAAAACAAGAAAAAGTTGATATCTATTGTTTACCAGCGCGGACTTTTTGCCAGTGATGGAGCTTTTAAAGCTTGCATGGATGCCATTGAAGCAGCCTTGAGGGAAGCTTTTGCAAAAAGAAGCCAAACAGAAGCTGAAGAAAAACCAATGGGTAATCCATCACCCTCTCCAATTACAGAACAAAAAGTTACTGATAAATAAAAAATATATTTCTCAAATATAAAACCTTGTAGTTTTACATGGAATCCGTTTTACGGGTTTGGGGAACATGGAATGTATGAGCCAGGTGATGTAGCAGATGACTCGGATTCAAGAAGACAACAAGCTATTGCCTTTACATCGGGAAAATTTGATACATACTTGAGTGCATGGTTCCCCAAATGCTGGTGTGCATTCAAAAAAGGGAACTAGGATATTTGTTAGTTTATAAAGAGATACATAATTCAAAAAGGAAATTCACACGGAGTATGAAAAGAAAAACAATGTATTTTATAATTTCAAGTGTTTTGGTATTACTTGTATTAATACTTGTATTTTACCTCACCTCTTCTGGAAAAGAAATCGCAATATACGTCAACCCGGACTTTGTTCCCAACTCTTATAAATATTTTAAGATGGACGATAAGAGTGACATTAATTTACCTTTAACTTTTGATATAACACTTTTTTTTGAAAAAGACTTAAAAATGGCGTTTCCTACCAAACACGCAAAAAAAAATAAGGTTATGAAAGTGGAAATTTATACGGAACGAGGCCTTTGTCTGCCTCCTGGATTGGGACATTTTACGGTGAGTTTCTTTATGACTAAAAAGGTTAAAGTAATAATAACAGATAATAAAAGTAAAGAAATATTAGTATCTATTAATTATCACCGGAAACTGTTTCTCCTTGAAGGAAGTTTCAAAAATTGTAGAAAAACTATATTAACAGCCTTACGGAATGCATTTGAAACCGCCGAAAAGAATGTCCGAGCCAAAGCGGAAAATCCAGCAATAAGTAATTCATCGTCCTCTCCTAACAGAGAACAGTTATGAATACGACAAGAAAGGCTATGTCAGCTCCATGAAAGGCCCGGGCTATCTTGAGAACCGTACTTATGACAAGGGCGGACGACTGGTCTCAAAAACGCTTAACGGGAAACTTCTCTGCGCCTACGAATACGACAATATGAACCGCAGAATCAAAGTTGATATAAACGGCATCAAATGGGAATACAAATACGATGAATTCGGGCAGCTCGTTTCGGCTAAATCCTCAGACGGAAAAGCTATGATTACAGTTACGATAAAATCGGCAACAGCCTTGCTTTCAGGGGAAATGCTTATGCATTCAACAAACTCAAGCAGTTCGCAAATCCGAGCTTCAAATACGATGAATACGGCAATATGACCGCCGCCCCCAACGGCTGGAAATATACCTGGGACGCGCAGAACAGGCTCATGAAGGCTGAAAAGGGCGACAAAAAACTTGAATTTGCGTATGATTTCATGAGCAGGAGGACAGGCCGGAAAGTTTTTGAGGACGGGAAACTCACAGCCGATGAGAAATTTGTTTTTGACAGCTTTAATATGGCGCTGAAATACGATATGCTCAACTCATCTTCGGATAGTGTTTGCCAACCATAGAATTTATAGACAGATTAATTTTTATTACTGTATAGGAGGTTTTTGCGGCGGCGGCTCATTCTGTCCACCGGCGGCTTTTTTCAGTTCGTCTTCATCCAGTTCCTCGTCAGTTGACGGAAAACTTATGTTCCTGTTTTCGGTGAATTCTTCAGCACTGAAAAAGTCAAGTATATTTATGTGGTCATGGGTTTCCCTTATAAAAGTCCTGATGTTTTCATCACTTTCCTGAAGCCATTCCAGAAGGCGTTTGTTCTCTTCTGAAGAGCATTCATTATGAAGGTAGCTTTCAATAATTTTCATGATATTCATCGTTGTTTCCTCCATCTTATAGCGCGCTCATTCTCTGTTCAATGCATTTTTTCAGAGACCCTCTGATTCTTGAGACGGCAGTTCTGGCCGCTCCCGGAGCGATGCCGAGTTCAGATGCCGCTTTTTCAAAATTCATCGATTCCTTATAGCGAAGCTGAAGAAGGCTCAGGTTCTTTCCTTTGAGCTCTTCCATGCATTTTCTGAGGGCGGCGCTGCGTTCATCCAGTTCGTCAGTCATCTCCTCATGCAGGTCGGCAATGCGGTCAATTATGGGTTCCAGCGGGATAAACGGTGTCCGCGCGAAGTTTCTGCGGCTTCCTAATATCTCGTATTTGGCTATGCCTATTACCCATGAAAGAAAAGAACGGCTTTCCTCATACCGGTCAAATTTTTTCAAGGCCGCCAGCGCTGTATTCTGGATTATATCATCATGTTCAGAACGGTTCGGGAGCATTGAGAAGACATAACTTGAAACGGTCGGCATAGCGGCTGTCCAGAGGATGGTGAATCTTTTGTTTTTTTCATCGATGTCCATATCCAGTACCCTTTTGTTCCTTACGTTTATCTACGGCAGATCCTGAATTGTTACATTGTTCTCCGTAGAATTTATCAATAATTTTTGCTGTTGGCAATAGGAATTGGGAAAAAGATTGCTTTATTGTTTTCATATGGAAAAGCGGATGGATGTAAAAGTGACTGATGATTTCAGACGTTCTGTTCTCTCCGGACTCGGGATACCCGGGCCTGCGGCTGAAGAACTTATAGAATACAATAAGAATGTTTTTAAATTTCCGGAAAGAGGAAATGTTATAAGGCTGCCCTTGACGGACGAGGCGTTTGTTTCAGACTGGATTGAATACAGCCAAATCATTGAGAAGGCGCATTCCTTTATGGCATTGAAAGACAAGCTCATCGAGCTCAACTTCCCGGTAGTGGACGGAATAAGCAAAACACCCGGGTATAAAGCCACACAGGAAAAAGGTTTTGAAGCTTTAGAACGCGATGCCGAAGAGGGGTTGCGCCTTGATGCCCCTGAAAAGATAAAGATATATCTGCATCAGACAATCGCCGGAAAAATTCCCGTTATAAGCGTATCCGAAAGGGACGATTTCAAGAGCATAGTTTCGGCGTTGACTTGCAGGAATGAACCGGTCGAACTGCCCGCATCCGTCGGGGCTTTTGCGATAAGCGGATACAAAAACCGGGACAGACTGGCAAAAATATCCGGCAGTTTCCTTTTCGGGAAAATACCGAAAGAACTTTACCAGGATAAATTCATCATCATAAGCAGAGGCTTTTACAGCGGGATAGCTCCGGGGAAAATCGGAATGACGGAAACAGAGTGGCTGGAAAAATCAATGAAGATAAGGATTGAACACGAAGCCGCCCATTATGTGATGGAAAGACTCTTCGGTTCAATGCGCAAACGTCTGCTTGATGAAATCATAGCTGATTACATGGGTATAACCGCAGTCGAAAAATCATACAGTGCCCGGCTTTTTCTTGATTTTATGGGTATTGACAGGGGGACTCTTTCGGAAACAGGAAAAGCAAGAATTGAGTATTACAGGGGCGAGCTTGGAGATGAAGCTTTCAACGCTCTGAAAAAGCTTGCGGAACTTGCGTCGTTAAATATTGAAACTCTTGACGCGGAGATGAGAAATCACGTTAAGACACGTTTCCATTTTATGCTTGCTTTGTCGCGTCTGAGCGTCGAGGAAATTGCGTCCGGCGATTGCGGGCGTTTGCTGGAAAATGCTTTCAGAATGAATGAACAGCTAATGCAATACGTCTGATTTTATTAAATCAGCTTCCCATATTCTTATAAGGTTTGCTTTCCCAATCCTGAGGTTGGTTCTGGGGAAGCGGGGTTATGCCTCTTCTTTCCTGGGGGCTTTCGCAACCGGAGAGACAGAAACAAATAAGGACAATTGTAAAAATTGAAAATATAAGCAGAAAGCGCTTCATAATACCGCCCTTTAGAACATTGAATAGGCTTTCATTTCAAGTACCTGCATTACTATTGCTGCAATAAGGAGCACCAGGGCCACTATAGTCGTAACCGTAAATATCTTTGAAGAAAACATTGTTTCAGTTCCTTTCCCTATACCCAGTTACTCGTTGTTTTTTTCTTCTTTTTTCTCTACCGCTTTTTCTTCAGCGGGAGTGGCGGCAGCGTCAGTAGCGGCAGTTTTCTTTTTCGATGAATTTATGATTTTGTCAATGGTGTCATCGCTGAAGAAAACGATATCGCCGGGTTTTATTGAATTTGTGCCCATAGGAGAAGGAAGTACATTGGCGATGGAACAGGTATCATAAACTTTCACTAATCTTATTCTGCCTACGAACTCACTCTTATCTCCGTTGAGCTCTCTTGCGACAAGCATATCTTCGTTATTCGGGAGGAAGACTTTCAACGGAAGTTTTTTCTGTCCTACAGTCTGTTCGACATCATTCCTTGCACCCAGGTCAATGACAACAAAGTCCCATTTTTTGCTGACTTCAACAATTTTTCCCTTAAGGAGCCTGAGGTTTTTCGGGTCGCCTTCAGTGGCGATATTCAGAGGGTCACTGTCATCAGTAGTTCCGGCAAGTTTCCTGATTTCGCCCTGAAGTTTACCTATTTCTTTTTTCTGAGTAGTAATAATGTTTTTATCTTCATTGCTTTCCTGTCCGAGCTTATCAACGGAAGTCTGAAGCTTGGCGACCTCAGTCTTGAGGTTTTCTTTTTCCTTAACGGCCTGAGTATAGTCGCTTTTAAGCGTTGTAACTTTCGTTGAAATGTCTTTAAGGGCTGCGGGATATTCTTCAGAAGCGGGAGGGGGAGTAGCGCCGACGACCTGCGCGACCTGTTTCAGGTTTTCAGAATATTTGTCAACGCGTGTTTTGACTCTGTCAACCTGAGCGTTGAGTTTGCTTGTTTCCGCCTTGTATGCATCCGGTCCTTTGAGGGCTTTTTCATCAAGGCTGACGCCGACTTTGGTCCCGACTGTTCTGATGTCTTTAATCAAGCCGTTATCTCTTTCCTGTATTTTTGCGACGGAGCCGAGAACTTCATCTTTCTTGGCGCTGTAACTGGCTATATTCTGAAGGTCGGTGGTTTCGACGGGAGTATCTATTTCCAGTGTTGTCGCGACTTCTTTCAGAGCTCCGGCAAGGGTATTTCTCTGAGCGGCTACCTCTGATGCCTGTTTTTTGAGTTCGGGAAGGAGTTTGTCGAGTTCTTCATATTTTGTATGGTCAAGGGTGGCGGCTGTAAGTTTGGCGGCTGATTTTGTGCCGCTTCCCTTATCGAGTTCTGAGGCTGTGCTGTTTATAGTCGAAGTCAATTTATTCCAACCGTCTACAAAAACTTCACGTTTCTGAAAGAGTAGAAAGGAAAAAGCCGCCGATGCTAATGCAAGTACGAGAATGACTATATTGACAACCCTGTTCAGAATCCCCATATTGACTCCTTTTCAGTTGAAAGTAAAAAGTTATATTAAATCACTCCATTTGTATAGTTTAGACCTTGTTTCAGTGCATGTCAAATACAAAAGCATTCTTGCTTTAAATAATTTCAAATTATTTTCAGATAAAGGAATTCGGTACTTCCGAATGCTCTTTTTTTTTCAATCCGCCAAGGGGCGATGCTTTGAAAATGTTTTATATCTCTTTTGCTGTCAGGAAGTTCCCATATAAGTAATGTTCCGGAAAAATATCCGGGATTTTCAGTTTTTCGCATAAATCTGTCGAAATATGAGGGGGAATCCGCATAAGGAGGATCGGCAAAAATCAGATCGGGGGCTTGGGTGTTCCGGGTACAGAAAGATGGGTTTGAGGCATCTCCGCATATCAGTTTCATATCGGCATCGACACCGGATTTTTTGAGTTTCTCTATATTTTCCTGAATGATTTTGCAGTGTTGTCTGGAGTTATCTATGAATGTTACTGATGACGCGCCTCTGCTGGCGGCTTCAAGGCCCAGCGCGCCGGAACCGGCGAAGAGGTCAATGACGTTCAGTTCCTGAAATTCGCGGATGCTGTCGAAGAGCGCTTTTCTGGCGCGAACAGCGGTAGGGCGCAAATCGTAACCTTTTGGCGTTGAAAGAAACAAGCCTCTTGCGATGCCTGATATTATCTGCATCGGGATTATTTCACCTGATTAATGGTTTTTTCTATTTCGGCATCGATTTTTTCAACGCCTTTTTCAGCGTCCTCGGAAGCGTCGCCGAACGCTTTATGAATGGCTTCACTGATGGTGTTTATCCTTTCAGTGGTCTTGTCGACAAGTTCCCTGCCGTACATTGCTCCCATGATAAAAGCAGCAAGCAGCAGGAGAAGAAAAAAGAGGCATCCGCATCCGAACACATATGTCTTCCCTGAAGATTTTTTTCCGTCCGCCATAAATCAACTCCCAATTAAAAGAATTTTTGCATTTTCAGCCTCAACATAAGTGAGTGACAGTACCCAAAAGCATCTCCATCCCCCCTTCGCAAACGAAGTTGAGCGAAGACAATAAGAGTGACTCCGTCACTCCCATTCGATGGTGCCGGGGGGTTTTGATGTCAGATCATAAACTACCCGGTTGATGCCGCTGACTTCATTTATTATCCGGCTCGATATGGTTTCCAGCAAATCATACGGAAGTTTGACCCAATCGGCGGTCATGCCGTCCATGCTTTCGACGGCACGCAGGGCTATTACGTTTTCATAAGTCCGCTCATCGCCCATGACACCAACTGTCTTGACCGGAAGAAAGACCGCGAACGCCTGCCATATCTTATAATAATAACCGGCTTTTTTCATTTCTTCGACAATTATATAGTCAGCTTCTCTCAAGGGAGTCAAAGCTTCTTTGCTTACGGGACCGATAATTCGGACGGCGAGGCCGGGGCCGGGAAAAGGTTGTCTCATGACGATTTCTTCGGGCAAACCGAGTTGCCGCCCGACTTCTCTTACTTCATCTTTAAAGAGACGGCCCAGGGGTTCGAGGAGCTTGAGTTTCATTTTTTCAGGGAGTCCGCCCACGTTGTGATGGCTTTTTATCATGGAACTTGGATTGCCGTCTATGGGAACGCTTTCAATCACGTCCGGATAAGTAGTGCCTTGTGCCAGAAAGCTTGCGCCTTTTATTTTGGAAGCGGCTTCTTCAAAGACTTTGACGAACTCATTGCCGATAATTTTTCTTTTTCTTTCGGGATCAGTAATGCCGGCAAGTTTCTTTAAAAAACGGGTTTCAGCGTCTATATACGTCAAATCCATCTTGAAATTTTTCGCGAATACATCCCGTACTTTTTCGGCTTCACCTTTGCGGAGCACTCCGTTATTGACAAAAATGCACTTGAGCTGTTTGCCTATGGCCTTGTGTATAAGGGCGGCGGCGACGGATGAGTCAACTCCTCCGCTCAGACCGAGGATGACTTTTTCTTTTCCTGTTTTTCCTTTTATGTCCTTAATATTCTGTTCTATGAAGGAGGCCATTGTCCAGTTGCCTTTGCATCCGCATATGGAACAAAAATTCTTTATGATCTCTTTTCCGCGCGGAGTGTGAACGACTTCCGGATGAAACTGTATGCCGTAGAAATTTCTATCTTTTGAGACGACGGCGGCGTATTCAGTGTTGCCGGTTTCCGCGAGTTTTTTGAAGCCGGCGGGGATTTTCTGGACTTTGTCTCCGTGGGACATCCAGACCTGAAGTTTGGCCGGGAGGCCCTTGAAAAGCTTGTCTTTTTCTGAAACCCTTAATTCGGCCTTTCCATATTCGCGGGCTTTGCCCCTGGTGACTTTGCCGCCGAGCGTCTGTATGGCAAGCTGGAGGCCGTAACATATACCGAGTACCGGAATGCCCAGAGTGAAAATGGCCTTGTCGCATTTCGGAGCTTTTGGGGCGTAAACGCTTGCCGGGCCGCCGCTCAGGATTATGCCGGAAGGCATTTCTTCGCGTATTTTAGCGGCGGAAGTATAATACGGAAGTATTTTACTGTAAACATTGCATTCCCTGATGCGCCTGGCTATCAGCTGGCTGTATTGAGAACCGAAATCCAGAATCACGATAGTTTCAATTTTTTCAGACATAGTATACCCGTTAAAAATTTTTGATGAATAAAACATTAAAAATAACGTCCTTTCCGCTATTTTAAAACAGTAAAACCTGAATTATTGACAAATTTAAAGGCTTTATTATTTGATATTCGTTCTCTTCGTCGCTAAATTTGTAACTTATTTATGATATGAACACAATATAAAAGAGGAGATAAATAATGATAACAGGAATTGTATTAATCAATGTTGACCGCCCGCAGCTCAAAACTGTCATACAGGACGTTCTTAAAATCAAAGGGGTTACTGAAGTTTACGCTGTAGCGGGAGAATATGACCTCGTCGCGATGGTCAGGGTCAATGACAATAATGAGCTCTCATCCATCATAGCAGACCAGATGCCGCACCAGATAGAAGGTATTACGCATACCAAAACACTGATCGCGCTCAGCGCTTTTTCGGAAATTGATCTTGCTGAGGTTTTCAGCAAAAAATAACGATCAGCCCAAAGCTCTTTTTTATTTTTAATAAGTAGAGGGGAATTTGTTTTTATGAAGATACTTCTTGCAAATCCCCCTTGGTATGAGGAAAATACTCCCGGACTGTGGGGCGTCAGGGCTGGTTCGCGCTGGCCCCACTTCCAGAAATGTCCGCCGGGCGCCCGGCTTCCGCGTTATATTCCTTTTCCTTTTTTTATGGCAATTGCCGCGTCAAGCTTGAGGAAAGGCGGACATGACGTATTGCTTGTTGACGCTGTCGCGGAGGGCCTTTTCATTGAGAATTTCCATAAGAGAGTATCCCTGTTCCATCCGGATATGATATTTATTGAAACCTCAACGCCGAGTTTTAATTATGATATGGAGCTTCTCTTCAGCCTGAGAAAACACCTGCCGACAGCCGTATTTGTCTGCGGCGGATGCCACTCGCCTGAAATGG
>Ga0154588_1078_pt1 | contig 64318 bp, 60 predicted proteins | sample RifGroF2_FD_116017 | JGI IMG/M metagenome (GOLD analysis project Ga0154588, IMG submission 116017) | Lentisphaerae bacterium GWF2_44_16
TGATTATTTTCGCAAATATCAATTTAGTCTCGGATGCACTTTTATTAAAATCATTATTTCAGAACAACTTTTGCGACATTAACTATTTTTGCGACTTAAAATTAGGACTAAACGCAAGTTTCCTTGCCATTTCTTCTACTTTTTGCCATTCTTTTTTAGATATTTTCATTGTTCTATGCAAAGTTCTCACGAAGTTTAGCTGGGTCTAGCTCCTGTGCAGGCGGAAGGGGTTCGAACAAAAATTCAGGTAATAATATAAAGTTCCGGGGATTAGTTCCGGATATCCGACCCCGCTCGTTGATTTGCAACATGGTTGTCATTAAATAGTTCCGTATTTTATTAAACGTTGATTTGAAATACAAAACATCACTGTCGCACTTGTATTTTGAATTAACGCGTCCACGGGCTGTAACTCATTGATATAGAACCGGTTAAATAAAATTGGCGGAGGGAGTGGGATTCGAACCCACGGTACCTTGACGGTACTTCGGTTTTCAAGACCGATGCCTTAAACCACTCAACCATCCCTCCGCAAAGATAAAAAAGAAGAGTCCATTAAAATTGGCTGGTTTTGCTTTTTTTCAAGAGTATAAGCAAATTATTTTACAACTTCAACTTCCTTTTCAATGCCCGTAACCATCAGTGATGCTAATTTCTTAGAAAAATTAAGCGGATCGGGTATGGCGTTGCCTTCCGTCAATAGAGCCTGGTCATAGAGCATGTCGGCAAACTCGGAAAGTTTCGGGTTCGCGGGATTTTTATCATAGAGTTTCTGAAACGCGTTAATAAGCGGGTGTTCCGGGTTCAGCTCAAGGATGCGCTTTGTCTGGGGCATCTGCTGTTTCATGGCTTTGAAAATCCTTTCCATGTGCGCGCTGGGATCAAATTCATCGCTGACAAGACAGCAGGCGCTTTCCGTAAGGCGTTTGGAGAAACGGACATTTTTGACTTTTTCAGTCAGTTCCTTCTTCAGGAATTCGATAAGGTTTTTATGTTCCTTGTCAGCCTTTTCCGTTTTTTCTTCGGCTTCTTTCTTAGACTCATCATCAAGTTCGATATCGCCTTTGCCGACAGATTTAAGTTTTTTACCGCTGTATTCGGGAATACTTTGTACAACCCATTCGTCAATGGGGTCGATCATGAAAATTACGTCATAACCTTTGCTTTTCAGAAATTCCAGATGAGGAGAATTTTCGAGCATGGCCCTGCTTTCGCCGGTAACGTAGTATATGTCTTTCTGCAGGGGCGGCATGGCATCGAGATATTCCTTCAATGTAATGAGTTTGCCGTCGGTGTTCTTCATCGTTTCAAACATCAGGAGTTCAAGGATTTTGTCCTTATTGGCATGGTCGGTGGCGACGCCTTCTTTCAGGACTTTGCCGAATTCCTTATAGAAGGTGAGGTATTTATCCTTGTCGTTTTCCTGAAGTTTTTTGAGTTCAGCGAGTACTTTTCTGACGATGTTTTTCTGTATTTTGAGTATCTGCGCGTTTTCCTGAAGTATTTCTCTTGATACGTTGAGGGGAAGGTCACTGGAATCCACAACGCCTTTCAGGAAACGCAGATATTCAGGAATGAGATTGGAGCATTCATCGGATATAAAAACCCTTCGGATATAAAGATGGAGGGTTTTCTTTCTCTGGTCGGGCATCATGAAAAGATCAAAAGGGGCCTGAGACGGGAGGAAGAGGAGGGCTTTGAATTCACTTGTTCCTTCCGCGGAGAAATGGATATTCAGGAGCGGTTCTCCGCCGAAATGGGAAATGTGGGAATAGAAATTCTTATAATCCTCTTCTTTCAATTCTTCAGGAGAACGGAGCCAGATGGCTTTCTGAGAATTCAGAATTTCAAGCTCGGTGCTTTCGGAACCATCGCTCTTTTTCTTTTCCGCCGGGGTTTTAATGGGATATTCGATGAAGTCGGAATATTTTTTTACTATTTCCTTTATTTTCCATGTTTCAAGGTAGGATTTAGCATCGGCTTTCAGGTGCAGGGTTATAGTTGTGCCCTGTTCTGTTGCGGATGATTTGTCGAGGGTATAATCTTCCTGGCCCTTTGATTCCCATCTTACGGCGGGAGAAGACGGGCCGGCCTTTCTAGTTACGAGTTCGACTTTGTCCGCGACCATGAAGGCTGAATAAAAGCCGACACCGAACTGGCCGATAAGGTCAGGAAGGTTTTTCATTTCTTTTTCCTGATGTGCCGCCAGGAAAGCCTTTGTGCCTGATTTCGCGATAGTGCCTATATTGTTTATGACTTCATCCATTGTCATCCCAATGCCGTTATCGGAAATCTGAAGGGTGCCTTTGTCTTTATCGGGAGTAATTTTTATTTCCCAGTCTGCCGACACGCTCTGATTGGTGAGCGCTTCGAAACGGGCTTTGTCGATAGCGTCTGACGCGTTTGCAATCAGTTCGCGCAGGAAAATATCCTTATTGGAATAAAGCGAGTGCACCATCAGGTCAAGAAGGTGCTGTACTTCAGTTTTAAATTTTTCGGTTTTCACTGTCATTGAATTTACTCCTTATTTTTATATAAAAATTTTATTTTTTTTTGAATTTTCCGGCGATGAAACTGCTTTTGAAGAGAGCGTTTTATCTTTCGATAAAGTACTTGATAATCCCCATACGTAAGCCATTCACGGTAATTGTGTATTCATCGAGGTTAAAAGTCTGAAGAGTTGAATGGAGAGAGAGTAAGCCTGCGGGCATTATTTCAGCTCTGCCGATTTCCATGCCCGGGACATTGATGCGCTCTCCATTTTTCATTTTAAAAAGAGTTTTAAAAACAGACATGGTATTTTTAACGTTACTCTTTGTGAAGTTAATCTGTTTGTAATCGTAAACGAATTGTTTTTTAATGATTGCGGCGTAAGTTACCGCGACGCCGCCGCTGACTATGACCAGGGGGTTATTTTGCTTGATCCACGCGCTAATCTCAGGGGATACTTTATTGAGTTCCTTTTTTATATGAGAAAGAGCGGGAAGGACGGGATTGGATTTCAGAAAACCCTTATTTTGGGAAGCCTGATCGAGGATTTCATTGATACGGAAACAACCTATATCAAAACTGTATGTGCCTTCAATGGATGTTTTGGAGCCAAAGGCTATTTCAGAACTGCCTTCCTCAATATTTATGAGAAATATCGGCCTGGGGGTATCAATATCGAGAGTCGCGCCTATGAATGAAAATTTAGCCTCTTCTTTTCCGCTCAATACCTGAGGATATATTTTCAGGGACTGGAAGCATTTCACCAGGAATTTGCTTCTGTTTTCGGCGCTTCTGACAACGCTTGAGGCTGTTACTATCAGGTTTTGGGCGCCTTCTTTAAGGGCTATTGACTGCATTTCTTTTGCGGCTTTTACAGTGCGTGTTATAGCTTCTTCGAGAAGAACGCCTGTTTTCAGGAGTTTTTCGCAGAGCTTTGTTATGGCTACGAACTCGTGTATAGGCTCAATTCTGCCATCCTGAAAATACTTGGCAACCAGAAGCAGTACGGCATCGGGTCCTATATCGAGTACAGAAATTATTCTTTCTTGTGACATTATATATTAAAATATTGAAATTATTAACGCTTACAAAGGCATAATAAAATAACATTTATTAACTTATCATGGAAATGCGAATTTTTAAATGGCGGATATTCATTTTTTTGATTTTATTTTCAGAGAAAATTCTTAGATGAATTTGCAACGCAGGGCCAATATAAGTAAACCGTAGAAATAACAGGCAACTTTGCGGCCCCTAAGGATAAATTTTTGTTTTTACTAATAGGAATAAAAAGCTTCCATTACCCCGTCGCTGTATTTGCCGTTTCCAATATGCCCGCCTTTTTTAATAACACATTTCTTTACTTCATCAGAGGCATTTGAAGGACAAACACTGTATACTGAGTATTTTTCCGACATCATGGCAATATCCGCCTTCTCATCCCCCGCGGTCAATATCTCATTGGCTTTTATGCCTGTCAATCTCATGACTTCCCTGACCGCAAGGCCCTTATTCAAAAAAGACGGTCTGGCGCTGACGGAGTTTTCAGTCGCAATTATCTCTATCTCGTCATATTTTTCTTTTTCCGACAGAATGAAATCATTTAAAGCCGCTCCCTGTCCGGCAGGGAGAATTACCTGAAACAAATGACCGTAATGGAAAACTTTTTCAATCGGAAAGGACGTTATTATCTTCTTAAACAGAACGTCCATGTATTTTTCTCTGATATATTTTATTTTGTCATCATTTTTTTTGAGATAGTTTTTTAACGGGACAGCATCAGTTTCAGTATCTTCCGCGATTGTCCGTCCAAATTCTCCCATATAAAATAATGGATGGCTCTTTACCCGGCTTTGCCTTACAAGCTCCCATTGCCCATGAGGGTCCCAGGTCGTATTAATCGCCCAATTGCAGCCGTTGCAATATAAATCATCAAGAAATTTACAAAACTTGTCGGGGAATCTTACATACGGCACATACCCGCCCAGGGCCGTATTGTCCAGGTCAAATATGAACAGTTTCAATTTACCGTATAATGGATGTCTATTGAATTTCATGAAGTACGTCTTTCTATTTTAAGAGATATGGGCAACACCACAACGCATGATTATTGTTGGTATTGAACATATCGCAATTTACAAGTTCAGTTATAAGTGAAAGCTCTCTTATTCCGGCAATAGACGCCGTGAAATTACAAACTCCATTGGGTGGAAGGCATATTTCTTCCTGAACAAGTTTCCCGTCTCCTATGACTTTAAATTTTACTTTGGTTTTGGCGCCGAGCCTGGAATGCATTCCCGCCAACGAACTTAAAGAATTATATACATGTTCGGGCAGGATATAATCAATTCTGAAAGGGGCACCTGTCGCAATGCCCTTTTTAAATTTTTTCACGGTTCCGTCCATGTTCAGCGTAAGGCTGTCCCTCCTGAAAATGGCTTTTGAGGTATCACCGTATGTCGCAAAATACCATTTTCTTATGGGTCTGTAAAAATATGGCGCCGGCCCCCAGCCGCTCCTCCTGACTGGAGTTATATCGGAAAGCGGCACCTTCTCAAGTTTTTTTCTTTCCGCATCCTTTATTTTGGCGTAGACAGTGGAATATACTGAATAAATAATGTCCGAGATAATTTGGGCCGGAAGCTTCCCTGATTCTGAAAGTATTTCTTTGCGTTTTTGCTCCTTGTTTCTATAAAACGCATCAAGCACGGGTATAATCAATGAAACCGAATATTCTATTGCGTCTGAGACTTTCTCAAAAATATTCATTGCCATTTCTTCCGGGTTCAGCCCTAAAAGCGAAGGTTTGTGTTTTATTCTGAAAGGAACCCAGCCATTCTCAAGTAAAGCATGCGTTACCATACCACGTTTCGAGGGAGGCGGCGGATAGATCATGTTTATAAGCCGCATATCCATGCTGATATCCACGCCTACGGAATGGGCAGGCACACAGGCGTCCTCAATAAAATGAGCAAGCACACCGTAATATTTGGCAAGATCAACGATGCGGTTTTTTTGAAGACAATCTATCATGACCGAGATATAGTATTCAAATCTTTTTCTCAAGTCAAGCTGGCTTTCATGAATGAACCAGTCAATTCCCGGGGCGTCTTTCTGGAATTTCCAGAAGTTGAAATTCTCCACGGAAAGCCGTCCGTCCGGCAATCTGACATAGGGTTCAATATCTTTTTCAAGGTATCTGTCTCCGTAGATGCAATATTCCCTGTAAAAATTTTCAAGCTCCTTTCCCATGTGTTTTTTAATCCACAACGGTAGATTTTCAACGGCTGCCTTGCTTATAAAACTGTGACCTTCATCCCCTGGCATTTTGTACTCCTGGCTATTAATTGAAAGAGTTGATTATTTCCAGTGTTTTCCTGACATAAAACCTGTAATTGTTCAAAGGCGTTCCATTGGGTACGCGGTGATCGAGGCTGAACATGCAGGCCCCTGTTTTAATCATTGGCGGCAATTTATATTCCAATTCAGATATTATGTCGCTGGTAGTGCCTGTCAGCGCAAATTTATCTATTCCGCCCATTATGCCGAGGGCTTTTCCAAATTTTTCACGGACTTTCACTATATCCATTCCGGCAGCAGCTTCAAAAGGCGAAAGTATATTGACACCACCATCTATAAACGATGCTATGACCGTGTTTATGTTTCCATCTGTGTCAACACTGAAAAGGCGCGAACCATTATCTTTCATGCAGGAAGTTATCCTGTGATAGTACGGTACCAGAAAATCCTTCATAAGTTCCGGTCCTATCAGTGAACCGCTTTTTCCGGCAAGGTCTTCATGAAACATCGCTTCATCAATCTTAATATGCGGTATTAATTTTTCGAGTATTTTCATGATGGTGTCGCTTATAGTCATCTGTATATCATATATCAGCTCGGGCTGGTCGTAATAGGCATAACAAAGTTCTTCCTCCCCGAGAAGTTGCCTGGGTTCGTCAAAGGCGCCGGGAACTGAAAACATTATTACATTTCCTGAAGACAGGTTATGGATGGCATCTTCCAGCCAGTTTTTCCTGAAGCGGTCCTCTGTAAACTCATAGTGTTTCTTTATTCTAAGCCAGTCATCCATGTTTTTCACGGGATAAGTCATGGGCAGAGGGATTGTCGCGCTGGATTTGCAGAGCTTCATTTTTCTGCCCATCCGGTCGTTGAAAACTATTTCCTCGTCATTTTCATAGATGACTTCCTCTTCATTTCCTCCATGCCATCCTGCATTTACGTTTATATAATATCTCAGCGGATGACGGAATGTGAAAGCGGAGAGATTGAGTTCCTCCTCTGTTGCCCCCTGGGCTATCCATTCTTCTGCAAGTCCCGGCATAAGTCCGAAAAACTGGGTGAAAAGAGGCTTTCCACCGCTTTGGAAAGTCATATAATCAAGATATTCTTCCCGGTTAACGGTTTTAATTCTCTTAACGGATATATATTTTTTAGTAAAATTTACTTTCATTGTTCTCCCGCCTGTCTCAAAACTTTTTTTCCAGAAATTCTGAAAGGTATTCATGCGCGAATTTTATTTTTTTCTCTCTTATGGGAAGAGGGGCGGACATTGCGCCTTCCTTCGGTATTTCAAGATTAAAACCCCCGTTATAGCTGATTTTATCCAGAGCATCTCTTACGGAAAACCAATCTATCCATCCGTCGCCATCATAGGCAAATAGAGGCATCAGGTGCAGGTCAAGATATTTGCCTTCAAGACTGTCGGATATATGTGTCGCAATAAGTTTATCTCCTGCTTTCATTATGAATCTTGATATGTTCTGATTTGAAACCTGCAGGTGTGATGTGTCCATGCATATTCCGAAGCGCTCTGAATCCAGTGCGTCCATCAATTCAAGCAACTCTTCGGCGGAATAAAAACAATTACAGTCGGAAGGCATATTTTCCAGAGCTATTTTAACTCCATATTTCTCCAGCGAATTTATCATGGCTTTATAAAAACATATATTATTCTTCATCAATAACTGATACTGACTGATAGAAGTTTTTCTGAATTTTCCATTAACCTTTTCAGGACAAATCGGGTGCATCACTATTATTTCTATGCCCAGTTCAGATGCTATTTTTATTTCCTTTTTACAAAGTTCAATCTGTTTATCCCAGTCATGCGAGTTTTTTTCAAGGTATGCCCCGAAATACCCGTGAAGCTGGTAAATTTTAATGCCGAGCTTTTCACAAAGCGATTTTATTTTGAGGATTTTTCCGGGAGTATTTCCATTCTTCATGAAATGCTTGAGGGAATCAAGCTCGGCGTACTTGAAACCGGCCCCTGCGATTTTTTTCAGTGCTTCGTCCAAGGGCAAGTCGGCGAAATAGTTTGTCCAGATACTTAAGAACATTTTCTTCATCCTTTCATTTTTCACGGATACCGATATTTTCTTTACTGATTTATATAATTCATGCAATGGGATTTCAATTTGTATTCATGCCGCTGAACAATATCTGCGGCATCGCGAATGAAAACCAGTCCGTAAGGCCCTTTATACCCCATCAAGAAAAGTTTACGGATGATACTGCCATAACCGACACTTCCCTTTTCCCCAATGCCCAGAGGAAGAACACAACGCTCTCCTGTATGTTGAAATTTATCCCCGTTTCCTTCCTGGTAATCCTGGATAATAACGTATGATATTTTATTAAAGACAGACTCAATAAATTCCTCGCTTATGTTTTCTTTTTTCAACCATAAATGTGAAGGGTCGAAATGGCAGAAAAAATTCGGGTGATCTATTTTTTTCAATGCGTCGACAGTTCCTTCTATTGTCTCCCATTCTGTCCCGATATGATTATTCGTCCCGATTTTGATGTTCAGTTGCGCCGCGTCATCAGCGGCTTTTCTTATGAGCCTGATATTATTCCCGGAGACTTTGATTTGCCCGCATTTTATATTTGCAGCCATCCTCAGATATTTTTTGTAGATTTCGTAACCTGCTTCATCATTCAATTTCCCTTTTCTGGCGGTAATCATTTCAACCGGAATATTATATTTTTCAGAAAGCATATTTACTTTGTCTGTGAGAACAGAGCCGCTGTCAAAACATATTTGGGAATCCCGAAGCTCAACTGATTTGAAGCCATTTTCCATGGCATACATGAAAAAGTCTTCCAGAGGCAGGGTATTGTCGTCATACGTTCTCTCAAAAATTCTTCCGGAAAGACAGAAGTTCAGTGCTTCAAACGTTAATGATTTCATCAAGCAGAACCTCCCTTTTTTCCCGGAACGACTTAAAGGCCGCAAGTATTACCGCGACATCCCGCAAGCCGGTTTCTCCCGGATACGGGGAAGGCGCGTTTGCAATGATGGATTCCGCGAATGACGAATAGAGATTCTGGTATTCACCGCCGGCAAATTTGCTGTCTGCCGGAATTAGCTCCTCATGCCCGTCCGAATGTACAAAGTTTATTTCGTCTTTAAGTGTCACATACCCTTTTTCGGTCATAATTCTGCAGAAATTCGGGTTGCTTTTTCCATGGTTATGGTATCCGCACATCATAATTACGCCGCATGCGTTGTTCTTGTATCTTATAAATATGCATGCATCGCCCTCCACCTGGATGTTCATTTTACCGGTATTTGCGCTGACAGAATATTCTTCATCGCCTGCAAGGAGCCTTAAGCGGGAAACCTTGTGCACTCCCACATTTAGCACCATGCCTCCAAATCCTTCAACAGGGTCAAATGCCCAGGGAGCCCTGGCGCTTGAAAAGTAATTGCGGTAGTTTGTATCAATCATATGGATTGTTTTTCCAAAGCGACGGCGCAGAAACTGATAAGTCAGATTAGTTTCGTTGAAACCTGAAGATTCGGACACGGCAAGTTTTACATTGTATTTTTTTGCAATGTCGATGATTTTTCTACATGCCGCCACAGAAATTCCCATCGGCTTTTCAACCAGAAGATGGCTTCCGAGCATCGCGGCCTTTTCAAGTCCCAGGTCATGGTACTTGTATGCAAGACAGTTGACGGTTATGTCCGGTTTTTCAGTTTCAAGCATTTCATCAAGGGACGTATAGTATCTGATGCCGTATTTTTCGGCAAAATCCTCCCCTTTCTTCTTCTCCACGATTCTGTTCCAGCATGCGCAAAAATCAAGAACAGGGTTGTTTCTGATAGCCTCGGCATGTATATGGGCTATCACGCCTGTGCCTATGATTGCCGTCTTAAGTTTCTTGCCTTTAATATGCATTTGTTTAAAATACCTTTGTTTAAATCGCTGTGCTTTTTCATTGCCTCTTTCTTTTCAATGGGAAAATTATTTGCGGCAATTTACATTCGGGCTTGAGGAAAACTCAGGCTGCAATTGGAGCACGGCAGACAACGCCCCCGCGACAAATGCTGCTTGTGCCATGCGCACAGTTTCCGAAAAGTGAACATGGTCGCAATAAATGTTTGTACCAAGATTTACGGTAAACCTATAGAGATCGATTCGCGGTGTCTTATTCTCAAGCATCACCTTGTCGGCAATTGCATTATACTGCCGGACATCTTCCGCAAATCTCCGGTATCTCACTCCTGGAATGTTGTGTATGCTGTCAACGACCGGGGTCGTACGTATCCATATTTGTCCGCTTGAAACCTTGCCTGCGCAATTCAATATGTGTTCCAGATTGGACTGGTAATCACCAGGTTCAACCTGTCTTGCTCCCGTCTCCAGATTTGTTTTTATGTCATGAAGCCCGCAGTTGATTATGAGCCAGTCCCATTTCAAGCCGGCTTCGGCGCATTCGTCCAGATAGCTCAGAACCATGGAAGAATCGCCTCCATTGTTGTCCCGGACGGGAAGGCGTAACCCGATTTCGTCACCTTTCCTCGAATATTCGGCAAAACCATCAAGGTATTGCTGCAAATATTTTCCGTAGTGCAGCGAAATACTGTCCCCTATTAAATGTATTTTTTGCATTGTATTCCTTATTAAGCATCAAACTCATTTGCCAAACGCTTCCGGTGAAGCTCCTAAAATGTCCGGTATGCCTTCCAGCGACATTCTGCTTGTGGTGCTGAACATCGCCCGTTCAAGTTTCCAAATACCGGCTCCTTTTCCTTTCAGTGTGAAAAGTGAGTTGGTATTTGAGGGGGCCCAATATACTTCGTCGGCGATTTCTCCGGATGGCGAATAAAGTACGGCGCCACCGTATCTGCCGGATTTTCTTGGACCGACTTTCACCTGAAATTCTTTTCCCTCGGGAACCTTGAAATAAACAGTGCCGATGTTGGGGAAACCAAGCCGGTTCAGCAGAGTCAGCCTTGGAAGCGAACTGTCCACCAGTATTTCATGGTACAAAGTGTCAGACATTTTAACGATTACCCTGTATGTTCCGGTTGTCCCGTCCTTTGGTATTTTGTAAGTGTATGTTTTCGAGTAATACTCTTTCAGTTTTTCGTCCAGCACAATTTTGCCGTCAGGTGAAATTACGCGGATATGACCAAAATGTTCCGGCGTAAAGCGGGGTTCTTCTGTCCTCATCTTGTTCTCAGTAGAATCCGGATATCCCTCCCAGTTGCCAATAACCAGCCCTCTGGCGACACGTCCCATCCTGAAAGCCGCAACCCTCGATACTGATACTGTAAAGTCTCCGTCCTCTGTCTCATCAATAAGCGCTTCGCCGGTGGATTTACCGGAGGCTTTCTCCGTAAGAGCGGATATTATCGGGAGGAACGGTTTCGAAAATGGTTCCTTCAGTCCCATGGATTTCATGGACTTGAGAAAATGCGGCGCACACCAGAAGGTGGTCGGATCGCAGATGCGGTTTTGCATATAATAATAGAGATATCCAACATATTTTTTCACATATTCGTCCTTTCCCGTAATCTCGTACAGATCAGGAAGCACATCCAGTATCATTACCCTTCCGTCCTCATTGTAAAGGCTGTCCGAAGGGAGCTCTGAATTGAGCGGGAAGGACACATTGTCAACCATGTTTTGCCCGGCGATTTTGAAGAGTTCCCGGGCAAGGGGGTCCCTCGTCGTCTCATAGTAATCCCGAATCGCCTCCAGGCAAACTGCCGGCTGGCCCAGCGTGTTTCCCAGCCTGGCCGTAGAAAAAGCATCACGCCAATAGGAGAAAAAATTCATTATTTTTGCGGAAGCCCGCAGGTATTCCGGTTTGCTTGAAATCATGTATGCGGAACATAGATTTTTCAGTGGCCATGCGTATTCTCTGGCAAGTACATGATCTTCCTTAAAATATTTTGCAATGTGATATACTGTGGCGTCGGCGTGAAGAACCACACAATCACGAAGCCGTTCGTTACCGCTCAAAAGATACAGATATGCCGCCTCTGAATACCAGTCATGTCCGCCGCCGCCAGTCTGAAGATAAACCAGATTGCGTTCGGCAGTATTATTTTTTCCGGCGTGCTGAGTCGTGTGTGCATAGACTGCTCCCTGTTCCTTCTCTTTGTCGCGTCCCAGTCCAGGAGCGTGGCATGTGTCTATGTCTGCGTAATGCATGATGGACTGCCTGGCAAGGGAGAGATATTCCTTTTTGCCGGTTCTGACAAACTGGCGGAAAAGGGCCATTCCCACTGCGGTCTCAAGGTTCATCCACAGATCCGGATTGTCGGAAAAATAATCCCCGAAATCCCTCAACCCGTATTGGTCTCCGAAGATTTTCGGCAGCACACTGAAATTTCTTATCCAGTTGTCTTTTGTCTTTTCAAACAGAGGAAACGAAACTTTGTCTTCTGCATCCATTTTTCCGAAAACGCCGCTTGAGCAGAGCCACCCGGCGGGAGGCATCAGGAATGGTTCACTCAGAAAATCCAAAACCGTGTCTTTCTCGTCGAACCCGAACATGAACTGCTGGGTCTTGGACATTCCATGATAGAAATTGTTTCTGGGTGTTCCATTACGGCAACTTTCTCTGCAACTGAGGTAAACGGCGAAACTTTCCCCTGACAATGTTATTTTTTTAGGATTGTTCTGCCAGCATTCGAATATTCCGATGTTTGCCTTCATTAAGTCGTTTTCACTGGACATGAAACCGGAAAACTTTGTTCCGTTCCCAAGCGTTTCGGCGCCATTGCTGATGGTAAATGGATATTTAACACGCTGGTTCTCATAAATGGCCCCGTCTTGAAACAGCTGAATCTCTTTTCCTTTAAAACTTCCTGACTGCGCGCCGTCGACCCCTAGCTGGTAGCGGCTATGCTTGCCGTCCCATGCCCCTTCGATGCTTATGTCCGGCATTGGGTTGTCGGTGATGCCGGATTCGTTTACAAATGTAAATGTGCATCGTATGGACTTTGAACCCCGCATGAAATAAAACCGGGATGAAAAACTGTAGCCCGACTTGTTCCCGTCCAGGGCATAGATGCCGCTTACCTTGATGACACATGACAAAGGCCCGCTTTGTTCGATCTCAACGGTTTTTCCGGATATGGGGAAACAGACATCATCTTTATTCCTCAGAACACTTTTGCAGCCTTCAGTTGAAAATACCCCTACTTTTTCGCCTTTTGCGTTGGTGAAACTCAGTTCGTCAAGTAATTTTCCGCCGCTCTTGCTGAACTTGGCGGACAGTCCGCCGGCATCAACCAGTATTTTCCCGTCATCCTCGGCGCATATCGGTTTCCGGTCAGCAATTTTCGACTTGGCATTCTCTCCGTATGCCATGCCATAGGAGACCGCTCCAGTCAGATCGGCTGAAAATTCCAACTGGGCGACCCTGATTGAGCCGTCCGGCCATAGTGATAGTATTTTTGTCTGCGCCGGGCATTCTTTCCCATTAGCCAGAACTTGCAGTTTGCCTATTTCGGTCAATACACCTTCAGGGAACGGAACTCCGGTTTTCATCGGGTAATTCCGGCTTTTCCCTGTTTCCAATGGTGAAAGAGCAAGAGTTCCCGATTTTGCATTGTCAAGAGTTTTTTTATCGCTGAAGACTTTTCCTTCAAAAATCATTTTTCTCTGTGCATGCTGGTTCTTGTCGCTTGTTGCACGGATGTTCCGTACCTGTATCTGCCCCTTCCGGTAAAAGCCTGAAGCTCCAAGGCGGCTGCTCATGGACTGGTTTACTTCAAGAGAGAGCTTTACAATATCAGGCTCGAAAACATTTATTTTCCCTTTTGTATTGCAATACATTTCGCTGGATGGAACTGTCAATGACTTCCACTGGCCCGTCCAGTTCAATGCCAGGGGCCTGCTGCTCCACACTGACCCATCCCTGCAGGTTGCGTGGAGAAAAAACATGTGTCCGGAAGCCTCATTGTTCATGATTTCAAGATGGAAAACCGGATCAGGAATCTTTATTTCAACTGGCAGGTTTGCGGTATTTTTGCTGTTTCTCTCGCTAAATCCGTATGTTACGCGAGGAAACTGATAATTAAATGTCCAGGAATTGTCCGTATTACGGGTAAATTCGCTTTGGCAGTTTACTGGGGCTTTAACACTCCACGGCTTGCTGCCTTCCTCCGCTCCAATTAACATTTCTGAAGGGTTTTCAATGGCAGATGCGGCAGTCAACATAAATATGCAGAGAACACCTGTGCAGCCCAATAATATAATCCTTACTTTTTTTCGCATTTGCCTATCCCTTCATGCCTTGTTTTGTTCAGAAAACTGGAAGTTTCCCGGATATGTTTATTCATTTTTTATAAAATATTTTTTGACCTGAACGTCCGTATATGCGCGTGTGCTCTCCTTTTATAATTGTTTTCAAAACTCTCAAATGCCGAATGCTTATCACCGTCTTGCCCCTGCAGTTAGTTTTAGTTTTTTCACAATATCGTTCATTATGGCAAAAGCGGGTTTACTTCTCTTGCTGTTACCCCGGTGGGTTTTTTCCTCCCGGAATGACCATCCATGTAAACCACATTTCCATAGCCATTATGAACATTTCCGAAACGTTCAAGTATATTTGACGTGTTGAAGGGATAGCCGTTATTGCCGGAATCCATGACCCAAAACGTTGTTGACGGGCGTGGAAAGCAAGCTTGAGTGAATTTCATAGGTACCAGCGCGGTGTAGGGGTCAGCGCAATGGTAATAAGTCATAGCATAATGACGTGCGCTGTTTGTAATGACGGTCCCGTCATTTCTCAAAAAACTTGGATAATTCCGGGAAGGACATTTAAGAACGCCGCTGTACCGCGGGCCCAATTGTATTGTGTTCATGCCAAGGTAGTCCCGTTTAAATAAAGTCAGCTCGCCGCCGTCAAAACCGAGATTGCTGGTCGAATTGCCGTCAGAAAGCCTGGGTGAATTAGGCGAAGGTATATAACTGTTGAAATCAATTGTATATTCGTTGAACGCCTGTTGCACCTGTCTCAGTCGTGATGTGCAATTTATGCTCTTGGCGCTGGCCTTTGCCAGATTAAGGCCCGGCAGCAATATAGAAACAAGCAATGCTATAATCGCTATCACAACGAGGAGTTCGACGAGAGTGAAGAACAGTTTTATTTTCATTTTTTTCTCCTGTCCGCTACGCTGCCTTTATCTGTTATTTTGAACGGCGCTTTTATTTTCAATTGCGTATAAGTGTTTTTTTCTTTCCTGAGTTCTTCTATCCTTTGGTAAATAGCGTCAAAGAACACAGACAGATCATTTGATCCGCATGTCAGGGTTTTGCCTTCTTTTCCCGAAGTGGAAAAAACGCTGATGTCTGACGGGACATTCAATCCACGCTGTTTTAAAATATCAAGAATGTCCTCTTGCGGCGTTCCAGCGAGCATTACTGCGTCAAATTCAGTTCCGGCATTTAAAAGCTTTTCTATTTTTTCACTGTAAAATGCGCTGTGATTCCTGCCTTTCATCCCTGAAGGAAACTCCTCGACAATTATTTTGACGCCGGCATTCCTTGCCCTTTGCCGGGCCTCATCCAGAAATTCAGCGTTGAAATAATGTTTGAGATTGCCTATAAACATAACTATGCTTTTATGTCCGCTGTTTATAAGATGTCCCGTGCAGTTCAACGCAAATGCCCTGTTGTCATCGACAATCTGATTGTATTCAATGTTGCTGAAGTTTTTGACCTTGAAATCGCCTATGAAGATTACGGGATAAGGCAATTGCAAAAGCTTTTGAACGATTTTTCTGTCGGCAGTTGAACACGCCACCAAGACACATTCAATACCGTGAGTGTCGGATATTCTGGAAATCTCCGCGTCCAGCATGGCATCAGATGAAATATCCCTGGGTATTACCCTTGTCAGAAAAGTACAATTGTCCTTCAAATACGGCGGGCATGTTATCTTAAAAAGTTCATGGAGATAATGATTGTCAGGATATACGTCATATGCCAGAAAATATATTCCTGTCGCGTTTACCGGATAATGCGTTGACTTTACATATATGCCTCTCCGCCCGTTCCTCTGAATTAAATTCTCCTTTTCCAGAAAATCATATGAAGTCTCGACCACCTGTCTGCTGACGGAAAAATTTTCAGCAATCCGCCTTACAGTGTCCAGGCGTGAACCACCGGGAAGTTTTCCGGAAAGTATCCTGTCGCGAAAGAACTTCGCTATCTGAGAAGACTTTGGCGGAGCGGTTACAATTTTCATGTTTTTGACATCCTTTGTAAATATTATATGACAAAAGATGACAAAGTGCAAGCCTCTTTATGGAAAATAGGCTTTTTTTATTAAATCCAAGGCCGTTTTGCAAAATGAATAAGCTCTGTAAGGTATATATTATCCCGCTACAGTTCCCGATGTTTTCTTTTTGCGGGCGCAGAATTCACGGAGACGTTCCATGCATACATAGAACACTGGTGTTACGTAAAGAGTAAGGAGCTGGGAAAATATCAGTCCTCCTACGAGCGTTATGCCGAGGGGCCTTCTGGCCTCGCCGCCTCCGCCCCATCCGATGGCGACGGGGATACCAGCCATAATGGCGGCGGCAGTTGTCATCATAATCGGTCTGAATCTTATAAGGCACGCCTCTATAATCGCTTCTTTCGCCGTTTTTCCTTCTTCCTTCTGCGCTTCGATGGCAAAGTCTATCATCATTATGCCGTTTTTCTTTACAATACCTACAAGCATTATTATGCCGATGTAAGCATAGAGAGAAAGCTCAGTATTGCAGACAAGCAGTGAAAGCAGCGCGCCAAGTCCCGCGAAGGGGAGGGCGGTAAGAATTGTTATCGGATGAATGAAGCTTTCATAAAGTATCCCCAGCACAATGTAAATGACGAAAACAGTACAGATAAGAAGCAGCAGCATTCCTTTCATAGAACTTTGGAATGCCTGTGCCGTTCCCTGGAAAATAGCGCTTATGGAACTCGGCATTTCCGAATTGAATCTTTTTTCAATCGCCGAAACCGCCTGTCCCAGCGACGCGCCCGGTTTCAGATTGAATGATATTGTGACTGACGGCAATTGTCCCGAATGGTTTACCGTGAGCGGGCCGGTGGCATATTTTATGTCCGCTATATCTGTAAGGGGCACAAGGTCTCCTTTCTGGGAGCGCACATATATTGTGGAGAGGGATTCCCTGTCCATCTTGAATTCCGCCTTTAATTCCAGCAGTACACTGTACTGGTCTTCAGCCGCGTAAATGGTGGAAATCTTACGGGGGCCGAAAGCGCTGTAAAGGGCGTTTTCAATCTGTGCTGCCGTAATATGAAGCATGGAAGCTTTTTCCCTGTTTATTTCCAGATTGACCTGTGGATTTGATATTTGCAAATCGCTGTTCACATCTTCAATTTCGGGCATATTGGACATTTCTTTTTCTATTTTTTTTGAAAACTCATATAGCGCTGCCGTATCGGAACTTTGAAGAGTGTATTGGTACTGGCCCTTGGTCATTCTGCCGCCGATTTGTATTGACGGCATGTTCTGAATGAAAACCCGGATGCCCGGAATTTCATAGAATTTTTTGCGCAAGTCCTGCAATATCTGGTCGGCCGAAAGTTTGCGTTCCGAACGCGGTTTCAATCTCATAAACATAAAACCGGTATTCCCTGTCGAGCTAAGCCCTCCAACTCCTGCTCTGGACATGAAAGCTTCCACGTCCGGGTTGTTCTGTACCACAGCCGCTGCCGCCTGCTGGTGTTCTTTCATGGCATCGAAAGAAACGCCTTGCGCGCATTCAGTCTGGGCAAAAAGTGAATTTCTGTCTTCACTCGGCAGAAAACCTTTGGGTATGATAACGAAAAGATATCCTGTCAGGATAAGAACAGCCACCAGAAACAGCATTACCGTTACCCAGCGTTGAATTGTCCATCTCAATGTCCAGTCATAAAACTTCAGATATCCGGCGAGATGTTTTTTGTCCATGCCCTGGTCTCCCTCCAGTTCATGCACCTGGCTTGCTTTCAGAAAGCGGCTGGCCAGCATCGGTGTCAGGCTCAGAGAAACAATCCCCGAAACCAGCACTGAAACCGCTATCACAACGCCAAATTCACGGAAAAGACGTCCCACGACACCGCCCATGAAAAGCACAGGAATAAAAACGGCTGAAAGAGATATCGTCATTGAAAGAATCGTGAACGCTATTTCAGCGGAACCGTCAAGCGCGGCCTGATAAACGGATTTGCCCATTTCGACATGACGGAAAATATTTTCAAGCATGACGATAGCGTCATCGACAACAAACCCGATGGAAAGGGTAAGGGCCATGAGAGACAGATTGTCAAGACTGTATCCCAGCAGGTACATCACAACAAAAGTGCCTATGATAGACATGGGCAGCGTCATGCTGGGAATGACTGTAGCCCTGAAGTTCCGGAGAAAAAGAAATATGACAAATACCACCAGAAACAAGGTAAGTACCATAGTAAATTCAACATCGAAAACAGATTCCTTTATAGGTTCAGATCTGTCGAAAATAACCTCAAGCGAAATGGCCGCGGGCAACTGACTTCGCAGGACAGGGAGAAGTTTTTTGACTTCATCGGCTACTTCAACGGTGTTTGTTCCGGGCTGGCGCTGTACACCGAGGACAATGGCTGTCTGCTGTTTTTTACTTGTACAGTACCATGCCTGGGCCTTGTCCTCTTCCACGCTGTCGTAAACTTCCGCGATATCCCTCAGACGGATAGGCGCGTTATCTCGATATGCCACGATTATCGGCTTGTAACGTTCCGCGTTGAAAAGCTGTCCGTCAGCCTGTATCGTGAAAGACTGATAACGCCCGTTCAGAGCGCCCGTTGGAAGATTGACGTTCGCGTTCTGAATAGCGGTTTGAACTTCGTCTATCCCGATCTGCCACGATGACATCAGCTTAGGGTCAAGCCTTATCCTTACCGCATATTTCATTGAACCGAAAATCTGCACCTGCGCTACTCCTTTCAGGGTAGCCAGCCGCTGTGACATGAGGGTCTGCGCGTAATAATCCAGCTTTGACATGGGAAGGGTTTCGCTGAAAAGGGCAAGATATATAACAGGCTGGTCCCCTGGATTGACTTTCTTGTAACTCGGCGGGCTCGGCATGTCACTCGGCATCTGTTTCAGGGTCTGGGAGATTGCAGACTGCACATCCTGGGCAGCAGCGTCTATGCTCTTATCAAGGTTGAACTGTAACGTTATCAGGGTCGTGCCGAGAGCGCTTGTAGATGTCATCATGTCAAGACCGGAAATAGTGGAAAATTGTTTTTCCAGCGGCGTCGCCACTGCTGTGGCCATGGTTTCAGGGCTGGCCCCCGGAAGTCCCGCGGAAACGACTATGACCGGAAAATCGACGTTCGGCAAGTCGCTTACCGGAAGAAGCGGATAAGACATAAGGCCGAATATGATTACCCCGATAGTAAGCAGGGTCGTCATTACAGGCCTTACTATGAATATTTTGGAAAGGTTCATGGCGGGTCAGTATTTCCTTTATCCTTTATGGATGATTAAGCTTAAGCACGCTTTCATCTTTGATCGTCACTTTAGCACCGGGAGACAGCCTGAGGTGCCCATCCGTTACCACTGTATCCCCGGCGTTGATGCCGGATTTTAATATGCTAAGTTTTCCAACGCTCCGTTCTACTTGTACAGGCTTGACTGCTACTGTTTTATCTGGTTTTACGACAAAAACATAATTTCCGTCCTGTCCCGATTGTACCGCATGAGATGGCATTACCAGACATTTTTTTTCAACGGTGAGCGTAAAGAACACATTCACATACTGCCCCGGCCATAGCCGCTCTTCACTGTTATCAAAAGTGGCTTTGAGCCTTATTGTACCATTGGAAATATTGATATTATTATCCACAAATGAAAGCTCGCCCCGTTCAACAACTTCAGTTCCGGGCACTGAAGCTTCAACCAGCAATTTTCCCGTTTTCATGTATTTCTGGATAATCGGAAGATAAAATTGCGGCACCGAAAAGGAAACGTATATAGGTTTTATCTGAACAACTTTCAGTATATTGGCATCATTGGCTTTTACGATGGTACCTTCATAAATAAGTATGTCTCCGGTACAGCCGTCCACAGGGGATTTTATCGTGCAGTATTCCAAGTCAAGCTTTGCCTTGTCGACGTTTGCCCTCAACGCTTCGATAGCGGCGCGGAGCGCGTTCGCCTGGGCCTTTATTTTTCTCATCTCGTCCTCAGCCGTCACACTGCTTTTGAAAAGTTTCTCTTTCAGTTCAGCCTGCCTTATCATGTCATTCCCAAGGTATTCATCCTTTGTCATATTCGCCTGTATTTGTCTCAGCGCGGCTTCAAACGGACGCGGGTCTATGCTCACAAGCACATCACCTTTTTTTACATGCTGTCCGGGCTTGAAATGAATCTTGCTTATCGGTCCCGTTATCATAGCTTTCACCTGAACTTCCGAATATGCTTCAACATTTCCGAATGTATTTATCTGAAGAGGCATATCCTGATAGGCCGCAACCGCAACCATTACAGGTATCGGCGGCAAAACATTTTTAGCGCCTGATTTTTTAGGACATCCGGACAGAAACAGTACCGATGCCAGCAGAAAGAGAATACAGAATAAACCCGTTTTCTCTGCCGGTTTTGAATAAAAATTTGAAATTACATGTAAAAACATTTTTTTCACCTGAAAGAATAAAAAAATACCGAAGCGGCTTTATAAAAGGATTTCATCCCTTTCTCAAAGCCTTTTAAGCTACTTTCTCCTGACTTGTTTTCAAGAGGGAAAAGCTGATTATTCTTATATATATCTTCAAACATAAAACCTCAGCCGGTTAAGGACGGCTGTTAGAAATATTGGGGCCGGCGGCTTTCTTTTCGGGCAAAATACAATATATTAAGATACAAATGGAGCTGGAAAATGCAGAAATTTTCACTGGGTAAAAATAAAACAATAAAAGTCCGGTCTCTTTTCATCGCTGAACATATTGATATCAGAGCGATGGAAATAACAGGGCACATCGCCTCTTCTCCCCTTACTCTCAAACTTGGAGAAAACGGCTGTGTGATACTTTTCCGTTACGGGGCCCTTGTTTTTTTCAATACGGACCCCATAGACGAGATGAAATGCCTTACAGGTTTGAAGCCGCTCCTGGAAGAACCCTTCGCTTCGCCGAAGGTCGAGGAAGTTGAAATCACCGTATCGGACGAATCTGACGAAGGAGTGAGGGCCGACACTATTTTTATTAAAGATTTTTCCATTGAAAGGCTTCAGCTCATAGCCGAAATACTTTCAAAAACAGTGGTGCTGGAATATTACGAAACAAGTGTTTCCCGGAGTTTTGATTCCATTGAACCCATTGCTATAGGACTGAAAGAGACAGGCCGTTGCGGACACGAGGCAAAAGACCTCCTTAGGCACATAGGCGAATCCCTTCTGAGCATGCACAAAATGATAGGCCGCGTTCAGATAAGCGAAAAGCCCGATGTCCTCTGGGAGCATCCTAAACTTGAACGTCTTTACGTGCGCCTTCAGGAGGAATATGAACTCAGGGAACGGCATCTCGCCGTAGATCAGAAGCTTGAGCTGATATCCAGAACTGCCGAAACAGTTCTCGACTTGCTTGAGCATAAGCACAGCAGTCGTCTGGAATGGTATATTATAATACTCATCGTCTTTGAGATTATCCTGTCTCTCTATGATATGTTCCTGCATCCGGTGATAATGAAGATGCTTTACTGACAAAAAAGTAAAAAGAGGTAAAAATGAAAGAAGCAGAGGCCAAACTGCTGGATTTGAAGGAAAAATTTGAAAAGTATTACGGGTTTCAGGATGTTGATATTTTCGGGAACACGGTTTTAAAGGACATGCTTTATCCGACCTTGCCGGTCAGGGAATATGATAATTTTTTCAAGTGGTGTAATATAATACAGCTCCTTCTGGTCAATAAATTTGTCAACATAAAAGGTTACAGAATACTTGATGCTGGATGCGGCAACGGGCAGGATTTGAGAAAATTCATTGAACTTGGCGCGAAATCTTCAAACTGCTATGGGATTGATTTCGCCGAAAACGCGATTGATTTCGCAAGAGAGAATTCACCATCCGGCGTAACTTATAAGGCCGCCAATTTTGACGAAACTGGATTTGAAGATGATTTTTTTGATATAGTCGTTTCGTTCAATACGATAGTGAACTTTAAGGACGATGAGTATCTCAAAAAGATTAATGATGAATTCAGGCGGATTATTAAAGGCAACGGAATGCTCCTGCTGATTTGCGCGATAAGCGCGGACGCTCAGAATAAAGAAGGTTTCATAAAGATCCCCGTCAGAATTTTCACACTTGATGAAGTGCAAAGACTTTTTCCTGATTTCACGCTGAGGAATGTCCTTAACGGAAGCGCCAATATCCCGATGCCTTCCGGAGGCACGATAAATGCCGGAAGCAACACGATAGATTTAAAAGCTTTCAGCAACCTTTACAGCAGTCTTCACGGCAACAATGATTACAGGGCGTTTTATGTTGAAGGCGCCGTAAAGCATTTGTGTTCCGGTCTCGGCATTATGGACAGCTCCGCCAAATTAATGGCTTTTTCCGCAAAGTGAAAAATCAAGCCTTATTCAGACCATAATTTTTCATAGTTTATTTTGCCGTGCCAATCCAGAGCGGCCCTTATGTCGCTGAGTTTCTTCGTCCATTCCAGAGGGAATTTCCAACGGGCGCTTTGAATTTCCTGAAATGTTTTTGGGTATTTATTGGTCATATATAAAAACATGTCGATACTTATCGGTTCAGCGACTGAAGAATTGTAAGGAATTTCAAAATATTTCGGATCAAAAAAGTCGTCCGTTGCATTGGACCATATATCTTTGTATGGACGCATGATTTCCGGCAACGGGGTCATTACAAAAGAACCGTAAGCGTTTAAGTCTGCATATCCCTTGATTATATTCTGAGAAAAACCCGCAAACTCGTTGAATTCCACATAATGGATATTGCGGCTTCTCTCAACAAATTCCATTTCGTTGCTTTCAGTATGAGAGGCGGGCCATGGACGATTTTGTCTTAAATATTTATTGGCATTCAGGGCTGCCTGCATTCCGACTAATTGCATTACGGAAAAATAGGCGGCTTTGTCTCTTAAAACACGGTCTCCCATAATCTGCGCCATTCGTGCCATGGCTGACGCGCCTGCATGTATTATGCCGCTTTCCTGCAAACCGTTTCCAACTCTGATACCGCTGAATGTGTCCCATGAAATGCAGACCGCCCAGTCATGGCTGTTGGGAATCAGATTGAAAAACATGTTTATCTTTTCCCAATTGTTCTTTATGAAATCATCCTGTTTAAACGCATATGCATAGTGCCATGCGGTGTACAATCTCAGAGACTCCCAGCATACTGAATCTATCGCGTGCTCGTTTTGGTTCGGTGTGTATGATGAAAGCTTCTTTCCCGACATCGGGCTGGTCAGCGTGAAAGTAAGACCATTCTTTTGTACTATTGGCAGGAGTTTTGATTGAAAAGAGGGTTCCGGTTTTCCTTCGAGAAAGAGATATTTTTCCATTTCATCTTTCAGCATCTTGAAAACCTTTTCTTTCAATTCCGGCGTCAGGTACTGCATCCCCAGAATGATGTTGGATATCTCCGGTTCCGCGTTTCCCGGTACGTATTTCTCATGATAAATCATCCATTCCCACGGGTGTACGGAAAGCTTTTTCAGATTCTTGCTGTAGATTTCTTTCAGTTCCTTTCGTAGAGGAAGAGTTTCCGGCTGAGTGCCGTGTATGATGCTCCTGGCTTCATTGCTGAAATGCAACATTTTTTCAATTGATATCAGAGCACTTTCCTTGTTTAATATCGCGGTGTACGGGCCGTGCAAAGTCGCCATCTCAAGGTCTGTGATTTTGTCGTTTACTGTAATTGGGATATTGCCTGAAGATGACGCAAGGGGCAGGGCAGGGGGAAGCGGCGCTATTTTCAGGGGAACTGTATTCCATTCGTTGTTTATTGTCTGATACTCGAACTGATCCTTCAGTATTACTCTGTCATTCGGATAATCTATACTGAAACTGCGTTTGACTTCAACGGGAGAGGACATCAGTACTTTTGACCAGAAGGAACATCTTTCCGTTATAGCTTCAGGTATTTTTTTGCTCCACGACTCTGTTTCAGATGGAGGCAGGAGCTTTACTCCGAAAAGCGGCATGCCGGATAAATTGCCTGCCTCCTTGTTGAATGTGAATGTCAGCGCGTTATCATTTATGCTTATGCTCTGCGTTTTTTTCTCCAGTGCGAAAAGCCACGGCATATCGAATTCGCTCCAATTCTCAGAGCCGTTGAACCAGGTCAGTATCCAGTTTGAAGACATATCGGAACCATCTATGGCATCTCCTTTTTTGATAACTTTGAGATTATTTTTTTTATCCATATAAGCGATATGAGAGGGTAAGCCTATCTTCCATTGAGAAATATTTTGAAAGATATTAATCGAATTAGCGTCAGTGCGTAAGTTCCATGCCGGAGAAAGACTGCTTATTCTAAATTCCAGTTTTTTCCCGTCTTCGAAACTATAAGTCCATGTTCTTCCCGACCATGAGCTCCGGGTAACTTCGGCAGAAACTTTCTTGCTTTTCCCGATTGAAATGTGTCCCAGCATCCAGGCATCATTGAAACCGTCATATTCCCTGCCTTTTGCCGCGAGGTAATAGTCTGGTTTGTGAAGGACTTTCGGCGATGGCCTTACATTATTAATAAAGACCAGCGGCGAGGGTTCAATGTCCGCGCAAAAAACTGAAAAGGTCAATGAACCTCTTGCGTCAGGCACTGACATTGAATTTTTCAAAACATCATCTTTGGTGACGCGCGGACCGAAAGTCCCGACAGAATCTTTTATTTCTTGTATGTTTTTAGCGGGTAATGTGAGTTTTTCATCAGTTGGAACGGTGTATTTGTCTGCCGCTGCGATGGTGAACGGTATTTTCTGTTCTGAGAGTATACTGTCAGCAGTTTTTAATATCAAATCACAAAAGTATTTACCTTCTTTTTCCGCTTTCAATTCGACAGGTTTGAATTCCGTCCATCGCAATGATTGCAGCTGGCATGACAGTTTTTGGGATTGTAATATTTTTCCGTCCGCCGAAAACATTTTTACTTCCAGAGAGGCCGGAATATTGTTTTTATCAGAAGGCATGTATGCGAATTCAGGAGCTACTGCTATATATTGGCCGGGCTGATATCTGTTAAGGTGGGTATTGTTTGTTATAAGACTGGCAAGCGAATTTCCCCCTTTGATTTTAAGTTGGAAACCGCTGATGACTTTGTTTTCAACAATATATATTTTCGGAATCCCTGAATACATTCCTCCCGCGTATCCTGTGTGTATCCTGACTGCAATCAGATTTTCCTTTCCTGCCTTGAACGGGGATTTGTCTGAAGGCACATAGTATTTGCGTGCTACCCAGCTGCTGCCGGGGATAGGCTGTGCCGGAGGGCAGGTACCGTACGAACCCAACAACACGCCGTTGACATATACCTCGTCAAAATTTGAAATATAACCAAGATTTATTATTAAACCTTTTGACGCAAAATTTTCAGGAAGAACAAAATGATTTCTATACCAGCAGAAACCTGATTTGAAGCCTTGAGTGAAAATAGAGGAATTTATTTTCACGGGTTTCCATTTTGAATCATCATAGTCATTTTTTGCGTATTTTAAATTATCTCCCTCTTTTATTTTCCACCCGTCAACGGGCAGTTGAAGGGAAATCCCCTCCTTGTATTTTGCCGTCATCTTTTCCATCTGTGAAACCGGACGGCTTTCGTTTTGGGCATAGCTTCCCATTTGCATTGCCGCGCCCAGAAACAGTACGGATAATAACTCTATTCGCCTGAAGAAAAACATTTTGCCCACTCCTTATAATTAATTGTTTGGTATTATCATGCTGTTGTTAATGTCTTTGAATTTAACGATTGCCACGTGTCCGTCACCAAAGAGACAGTTTGCCGCTGAATTGTGATGAAAGCCCATGCGGTCATCTTCTATTAGCGGGTAGGGGCTACCGGTCGCGCAGGCAAAGGCCCGATATACGGAAATTATTGAAGAATCACCATACGATATTATGGCGCTTGGAGTCTGTATCATATTAATTTTCTTCTGTACGAAGCCTGCCCATGACAATACCGGATGGAGATTTGCGTTTGCGCTGTAATCAAAATAAGAATTGCTCCCCTGCCACGTATTCAGGGGGCAGTTAAGGACATTCCGGTTGTTCCATTTAATAAATTCGCTGTAGGACTGTTTGTTCGTTACCAGTATATCAGAAATCACTCCGGTATAGCTTAATACATTTATATTGGCGCTGTTGGTGGATGCGGAAAGCCATCCGTCATAATCATTGATGTAGGTATTGAGCGCCAATCCTATCTGTTTGAGATTGTTTTTGCATACCATTGATTTGGTAAGATTTCTTGCCTGCTGGAGCGCGGGAAGGAGCATCGCGGCCAGTATAGCTATGATTGAAATCACTATCAGGAGCTCGATGAGAGTAAAGTGCAATAAGTTCCTGAAAATCTTCTTATCATGTTTTCTCTTCACTTGTGCTCCTTTTTTAGTTTCAATCCTGAAAATTCGGCAGATATGCTCCAAGCTCCTTAAGTTTCTTCTGCAAAAGCTTTGTGTCAATGTCATGTGCCGTTTTTTTGCCGTTTGTTTGCGCGAGTATTGACGCGGCGGTTCCGGCGGCCTGTCCGGTAATGAAGCAGCCGGGCATGACCCTTATGGAGCTCTGCATATAACGGTCCGTGCTTATGCAGCGCCCGGCGACAAGGGCATTGTCCAGGTCTTTTGGCACCAACGCCCTGTAGGGGATGCCGTAATTTTCGCCCTGTTTATGGCGGAACCCTGTAATTTCCTCACGGAAATGCTGGTATGAGGCAATGTCATTTTTATTGGGATGAATATCGACGGGATACGAGAATCTGCCTATCTCGTCATCAAAGGAGGCGCGTTTTTTAAAGTCGTCAAGGGTCATCTCATAATCTCCTTTTATGCGGCGTGTTTCGCGGATGCCGAGCAGAGAACCGCTTGAGACCAGTGTCATATTTTCATATCCTTTAAGGTATTCCTTGTAATACCGTTCAAATTCAGGCAGGATTTTTCGTCCCCTTAGGAGTCCTTTTGTGATGGATTCATCATCCGTGCCATCCAAATCATACACATGTCCAATGTTCGCACCGGCGACACCGTGCCCGAAAGACGCCATCCCCGGAACATGCCTGTCGGGAATAGAGAAAACTCCGTCCGCAAAAGCCTTTTCAAGCATTTTGTGATGATCGGCGGAGCGGTTTTTCCAGTCAACATTGCACCATAGACTGCAAAGAGTCCCTGGCATCAATGTGGCGTCCGCATCTCCTTTTTCAAAAGCTGCCCCGGCCATCGCCGCAAGGTCTCCGTCTCCGGTACAATCTATGAACACTTTTGCCTTTACTGCGAAAATCCCGTTTTTCGAATTGCATATTGCAAGAGAAATATTTTTTTCGTCTCTCTGGACATCTATCAGTTGGGTATGAAAATTAAATAAAACCCCTGCTGCCGTTATGAGCTCATCATAAACCCTTTTCAGCAGTTCCGCGTTTATGGCCGGAGTCTTTCCCAGTTCATATCCCATTTTGTCAAAAATTTCTTTTCCGATGCCCCCGGCAAGAAAATTGATGCCGTCGGTGAAATTGCAGAACCACGGCACCAACCCGGCTGTTCCCATGCCGCCGAAACAGGAATGTCCCTCCGCCAGAAAAACACTGCCCCCCTGTCTTGCCGCCGCGATTGCCGCCGCCGCTCCGGCTGGGCCTCCGCCCGCTATAAATACATCTGTCTCATATCTGAGAGGAATTTCGCGGCTGAATGATATCTTTCTTGCTGTGTTCATTTTTTTAATCCATTTCTGTTGTTCTTTGTTTATAATTATACTTGATTTTTTTTTAATGACAATGTACTTTTTCACTATTGTTATGTATTAATCTATTATGAATGAACTTATAAAACTTATTGAGGCGTTTGAACGCCGTTGCGGATTTAAAATATCCGTTCATGATTATTCGGGCAGGCTGTGGAGCTATTTGCAGATGAAGAGGCAGCGGCACGACAGCGGATATTGCGATTGTATCAAAGAAAAATACGGGATTGATAAATGTCTGTTTTTTGAAAAACGCAGAGTGCTGCTGGTATTGGCGCGTTACCCTGATGGCTTCTTTAAAATCTGTCATGGCGGAATAATAGAATATGCCGCGCCCATTATTAAGGATGCCTCTATTCTCGGTACCATGTTCATTGGTTTTTTCCGTCTGAAAGATGTTTCCTTAATTCCTGACGCGATTGTGTGCAGATCTGAATGCTGTGATTTTGCGCCGGAACTCAATAATAAATTATATAAGGGAATCCAGTGTATCGACAAAAATGATTTCAAAGATATAGCTGAAATCGCCAAAACTCTGAAGTTCAGAATCGAGGCGCAGCTGGCGACGGAAGAAAAAATTTTCATTTCACACGAAGAAAAGACTAAATGGGAAATTGACAGATACATCGGGCAGAATTTCCAGAAAGATATAAGTATTCAGCATCTCGCCAAGCATCTGTGCCTTTCTGTTTCACGCACCGGACAGCTTGTCAGGAAGCTTTTTAACATGACTTATCCCGAACTGCTCAACAGAAACAGGATAGATAACGCAAAAATCCTTTTATCTTCAACTTCCCTTTCCATAAGCGAAACCGCGTACAGATGCGGCTTTTCGGATGCGGCTTATTTTCACAGGATTTTCAAAAAACTGGAAAAAATAAACCCCGGAGAATATAAAATCCGGAACAATAAGATTAAAAATATGTTTACGTAGGAAATCAGCCGAGCGCGTTTTTTTCCAATTCCGTCAGAGCGTCTTCACGGCTTATGAGTTTTTCTCCGTTAGCGTTCAAAAAGGCCTCAAGTTTTTTATGGCTGAAATCAAGGTTTTTCGAGACGGAATAAAGACCGTAAAGAGAGGGTTCCCAAAGAGGTCTTTCCATTCTGAGCAGATTTGAAAGGGCGCTGCTTGAGGCTGCTAAAGCCCAGCCGGGAGGAAAGGGGAGATTGAGCGCTCTGATATTTTTCTTTTCAGGAAGAAATGTGTCGATAAGAATGCGGTAATATTCCTCAATACTGGTTTTCTCTTTATCTATAATATTAAGGGCTTCTCCGTTCAGCGTATCTGTTTCCGCTGAAAAATACACGGCCTTGGAGAGATTACGGACATAAGCTAGCGGCCAGCGGTTCCGGCCTTTCCATTTGCCGAAATTAACTATGAATGGAGATGTTTTCAGAAAGGACAGTATCCTTGGCATTATTGTATTGTCACCCGGTCCCCAGACTGCCGCGGGACGGATAATCACGTATTTTGAGGGGGGTAGTTTTTCCGAAATATATTTTTCCGAAAGTATTTTATAATGAGGATAGGGGTTGGCGAGGTTATTTGAGAATTCGGTTTTTTCATCGGCATCCTGAAAGTCTTTCATTCCATAGACGTCAGTTGTCGATATATATATAAGTTTGTCGATGGAAAGCCCGGAGACGAGGTTGACTGTGTTTTGGACGCTTTCGAAATTCAGTTTTCTGAAAAGACTGTCGGACCCGATGTCGGCGGCGCGTCCGGCGCAGTGCAGTATGCAGTCTATTTTTTTTGTTTCATGGTATTCAGTCAGCGCCGCCTGGAGATGTTCGCCGTCACAGACTGAAACTTTCAGCGTGTCAAAGGCGGGGCAGGTCGAAAGTCTGTTGAAATTCGGGGGGTAGTTCTTATTTATCAGGGCTGTTACGTTCCAGCCTCTTTCGATAAACTCATGAACGCAGGCACTGCCGATAAAACCGGAAGCGCCAGTAATCAGAATTCTCTTTGAGGCCATAGGATTTATCAGATGATTTTATATTTTTTCCCTATGTCGATAAGGGAGCTTATGACAAAATCCAAGTCTTCTTTAGTATGCTGGGACATGATGCTCATCCTGAACCTGCATCTCTTTTTAGCCACTGCCGGGAATGCCACATAATTTATGAAAATGCCTTTGTGGTGAAGTTCCCTGGACATGCTTTTGAGCTTATCTTCATCGCCGATGATTATCGGAATAATAGCGGACTGGACATCGCCGACCTTAAAGCCGGCTTCCTTCAGCGCGCCCACTGTATATTTTATATTATTCCAGAGAGCAGTCCGGAAGGAACTGTCAGTTTCAAGTATTTTAAATATTTCAATAAGGCCCGCTATGACGGGAACAGGTATTGAGGTGGAAAAGAAGTAGGACCTTGCGTAAAAGCGCAGGTAGTCTATAAGCGCCTTGGAGCCGACGGCGTATCCGCCGATGCCCCCGGTTATCTTGCTCAATGTGCCGATTGTCACATCAATTTTGCCTTCAAGCCCGAACTGTTCCGCCGTGCCTCGCCCGTGTGCTCCCAATACGCCAAGTGAATGGGCTTCGTCAACCATGACTTTGGCCCCGTATGCCTGGCAAAGTTCATAGATTTTATCAAGTTTCGCCATGTCCCCGTCCATGGAAAAGACGCCGTCAGTTATGACGAGGGTGCCATGACTCTCATTTTTTGCCGCTTTCAGGAGTTTTTCAAGGTGGTTCATGTTTCCATGAGCGAAAGTTTTTATATTGGCCCCGCACATGCGGCATCCGTCGAAAATAGAAGCGTGATTGAACATGTCATTGATGACGGTGTCTTTTTCTCTGGTAAGGCCGGTGATTACGCCGACGTTGGCGGAGTATCCTGTCGGGAAGAGTATGGCGTCGTCGCATTTGTAGAACGCGGCTATGCGTCTCTCAAGTTCAATATGCAGATCAGTAGTGCCGGAGAGGAGGGAAACTGAACCTGTGCCGTAGCCGTATTTGCGGGTTGCCTCTATGGCTGCCTCAACGACTTTAGGATGTGTTGTCAGGCCAAAATACGAATTTGAGCCGACCATTATCATGTCTTTGGGCTTTTCAGTGTAAGGGTCCTGTATTACCGCATGGGCCCCGCTGGCGCCAAGAAGCACTCTGCGGAAAAGAAGGCATTTTTCGTTCTCTTCCTTTTCTACCATTTCCTGAAAGTAATAGAGCTTCTGAAAAAGGTCAGAGCTTGCTGTGTCATAACAGTCCAGCCACGTTTTTCCATTCTTATCCAAATCTTCGTTCCCCATAGCAAAAATTCCCTTGAAAATGAGTTGCAGCTTAAGCTGCCTTAATTTACAGTTATAAAATAGCAAAGAAACCCGAAATCCGCCGGACAATCAATCAACGGGTCATATTTCACGGTCGGTAAAAATATAACAGGACTCAGGCCGCGCTAAAAACTAACATATACTTGAAATTTTTCAAAGGATATTAAAGGATATTATGAAAATTAACTGTTAAAGAGAAAAATTCACAAGTGGAAAGTCCGGACTTCATATAATTGCCAGCTTATTTTTCACCGAAAACTATCGTTATATTGTCTTCCATTCCTATTACGGTCAGCTCATCGCCTTTTTCCAGTTTTATTGAGGGGTCCCATATTATCCTGGCTTCTTCGTTGTTCTTTTTTATCAATATTGCCGATATTTTATATTTATGTCTCAAGTCAAGTTCCTGAAGGGTTTTCCCGTACATGCGCGAGGGTATGGAAACTGTGGCCAGGAAGCCGTTGTCAAAGGGAACTATTTCCATGATGTTCGGCGCTGTTATTTTTTTTGCGAGAAGTTCCGCGAACTCTTTTTCAGGCTCTATTACCTCATCGGCCCCTACGCTTGTAAGAATCTGTTTCTGAATGGCCGAATTGACTTTTGCCATTATTTTTTTGGTTTTCGCGTTTTTAAGGTGTGTTGTGCAGATGATAAGGCTTTCCAGATCGTTTCCCATGGTAAGAATCACGAGATCAAATTTTGAAACGCTTAATTCACTTATGACGTCTTCATCGGTAACGTCCGCGACTATCGCCTCTGTTACGTCGTCTTTTATTTTTTCCACAATTCTGGCGTCATTGTCAACAGCCAGTACGTTATTGCCTTGTTTGTAAAGCTGTATGGCTATGGCTTCTCCAAACGCGCCGATTCCGAAAACCGCAATGTCTTTTTTCATGATTGTCACCCTAATATGAGATTTTCCTGTGGATAAGATATCTTACTTTGTTTTTCCATTGAGATCAGAAATATAATTAAAGAAAAAGGTCCCACTCTTCCCACAAACATGCATGCGGAGAGAATGAGCTTTCCCCAGAAACCGGCTTTTGCCGTATAACCGTCCGAGAGCCCGACCGTGGACAGTGCCGAAACCACTTCAAATAAGACCATCTGTAATTGTCCGTTTTCTATCACAAGTATCAGCATCGTGCTTAAAAAAGCTACAAAAAGGTATAAGGTTATTATGGCGTAAGCCTTGAGAATATCGCTTTCCTGTACCTGCCTTTTGAACAGATATACCCTGTTGTTTCCCTTGAATATATTCCGTACCGCGATGAATGCCAGCGCCGCGGTGGTGGTTTTCACGCCTCCGCCTGTTGAACCGGGAGACGCGCCGATAATCATAAGCACGATCAATACCAGAATAGAAGCCGAATGCAGTCCGCATATATCCACGCTGTTATAACCTGCTGTCCTGGCTGTTACGGATTGAAAATACGCGTCCAGCCAGCTCATGCCGTTCCATTCGATGGCTTTCATCAGAAACATGCCTGTCAGGATGAGTATGGCTGTTACGGCTATTACTGTTTTTGTATGTGCCTTGACTGTGCCGCCGAGCCTCCAGTGCTGGTAAATGTCATATACCACATAATATCCTATGCCGCCTAGTATTATAAGCAGGGATATTACGACTTTTATATACCAGTTTGCCTGCATGAAACTGTTGTCGTAAATGGAGAAACCGGCGTTGCAGAATGCCGACACCGAATGAAAAAAAGCGTAATAAAAGGATTTGAGGATACCGTACCCGCAACTTATGTGAAATGCCGGCATCATGAGAAGGGCCCCGGTAATTTCGACCGCAAAAGTATAAACAACTGTCACATATATGACCTTTTCGAGTTCGCGCAGTGAAAAAATGCTGCTTACCTTGGAGACGAGCAGTGTATTTTCCATCCTCATTTCACCGCTTACGAAAAGCACCATTACAGTGGTGATGGTCATAAGTCCCAGCCCTCCGCACTGTATCAGCAGAAGTATGAGAAGCTGTCCCAAGGAGCTGAATTCCGAAGTATTGACCACGGTCAGCCCTGTAACGCATACCGCTGACGAGGACATAAACAGCGCGTCAATCCACGCAAGGCCTTTTTCCGGCGAGAACAGATGGCTTTTCATCAAACATGCCCCGCACAGAATAAGTGCCGCGAACGATGACACAAAATACAGATTGCTTTTCTTTAAAATACTTATCTTCATAATAAATAGAATATTCCGGGTATAACAAAATCAGATAATATACACCTTTGCTTATCAATATGCTCCTTTTTGAATTGTTTAATCTCAAATTTTTATCCTTTTTTATGTTTTCCGATTTGAATACTCGGATTTTTCCAGTATTTTTGCTACTTCAATTCTGATCGGCCCATGGTGGGGTTCCCGAGTGGCCAAAGGGGGCAGACTGTAAATCTGCTGACTTCGTCTTCGGTGGTTCGAATCCACCCCCCACCACCATCTTTTTGTAGAAATTCCAAAGCCTCAAACTCTGTGAATATAAAAATTCCTTAAAAAGAAATTTTGAGAAAGGAAAGAGTTATGAACATATCCCTTATAAAAAATGACCGGAAACTTGAAAAAGCTATCTCGAACCTCAAATCATTGATGGGGAAAAGTTCTGAACCCAGCGGGGAAATGGCGGATAAAATAAAACTCCTTGCGCTTGTAATTGAGGATTATGAAAAAATACATTACCCAATAGCATCCCCGTCCCCGGTGGACGCGATTAAGTTTCGTATGGAACAAATGGATTTGAGTGTAAAAGAGTTGGAGCCTTGTATCGGGAAAAGTAACAGGGTTTACGAAGTGCTTGCCGGGAAGCGGAAACTTTCGATAAATATGATTCGCAAATTAAGCAGGGCATTAAAAATCCCTGCCGATATTCTAATAGGGACCGTTTAGGGGGAGAAGCTCTTATAGTATTATTTCAGCAATAAGCTCTTCCTCCCCTCTGATACGGGCGATTACTTATTGCCGATGGCGAATTTGTTTTTGGTCAGGTAACTGTAACTTTCTTCAACGGCTTTGAAAATGTCTGTGGCGCAGGAGTCGAATTCTACCACCATCCAGCGGAGGGAACTTTTATCGACGGCGTCAACTATGGATTTGAAATTCATTTTGCCGGAACCTACCGCAACATTGGCTTCGCCCTGGACGAAACTGCCGTCTTTTATGTGCAGAAGTATTACGCGTTTGCCGAAATATTTCAGCTCATTCGCGACATTCACCGTACCGAAATTTGTCGCCCAGTAAGTGTCTATCTCAAAAAAGACTTTCGGGCACATTTCTGCAACGTAATGATGGTTGATTTTCCCGTTCAGGGTCTCGAATTCCCAGGCGTGGTTGTGGAGAAAAAGTTTTTTTCCGGCTTTTTCAAGTTTTTCCTGAATGGCATTGATGGTGTCGGTTGTTTTTTTGACGGCATCCATATCCTTGAAGTTATCCCTGCCGAAACCGGCGGCGGCGATGTCCAAACCAAACAGGTCAAGTGTTTTTACGACTTCATCAATATTTTCCAAGCTTGCCCAAGGCGTATGGCTTGAAGAAATTTCCAGTCCGTAACTGTTTACGAGTTTTTTGTATTCTTCGGCGCTCATGCCATAAAATCCCGCAGGTTCGATGGCTTTATAACCGATGTCGGCGAGTCTCTTTAATACGTTCTTAAGATCCTTTTTAGCTTCATCCCTGAGTGTCCACATCTGTATCGAAATAGGTTTCATCATCTTATCCTTTATTATTATAATTTTTTAAATTCCACTCTGATTAGTCAAGCATTCCCTCGGGAAGTCCTGTCGGAAGCGGAGCGGGCTGTGCGCATTTGCTCTTTATCGTTACGTGTTTTCCGGTTTTCGAAGCTTCCTCAAAGGAAAGCATAACTTCGAGGACATGCAGGGCGAGTTCGCCGCAGCACCTGTGAGGGCGTTTCTGCTCTATCCCGCAAACCATATCGGCAAGCCCTATTCCTCTCATATTCGTATCGTAACTGTGAGAGAGCGGAACTTCCTTCCATTCCGTATCTTTCATTTTTCTGAGCCTTACGGGGCCGCCGAAAGTATTGGGGTCGGGAACGGCCAGCGTACCTTCTGTGCCGTATATCTCAATGGGATTATGTCCGTGTCCGCATTTGATGTCAAAGCTTACGGTAACCGTTATTATGGCGCCGTTCTGCATTTCGAGAACGCCTGCGTAATGTGTCGGTACGTCAACCGGAAGTTTTGCGCCGAAGTGGTCAGGATGCGTATCCAGTCTTTCTTTCCATGCCATAGTTGTCATGGCGCAGACTTTTTTTACGGGGCCGAGAAGGTTTACGAGGGCAGTCATATAATAGGGGCCCAGGTCGAGCATGGGGCCGCCGCCCTTCTGGTAAAAGAAAGCGGGATTCGGATGCCAGCCTTCAGGGCCTTTGCCGAGAAAAGAGACTATTCCCGAAACAGGACGCCCTATCCAGCCGTCATCAATAAGCTTCCTGCAAGTCTGTCCGCCCGCGCCCATGAAGGTATCCGGAGCGCAGCCTATACGGAGGTTCTTTTTCTTTGCGAGTTCTACAACCTTGCGGCCTTCATCAAGAGTGATGCCGAGGGGTTTTTCGCTGTGGACATGTTTTCCGGCGTTGAGTATTTTGCGGTCGACTTCGGCGTGTACCGCGGGTATCGTCAGATTTATTACCGCCTCTATGCTTTTGTCCGCGAGGAGTCCGTCAACGCTCATTGCCTTAACGCTGTATTCTTCCGCCTTGGCTTTTGCGGCTTCTTCCTTTATATCGGCGCAGGCGATAATTTCAGACATCCTGAATGTTTTCATGGCGTTGAAATACGCTTTGCTGATGTTTCCGCAGCCGATTACTCCGACTTTCATCTTCTTCATACGCTTCCTTTTTTTTATTTTTGCCTCTTTATGCCATCGGGCGCATAAAGGCGGCTTTACTTTTAAATATTAACAATAACTACTAGGATTGAAAATATTTTATAACAGAATATATTAAAAGCCAATTGACCGAAACTATTATTTATTGATTTAATTTATTTCCCGGGGAAAATTCACAATGCCGGAAATTCAACTTGAAAGAATAGGATATTTCAAAGCGCCGTATCACAGTAATATCAGGCCGAATATGATAAGTCCCGGATACGAGTACATAGAACTCCTGGCGGACGGGGAGGTTTATTTCGACAGCGGGAATGGAAAGAAACCCCACGGCTGCGGGTATATTTTCTGGCATATACCGGGAGATTATACCGTCCATGATAACAATGCCGGATTTCCATATCAATGCCTCTGTGTTCTCTTCAAAACGGGGAACAATGGAAAAGACAGGCATGTTCCGCGGTGTTCTTTCTGGGATGACGAAACTGAACTGAAGAGTTTTTCCGATACGATGCTTAAGGCTTTTCACGGGGGATCTTGCGATATAGGGCTTCTGGGGAACTATGCCTTTTACCGTCTGAAATGGGAGGCGCTTCGCCGGCAGGATGAAAACTCAAGAAAAAATGAGTATCCTCTGCCATTGAAAAAAGCCATTGAGTACATGGACAGCAATTTCATGGAAAACATCAGCGTGGAAGAGATTGCCGGGTATGCGGGGATAAGCGTTTCACATCTTTTTCTGCTTTTCCGTAAACACCTGAAAGAAAGCCCTCACAGCTATCTGAATTCGTTGAGAATTGCCGAGGCAAAGCAGATGCTTGTCAAGAGTTCTGAAAACATAAAAGAGATCTCATACAAATGCAGTTTTCAGAATCTGGAAAGCTTCTACAGGTTCTTCAAAAGACGCACAGGCGTAAGCCCCGGCGAATACCGCAGAAAATTCTCTACAGAAAACTATTTCAGCCTGTAAGCTCCTCCGCAAGGATGTTTCTCTGTGTTTCGACAACTTTTCTGATTGGCTGAAGAAGCTGTTTTATCGGGATTTCCGCAATTGACGGTACGATGAAATCCGGCGAAAACGCGTATTTTTTCAAGTCTTCGGTTTTAGTGCTTCCCGTCAGCACAAGCACTGTCCTGTAGCCCATCTGTATGCCGCCGAGTATGTCTGTTGACATCGTATCTCCTATCATTACGGTGGCAGCCGATTCCATGCCTATTTCCTTTCGCGCTTCCCTCATCATCACCGGACTGGGTTTGCCGACGCTGAACGCTTCTATCCCTGTGGCTTTTTCTATCATGGACACAATCGCGCCGCAGCCGGGACGTATGCCTTTCGGGGTAGGGCAGTTCACGTCAGGGTTTGTCGATATGAGTTTTGCGCCTTTCATTATCATGTGAACGGCGCTCTCTATTATCTGGAAGTTGAATGTGGTGCCTTCGCCCACCACTACATAATCGGGGTCATGGTCAACTATTGAATAGCCGTTTGTGTGAAGCGCATGCAGGAGCCCTCCTTCGCCAACGACAAAAGCCGTTCCATGCGGTTTTTGCTTCGCCAGAAAACGCGCTGTCGCCATGGCGCAGGTGAATACGTGTTTTTCTTCAATCGGCATCCCCATTCTCTTCAGTTTTGTCGCTGTGTCGCGACGGGTTTTTCTGCTGTTGTTTGTGAGAAAAAGGAACGGGATATTGTTACTGATAAGATAATTTATGAAATTAATCGCTCCCGGTATAAGATCGTTTTCCTTGTAAATGACGCCATCCATGTCTATCAGAAATCCTATTTTCATCGAGCTTCCTTAAATTTGAGTAAACCGTTAAAAGGGTTACGTATTTGTTTTTATATAAAATAACCCTTTGCCGTATTATCATTTTTCATGCCATAAAATCAGAAAAGAGAATAGCTGCTGATAAATTTGAGCCGTATGTCTTTTGTTGTTAATGCCTTGTGCTTTTTATATTTTTGTCGGAAAATCTTACAATCTTGAAATCAGTAAAGATTAAATATCAGTATTGTAACTTAATTTAGATATTAATACAAAATTGTAACAAGCGGGGCAGTAGTAGTTTTCTGTTGAAGTCTGCATGGAGAGACTCTACTTTCTTGAAGGCGATGCGGGCTGAAGTTTGACAGGGGGCGCTTGGGATTTTTTTTGCTGTTGTGCTTGATGCTGCATCATCATTTGCTGTTTGCTGGCGGGAGTATGATATTTTATCACGATGCCTCTTATTCTGGTGAGATAAACTGAGCCGAACGGGGTCCAGTATGTGGTATCTGATATTTCCGTATCAATAAGTCCGTCGCCGCCTTTGCTTTTGACGGCTTTCTGAAAGGCGTTGTCAAACCTGCTCAATGTGAAAATGGGAATTGCCCAGAAAACGGAGAAGCCCCATGCGCTGCCCTGTGCGTAATCGATAATCTGATAGGGTTTGGGATTTGCCGCCACTTTGGTCGGGCCAGTTGTGCAGCCGGCAAGTAACGCGCATGTGAGGAAGCAGGCAAAACATAAAGATAAATTTTTCATTATAATATCCCTTTTATTCTTCGGACATAAATAAATCTTCAACTTTAACATTGGGATGGTGATATCTTTTCCGGTTTACTGGGGTTCTGCCAATCTGTACCGCTTCATGCGGACACCATTGCAGGCAGGCAAAGCACTGTTCGCAGTTTTTCAGCCACACCGGAGGCTTGCTGGGGCTGATTTTTATATTTCTTACAGGACAGACTTTTACGCATATCCCGCAGCTTGTGCATTTCTTTTCGTCCACCCAGAATTTTTTGTCAAGTTCCGGGAATTTGGGCATGGAGGCTTTATTGATAAACGAAGTAAGCCAGTCAATCAGGAAATTGCCGCCTTCTATTTTGCATTTTTTGCCTTCTTTTATGAAGGGGGCGAAAGCTTTTATTTTCAGTTCTGCCTTCTCGAATATTTTCTGCTGTTTTTCTTTTGATACGGCCCCGTACATGGGGATATAGTTGCCGGGCATGGTAACGGCGAAACCGGCAGAGAGTGAGAGTTCGTTTTCTTTCAGGATTTCATCAATCTGCTTGAGGGCGGGGCCGGGGAAACCGCCGGAAGTGCATACCGCGAAAATATATTTCCCCTCTGCCTTGAGTTTGCGTACGAATTTCACGACAATTCTGGGCGCGCCCATCGCGTAAACGGGGAAAATAATTCCTATCTTATCGGCGGATGAAAAATCTATTTCGGAGTTTATCACTTTCGGTATTGAAATCAATTCGGTATCGCCGAGTTCCCGCGCCAGCGCCTTCGCGACCTGCAATGAATTCCCGGTACCGGTAAAATAGAATATCTTATTCGGCATAAGAAGCCTCTCCATATTGTCAGATATAATCTACCTGATAAACGTTACTAATTCCAGTCCCCGGCTGATAAAATCCGGAATTTGAACGAGCGGGTGAAAATGCCTTCCACTTGAAACTTATTATATGAAGTTTATTTCTATAACAGATGATATTAAGTACATTTTATAAAAATTAATATAAAAATATTGGAAGTCTATTGACATGATAATAAAAACATAATATAATATCTATGAAATAAGACGGATGGTGAATTATGCGGGAATGTGGAAAATCATTGAAATTGTACGATAAGGTAAAAGATACCTTAAAGGAGCAGATTGTATCCGGGATATACAAGCCGTCCGAATTGCTGCCGTGTTCGGAAGAACTCTCCGCAAAATACAAGGTCAGCCTGATAACAATCCGCAGGGCGCTGACGGAACTTCAAAGCGAAGGATTGATATTACTGCACCAGGGAAGAAGAGCGGAAATTGCGGATACGGCAAAAGGCAGAGCTAAAGTTTTTTTTAAAACACGTCCTAAAACAAATATATTCGTAATACTTGCTCCTTCCCGGGCAAAGGCGCTTTCCGACAATTCAATAACTTCACAATCAGCGCCCTGGACTTATACCATATTTTCAGGCGTACAATCTGAACTGATGAATGCCGACGTTTCGTTCAGTCTTATCCGGCTGGAGTCGCCAATGGAAATACCGGAGGTACTGAAAAACAATTCCTCCTGTTATGACGGCGTAATTATTTTTGCCGCGAATCTGGGAAAAACGGCGGGTGAACTGATACCCCAGATAAAAAAGCCATACTGCCTGATTAGCGGACAGACCGAGTTTAATTCGGTCTGTCCTGATTATTATAATGGAAGCAGCCGGGTGGCTGAATATTTTCTGAACCATAATATGGAGAATTTTCTATTTCTGAAAACTTCCCTGAGTGGTGTTTCGCTTCAGAAAATGCGCGGGTTTCAAGAAGGATTATTGTTCAATGGGGTCAGTCCGGACAGAATACATATAGTACATGCTGAGAATATTGATGCGGAGAATTCTGAAAAAGCCGTTCTGAATTTTCTGAACGCAAAAAGCAATATTCCGCCTATGGGAATTTTCACGGCTGGAGATTATATGGCGGCGGGAGCAGCCAACGCGTGTAAAAAGAAAGGCTTGAAGCTTATTCAGGATTATATGGTTATCGCCAGTACGGGACTTAAGGAGGCAGAGAGCTTTTCTCCTAAACTTTCCGTACTGGCAGACCCGATGTTTGAAACGGGGAGAGAAGCTTCAAAAATGGTATTGGATATGATAAAAAATAAATCCATGCGCGAGCCGTCTGTAATATTGTCGATGGAATTCGTTCACCGGGAGACGACAATATTGTCGAACAACGTATAATTGGAGGGTTGCGCTTCGTCGCAACCGCTACTATTCGCTGGCGGATTTGACGAAGCAAATCCCTCCATGATAAGGATGTATTAATGAGACTGAATGAATTGCTGGGAGAATGTACAAGTTAAGAAAGAATACTGGATGAAAAAAAGACAGAATTTGTGGAGATTTACGTTATTGGAGTTGCTGATAGTCATATCAATTATCATGATATTGGCTTCTCTTCTCCTGCCTGCGCTTAAAAATTCGAAGGATACCGCAAAATCCATTCTATGCGCCGGGAAGCTTAAACAGATTGGCCTGGCCGAAAATTCTTATGCCGGGGATTTCAACGGTTGGCGCGCGACGCCTCCAGCTCTTAAAGGGCCATGCGGTACTTGCGGAACTGCAAATAAAGGCATAAATACTTTCGGAGGATATAACGCCTCACAAACATCTTCTATTCCTCGTGTACTTATTTCCAATCAATACCTCCCTGGAAAGTTAGACGCATCTTCCCAGACGTCTTTCAAATGCCCCGGCAATGATTTCTGGTGGCTTCATGAAACGCTTACGGACAGTATAAGTGCCGGAAAACATCTCTCATATCAGTATTTTTTCATTCACGAAGGCTGTACTAATTATTCCAGCCAATATCAGAGAAACATACTATTTAACAGCCTTCCGGGAAACATAATATGGAGCGACTATGGGCCGTACAGGTCAAACCCGGTGATTAATCACCCTAACGGGGATTTCAATGCTTTGGCCGTTGATGGCAGGGTGAAGAGATTTAAAGTAATTAATCTGAGTGATGGAAACTGGACCTCAAGATATGATGTAATTGATAAATAAAAAAGAAAAGAATTATTGTTAAAGGAGATTACGAATGAATAAAGGGCGTATCAGAATTTCAATTTTTCTGTCAGCTGTGACATCTCTGATTTTAGGAATTCATGCGGCATCTGTTGAAAGTACAGAAGATATAAGCAACGGTGTTTTCACCGTAAAGGCGAAAAAGTCTCTGGAGGTAGTGGAAGGCGGGACTGTATTTATAGAAAAGGATATGTCAAATTCTTTCGATTCATTCGAGATTGCCGAAGAGTTGATCACCAGTAACAATGCCGAAGTTCCGGCAATCAATGTGATTTACAAGAACGGTAAAGATTTGCAATTCCGCAAAGAAACGGCCCTTCACGAAGACGGTATTCTGGAACTCACCATGAGAGTGCGTTTTTTTCCTGTTACCGATAGTCTCGTGAAAAGAGCATTCACTTATTCCTTTCTTGTTCCGGCCAAAATATTGGATGGGATGGAATTTAAAGCGGTTGTAGGCAGGATACATGGTAAATTGAAACGGATGGAAGGACGATTCGGTCCGGCTAACGGCAAAATATCACAATGCAGATATATTGTTTTTGAAGGAGAAAAAAACAGTTTTACGTTTGATTTCAATCCTGCGGGACCATTTTCGGGTGTAGATTTTCCGAGGTACGGAAACCCTGTCGGATACTGGGATATAGTACGTGAGGGAAAATACGTTAAATTTTCATTTTCAGGAAATGTCGAATACTATGGAACAGTAATCGCGGGAAAAGTTTTCATTTACAAGGGGATTCATGATTTTGAACAAAAACATGCTCAATATGACGAGTATGATTGTGGACAAGGCGGAACAGCGCATAAATTTACATTTGGAACTTTTGAGGATATAAAGACGTTCGAAAAAGCTGACTGCGGAGAATATTCACCCGCGAAAAAATGGGGATGGGAAAAAACAGCAGGTCTGAAAACGGTACAATCCAAACAAACTGACATAACCAGTAATTGCGTTGCGTCTTCAAGTGAAGTATCCAACAATTTTATTGTTGATGTCCAGCCGGGTGTTTATCTGCTTACTGTCAGGTGTGGGCACAATACTCAGAAAACGGGACCTTTTAGTATCTCCGTCAATGGACAAATCGCGGCTGAAAATATTGAAATTCCCGTGGGTGAAACAAAAACCCTGGATTTTGTCGAGTATCTCAGAGCGCCGGGAAAACAAATTAAAATAGGATTTTCAGGAGAAAATACGTGGGCTGTACGGTGCATCATGCTGCAGGCAATCGTGTTTCAGAATGAAGATTTTTCCATTGACCGTAAGTTATGGGTAACAGATAAACTTTTCTCGCCTGAATTAGAATATAAAAATAAGGAAAACAAATAATGCGAAAAATAAAATTATCAGGAAAACTCCTCTGTCTTGTATCGGTAATATTGACACTAGGTGGCCTGACTGTAAATATTCAAGCTTCAGAAAAAATTCTCCCTGCAATCTCCCGAACGGAAGTTTTATTGCCCTCTGATAGCGATGAATTAGCATGGCGTTATAACGTGAAAATGGCGGCTTTCACAGGCGGATGTTCATGTTTTGTATATGAACTGAATACCCCGGAACTCATCAAATGGCGTATCGCGGAAATGAAAAAAGAAGGACTGAATACGATTATGCTCAATGGTCTTCATATGCATCTTTGTCTATTGGAGCGTTGGTCGGAAATAGTGGAATATGTAAAAACGTTAACACTTCTCGCGCATGAGAATGGTATGAAAGTTATTTTTCATCATGATGTTCCTATTGTTCACAATAACGGGACCGGCTTGAACTATGTTATTGAACATATAGATTGGCTGCAAAGAGATATCCAGTATGACCGTCCGGCTTTCAACCGTTTCTGTTTCAATAACCCTGAATTCAGAAAATCTTATTTTGACAGAGTTGAAGATCTTGTGAGGAAAACTGATATTGACGGCGTAAAGCTTGATGAGGTAACTTTCATAGACAAAGAATACTGCGGGTGCAGATATTGCCGTGAACGTTTTACAATGGAAACAGGACTAATTCTCCCTACGGAAAACAATTCATCCGTACTCTTTAATCAGAAAAATCCCATCTGGATTGCCTGGCTGAACTGGCGCAAGCGTTCCGTGGGCGACTGGTGGGTTGACATGAGAAAAAGATTCAACATTGTGAAACCTGATTTCTGTATAATGATATACTCCACACATTACGGCTTCACTAGCAACTGGGCCACAAACAATTTGGGTTTTGATCTCTTGCAATCGGCACGTGGGTGTGATTTTCTCGGAACTGAAATTATGACACGCAACGTTTATGACAGTTACCGGGCCGTTTATGCTTATCGTAAAGCCAAGGCTGGGCTTGGCGATTTTTATGGCTCGCCCGTATATGGACTTGTCTATCATTTAAATGATCCTGTTTACGCTTATTTCGGATGGGCCATGAACCATATGAATCGTCAGACAACCTTGATGAGTACCATAGTAGGAGAAAAGTCTTCCCACTATTTAGACTGGAATGAAAAGATGAATTGCCGATATGCAAAACCGATGTCTGATATAGCCATAGTTTTTTCTGGCAACGCTAGAGATTTCGGCGGGATTTTGCCATATATGCCTGATGTTTTCGGCACTTCTCAATGCCTCTCTGACGCGCATATACAGCATGATATTATTATGCAGGGGGACTTGCTGAACGGCTTAAAACTTTCTCAATATAAATTGCTCATGCTTACCTGTCTTGGCAATATGAGCGAAAAAGAAGTTCAGGCAGTCCGCCAATATGTCGCCATGGGCGGTACTCTCTTTGTATCCGGGCATACGTCATTGTTGAATGAAAGCGGTTTTGAGCAGCCTGATTTCCAGCTTGCGGACGTAATGGGTGTGGATGCGCTGAAAGGACGACTGTACAAAGCTCCAACGACTATCCTCATGAATGCCGACGGCAAAACCTTAACCATTCCATATTCTGCCGTCAAGGTGAAATTGCGCAAGGACGCAAAAATAATTGCCGAAATAATAAATAAAGAACAGAAACCAATCGTTCCTGCTATTGTGTCTAATACCTATGGCAAAGGACAATGTCTTTATAGTGCGCTTCCACTGGGAATTCTCAATAATCAACCTGAATATAGATATGGCAAAAAAATGGAGTTTGAAAAAAATCAGGCCGTTTGTGATTTTTATATGTCCCTTGTTAAAGACATAACTCATGACAATCTGGATTTCAAAGGAATTGATATCCCTGAGAAAGTTCTGGTCAATGTGTGCAAGCAGAACGTCAAAGACAAAAAAGAAGTACTGGTTCACCTCCTCAACGCAACAGGAACAGGCGTAAAAAAAGGAGACATTATTCCCGGAAAATCGGATTGGAAAAAGAGAGGCAATCCTTTTCCGCCGCTTGAGAGAGATATTGTTTTCGATATCCGCCCCGGAGGAAATGTTTCAAGCGCCGTAATCGTATCCCCTGACTATAAGGGTGAGCGTCCGGTTAAACTGGAAAAACTTGACAACGGATATCTGAAAGTAACTGTAAAAAAAGAAGATCTACAGGCATATTCGATTGTATATCTGGAACTCTTAAACAACTGAAAGTTTACGTTTCAAAGCATAAAAAGCATAAAACACCTTGCGTTTTTTTCTCTCTATTGACAAGAAGTTTGAATTGTATTATAATTAGCTTGTACCATTGGTGCTTTTTATGACTTGCGGTATAGGACGATGGCGGGCTTCCATTATATGTGCAAGGCATCTGTCTGATAATAAAAAATATTTTAATGGATGCAAGGTTTAAAAGAATTTTGTGTAAATAATAAATAACAGGAAAAGTAGAAAATGAAATTGGATGAATTTACAGATGCCAGGCCTTATCAGATTATGTGCCTTATATGCCGTTTGGGCAGACGGGGGAGGGCGGCATATTATTTTGAAGGAAGACTGGACGGCATTCAACGAAAGATAAGGCAGAACCGGGATTGTCCCGTATGTTTGAGATGCAATGTCGAGTCCACATTTAAGTTTCAGAATCCCGGACATAAATATGACACGCCGGAAGGCAAATTATTTAATATCAGACGGGATTTGACTATACTGCAGAAACTCGGCCTTTTGCCCGGCTCTATAATTCCGGCGGCGGATTTGATAAAACGTTTTGTCCGGGACGGCATCAGCAGTACTGATGGCGTTTGCGGTTTCGGAAACAACGCAATTGGCTGTAAATTTGCCAAATCAGGAAATTATGAGCGCGGTATAAAGATTTGCTATGATTCCCTTATACAGATACGCTCTGAAGACGAACTGGCGGAATGCAAAACACACACCGCAAAGAAACTTTATAGCAGAAAACGCCTGGATATAAGACCGCATCATTTGATGTGTATTGGCTGTGTTGCCGGAGACAAAAAAACGGAAGACTTCAAGTATCTCAAGGAAGATCATCTTTTTGAAGTTCTTGAAATTTGCAGAAATAATCCCGAAACTCCGATAAAGCTTATTTCGGGCCCCTGCATGATTTGCGCTCCATGCCCCGGATATTTCCCTGATACCGGATTTTGTTCCCAGAATTTCTGCATGGGACTGCGCGATCAGAAAAAAGATATTGATGTATTGGTTTCCCTTGGGCTGAATTATGGTGATGTGCTTCCGGCATATAAACTCTTTGATTTGCTGTTTGAAAAAATTTCTTCAACCGCTCAGATATGCGGCTTCGGAAACGCCATTAAAACGGGCCCCGCATGGTCGATATGCGGAGGAGAGAATAAGCTTGACGGGAGCTTGGAATTTAAAAAAGCGAGGAAGGCCGGACTGGGGATTAAAGGCGTCAAACGGCGCAAATGATAAAACTTGTTTTATAACGGTATCCGGTATATAATAAGCGGAAATTGAGGGTGTTGGCTATAAAAAGGTATGCCGCTTATGAAATACTTTCTCTTCTTGTTTCTTTTCGTTCCGGCATTTGTGCCGTCTCCTATTGCCGGGCAGGACGTTACCGCTGAAAAAAACAGTTCCGGGACGATTGTCATCAAGCGCGTGCCGGAAAAGGAAAAACACTACAAGCTCATACCTTTAAATACTATGGATTTTCAGACGGTTGAAAACTTATGCCGTCCCATGATGTCGGAGGGTGCTATTCTTACCTACGAAAAACATCGCAATGCCATACTCGTTTACGATACGAAAGAAGTCATAGACAAAATCACAAAGCTCCTTAATGACACAGACCAGGAGGCTGTCAATATAAGGATAGACATTGATTTCATGAATTCAGGCGGCGGAAGCGGGACAGAAATAAGGATTGACAGAAACTACGGAGGGAAGGGGGGCAAGAACCCTCAGCCATTGATAGTCATGAAGGATGGAAAAGTTCAGAAACCGCAGGAAATAAAAATAAAGAAATTCGGCGTTACCAATGACAGAAGCTCGGACAATACCTCACAGTTTCTCATGACGAGAAGCGGTTTTCCCGCGAGTTTGTGGGTGGGGAAGACAATCGTTGACCCGTCGTGGCTGGAAAATCTCAAGTACATGCTTCGCCCTACCATTATCGCTCAGTCCGGCGGAGGGGTTTTTATAGCGCCGGGAACAACGCCTGATTTCAAATGGGCAAATGTCGGCGCTTCCATGAAAGTCCTGCCTGTTTACAAAGATAACGGCACTATTGATGTCGAGATATATCCCGAAGTGAGCTACATTGACGGCAAGGGCAAAAACAAGGCCGTGAAAGTCGAACAGCTTGCTACCAAAGTCAATGTCGCCGACGGACAGCGCATATATATCGGAGGCGTCATTTCTTCAAAGAAGGAAGAGTACATCAATGTTTTCGGCCCTGAATTTTTCAAGAGTTCAAGCAGAGGAAATGCCCTTGATATGTATCTTACCGCGACGGCCTTGAAGCCGAGCGGTAAAAAAGTTAAATCCCCCGCGGCATCCACTGACTACGTAGATCCCATGAGAGTTTTCAGAAGATAATTTTATCTCGCGGCTGTTTTGCAGAGGAGTTTTATTTTGTGTTTTCTCCTCTGGATTTTCTTTATTTTAGCGTAAGGGTTCAGCTTTATAAAGCTCCGCATTTCATCCAGATTCTCAAATGTCTGCGTCATGTACATTTTTCTGCCCTTTATTTTTGCTGTTTGTTACAAAAATAAATGATACGGGCGCCCTCGCGGACGCCCGCATCATCAGGAAAGGAAGGGTTTTGAGGGAAATTTTATTTTTATTTTCATAAATTAATAACTTATTCCTGCTTTGAGTTCTATGGTGCTGGCCCTCAGAAAAATCTGGGGGTTTGCCTTTGCGTAGACGGCCCACTCTTTTTTATGTTCGAGCGGCAATTCATCAGACATGGAACTCACAATTTCAAGCCATTTGTCTTTCTCAAGTTTCTTGTTCAGATTTCTCTCCTTGAGTTCGCTTCTTATCTGTCCGGCGCCCAGAAGCAGAAGCGAAAGCGCTATTAAAAGAATACAGAAGAAAAAGCGGTTTTTTCTATCATTTGGAATTAAAGCTCCCATGACATATCCTCCTTTTTTATCTCTGGTTTTCTTTGTTCAAATCGTTATTCATAAGGTCCGCCGCCATTTCACGTTCGCCTTTTTCCCTGAAATGGTTGTTGACCTTGACTAATTCTTCTGCCCATTTTTCGGCGTTCCATATTTCCACGCCGATTTCTATACCTACGATTACGGCGTCAACGCCTGCCATCAGTCCCGCGTGTTCTCTGTATGCCTGTGGCAGGGTCAGGCGTCCCTGTGCCGATATTTTTTCGGACTGGCTCAATGAACCGAAATGCCTTAACGCCTGCCTGAAAACAAAACTTGTCGCCGCGCGTTCTGCCGGTTTTGCTTCACTGCTCCGCATCTGCAGGTATATCGTTTCCGGGTAAACAGCAATTGCTCCTTCCGGCAGGCATCGCAGTACTATTTCTTCCGAGCCATGCTCTGCGAAATCTGAGAGATAACGCGGACTCAGCTTAACTCGTCCGTTGGCATCAACCACACATTTATCTTGTCCGCAGAACGCCAGCATTTTTGCTCCATTTTGTTCCAGACTGTTCCACTTTATACCATTTTATTCCATTAGTCAAGCCTTTTTTATCTTTATTTTTAGAAAAATTTTACAAAAAGATAGAATCGGGGCGAAAAGATGGAAAGAATAAATGGATACCGAAAGACTGGAATGGAAAAGGGAATAAATTGAAATGCGGTAACTGTGAACGGTTTTTTATATCAGTCGGTTTGATCGATAGAATTCGATTGTTTTTACTATGCCTTCTTCCGGCGTTGTGTTGAGCGAAACTCCGAGGTCCAGCGTTATTTTTTCAGAACTGTATATCAGGTCCTCAGTGAAAAAACTGAGATATTCATTTCCGAAAGGAGAGGGAAAACCAAAGGACGGGAAAATATTTTCGATTAATTTGGCGGCGTAAAGCGCCGGAAAAGACGGGAGCGGGACTATATCGGGTTTTGTGCCCAGGCATTCGGACACTTGTTTTACCATTTTTCCGAGCGTCAGCGATGAATTGCTGCCGGCGACTATGTATTCCTGGTCGATGGCGAGGGGATGGTCAATTGCCGCTGTAATAGCATTGACAAGGTCTTCGACGTAAACCAGGGGGATGTGATTTTCTCCGCTGCCTATCATGAATATTTTTGATGACTTGATAGTCCGGAAGAAATGCAGAAATTTTTTATCGCCCGGCCCGTAGACGCTAACCGGCCTCAGAATTACAAGGTCCATGTCATAATCTTCCGCGATTTTTTTCAATATGTTTTCACAGGTTATTTTATGATTCTCATAAACATTTGAGCCTTTGGATTTCGATGGAGTTTCTTCTGTGATAATTCCGCCGTTGCGCTGATATAAGGAGGCCGCGCTTACATATATGACCCTGCTTATTCCATAGTCAGCGGCCTTCAATATGAGATTTTCCGTGGCATTCACGTTAACCTGTTCCGCCTCCTTGTGGCCGGAGGCCGCGCTGTCTGACGCGAAGGCAAGGTGAATAAGGCATCCGCAGTTCTCAAAGAGTTCAGAGAGAACGACGGGGCTTCTCAAATCCCCTTTGACATATCGGATATCCGGAGCTTCCGGCAAATCGGGGCAGCCGGTCCTTATCAGGGCACTGACCGGTTTTTTTTCAGAAGCAAGGCGTTTCAGAAGGGCCCTGCCTATGAAGCCCCCCGACCCTGTAACACATATAGCCATCTCGCTCTCCCGTTGAATAGCATCACCTTAACTAATTCCTTTGTCCGGAAAAATCAAGTATTTTCTCGGATTTTAATTATTATGAAAAAACAAGACTCTCATTGAAAAGCGAATTTTTCCCGCTTATTTTCATTCATAAAGGGAGATATTCATGGACGAAAACGGAAAAGCGATGGATAAGGCGATGAGACTGCTTTCATCTCGGGCGCACAGCCGCAGAGAATTGGGGCGGAAGCTTTATCAGAGGGGTTTTTCTTCCGGCACAATATCTTTTGTGATAGCCGAATGTGAAAGGCTGGGGTTTCTGAATGATGAAGACTTTGCATCCGATTATGCCGAAGAACTCAGAAATAAAGGTTACGGTGCGGGAAAAGTCAGGAACTCTCTTGCTCAAAAAGGGATTGACCGCGGCATCATCGATGAAGAAATTGCCGGAACGGAAAAGGATGACGAGTATTCGCGCGCGGAAACCGCCCTTGAAAAAAAACTCAGGACTCTGAAAAACGAAAAAGACATCAGAAAAAGAAAAGAAAAAGCTTACCGCTTTCTGATTTCGAGAGGTTTTTCCGGCGAGATAGTATCGGAACTTTTGAGAAAAGAAACTATATAAGAGAAATGATGTAACTCATTTTCTCGCTTATCCTGTCCAATGCGGCCTTTATTTCCTTGTTGTGGGACTCCGTATATCTGTTTGAGGGAATGCATATTCCCAGGGCCGCCGCGATAGTGTTGTCCGGCCCGAAGACCGGGACGGCGAAGGCGTAGGCTTGTCTGTCGGCAACCTCATGCGATGTGAATTTTTCCCGTCTTATTGCCTTCAGTTCTCGCTTCAGTACTTCGAGAGATGCTCCTGAAAGTTCCTTTTTCAATATTTCGTTTATTGTTTTTTCGTCCTGAAATGCCAGCAGAATTTTGCCGGAGGCGCTTTTCAGAAGAGTCAGGTTGTTAAAAACGTCTGTGTTTATGATGACGCTCTGATTGTAAACGGCTTTTGCTATCAGGATTGCTTGCCCGTTGTGAAGCACTGTAACTGTTCCGGATTCCCGGGTTTCACTTGCAAGTTCATTGGCGTGTTCCTCCGCTATTGAAAGCAGAGAACTTTTCTGTGCTCTTGAATAAGCGAGCGACTGAAACTTTTCACTCAGGGCGTATTGGCTGTCGCCTCTTTTTTCAACGTAGCCGAGATCTACAAGTGTTTTGAGAATATTACAGAGGGTCGCTTTGTTCAGTCCTTTTGCCTCGGCGAGTTCCCTCAGTCTCAGCGTTTCTTCCTTTGAAAGCATCTCGATGATCCCGAAGACCCTCTCTATTACCTGTATCATAAATAATATTCCAATTCTTCATTTTATATGGATAAACACCTTTTATATTATAATATGAAAACCGTTTTTGGCAATAGTTTTTTTATAAAAGAGGTTACTAAGATGATTGAAGTGAGAAAATTCAGGGATGAGGATGCGGAACAGGTCGCGAAGATTATGTTCAAAGCCTTTAAAACTTTTCTTGGAGACAGAATTAAAGAAGAAGATTTCAATGCCGAAGATTACAGAAAAACATCGAATGTGAAAAGTGCGCGTTCGGAAACAATTTCCTTTGTGGCTGTCGATGGCGAAAGAGTTGTCGGATATCTGAAAGTTGTCGCAGGAGCAAACGGTCTTGGCTCACTGGACGTCATAGGTGTTGAGCCGGAATATTTTTCTAAAGGAATCGGCCCAATGCTTTTTGCCGAAGCTGACAAGTTCTGGAAGGAAAAGAATATGCGCAAGATATCGACATGCGTTTCGGCGCATAACAAAAAAGCCCTCATGTATTACATTAAAAATGACTTTATTCCCGAAGGATACAGGCGCGACCACTTTTTTGAAGGCGTGGATGAAATAATCCTCGGCCGCTTCATGAAGAAAAGTTGATGAGATTGAATTGAGCGCTCTATGATATTATCGTATCTGCGAGGAATGATAATATGAAGACTGACTATTTTTCAGGTTTGGATTTTGTGGGCTGGGGCGGCAGAGGCAATGCCGTTGCCTGGACTACGCGAAATATTGCCGATTATTATACCCTGCAGTATGCTCATTCCGGTCACATGCACCTTGCCGTTGACGATGACGGAAATCTGAAAAAATATGAGGCCCCTTTTGTCTGGCTCATGTACAAGGGACGCTATTTTAGATTCGGAAATCAGGACGGGGCCCCCTGGGGGCATTACTATGTCGCTTTCAAGGGGGCGAGAATGAAACGCTTTCTGGAGAGCGGCTTGTACAAAATAAAAAAAGAAGGGCCGACTCTAATATCCGTCCGCAATCCTGACGCTTTTCTGGAAAAAATGCTTTTCCTGTTTGAGTGTCTTGATGCCTCTCCTCAGAAAACACAGGAGGCTGTTCATGCCCTTGAAGGTCTCTTTCTGATGCTTTATACACAGGATGACAGAACTGATGAAGTTTCATGCCATGAAAAAGGCTTCTGGGCATTGTCTGAAAATATACGGAATAATCCCGCGCGTGAATGGGATTTCAGAAAAGAAGCGGAAAGACTCAATATTTCGTATTCGCATTTCCGCATGACGTTCAGGAAGATATTCGAATGTCCGCCTCAGCAGTTTCTGATTGAATGCAGACTGAAAAAAGCGGAAAACCTCATCAGAAATACATCAAAAACACTTCAGAAGATAGCCGATGAAACAGGCATATATAATGTCTATTACCTTAACCGCCTTTTCACCCGCCAATACCACATAGCGCCAGGCCGCTACCGCAAAGAATTCTGCTGATTGATAATCATTTTGTGTAAAAATATTGTCAAATTCTGCATTTTCACGGGCTTCTGGGTAGTGTATAATATCCTTTATGTTTTTATTTGGCTTTAATCAAATAATATAAAAGGTGGCTTTGATGAAAATCGGTGTTGCGGATTACGGGATGAACGTGTGGTACGGCGGATGCTATGATTTGGAGCTGAGACTGAAAGCTCTCAAGGAGATTGGTTATAACGGAATTGAGCGTCTTGACGGGGCCGTAAGCGCGGACGATGCCATGCACAAGGCCGCGATATTTAGAAAGCTTGGAATGGATTTCGCCACATGCCGCGGCCCAAATAACGAGGCATGCATACAGTGGACTGCCGCCTTGGGAAAAGAGTATATCTGGATTGCCGTTCCCGCTACCGGCGAAAGAAATATGGATAAGTACTGCCGTCAGGCAAACGCCCTTGCCGAAGCTTGCGCGGCATGGAATGTCAAGGCCGTCGTTCACAATCATCTGGGGCAGACGGTGGAGAAACAATCAGAGCTTGAGACTTTCCTGAAAAACTGCCCTGACTGCGGCCTTCTTCTTGATACCGGGCATCTTGCCGCCGCCGGAGGTGATTGTCTCCAGATAGTGGAAAAGTATTTCGACAGGATTGTGTCAGTGCATGTCAAGGATTATCTCCTCTTGAAGCCGGAAGCCGGACTTGACAATTTCAGGGAGCGCGGGCGTTTCTGTGAACTTGGCGCGGGAAATATAAATCTTGATAATGGCGCAATCATGAAACTTCTTGCGAAAAAAGGTTATAACGGCTGGTTCCTTGTAGAGCATGATACACATTTGCAGGAGCCGTTGAAAGATCTTGCAATCAGTCGCGAATATATAAGAAAAACAGGTTTCTGAAATAAACAAAAATTAAAAGGAGAAAAATGAAATACTCATTCATGACGTTTTCGTGTCCTGAATTGTCCCTTGATGAAATCCTCGCGTACGCGAAGAAAACAGGTTATGACGGAATTGAAATCAGGACGGCTTCAAAGCATAAACACGGCGTTGAAACGGATATAGACAACGCTGCCAGAAAAGAAGTAAAGGAAAAGGCTGAAAAAGCGGGCATTGCTATTTCATGTATTGCTTCCTCGTGCCGTTTTGCTGATCCCGCTACGAGAGATGAAAATGTGAAAATAGCTCTGGAGCATATTAAGCTGGCCGGAGATATCGGATGCAAGCGGATAAGGGTTTTCGGCGGCACTCTGCCTGAAGGAATGGAACGTGAAGACGCGATAAACGGAGTAACCGGGGCATTGAAAAAACTTACCGATGCCGCTCAGAAAGCCGGAGTGATTGTATGTTTTGAGACTCATGATTCATGGTGCGATCCGGCACATGTGGTCGCGGTATTGGAAAAGGTAAATCACCCGTTCATAGCCGCCAACTGGGATATTATGCACCCTGTCAGGACTGCCGGGAAAACAATGGAAGAAGCCTTTAAAGTTTTGAAAGCATGGATAAAGCATACGCATATACATGACGGTCTTGGTCATAAAGATGGCGGAGGCATGAAACCCATAGGGCAGGGGATTGTTGATCATAAAAAAGCCCTTGAACTTCTCCGCAGTATCAGATTTGACGGTTTCCTGAGTGGTGAATGGATTAACTGGGAACCCTACGAAATACATCTTCCCAGAGAATTGGCGACGCTTAAGAAAATCGAAAAAGAAATCAGCAAGTAAAGGAATATTTTTAAATGAAAAAACTTAATCTTGGAATTGTGGGATGCGGGGTAATTGGCAGCGTGCACGCGAAATGCGCCGCGGCTTCTGAAAAAATACGTCTTGTCGCGGTCGCGGACCTTGATAAGTCAAAGGCTGAAAAAGTCGCTACGGAACATAAGGCGGAAAAGTTTTATGACAATCCTGAAAAACTCTTCAAGGATAAAGAAATTGATGCTGTTGTTATGGCCCTGCCTACAGGGGTGAGAGGCAAAACCGCTCTCTCGGCGTTGAAGCATGGAAAGCATACTTTGCTGGAAAAGCCCGCTGCCATGAATATGGCCGAACTTAAGAAAATAGCGAAGGCCGCTGACGGTCTGCTTTGCGCATCATGTTCCGGGCGTTTCAGGACAACCGAGTCATCACGTTTCATCACAAAATTTATAGCGGACGGTAATCTCGGAAATATCCGCCATGTAAGATGCCGCTGTGTGAGTCCCGCCGGGGAACTGCCTAAAAATGCGCCTCCGCCATGGAGAGTGAATAAGGCCATGAACGGCGGCGGTTTCCTTGTAAACTGGGGCGTATATGACATGGATTATCTGCTTGGCATTACCGGGTGGACGCTCCACCCTGAAACCGTTCTTGCCAGAACATGGGAAATACCTCCTCCGTTCAGCAAATATGTTGCCGCTGGTTCGGACGCGGAAGAACATGTCGCCGCCATGATACTTTGTTCAAACGGCGCGCTCTTTTCCATTGAAAGGGCTGAACGCGTTACCACATCCCTCGAAAACACCTGGGAAATTATCGGATCAAAAGGCTCTCTTCACATCCAGATGCTCAATGTGAAGGATAAAAAAATCATATTCCACAAAGCAGACCCTGAAAAAGGCGTTTCCGATGAGCTTATATGGGAGAGTGACGAGTCTCAGTGTTCGCACCATGCCGGGATACTTGAAGATTTTGCCGTTGCGATACTCGAAAACAAAAAACCGCTTACCGGACTTCCTGAAGCCATGCAACTCCAGGAATTCATCGACTCAATTTACGAGTCCGCCGAAAAAGGTAAAGCCGTTTCGCGTAAAACCAGCAAAGTATGCGCCTAAAACCAATTGATTTTACGGCTTGAAAATCCAATGTGTTTTTCAAGCCGTATTTTTTTATGTATCCTTATTCCGATAATTCTTTTCTCTTTGAAACAATTTTTTCATATAAGCCTTCTTGGGGATTCTTGGGATTCTTCTGAAAAGAGGGGGGTGCGTTTACTTTTTCAATTTTCACAGAAAATAAATGATTCGTAAATAAGTTTTGTCTAAATGAATTGTTCGGTTATAGTATTCACCTGTGAAAATTTATAAGGGTGAATATTATGAATAATGACAAGATGGTTGAGCTGGAAGTTGCTTCCACTGTTGACGGGTCGAAGGAGAAAAATATTTTTTATATGCCGGAGGGCGGGAAAAATATTCCGCTGCTGGTAGGGCTTCATACATGGAGTTGTGACCGTTTCAATCAGGTGGACAGGATGCTTCCTTTCTGTATTGAGAGAAACTGGGCGCTGCTTCTTCCTGAATTTCGCGGGCCGAACCTTTCACGCAATCCCAGAGCGAAAGAAGCCTGCGCGTCGAAACTCGCCAAACAGGATATTGTTGATGCTGTCAATTACGTCAAGAAGAGCTTTTCGGTCGACACCAATAAAATATTGTTGCTCGGCGCCAGCGGCGGCGGACACATGGCCCTCATGATGGCGGCATATTCTCCTGATATATGGAAAGCTGTCAGTTCATGGGTCCCTGTTACGGACATTGCCATATGGCATGGTCATAATCCCGGTTACAGAGAACATGCCGAGGCATGTTGCGGCGGTGTGCCAGGCGCGTCTCCGGAGGTTGACAGAGAGTACCGCGAACGTTCCCCGGCTTTTCTTGCTGATAAGCTGACGGGCGTCAATCTTTCAGTCCATCACGGACGTTTTGATAAAAGTGTTTCATATCGCGAAACATGGAAACTCGCTCAGGAGATAGAGGCACTTAAACCGGAACATTTCTTTTTTGAGCTTTTTGACGGAGGTCATGAACTTCGCTATGATGTCGCATTCAAGTGGCTTGATACCCAAATCGTACGTGAAAAGGAAATAAGCGTAACAGGCTGAAATCCTGATTCTCTGGACGTCGGCATAGGATTGAAATCTCTATACATCGGAAAATAAATAAACAAGAAGGTGGATTTTATGAATAACCTCGGCGAGAATTTTAAAGGTGTATTGAATTTTATGCTGAAAAGATCAGTTGCCGTTAAAATTATTTTAATAGGTTTTCTGATATTTATCCTTCAGATTCCGACGTATCAGATAATCAATCTTATCAATGAACGGCAGAGCATGAAAGTTAAGGCCGTTGAAGAAATATGTTCAAAATGGGGCAAGTCACAAACGTTAACCGGGCCTTTTCTCGTTGTTCCGTTTCAGGAAAGGGTGCTGGAAGGCAAAGAACAGCGCGAGAGAATAGTTAAACACTGGATAACGATACTTCCAGAGACTCTCTCAGTAAACGGAAATATGCAGCCGGAAATTCGGAAGCGCGGTATTTATCAGGCCGTGCTTTTCAGCGGCAAGTTTACGTTGACTGGAACTTTTATTTTGCCCGAGACTTCCGAAATTTCAGGACTTAAGCCGCAGGCTGAAATTCTCTGGAACAACGCAATTATTGTTTTCGGCGTAAGCGATATAATCGGACTGAAGGAAAATATTCTGAAGATAGACGGTTCCGCAATCCGTACAATTCCCGGAATGCCGGGGGGACTGATTGCGAATATCGGATTTCATGTCCCATATTCCTTGAAATCCAGACTGCCGTCCGGCACTTCCGTGAGCAATGTAAAAATCCCCTTCTGCATGGAATTAGGCATAAATGGCAGTAGTGATATAAATTTCTATCCGCTCGGACGTGAAACAACCGTTTCTACAGCTTCTTCCTGGAACAGTCCCAGTTTTTGCGGAAAATTTCTGCCTAATTCCAGAGAAATTACGGATAAAGGTTTTAAGGCTGAGTGGAAGATTTCAGATATGAACAGGAATTATCCTCAAGTCTGGATTGACGGCGAAAGCAAAATTAATGATTCATCCTTCGGCGTGGGATTCTATGTTACCGCAAATATTTATCAGCAGAGTTTCAGGGCCGCAAAGTATGCCGTTCTTTTTATAGTATTTACCATGCTGGCCTTTCTTTTTGCGGAATCTTTTGCCAAAACGTGGATGCATCCGATACAGTATTTTCTTGTCGGTCTTGCGATTGTGATGTTCTATTCACTGCTTCTGTCTTTTGCGGAGCATATCTCATTTGCGCAGGCATATTTATTTGCCGCGCTTGCGGTGGTTCTGCTTGTCAGCGCTTATTGCGGCCTGATTTTCAGGCTTGGAAAAATGGCGGTATCTGTAGGCGCGGCTATGACGCTTGCTTATGCTCTCCTCTATCTCGTGCTTCAAATGGAAGATTACGCGCTTTTGGCTGGAAGCATCTGCTTCTTTGTGCTTCTTGCCGTCCTGATGTTTTTCACTCGCGGGATAAACAGGAAAAGCGATGATACAAACTGATCGCCCTATCCGAATATTTGATCCTGGGTTTTGGCGGACAGTTGACGGAGGATGCGAGGAGGAAAATTTTGTTTTGAAAATTGAATTTTGACTGATATTCAGATGTTTTACTGTTCAAAAATCTAATCAGGGCAAAAATCAGCCTTGATTTGTCTTCATTGACAATATGATTTTAACTCATCTTCGACAGTTGCGATTGCATTAGTCAGTAAATCTTGCATCACGGTCATGCTGAAATGTTTTGCCATCAAAGTCGGTTTTATATTCCGGATTACCCTTCATCAAGCGAAAAACAGGGTAATAAACTATATTGTGCTTTTTGAAGTTCCTGGCAATTGTGATTTTGAAGCGGAATGAGTGGAGCCAGCTGTCGGAATCGAACCGACGACCGACGGTTTACAAAACCGTAGCTCTACCGCTGAGCTAAGCTGGCATATAAATTCAATGAGTGCTAAAAATACTGCAACAATTCCAAAAAGCAATAAGAAATCTGTAAAAAATCATCCCGTAAGTATTAAAAAAATTCCCAAGGTCACAGAGAGGGATTTCTTATCTGTCTTTTTTCACGGGTTCGGTAATTTCCGGATGCTCATTATACCATCTGATGAAAGCGGGAATACCTTTTTCTATACTGGTAACCGGCTCGAAGCCGAGTTTTTTTCTGGCTTTTTCTATGTCGGCTAAACTGCCGGGCACATCACCTACCTGCATAGGCATCATTTCTTTTTCAGCTGGAATTCCCAGCTCTTTCTCTATAATCGCAATCATGTCCATCAGCTGTTCGCTCCGGTGATTGCCGAGATTTATTATCTCTGTTTTATCAAGGCCGTCCGTCAAAATTGCAGAGCATATTCCATTGACAATATCATCAATGAAAGTAAAATCCCTTTTCATATTGCCGTGGTTGAAAACTTTAATTTTTTTCCCGGATTTTATGTTTTCTACAAAGAGCCACAGCGCGGCATCAGGTCTGCCCCAAGGGCCGTACGCGTTGAAGAACCTGAGACCAATAGTCTGAAAGCCATAAAGGTTTGTATAAGAATGGGCCATCAGTTCGTTTGCCCTTTTAGTTGCGGCATAAAGGCTGAGAGGGTCGTTGACGCTGTCAGATTCGGAAAAAGGCAGTTTAGTATTTCCCCCATAGACGCTGGAGCTTGACGCATATACAAGCCTTGGGACATTGTGATGTCGAACCATTTCCAGAATATTGAGGAAAGCCAGTACATTGCTTCTCTCATAAGCATGCGGATTTGTGAGTGAATAGCGCACTCCAGCCTGGGCGGCCAGATTGCATACGCGCGTAATTTTATTTTCCTTGAAAACTTTTTCAAGCCTCTCAAGGTCGCAAAGGTCCAAACGGTACTCCTTAAAAGCCGGAAAGCCCTTGAGGATTTTGGAACGTCCCTCTTTTACCACAGGATGGTAATAGTCATTGAAATTGTCAATGCCTATTACTTCATGTCCTCTGTCAAGAAGCTCCTTCGAGAGATGAAACCCTATAAATCCACCGCTGCCGGTAACTGCAATTGTCTGATTATCCATTATAAATTTTCTGTTAAGCTTTTACCACGTTAGGTCCTGCCGGGACGGCATTCCTTGTGTCAATAATAAGTTTGGCTTTTTTCGCTATCATTTTATAGTCAACGCAATCATGGTCTGTCGCAATCAGGACCATATCATATTTTCCAACGTTTGTTATCGGGATACTTTTTCTGCCCTGATATTCAGGGTATTCGCGAATTCTTGGCACTTTCGGACAATAGGGGTCTGAGTAATCCACTTTTGCGCCCTTTTCCTCCAAGAGTCTCCAGAGTTTGAAAGTGGGGCTTTCGCGGAGGTCGTCAACGTTTTTCTTGTAGGCAAGCCCAATGAGGAGTATTTTGCTGTTTTTCGCCACTATCCCCCTGTCGTTCAGGGCCTCCATACTGCGGCTGATTACATAGTAAGGCATCTGCGTGTTGATTTCGCCCGCAAGCTCAATGAAGCGTGTCGGAGAATCATATTCGCGCGCCTTCCACGTGAGATAAAACGGATCTATGGGGATACAGTGTCCGCCCAGGCCGGGGCCGGGATAAAATGGCATATAACCGAAAGGTTTGGTTTTTGCGGCGTTGACGACTTCCCATATGTCAATGCCCATTTTTTCAAAAACAATCTTAAGTTCATTGACAAGTGCTATGTTTACGCATCGAAATATGTTTTCAACGAGTTTAGTGGCTTCAGCTGTGGCCGCGCTGGATACCGGCACGGTTTTGCAGATGATTGTGTCGTAAAGAGCTTGCGCGAGCTGAAGGCTGGCTTTGTTGTAACCGCCGACTACTTTCGGGATTGTGGATGTTGAAAAATTCTTGTTGTTGGGGTCTTCTCTTTCAGGGGAATATGCCAGATAAAAATCAACTCCGGCTTTCAGTTTGGTTTTCCCTTCCAGAATAGGCTTCAATACCTCATCTGTCGTGCCGGGATAGGTTGTTGATTCAAGTGAAAAGAGCTGTCCTTTTCTAACATACGGAGCAAGTGCCTCCGCGGTTGAAACAATATAGCTCATATCAGGTTCGCGGTGATGGGTCAGAGGGGTGGGAACGCATATGATTATGGCGTCACATTTGGAGCTCGTGGAAAAATCGGTTGTCGCGTCAAAAAGGCCGGTCGCGTTGATTTCCCTGATCCTTTCCACATCAATATGCTTTATATATGAAACCGACTTTTTAAGGTCTTTCACTTTTTGGCTGTCTATGTCAAGGCCCAGTGTGTTGAAGCCGGCTTTCACAAACTCAATAGCCAGCGGCAGGCCAACATAACCAAGACCGACAATTCCCACCTTGGCTTTTCTTTTTTCGATTTTCTTTATAAAGTCAGAAGTCATAGAAAAATACTCCAATATGTTTTTTTATAAATTATTCCTGAAAATTAAAAAACGCATTCTGAATCTAAATCCCCAATCGCTTTTTTCAAATTGGCTTTCACCCTGCAAAAACTATATTTTAAAAAATCTTATTCCGGACTTGAATTTCAGTCTGCCGCGGCCTGGCATATCGCTTCCCATCCCTCAAAGTTCCATTTAAACGGAAAACTCGCGCACTGTTCCGGCTTAACCGGGTTTATAACGCATTCTCCCGTAGTGTCTGAAAGAAATATACAGCTGCCGTTATCTTTTTCTCTTAGTGACAACGAACGCCTGTCTGAGGTCAGAAAAGTGTATTTTTCGTTGAATTCACGGCTGTTCATTTTCAGATACTCCGCAATTTTATCTGTTTCAGATTCACTGACGCGGACGTATCCCGGGACTTTGCAGCAGTTCCCGCATTTCCTGCATAGAAAACCGTCTTTCATTTCAAATCCCGTGTTTAATAAAAAAAGGCATTCCTTTTTAGGGAATGCCATCATTGTTTGTAAATGTTATTTACTCAAGCTCTTCAGAGGTGAAATCATCGCCCTTGAGGTCGATGAAGAAGAAGCCTGTTAGCAAGTCAGCTATTTCAACGGGATGAAGCCCGAAGCCGAATTCCACGATGCCCAAGCCTAGATCAAAACTCAAATCCCAATAATCTCTTGACCCCGTATAAAAACTGTAGATAGGATCGGAAAGTGAAGGCACACCTGAACTCTTATACCAATATTCTTTAACGGAACCAGTTACTTCAGTTCTCTCTGTATCTTCTGAGGCTATGCACATAAAAGCAGTGTCTGAGCCTCTTTCAAGTGCCGCGCCATATTGACGGTTGTAACCTTTTATGATTTTGGCGGTTGTTTCTGTTCCGGCCCCAAGCTGCATTACCCTTGTAGCTCTCATATTCAAACGCACGTTCGGGCCAAAACCAGCCGACATGGTCATTATGTCTGTAATATCCACTATTCTATTAGGAATGTAAAGAATGATTTTATCCAACACAGATGCATTGCTTGTGATGCCGGAGGCCAGCACGAACACTGACATTAACGCTATAACTGCCGTTTTTTTCATAACTTTGCGCCCTTTCTCTGATGAAGTCATAAAGCCGAAATTTTTTACACAAAACACTTAGAAAATCATATAATCTAACAGAAAAACATTCTCTATGCAAATGCCAATAAGTTTTTTTTAGACAAATAACTCTGAATTAAAATAAAAGAAAGTTGATTTGCTTTTTTTCATAATTTCCGCTTGAAAAAAAAAACTTATGACACAAGTTATAAGATCTTTTCGGGATGTAGCGCAGTCTGGTTTAGCGCGTCAGACTGGGGGTCTGAAGGTCGAGAGTTCGAATCTCTCCATCCCGACCATTTCTTTTTTCCCGCGCCTCCAGAGAACGCCTTGTAAACCACTTAAAAGCCCTGTTTTTCCGGTCTTTGCTCTCCGTTTCAACGTGACCAGTCACGGATATAAAAATTCTGCGTAAATGATTAACCATCAACCTATTAATCCTCAGTGACCGAAAAATAGCGTTTTTGGTAACGGTGCGTGTTTTAATGAATTTGGTGTCAAAAAACACGAAAAGGATTTAAGCCTGCGTAAGTTCCTCCAGTTTTTTAACTTTTTTTAACTGAAGAAATTTTATCACGCTTCAAAGCCACTGTAAACGTGTCCTCATCGGAGGCTTACAGTTTTTTTACATTTTTCATGCTCTGGTGCGACAGAAATTATCATTCAGATAATCAGATTTTTAAAATTACATGTTTTTAAAGAGAAAAGGAACTTATCCCCAATACTGTTCACTTAATGAAATTGTGCTATATCCCCATCTCATTTTTAAAAGCCAATTTTTATTTTTCATCACGGGGGAAACAACTTAACTTATTTTCCGTTTTCTTGGGACATGGAGATTCGCTGCAGTGATAGCAAATCTCATTTTTCAGGGCATTGCCGGAATAGTAGTCGGCAACATTCTGTAAAGTTGTCGCCGCAATATTATTGAGGGCCTCTTCTGTAAAGAATCCCTGATGCGATGTAATAATCACATTACTGAAAGAAGTAAGCCGCGCCAGCAGATCGTCAACCATTATTTCATCGGATTTGTCCTCGAAAAAGTACTCGCTTTCCTCCTCATAAACATCCAGTCCGGCCGCTTTGATTTTTTCGTTTTTCAATCCTTCCACGAGGGCGGCGGTATCGACCAGTTGCCCTCGGCTGGTATTGATCAGGATCACTCCGGGTTTCATCTGGCTGATGGCATCCGCATCAATCATGTGAAAATTGTCTTTGGTCAGCGGACAATGGATGGAGATTATGTCCGAGCGGCGGTAGAGTTCTTTGAGTTCAATATATTCCACACCGCAACGCGATGCAAATGCGGAATCCGGATAGCGGTCAAAGGCAAGTAGCTTCATGCCGAATCCGCGGAGGATTTCACACATTACCTTTCCAATCCTGCCGGTACCGATAACCCCGGCGGTTTTTCCATGCATATCAAATCCCATCAGCCCGGCGATGCTGAAATTATGGTCGCGGACACGATTATATGCTTTATGGACTTTGCGGTTCAGCGCTAAAATGAGGGCGGCGGCGTGTTCTGCCACAGCATACGGAGAATATTCCGGGACTCTCAGCACATGCACCTTTTTAAAGGCGGCCTTCAAATCCACATTGTTATACCCGGCGCATCGCATCACAATCAAACGGGTGCCGTTTTCATATATCTTATCAATGACTTCCGACGAAATATCGTCATTGACGAAGAGGCAGAGAGTATTATATCCCTTCGCCAACTGTGCTGTATCAGCGGACAGTTTTACGGGGAAATACTTGATTTCGTACCCGTAATTTTTATTTTCCCGGTCAAAGAACTCCCTGTCATAAGTCTTTGCATCGAAAAAGGCAATTTTGATTTCAGATTTTTTTATAGTTCCAGTCATGGTAAAATCTCCTTCCCCCTCTGAAAATTTATATTCCATAAAAGATTGCTAATGAATGCAAGGAAAAATGCAAGTTTCCAACCTTTATCAGTCATAAATTCAGAGATATTGCCATTTTTATCCAGTAAATGGGTTATATCTGTAATATGAGTTCGTGACATATCCTCTCCAGTTCTTTCAAAATTTACCATATACATTCATTTCCATTTAGGCAAGGCAAAAGAGGAAATTCGAGGATGAAATAGCCGTGTCATCCAAAGTGAGTGCAGAAAAGGTTGATGGTTTTTTTATATTATCCCCGGCCTTTTGGAATTGTACTCTTCATGACTCAGCATCTTGTGAGATACCAGCTTTACTCCGTGCAATGTCCGTGTGAAAGCAGGAAAAACTGCTTAAACATTTAAAATATACAAACTCGTACTACAATGTGCTTGTATTGAATTCAAAAACTGTACATGTCCGAGCTCGTCAGATTGCTTTAAGTGAATTATGGTATCTCCAGGTTTGCAGGGCGTTCTCTGGAGGAGCATAGAATCTGTTAAACCCTTTGGTGTAAAGGGATATAGAAGATTTTTAGAAAGCGTAACTTTGGGCGCGGGAAAAAAGAAATGGTCGAGCAAATTCGCTATAACGCAAACTGTGCTATATTTGTTAATTGTTTGTAATAAGCAACTTGGGAAAGTGAAATTTTTAAAGACTGCATTTTTGGTGAAGTCCGCTTAAAAAATTTTATTCATACCCATACAGCGAAAATCTCCTTGTCCTCAAATTTTATGGATTTCGATTTATACTGCCTGTTCTTATTGAAATCGAAAATCAGCAGGTAGCCGCTTTTCAGGTTTTGAAAATCGAGATACTGGGATAAT
>Ga0154588_1200_pt1 | contig 62448 bp, 54 predicted proteins | sample RifGroF2_FD_116017 | JGI IMG/M metagenome (GOLD analysis project Ga0154588, IMG submission 116017) | Lentisphaerae bacterium GWF2_44_16
TGGTGGTGGGCATGAACAGGAAGGAGCCTTCATCGAGGGAAGGCATGAATTCTCTTCCCATCCCCGGGAATTTATGATGCATGTATGACCATACAGCCGTCTGGCGGATTGATGCTTCCGGAATACCTGTCCGGGACAAAGTTTCCGGCAGCCAGTTGAAAATATTTTCAAATCCGAGCCAGGCCATGAGGCCGAAGATCAGCATGAGCGCGGGAACGGAGAGAAAACGCAGCTTATATTTAAGGAAACAGTGCAGAAGGCGAGGATACCAATTGATGACAAGAATTCGGATAGATGTCCATGCAAGGCTGATTCCGAAAACAAAAACCAGGTTTTTAAAAAGACCGGTGCGGAGGCCTAATGGCATCCAGTACATTGTGAGCAGAGCCAGAACAAACAAGGCACCAAACCATGAAGTCAATTGGATTAGCCATTTGCGTGATGCTTCCGACATATACGGTTCTGAAAACATTATCGCGCCTCCAAGTACCATCGGCATGCCGAGCCAGAAATTCCAGATGATTGAAAGAACAATACCGGCAATGACGAGACAGAGGGAAGAGGCGGACTTTATCCGTTCACTGATACTGCGCTTTCTGAGAATAAGATGCGCCAGGGCCGGGAGGACTGTCAGCGCCACAAATACGGAGGCGAAAAGAGCGAAAGTTTTTGTATATGCCAGAGGTTTGAAGAGTTTTCCTTCAGCGCCGGTCAGGACAAATACGGGTAGGAATGAAACAATTGTTGTGGCGATTGCCGTTGTTACGGCGGAAGAAACTTCTTTTGTCGCCCGGTAGATGACTTCCAGAGGGTTTTCATCGGGGGCCGCTGTTTTCAGATGGCGGACAATGTTTTCCGAAAGTATTATTCCCATGTCCACCATTGCGCCGATGGCGATGGCAATACCGCCGAGGCTCATCAGATTTGACGGTACTTTGAAAAGCGCCATCAGAATAAAGGTAACAAGCACCGCAAGGGGCACGGTAAAGGAAATCATCAGATTTGAACGGAAGTGCGCAAGCAGCATGAAGACGACAAAACAGGTGATGAGAATTTCTTCAATAAGCGCGTCCCTGAGAGTGCCCAGCGTTTCATGAATAAGGCCTGTCCTGTCATAAAAAGGAATAATTTGCATTTGAGCCGTCGAGCCGTCCGCAAGCTTTCTCATGGGAAGGCCGGCCTGCATTTCCTTGAGCTTTTCTTTGACGCGCCCGATTACAAGCAGGGGATTTTCGCCGTAACGCACGATGACAACGCCTCCCACCGCTTCCGCGCCTTCTTTGTCCAGAGCGCCTCTCCGCAATGCCGGGCCCAGTTGGACATTGGCGACATTTCGGACATAAATAGGGACATTATCGGTGTTTTTAATCAGAATGTTTTCAATATCAGCAAGGGATTTTATGAAACCTTTTCCGCGGATGATATATTCCACGCCGTTGTGTTCCATAGTCTCAGCGCCGACATCAATATTTGCCCTTTTGACAGCGTTGAATACGTCCATCAGCATTATTCCATGCGCACGCAGCGCGGCGGGATCAAGATCAATCTGATATTCCTTTACGTAGCCTCCTATGGATGCCACTTCGCTGACGCCTTCCACCGACTGGAGGGCGTAGCGGACATACCAGTCCTGAGTGGAGCGGAGTTCCTGGCGGCTGAAACCGTCGCCCTCTATCGTGTACCATAAAACCTGTCCGAGAGCGGTCGCGTCAGGGCCCAATGCCGGGACAACTCCCTCCGGCAGTCTCTGCTGTGCTATGTTGAGACGTTCAAGCACCCTCGAGCGGGCCCAGTAGAAATCAATATTGTCACGAAAAATAATATAGACGATGGAGAAGCCAAACATTGAAGCGCTGCGGACTGTTTTGACGCCGGGGATGCCCTGCAATGTGATGGACAGCGGATATGTGATCTGGTCTTCCACGTCCTGCGGCGAACGCCCTGGCCATTCCGTAAAAACTATCTGCTGGTTTTCGCCGATGTCGGGAATGGCGTCCACGGGAATCGGGTCGCGCGGCATCCATTCGGGACTGAAATCAAAGGGCATGAAATAAAGCCCGCCAAAAACCATTGCAGTAACGATAAGGAAAACAATCAGCTTATTGACAAGGCAGAAACGCAGAAAACGATCCAGCAGAGAGGGAGGGTTTTCATCACTGTTCATTATCTTGTCCCCTGATTATTTTCGGGCGGAAATTTTTTCCTGAAGTTCGCCGCATTCCGGCATTATCTTTCCGAAATACGGATTCTGTATTTTATCATTGTCCTGTAACCAGAAAGCGCCTTTACCATCGAATGCCATCGGACATAAAAATTTGTAAACCGGCTTTTTAAGTTTCCCGTGTCCGGCTTTGAGATCATTATATAAATAGGAGGAAATTACAGCAAAACTTTCGCGTGCGGACTTCAGGTCTTTGGCTTCCGCAAGCTTTGTCGAATAGCGTTCATCAAGCTTTGCCGCATGCCTGACGGCCTCTTCAAGATTATCATGAAAAAGAGCTTGCTGAACCGAGAAGTATGCTTCGGCCAATTCATCCGATAAAGGTATGGCTGCAACATGTTCATGCTTTTTCTCAGGAGTTTTTTCCTTGATTTTCTCATCCCGGGGATACGGATTCATCATTGAAGGCTTTCCATGTATCTGTACAGAACTGTCGATTTTGAAGTTACCGCTGACTACTACATTTTCACCCTCTTTGAGTCCCGCGTCAACAATATAAAAGTCTCCGGCTTTTGCGCCGAGCAATATTTCTCTTCCCTCGTATGTTCTATTTTTGCCGGGAACGGCAAGATAGACGACTGCTCTTTTGCCAGTCAGAAGCGGGGCCGATACGGGTATGACCAGAGGAGGCCTGAGGCTTCTGTCTTTCCTGTCGGCGAAACCGAGGGATTCGGCGGAAACAAGGGGCATTCCGCAAATGTCGCAGTTGCCCGGATGGTCCTTGATTATTTCCGGATGCATGGGACTTATCCATTTTCCGGCAAGATTATCGTTCAGTATTTTTCCGTTATCAGCAATTTCCGCACGGAGAACGGCGCGCACGAACATGCCCGGTTTTAAGATGCCGTCACGGTTGTCCACATTTAAACGGAGCTTTACAGTCCGCGTCATTTCATCCAAAACAGGCTGAATAAACGCGATTTTTCCTTTGAATGTTTTTCCGGGAGAGGCATCAGTTGTGAACTCCACATCCTGTCCGTATTTTATCCATGGGATATCCGTTTCATAAGCTTCGAGGTTCACCCATAGTTCATTCAAATCGGCTATTGTGAAAAGCTTTTCTCCTTTTTCAAAGTACTGTCCCTCCCTGACGGCTTTTTCTATGACAATCCCCGATATTGGCGCGGTTATGGTCAGATGGTCGGAAACCTTGCCTCTTTGAATTATCTCCTGAATCTGTTCTTCACTGAAGCCCCAGAGTCGGTATTTTTCTTTTACTGAGTTTAAAATGCGCACGGCAAACTCGTCATCAGACTTTGCTGTTTTCGCGAACTTCAGGGATTGAAGGAGTTCCTGTTGGGCCAGGAGAAGCTCGGGACTGTAAACTTCAGCTATATGCTCTCCCTTTTTAACCGCAATGCCCGTATAGTTCACATAGAGCTTGTCAATGCGTCCCGGCATCCTCGCGGTTATGTAGGACATCGTATATTCATTAAAGCCGATTTTGCCTGGCATCCTGATTTCGGCGGAAACAAATTTCCTTACAACTGGAGTGGTATTGACTTCAGCGAGTTTTTCAGCGTACGGGGAAAGTGTTATTACAGGTTTTTTATTATCGGAAGAAGCGGTATCTGATTTCAACGGGATGAGATCCATTCCGCAGATCGGGCATTTGCCCGGTTTTGGCTGTTTTATCTGCGGATGCATTGAGCAGGTCCAAACTTTCGCTTGTTCTTCACCGGAGTTTTTCAGAGAAAATGTTTCCAGAATAGCTTTTTTTTCACGGATGTGAAATCCGGCCCAGAAGGCCGAAATTACGAAGATCAGCAGGATTACTATCTTTAAAATTTTCATCCGATATGCTCCTTCTAGATTAATAGAATATAACATGAAAATGTTTTTTTTCCCATATCATCTCTGGAAACTCTGGAAATATTGGACAGCGTTAAATCCCCCGTTGACGGAATCATGGGCAAACGCCAACCGCATCCGATAAGCAGTTCTCTGCGTCCAGTCTGCAATGTGTCACATTCGGAAATCATCGCAGGGCCATAAACTGGAGTTTTTTTAAAAATATGCAATAATAATTAGCCTTGATATTGCTTTTTGATGTCTGTTAGCTATAATATATATTATAGCTAATAAATATTTATAACGCGGTGATTTGAATGAGGCATTATTTAAAAATTCTCCTAATCCTCATTTTAGCGATTCAATTCCCGTGCCGTGGAGAAAAAGCCTATGGAGAGGCGCAGGTAAGCCGTCTGGTAAAGGTTATAGACGGGGATACTTTTATCTGTGACATAGAGGGATTTCCTGATTTAGTGGGGAGGGGAATCAGTATACGCATACACGGCATTGACACTCCAGAGAAAAACGATTCTCGCCGGGAGATAAAAAGCTTAGCGATGAAAGCCAGGGAGCATACAGAAAAACTGTTGAATTTGGCAAAGAAAATTGAATTGAAAAATATGAGAAGGGGGCTCTATTTCCGCATTGTGGCGGATGTCTGGCTGGATGATAAGATTGATCTCGGTAAAGAACTGCTCGCAAACGGTCTCGCGAAACCCTGTCTTTCTAAAAAAAGGGCAGTCTGGTGAGTTAATCCTGTTTTTTTATGTCCGGTATATTGAGAGGCGCGAGGACTATGCGGAAACCTATAGTTGCTCTTTGCAGGAGAGGATAATCTGTTTTTACTCTTGAAGCGCAGCGGACTTTTTCCGGGCCGTCTCCCCATGATCCGCCTCTGATAATGTAGAAAGAACCTGCCGGTTTTTCCTCTTCCATTTTTATAATTGGCGGGTGGACGGATTCCCCGAAGACGTCAAGGCACCATTCACCCACGTTGCCGAGCATATCATAGAAGCCCCATGAATTTGGTTTTTTCTCTCCGGACGGATGAGTTGATTTCCCGCTGTTTTTTTCAGTCCAGGCATGTTCCGGCAAGTATTCTTTATTACTGCCGAAAGGATAAATTGAATTGGATCCAGCCCGGCAGCAGTATTCCCATTCGACCTCTGTCGGAAGGCGGTAGACGTAATTTTCAGGAAGTCTTCCGGCAGTTTTCTCCCGGGCCGTCAGTTTCTTACAGAATTCCATAGCGTTATACCAGTTGGTCCTTTCAACGGGTGCTTTGCCACCGAGTCTTGAATACAGACTTGGATTGTGCCACATTATTTCCTCGTATTCATTCTGATTGACTTCAAGTCTAGCCATCCAGAACTGATATTCCAGGTTGACTGACTGGAACGCTATTTCACTGCTGTCTCTTTCCGGGTCATTAAGTGGAGAACCTATAAGGAATGAGCCGGGAGTAACCGGCAGCAGCTCCATGTTCAGGCCGGGAATTAACCACGGAAATCCATCTTGCGGCGATTTCAGATCTGTTTTATATACGTATTGCTTATTTGCCTTTTGAGACTGAAGAGGGTAAAGGGTGAATTTTGTGTTGTTGTTTTCGGCATTTATGGTTACTTCATGTCTTGAATTTTCATAATTTTCCTTTGCCAGTTCGATCATATAAGTTCCGGGTTCCAGCAATATTTCCACGGCCCCGGCTTCATTGGCATCTGCCTTGGCCGTGATTTCTCCATTTTTGAAAAATGTCATTGACGCGCCGGGAGGCTGGACATTTATCCTGAACGGTATTTTCAGTGGTTTCGGTTGGAATTTCACATTAGAGTACGGGAGGCTTTTTTTCAGGATTAGGTTTGAGGAATTTTTTCCGGCATCGCCGGAGAAGTCATATTTTATACTGCTGAAGATTAAAAAGACAGCTGTCAGGAGAACAAAAGATAAAGCCGTGATGAAGATGGGATAGAAAAAGTTTTTCCTTTCATCTACCGCTCTTATATCTTCATAAAGTTCTGATATGGACTGATAACGGTGTTCCGGTTCCATCTGAAGGCATTTCAATATTATGGGGTCCCATCCTTTTCCGCAACCGTACTTGGATGGAAAATCCCAGTTGCCTATTACTCTTTTTCCAGTGAGCATGTGGTAAAGAATAAGTCCCATGGAATAGACATTGCTCTGCGGGCTGGGATCTTCACCCGCTTTTTGTTCGGGACTCATGTAATCGTAAGTTTCTATAATTGATTTGAAAGAGAGGAGATTTTTTTCTTCAGAGGACCCGTACAGCCGTCTTTTTTTTCTGAAAGGGTTTATTTCGCCGATGAAATCCTTGAAATATTCGAGCATTATATCAAGGTTCATAAATTTCAGTTTTCTGTTTATCTTCAGCAGTACTATTGAAGTTGTTTTATCAGGCTTATTGTGGTTGGTGAACTTTTCGGCAAGGACAGTTTCCTCTGTTTTCCGGGGGGCAGGCGGGATTGACCGGAAGTTTTCATTTAGAACGTGTTTTATGATGTTGATGAAATACTGTTTGCCCACCATATTTATATTTGAAAAGCCGCAGATCCATATAAGGTTATTTTTATCGTAGAGAATATTGGATGGTTTAAGATCGCTGTGAGCGATACATCCTCCCGCGCAGTTGTGCGCATAGTCGAGAGCGTTGCAGATTATCTGTGCCATTTTCTTCACCTGGAATTCCGGAATTCTGCCAACTCTTTCGAGACGGTCCGCGAGAGACAAGGCTTTAGCTCCGGAATTTTCAATATAATCTACCACCAGATAGTAATAGCCTCTATCTGTTCCCGAGGCATGAATTCTGATTATATTGCGGTGGGAAAGTCTTTTGAGTTTTGAGCATTCGTTAGTGAAGCGGAGAGAAAAATCGGGATCTATTTCCGGGAGCAGGGCAGGCAGGAGGTGAAGCAGATATTTTTTGCAGGTTACTCTCTGCTGTACCAGATATAATTCGGCTGTTCCCGATATGCTTAAAGGTTTCAGTATCTCATAAGAACCAATAATTTTTCCGTATTTTAAAGAGGCTTCTTTTTCAATGTCGACAGGGTTTTCACAGACTTCCGGTTCCTTTTTCTCCACTTCTTTTGGGCCGGAGGAAATTTTTATTTTACCTCTGCCTGAACTGCTTTTTTTGGGTGGAATAAAATCATTTTTAGGTGTTAACGGCTCAGCTGCCGGAGTAAGAGGAGGCGTTTCAGGAATCGGAGTGCTTTCCTGTTTTTCCTTGCCTTTTCTGATTTCTTTTTTGTCAGCCATCTTTTTTTAGATCGGTGAACATGAGTTATCCGTTATTTTGTATTTCAGGGCACATTCGGGGCATGCGCCCTCATTGTTTGATATATTCAATTTCACTCCGCATTTGCAGACCCATCCTTTGATTTTAGCCGGAGCGCCATAGACGAGGGCATATGCCGGTATGTCTCTGGTTATGACCGCGCCTGCGCCGATCATTGCGTATTCGCCTATTGTATTGCCGCATATGATAGTGGCGTTTGCGCCTATTGTACAGCCTTTTTTGAGAAGTGTGGTCTTGTATTCTTTTTTTCTTTCCACGAATGCTCTGGGATTCATCACATTGGTGAAAACCATCGAAGGGCCGCAGAAGACATCGTCTTCCAGAATTACACTGTCATAGATTGACACGTTATTCTGTATTTTGCAATGGTTTCCCAGTATGGCTTTTGAAGCGATGTTCACGTTCTGGCCGATGGAACATTTTTCTCCTATTACTGCGCCGGGGAGGATGTGAGAGAAGTGCCATATCTTGGTTCCTTCGCCTATTTTGCATCCTTCATCGGCGTAACTTGATTCATGTACGAAATATGACATTTTATTTTTCCTTTATATTATAATGGAAGCGTGACCGCTTTTTTTGTTTTTGCCGCCTTGTAAATCGCGAGTATTATTTCAAGGCTTTTTCTTCCGGTTTTTCCATCGGTCCCGGCCGTCTGTTCGCCGCGGAGGGTGGCGAATACGTTCTTATAATAAGGAATGTGTCCATAACCGTAAACATTTGGCGGCTGGTAATTGCATTTTTCGATAAAGCCGTCATCATCGTCGTAATTTTCAAATTCCCAGTGCTGGATGTTATTGATGGCTATGCCTCCGACTTTGACGGTACCTTTTTCGCCGAGTATGGTTATTGAGCCCTCAAGATTTTTGGGATAAGTCAGCATGGTTACGTTCATGCTGCCTATGACGCCGTTTTCGAAACGGAAGACAGCCGAGCCGGTATCTTCTGTTTCTATTTTTCTTGCCATCGTATCGATTATCGCGGATACTTCCTTTATTTCTCCAAGCAGCCAGTAGAGGGAATCAACGTAATGACTGGCCTGGTTCATGAAGGCCCCGCCGTCCATTTTGATGGTACCTCTCCAGGGGGCCATATCGTAATATGACTGCGGGCGTTGCCAGAAAACATTGATGTGCGCCGCGTAAATTTTGCCGAAGCGCTTTCTGTCAACTGCTTTTTTCAACATCTGCATTGTGGGGTTCAGCCTGTTCTGCTTGACGACGAAGAGATGAACGCCTGCCTTTTCGCATTCGTTTATGAGGGCGTCCGCGCTTTCGAGAGTAACGGCCATTGGTTTTTCGGTAATGACATGCCGTCCCATATTCGCGGCTTTTATCCCCATTTCCGGGTGAAGGCCTGAAGGTGTCGCCAGTGTTACGACATCGCAATCTGTTTTTCTGAGCATTTCATCATAGTCGGTGAAAACCGGGGCACTATATTTTTTCCCGGCTTCTTCAGCTCTTTCCGGTACGCAGTCGCATACCGCTGCCAATTCGCAGTCATCCTGGAGGTTTTTCAGGGATTCAAAATGGTTGACGGCTATTCTTCCGCAACCGGCCAGAGCCACTTTTATTTTTTTCATGAACGGATATCCTTATTTTTTATCAATGTTCACTTTGCCTATGAAATCCATAAGGCAGGAGTAAGATTTTCTTTTCATATATTTTTTAATTCCGTCAATTATGTTCAGAGGCGCGAAGGGGTCCGCGAATATCGCAGTGCCGACGGCGATGGCGGAGGCCCCGGCCAGGAAAAACTCAATCGCGTCTTCAGCTGTTGTTATTCCCCCCATGCCTATTACCGGGATATCAACGGCCCCGGCCGCTTCATAAACCATTCTCAGGGCTATGGGTTTTATCGCGGGCCCGCTCAAGCCGCCCCTGATATTGGCTATTTTAGGTTTTCGCGTCTCAATGTCTATCGCCATTCCGGGGATTGTGTTTATCAGTGATATGACATCTGTTCCGGCGTCGCGGACGGCTTTGGCGAAGTCGGGTATGCTGCTGACGTTCGGACTCAGTTTTGTGATTAACGGGAGCGTTGTCGCCTTTCTTACTCCCGATACTACTCTTGAGGCAAGTTTCAGGTCTGTGCCGAAAGCTATTCCGCCTTCTTTTATGTTCGGGCATGATATGTTTATTTCGAGTGCGGTAATTCCTTCCTTCTCCTCATCAAGCCTTTTTGCTACTCTCTCGTATTCTTCAACAGTTTTACCCCAGATGTTTACAATTACGGCAGTGTTTACTTTTTTCAGGAACGGCATATAGTCCTCATCGTGAAGGAACTTTTCAACGCCTGGGCCCTGCAGGCCTATGGCGTTAAGCATTCCGCTTGTAACCTCTGCTATTCTGGGTGTGGGGTTACCGTGGGATGGTTTTTCACAGATGCCTTTTACCACTATCGCGCCGAGTTTTTCAAGAGGGAAAAAATCGGCGTATTCCTTTCCGTAACCGAAAGTCCCGGATGCCGTCATTACCGGGTTCTTCAATTTGAATTTACCTAAGTCAACGGAAATATCAATCATCGGTTATACTCCGTGTCATTCATAATATATTGAGCTCGCGTTAAAAACAGGGCCTTCCTTGCAGGTCCTTGCGTAACGCCAGCCGTCTTCGTTGTCGGCTTTCACCTTGACGACGCATGCGAAACACGCGCCTACGCCGCAGCACATCAGATGGTCAAGGCTCAGTTCTCCGTCAAGGCCGTTTTCTATCAGTATTTTTCCCATAGCCATCAGCATTCCATGTGGGCCGCATCCGTAAAAGCGCAGCTTTTTAGCAGATTTTTCCCTTATAATCGTTTCCAATAAATCTGTAACGAGACACTTATCTCCCGTTGAACCGTCTTCTGTCGCAGTCCTGAGTTCGAACGGTATATCTGAAAATTCTTTCGTCAGTATGAGGTCTTTTTCCGAGCGCGCGCCCAGAAGCATAACGCCTTTGCTTTCCGCTCTTTTTGCCAGCAGGTATGTTGCCGCCGCACCGTAACCGCCAGCGACTATTACAGGTATTTCGTCTTTCCCCGGCAGGGAGAACGGCGTGCCCAGAGGGCCGAGCAGACTGCATGTAGACCCTTCCTCCTGCGTTGAAAGAACTTCGGTGCCTGCACCTACAACCTTGTAGATAATGGTAAGCACACCGTCTTTATTTACGTCGGATATACTGAAAGGCCTTCTTAGTATGCGGTCTCTCAGGCCTGATATCTGCATGTGGACAAACTGTCCCGCTTTTGTTTCAGCGCAGATCCCCGGGGCGTAAAGCTCAAGTTTTCTGTAACTGTCCTGCAGTTCTGCGTTTCTTATTATTTTTCCCTGTTCCTGTATTGGCATAGTCAATAAAATTCTTATGTGTAATTATGTGTCCCGGGCCTTAATAATGACCGGAAACTTCTATATTTTAATCCTTTAATTGCAATACTCAAAGCCGGAAGCAACTTATTTGGCTAAAATTGAATACAAAAGGCTCTTGTTATCGGGTTTATAAGGGAAATAAGCATCAACATATTTCGTAGTAGAAAAAGCTGTTTTTATCTTCTGAATCTGCCGGGAAAGGCGCGGTACTGGTGTTTATGCTTCATTTTTCCGGCTTCTGAATGTTTGCCTGAAGGCCATTTTTCAGGGAGTTGCGGGTCTTTCCATGTGAGATTATTCTGAATCATCAGAAGCTCTCTGGCGTGAGCGTAGCCGTGATGGTGGAGGAGTCTTTCAGGTCTGAAACGCTTGAACTTGGGCTGAAGGAGCAATGTTCTTATAGTGGAGGCCTGCATTCTTTTGGTAAAAACCCTGGGGTTGAAAAGTTTCAGGATGATTCTTCTTATTTCATCTTCTATACCGGCAAAATTATTCCAGAGCCCGCTTTTGCCGTTTGAGCCGAAAGATGCTTCAATAAACGGGAGCACCATGGCTGCTGCGGTAAGTGATATGCTCTGGCGGTAGGAGCCGTCAAGCACCCGCCTGTTTTTTTCAGTGAGGAGTTCCAGGCTGTATTTGAAGACTTCGCTTTCCCATTGGGATTGAAGATTGGGGAGGAAGTACTGGAGAAAGCCATATTCGTAAAAGGCATTGAAAATTTTGTCTGAATAAGGATTTTTGAGTATTTTTTCGAGTTCGAGAGAGAGTCTGGAGCCAGAGGCGTGCAAAATAAGGCTGAGAGAGCTGAAGAGAGCTTTTTCCGTTTCTTCTTCCAGTTTGAAACCGTATTGTCCGGCAAGTTTAAGCGCCCTCAGTATTCTGACGGGGTCTTCCTCGAATCTCAGAAGAGGGGTTCCTATAGCTCTGACGATACCGCTGTTCAAGTCTGTTACCCCCAGGCCGGTGTGATCCATTATTTTATCCGCGATGGGGTCGTAAAAGATGGCATTTACGGTGAAATCCCTCCGCCATGCGTCTTCCTCGGAAGAACCGAATTCGTTGTCATGAAATATCATGTTTTCAGGATGATGGCGGTGCCTGTGTTTTTCAAGAGGCCGGTTTTCTTCTTTTGACGGCTCTCTGCGGAAAGTGCTTATTTCAATGATTTCCTCTCCGTGAAAAAGCTGTACCAGCCTGAAGCGCCGTCCTATTATGAAAGTGCGTCTTTTTCCGAAAACGTCCTTTACCTGTTCGGGGCTTGCGGCGGTGGAGATGTCGTAATCCTTAGGTTCCCTGCCGATCAGAAAATCTCTTACCGCGCCGCCTACTATATAGGTTTCAAAGCCGGATTGCTGAAGCCTGTCAACGGCACTTGTTATGTGAGGAGCTATTTTGCTTTTAAGGGTCATTGAGAAATCGCGCGGCTTTCTAAGTAGAATATGGTTTTTGAATTATTGTGTCCACAGAATCAAGCGAAGGGTCGCGCTTCGGGTAATCGGCGTTGAAATGAAGTCCCCTGCTTTCCTTGCGGCTGAGAGCGGAGTCGATTATTATTTCCGCGACTGAAGCGATGTTCCTGAGTTCTATCAGATCAGGCGTTATAAGGAAATCCCAGTAATATTTGTCGATTTCCTTTCTGATATTTTTTATTCTGGCCTTGGCCCTTTCCATGCGTTTATTTGTTCTCACGATGCCGACATAATCCCACATGAAACGTCTTATTTCGTCCCAGTTATGGGTTATGACGACCTGTTCGTCGGAGTCCGTAGCGTCTCCGCTGCTCCAGTCGGGTATGTTGCCGCTGGGATATCTGGCTTTTATGTCTGAGAGTTTTTCCTGTATATCGACATGGGAGAATTTGGCGATGACGAGCGCCTCAAGAAGGCTGTTGCTGGCGAGGCGGTTCGCGCCGTGGAGCCCGTTGCAGGCAACTTCGCCGACCGCATAGAGGCCTTTGATGCCGGTGAAGCCGTTGACATCGGTTTTTACGCCGCCGCAGGAATAATGCGCGGCGGGAACAACGGGGATCGGGTCCTTCGACATGTTTATCCCCACATCCATACATTTCTCAAAAATATTTGGAAAACGCAGGCGCAGGGTTTTTTCATCGTGATGTCTTATGTCCAGATAAACGCAGTCCTGTCCGCTTCGTTTCAGTTCGTTGTCGATAGCCCTTGCTACGGCGTCACGCGGCGCGAGGCTCTTCATGTCATGGTACTTGTCCATGAACTCTACAAGTTCACCGCTGAGGGATTTTCTCTTGAGCACGGCGCCTTCGCCGCGGACGGCTTCGCTTATGAGAAATGATTTTACTTTCGGATGGTAAAGTATAGTGGGATGAAACTGGAAAAATTCCATATTGGCTATTTCGGCGTTTGCCCTGTAGCACATGGCCAGACCGTCGCCGCAGGCTATATCGGGATTGCTGGTATAGAGATAAACTTTCCCGGCTCCGCCCGTCGCTACGGTAGTGGTGTATGAGCTGAAAGTCTTTATGCAGTTCGTGTGTATATCGAGGACATAAGCGCCGAGACAGCAGTTTTCCCCTATCCAGCCCAGACGCCACGATGTTATGAGGTCTATCGCGATGTGGTTCTCAAAAATATGTATATTGGGGTTTTCGCGGCATGCCGAGACGAGGGTATTTACGAGTTCTTCGCCGGTTATGTCCCCGGAGTGAAGTATGCGCCTTTTGGTGTGGCCGCCCTCTCTGCCGAGATGAAATTCGTCTTTATGCTTTTCATCCCCCAGTTCCCCGCGCGTCGTGAAACGCGTGCCCAGTTCAAGCAAGTCTTCGATTATATCGGGGCCGGCTTCGACTATTTTGCGCACCACTTCCTTTTTGCAGAGATGGTCTCCCGCCGAAAGCGTATCGGCAAGATGGTTGTCAAAAGAATCCTCATCATGTATTACGCAGGCGATGCCCCCCTGAGCGTATCTGGTATTGCAGTCGTCAATCTTTCTTTTGGTAACGACTGCGACGCTGCCGCTTTCAGCCAGACGGAGCGCGCAAGCGAGGCCCGCGAGCCCGCTCCCGATTATAAGATGATCAAAACGTAGACCTTTATCTGTTTCCATAAATTATAAAAAAGGATTATATTATTGATTTTTACAAAACACGATTTGAATAAATTACACTTCAGAGGGAATATTTTCTAATCGTTAATCAATCATTTTATTTTTATTAGGATTGGCATGGAAAAGAAAAATATGGGAAATACGGTTTTTGAAAAGCCGCTTTCAGAAGTGGAAATGAAAGCATCCAGGTCCGGGAACGAGGCATTCAGGATAAGCGCGCGCAGAAAATGGGCTGAACGTCTGCTGCTTGTGTTTTCGGGCGTAATTTATGCCGCGGCATTTCCCGACATGAACTGGTCATTTCTCGGATGGGTAGCCCTGATACCGCTTTTCTGGATAATAAAGGAGCAAACGCCCGGACAGGCGTGGCGCGCCGGATTTCTCTGGGGATACGCCTGGAGCCTGACTGCCTTCTTCTGGCTTCGTGAGATAGAAACATTCATACCGTATGGCATGTCGCTGATACTGGCGCTTTTTCCGGCTTTCTGGGCTATGGCCGTGCCGCCGCTTTTCAGATACCTGCTCATACCTTCCCACATACAGCTGAAAGGATATCACGAAGTCAGAAAGTTCAAAGGCTCGAACCCTTTCATGGAAATCCTTTTTGTCTTCGCGCTTGCATCATCCTGGAGCATAACCGAATGGATAAGAACATGGATAGCCACAGGCCTGCCGTGGAATTTTCTGGGAGTAACCCAGTGGCAGAATATTTCATTGATACAGATTTCGGAATACACCGGTGTTTACGGCGTGAGTTTTCTCCTGGCGGCTGTCAATATTTCTCTGGCGCTGGCTGTAAGAAACTGGATTAACTCTTATTCCGAAGGACGTTACAGGAGGCCTTATCCGCTTATAACTTCACTGCTGCTGGTGATGCTTGTCGTCGTTATCGGCTACAGATCGGCTTTGAAATACAGGCCGTTAAAGGAAAACAGCATCCGCCTGACGGCGGCAATTCTTCAGGGCGACATCCCGCAGTGCCGCGCGGGAACGGAAAAACAGACAGTCTATGCGCTGGATAAATACTCATCCCTGACCCGGCTGGCACTTATAATGAAACCGGATATAATTATATGGCCTGAAACGGCCGTGCCTCTGCCTTTCCGTGCCGACCATCCGCTTTGTGCCGAGTACAGGAACAGAATAAGAGGTTTTATCAAAGAGAGCGGAATCCCTTTTCTGATTGGTTCAATAGACTTCGGGGATGTCCCGAAAAACGCGGATAGAATCCCCGATATCTACAACAGCGCGCTCTTCATCAATAAAAAAGGGGAAATTGCCGACAAATATTACAAAATACATATAGTCCCGTTCGGTGAATTCGTTCCTTTTGCCGACTATTTCCCGAAACTCGTAAAGTGGATAGGGATGGGAAGAAATCTTTCAAGGGGAACGCTTTACAGTCCGTTGGAAATAAAGCCCGGCGTAAAAGGCGGAATGAACATCTGTTTTGAAGATATTTTTCCGTATATTTCACGCAATCACACGCTTGCCGGGGCAAATTTGCTTCTTGTGATTACCAATGACGCCTGGTATCCGAAAAGTTCCGAACCCGAACAGCATCTGGCAAATTCAGTTTTCAGGGCTGTTGAAAACCGTCGTCCCATGATAAGGAGCGGAAACAACAGTTGCAGTTGCCTTATTATGCCCAACGGCTTTATAAGCGACACTCTTTTTGTCGAGATTTTGCCGGACGGAAAGAAAAAACTTAACACCATAAAGCGCGGTGAAGGCTATACCAATTTTATTATTGACATAGACAAAAATCCTCCATTGACATTTTATACGCGTTTCGGAGATGTCTTTATCCTTCTCTGCTTCATAATACTGGGCTTCGCTTCCGGTTTAGCCCTCTGGAACTGGAGACAGAAAAAACAATGCCTCCTGAAGATACTGTCCGGATCCCCGCCTGATAAATGAAATAATTTAATTGTATAGGAAATTGTTATTCTGGGAACGGATTTGACGAAGCAAATCCCTCCACGCCAAAAGTAATGTCAATGAATAATTGTGGAGGGTTGCGCGTCGTCGCAACCGTCTTAAAATCCCGGCGAAGCCGGTTAAGTTCGTTGTATAGGAAGTTGTTATCAGTTTCATTTTTTTCTGCCGCAATGAAATGAGCGGACGCGAAACGTCATAAAAAATGGCACTTCGTGCCCGGAAAAAACGGAGTTTTTTCACGGAATGCCGGTATTCTACCTGCTAATTTATGGGCCTTTGCATTTCTTCATGTATGCGCATGCGGTTTAGAACTTCCTCATACTGCATGTCCGAAAGCGGCCTGTCCGGAATTTCCTTCTCTTTGGGATTCCTTTTTTCGTCTGACATTCTGCGTCTCCTTTCCGCGGCTTCCGCAAGAAAGGACGCAATAAAAAAGCGTACCCTAATCGCATCTGGTTGAGGTCCAGCCAGAACCTTACAGGAATGCAAAAAAGGGTACGCCGCAGTACCGCAGCGTAACCTCTAAAGCAACGTTCCCTGTATAAAACTGGCTGGTTTCAACCAAAACGCTTGCCGAAGCTACGATAATTTTTTTTCTTTGCGTTTTTGTGCCTTTGCGTTAAGTTTTCTAATTTTTCTTAACCGAAGATAAATCCAGCAGGTGAAAATCCGGTTCAGCCTGGAGTACATGATAACATGAAATATTACTTGGAAGCGTAAAATACCATTCGCAACTTTTTAAAGGCCTTGCAAATCTGAAATAACAAAATCCGTCTTTGCCGTCAGCAATGATAAATTCCATAAAATCACCTCCGTATTCATTACTTATCTTCCGCCGAGAAAGAAAAAAGGCTGTAATCTGATTTTTCAGATTTTATCGTGAAAGCCTCTTGTGAAGCTGGAAGATATGTTTTAGTGATATCAGAGATTTCATTTTTGGAATATCTGTCCAGACAATATGAAAAACCGGTAATACCGTCATTGAGCATAAATGCATAAAATCCCGGATTTTCCGCGACAAAAACATCAAGGTCAAAATAGAATGCCTGTTTCCCGTTATACTCAAAATAGCGGAATTTACCATGCCATTTTTCTGAAAGAGAACTCTTTGAAAGACTTTTTTTGAAGTTGTCGTCAAGAGAAATTCTGCTGTAAACGTTGTAAATTTCCCGGCATTTTATTATGACGGTATAATCCTGAAAATCATTATAAAATAGAACAGGATATTTATCCACCTCTAAAATGTACCAGCAATTTTTTTCATTTCCAAATGAGTCGCTAACATTTCAGGAGAAGATCCTGACATCATCAAATGAGCATCAAACGTAAGGCATCCTGTTAATACAAGGCATAAGAAAAAAAAGAAGAAAAATTTAAACATTATTTAATCCTTAAGTTCAAATTAATCAGCACAATCTATTGTATGAGTTTCAGGCAGGAAAAATTTCATATCAATAGTTAATACATTCATATCTTGGTAGTCCCATACTCTATTAGATATTATACTCCATTCCATATGCCAGTCAATAGTGAATGTTACTGAAGATCTACCATTTTCAAACTTGGAAATATAATTTTTCATAATCCGCTTATCAAAATAATTGTCAATAAAATCATTAAAAGTATCTACATTCATATTTTTTATTTCTACATTTCCCTCATATCCACTGAAACATTGCATGAGATAGGCGTAAGCAATTTTGTATCCGTTCTTATGTAATTTATATATAAGTTCTTTTTGGGTCGTATAAATATTTGTAGATGGAGTCGCTATATATCCGACAGGATTTCCATGCGCATATATTATTATCCCCCATATATTTTCTATGTTAAGTTCTAAAGCCTCAAGCAACGCACTAACTGTGTCTGCTTTTACGATTTTATAACCATAAGTTAATAGATCAACTCCTAGAAAAGTACCGATGCTTCCACCCAGATTAACAACACGACCATAAAGTCCTCCTCCTCTCATGATATCTGCACAGATCAGGACATTTGGGACTGATACCATATCAATGACCTTTATAGCAGGATAACGTCTGTTTACTTTATAAGTAGCAATTCTGCACCATTTGTCGAATTCTTCAGGGTCGAGTTCGATGATTTTCGCCAATTTCTCTTTGCTTGAATACATGCTTTCGGCTTTATAGTAGCGTCTTGGCTGGCCTCTGGAAGCAGAGGTCGCTTCCCATCCTGTTTTTTCTTCTTCTTAATAGTTTAATTGAAACAGGGCCTTCACCCTGTTCCTGTCCGTGTTTACGGAAAGGGGTCAGAAGCCGTGCATGTTTTCATCGTTCATGAGAGCGTCTGAAGACTTTACCGTTATGGACGAGCCGGAGGAGTTCAAAGGCTCCGGTTTCGGGTCTGACGGTATTGTGAGAATTCCCGCTGAAAGGTCTTTGAGCAGGGCAATTGTCCCGTCGTACGACTGTTTGATTTTAGGCGGGACTTCAGCGCCGGCGCCGCGTTTGTAGAGCTCGTATTCGGCGATTGCCAGTGCCCATTCTTCAGTGAGGTCATTTGAGGGAAGGGGAGTCTGGTAGCGTGTTGCCGCATAGCCGTCGATGAGACTTTCGGCCCTTGTGATGACGCTTTCCAGCAAGGCCGTTTTAGCTGTTCCGCTGACTTTGCAGAGGCTGTCGAGCCTGCTTTCGGTCATTCTTTCCGTTAAGAGTGTTGAATCGATGTAGTTACCCATTTTTTTCTCCTTGTTATATTGTTTAACTCTACTCAAACGCGGAGCGTCAAAGAGAATTCCGATAAAAAAGAAGAATTTTTTTATTGTTTCGCGTAAACTATGGTTTTTCCGAAACGGAGAGAGCTGAATTTGTCGGTGAGACAATATGTGTTTTCCATGGCCCCGAGGACGAGGAAGCCTCCCGGAGTGAGCATGTCATAAAACTGGTTCAATATCCTTGACTTTGTTTTATCATCAAAATAAATCAGCACGTTTCTGCAGACGATGAATTCAAAAGTGCCGATAGCGGAGAACGGCTTGACCAGGTTTACCTGACGGAATTCCACCATTTCCTTTATCGAATCTATAATATGCCATTGGGTGCCTTCTTTACGGAAATACTTTTTTTTATGTTCATCGTTGAGCCCGCGCGAAATTTCTATTTCGTTGTATTTGCCGCTTATGGCCCTGGCGAGGACAGCGCAGGATATATCTGTTGCCAGTATCCTTATATCGGAAGAGCTTATGCTGTTTCCTACGCAGTTCTGAAGGAGCTCCCGGACGATGATCGCGAGTGTATATGGCTCTTGTCCGGTAGAAGAGGCCGCCGACCATATTCTCAGTTTGAGATTCTGAAAGGGACCCTGTGTTTTCTGTTTTTTTAAAGTATCAAAAAGGGACGGCAGTATATTGCTTCTTATTGCTTCAAAGGGGTGTTCGTCGCGGAAGAATGAAGTTTCATTTGTTGTGATGGCCTCGATTATTTTCAAGCGGTTCTGTTCGTTGGCTTCTTCCTCTTTCAATTTTCTGTAATAGTCGCCGAAAGTTTTGCATCCGGCCTGCTGCGCCAGTGGGCCGAGCCTCTGTGTGATAAGGTATTTTTTATCTTCTCTTACGACTATTCCGCATGTGTGATAGATGAAATCACTTAAGAGCATGAATTCCTGATCTGATAAATCCTGCATATTTTAATCCTGAACTTGCGGCGCTTATTTTCCGTATATTATTTTTGCCGCCGCTCCCGGTATTTCCATAAGCGGCAGAATATCGTCAACATTTCCTGTAGCGGCGGCGCTTCCGGGCATGCCCCAGACTACGCTGCTTTCCTCGTCCTGTACTATTACATGGGCTCCCGCGCGTTTCAATGGGGCCAGGCCCTTTGTTCCGTCATTTCCCATTCCCGTAAGTATTATGGCTAGAAGATTTCCGTTGCAGCAGTTTGCCGCGGACCTGAAAAGAACATCCACGGAAGGTTTGCATCCGTTTTCAGGCGGCTGGTCATTGATGGCTATACGTATTTCACCGTTTGAGAGGAGTCTCTTCACCGTCATGTGTTTTCCGCCTGGCGCTATATATGCATGGGCTTCTTCAACAAGATCTCCTTCGGAAGCTTTACTTTAGCGCATAAATCGGACATTGCCTATGCCGCGGTGATATCCCCGGTCGGCCTTATGACATTCATGTCCTCTGATTTTTCGATTATGAATTCAGTGCCTGTCTGGATTGTAAAGTAAGCGCTTACTTCATTGCCTTTTTCGTTGAATTCCATTGAATCGGCGAGAGCGTTCACGAGGGGCAGGCCGCGGTGCCGTATTTTGAGAGGGTCTTCCGGGATTGCGAGATTGATATTTCTGTAATCAAAGCCCTCACCTTCATCGGTTACGCTAATTTTGAATCTTCTGGCGTTTAACTGTTCTATTGAACACTGCACCAAGAGCGCGGCTATGTTTTTGTTTCCGTGTTCGATGGCGTTTATCATTGTCTCCCGTATGATGAGTTTTATTCCGGAGAACCCTCGCGGATTTTCTCTTTCTATGAATTCCCTGCTCAGCTTGACTACTCTTTCCACAAGCTTCATTTCAGAGGATATCACGAATTTAACTGAGCTCTCATTTTCTTCTATCTTGAACATTGCATCTTTCCGATTTTTTATTCAGGTATTTCTATGCCGATCAGAAGCATGTCATCAACATATTTACTTTTACAGAAAAGCTTTATATCCTGCCAAACGTTCGAGACCATATTCTGGATGGAATTCCAGTAATGTTTCCGGATGAATTCTCTAAGTCCCGCCTCTTCAAGTTTTACCCTTTTCCCGGATACACCGTCGATGCTTACGCATGAGCATATTCCGTCTGTATACATTATCAGCCTGTCTCCGGGGCCGATATTAAATTTGCGGACTTCAAAAGACGGATTGTCCATTATGCCAAGAACATTTCCCGAACATGGCGAGAAAGGGCGCAGGATGGAATTCGGATTTTTTGACTTGAAGCGCAGGAGGCGCGGATGGGAAGCCGATACGCTTTCAACCCAGAGTTCATCAAGATTTATCCTTATGAAAAGAGCTGTCACCAGACGCTCGTTCATGCCGTTGTTGAGCAACTGTTTGTTCAGTATCTGAAAAAAGTTTTCGCCGCTGTTTTCAAGTCTGGTGTTTTCATCGAAAAAAGTCTTGAGCATTATTGTGTGATAAGACGCGCCCATATCATGGCCGGCGACATCGGCGACAAGGATGTCACAGCCGCTTTTCGTATCGTGGACTGCCGCAAAATCTCCCCCGAGTTTATCCTTTGTCACCGATGCCGAAGCCAAATTTATTCTGTTGCTTTTCAGAGGCGTTCCCAGTATTTCCTTATATGCGCTTATCGCGGAATCAACAGAATTGCATAATGATGTAAAGTTCTTTCTGTAGCTTTCCAGTTTTCTTTCAATGTCAAAAAAGCGTTTTTCGGCGTTTTTCTCCTCTTCTTTTCTTGCGTTTGTCTTCGTGAATACCTGTTTTATTTTTACGAGGAGATCTTCTTCTGAAAAAGGTTTGTCCAGATATTCCTCGCAACCTTCTCTGAGCAGTTCGATTATAGTTGCCTTGTCACCGAAGCCGGTAAATGCTATTACAGGCATTGTGATATTTTTTGATTTCATTTTTCTTATGAGCTCCACCCCTGTCATTTCCGGCATCTGCAGATCAGTGAGCAGGAGGTCATAGAGTTCATTTTTTTCCTCGCTTTTGTCGAGAAGTTCAAAGGCACTTGTTCCATCGGGCGCGGTGCTTACATTATATCCCGCCCTTTTCAGTAATACGTTCAGGCTGAACCTTGTATTTGCTTCATCTTCAACTACCAAAATATTTTTCCCCATAATCTTTGGGTCTCCCCCCTAAAAAAATAAAAATTGAAAAGCTGAATGTTATAAAGCAATCAATATGCCAATCGTTGTGTTTGTTTTGTTATATGCTCGCAGTAAAGCCCTTGCGGTAATTGCTTTGCCGCATTTTTATTTTGTAGGGGGTACAAAAAAAGTTGTGACAGGATTTCAGAAGTTAGGAAAAATGGGGAAAGGGAGTGAAAAAATGTAAATTATATTATTCAGAAAAGTTGTGACCCCCTGAATATTTTTCAAAGGGAATTTTCTTTGTTTTTCTTCAATCTTTTGCTTAATGCCTGTTGAGATATGCCGAGTATTTCCGCGGCAATGCTCTGGTTGCCGTTTGCGCGGGAGAGGGCCTCTGTCATGAGTTTTTCAGTTATCTCCCTGATTGTAGGCAGATTTTGCGGGAAGATGATTTCCATGTCTTTTTCGGTGTCGGAGACTGAAATACTTTCGGTCCTCTCCGTTTTTATTCTTCGCAGGAAAGTATCCATGGAAAGCATCATCGACTTATGATTGCTGATGGCGTCAAAGACCATGGCCCTCAGTTCCCTGATATTGCCGGGGAAGTGATAGGTTTTTAAAAGTGTCACGAGCTCTTTAGGGTATGACGGCGTTTTTTTGCCGAATTCTTCAGCGGCCTCACAGAGGAAAAAATCGAGCAGATATGGTATGTCTTCCGGTCTTTCTCTGAGAGGGGGTAATTTTATGTGATGTGTCTGGAGCCTGAAAAAGAGGTCTTTCCTGAACTGGCTTTTGAGTGAACTCCCCTTAATATCCTTGTTTGTCGCCGCGACGATTCTCGCGTCTGATTTTTTTATTGTATCAGAGCCGATAGGGACATATTCACGTTCCTGAAGCAGGCGGAGCAACTTTATCTGTGTCTCATCGTTCAGGTCACCTATTTCATCAAGAAATAGTGTGCCTTCGGCGGCTTCTTCCACGAGCCCTTTTCTGTTGGCGCTGGCACCGGTGAAGGAGCCTTTGATATGGCCGAAGAGAGTATCTGAAAACATATTGGCGTCGAGCCCCGCCAGATTCACCGGAATGAATTTTCCGCTCCTGGCGCTCAGCTTATGTATCGAGTTGGCGATAAGTTCTTTGCCAGTGCCAGTTTCGCCTGTTATAAGAACAGCCTGTCTGCTCGGGGCGATCGCTTCACAATACTGGAATATGTTTTTCATTTTAGGGCTTCCGGTTATGATGGAGGCGAAAGCCTGAGGATTGTCAACTTTATCATCCAGGAAGTGATGCTGCATCATGAGATTTTCGCGTAAGAGCTCATAGAGGTCAATGGTATTTTTGACACAGGTTACAAGGCGGTTGCGGTCAACGGGTTTTACAATATAATCTGAAGCGCCCTTTTTCATGCATTCGACGGCGGTATTCACATTGTCAGCGGCGGTAATTACGATTACGGCAGTTTCAGGAAAATCTTTTTTTATTTCTGAAAGCAGCTCGATGCCGTTTTTGCCGGGCATGTTCAGGTCGAGGAGTATTATTTTAGAGTTGAGACTTCTGATTTTATCAAGACATGTCCGGCAGTCTTCGCACTGTACGGTATTGTTTATCCCCGAGGATGCCAGAGCTACGGAAGTGCTGAGGAGGGCATTAGGTTCATCGTCTACAAGGAGTATAGGAAATTCAGGAAATTTTTTCATAAGCGCCACACAAAAATTTCACCCTTCAGATTTATCAATATACGGCGGTATCAGGATTGTTACAACTGTGCCTTCTCCTACTTTCGACTGAAAATTGATCTCCGCTTTAAAGTCTTTAAGTATTCCTGCGGATATTGAGAGGCCCAGACCCGTGCCTCCGGAATCTCTTTTAGTAGTGAAAAATGGGTCCATTATTTTCGACATATCTTTTTCTGGTATACCAGTGCCCTCGTCTTCTATTCTGAGCATTACTTTTCCATCGGGGTTGATGTCTGTCGTGACCGAGAGTTTTCTGTTTTTGTCGGGAAGGGCCTGGCAGGAGTTTTCTATGAGATTTATGACCACCTGCTCAAGTCTCTGGAAATTGCCTTTTAGCGGTGGTATATCCTTTCTGCAATTCACCAGCAGATGATTTGTTGATTTCTTTATCATGTTTGAGAGCAGGGTCAGAGACGTGTAGATGACATCATTTATATCGACAATCTCATCCATTGACACACTGTCCCTGGCATAATTTTTCAATCCACCCACGATATTTTTTATTCTTTCGGCCCCTTCCTGTATTCCGTTGAAGAGGGACGGGATGAATTCACTCATCTCTGAATAAGGCAGTCCGGCGACAGAAAAATCGCCGTGGGTTTTCACGTATTCCTGCAGGACTGGAACTATGCTTTTCCAAGTATCATGCAGGATAGGAGTATTCAGCATTATGAAATTTGTGGGATTATTTATTTCATGGGCCACTCCGGAAACCAGCAGGCCCAGCGATGCCATTTTGTCGGCCTGTATCAGCTGCATTCTGTGTTCTTCGGCTTCTTTTTCCGCCATTTTTCTGTCCGTGATGTCAGTGAATGTTTCTATGTATGATTGAAAGCGTCCTTTTTCACTGAAGAGAGCGAGGCCCGACACTATCACATTCAGTTCTTTTCCTTTCAGGCTCAGGAGTTTTGCTTCGTAATTTGAAAGAAAACCGTTTGAACGCCTGTCATGTTCCTGCCGGATTATTTCTATGTTTTCATTGGAGATAAAAGAAAAGCAGTTTCTGTCTCCGATATCCTCAAGGCTGCTTATTTCAAGCATGTCCATCATCTTAGGGTTTACAAAAAGTATTTTTCCGTCTGTGGAGAGCTGCCAAATGCCGACCTGAACTGTCTCTGTAAGTTTTCTGTACTGCTTTTCACTTTCTTTGAGGGCGTCTTCTATTATTTTACGTTCACTTATGTCATTAAACATTGTCGCGAACTGGTTTTTCTTTGGACTGAAAGCGAATATGCTGAAATATTTTCCAAGTGACTTTGAATAATTTTCAAAGGAAACAGGATTTCCGTTTAAAGCCACCTGTCCATATATTTCAATCCAGTATTTTTCCAGGTCCGGAAAAATTTCCAGAGCGGTTTTCCCTATGATTTCTGCGGCTTTGACGCCTGTCAGTTTTTCGAAGGCCGGGTTTATTTCCAGAAAACTGTAATCAATGGGATTGTTAGAGTTGTCGCAGATTATTTCATGCAGCGCGAAGCCGCTTGTCATGTTTTCAAAAAGAAGACGGTAGTCATTGTCCCTTTCCTGAACAGCTTGTTCTGCGGCCTTGCGCGCTATGATTTCTGTCTGGAATTCGCTGATTGTGTTTTCCAGATTTTTCTCCGTCATCTTCTGTTCCGTGATATCGAATACGCTGGCGTATATGACTTTTTCATCCTGATAATGTCCGGATAGCAGTGAAAGCAGCGCATAAAATGAGCTTCCGTCAGCTTTCTTCAGCTTCAGTTCGAGATTTTCAATGCGCCCTGTCGCGGCAAGGTCCTGATAAACTCTTTTTCTGTCTTCCGAGTTTTCGTAAAAGTTCATCACGTTTACTTTGTTGTAATTTTCAGGAGCGACTTGAAAGAGGGTCAGTGCCTGAGGGTTTGCGAAGAGCAACGCGTTATCCGGGATTCTTACTATGAAGAGAGCGGCGGGGCTGGCTTCAGCTATTGTCCTGAAACGTTTTTCACTCTGGCGCAGTGATTCTTCAGTTTTTTTCCTGAGTTCTATTTCCTCTTTCAACTGGTTATTTATTTCCGATAATTCGGCGACAGTTTCCTCCACTTTTCCGGACATGCGGTTTCGTGCCGATATAAGTTCCTTTTCCAATTCCATCATGAGAGTTATATCGCTGTAGCTTCCGCGTCTTCCTAATTTTTCGCCTTTTTTGCCTATGACAGATTTGTATGTATGGCGTACCCATTTTATCATGCCGTTTTTAGTTACTATCCTGAATTCAGCCGGCATGTACTCAATTTCTGTATCTCTGATATGGGAGAGCCAGATATCTTTGTCGTCAATGTAAACTATGTGGTCGAGGAGTGTCGGGTCTTTGATGAATTCCTCCATGCTGAGGCCTGTAAATTCCATACAGGATGGCGATATATATTGGAAGTTATTATTTTCATCTATCAGATATATCATGTCCGAAGCAAATTCGGCGAGAATCCGGTATGCTTCCTGACTTTTGTCGAGTTCTTTTTCTGTTTCCGACACTTTTTTGACGTAAGAAGACAGCAGTTTCCGCATGTCGGGAGAAGCATCTTTTTTCGTGTTTTTCCGTTCTTTTGTCATTTTGTATGTCTTCAGTTGTTTTCAATAAAAAGATTGCAGCTGTCATCAATTTGCGCCAGAAATTCCAAGCTGAAAAAACGGAAAAAAACCAGCGCCGGCAGGACAATCAGAGTACTCAGATACGGTATCGACAGCACTATGAACCCGGTACAGCATGTGCATATGCAGACTATAAACAGAATTAGTTTTATTCCTATATTGAGTATGCAAACGAGCATGATGTATTTTGAAAATGCCCACGGATGTTTTCTGAAGAGACTGTAAACATTTATGATCGCGGGCAGCGATTTTATATTCTTTTTGTACATCATGGGTATTGCGAAATGCTTGAAGAGAAAGAAAAGTACCGTAAAGAAAAGACTGATCACCGTTATGATTAAAACGCATACAGCCAAGCTTATCGCTATGCCCGGGTCAGGCCACGAAAATGATTTTTCCGCAATACTCTGTTTTATCCAGGTGAAAGCGAGTACCCCCATTACAGCCAGCCCTGTCAGTAAAATCATAATCCCGATTATGTTTGTCAAAACCCTGAATATGAATACCGAATTCCCCAGGGAAGTGTTTTCTCTCCACGGGCGCGCTATATCCGGACTTCTTGTGAGAATATTATCAAGGAACACAAATTCAAATCTGGCTTTCAGCCATGACAAGAGAAATACCAAAAGCACTGCAGCCGTAAAAATAAGTCCCGCCAGAAGCATTATTATAATAAAGTTTTTGAGAGAGAATATATTGCTGAGACTGCTTCCGGTTATATGCGACGGGGAGACTGATGACAAGAAGTCAGAGACAATATTTTTTTGTATTCCCTGTGATGAGCTTCCTGATGGCTGAGGCAGAAAAACCTTGAAAAGATCTCCGAAGTTGACAGGCATGAATTCTATCCCTTTTCCAATTGTCTCGCCCATGAACGCGAGCCATGCCGAAAAACCGAATACTATCCATTTTACAAAATCGAACGGCTTGAATAAGACTTCCTCTGTTCTTGTTATCGCGCTGTTCAGCGCGTCCATACAACTTATCCTGCTCATTTTTTAATACCTCCATTTATTATTTTGAAAAGGTTTTCTTCTATTAGTTTTTTCTGTTCCGGCCAGAGTATCTGAGGAAGTTTTCCGCATGGGAACCATTTCAGTTCATATTCATGGTTGCTGTCTGTGGGAACGGCATTTTTCTGTGTGGAGCTGAAGAGGTAATAATGAATCTTTTTCCACGAGGTTTTTTTGTAATCCATCCGCTCAAAACATCCCAGATATTCCATGAGAATGAGTTCTGTTATTCCTGTTTCTTCGCCTATTTCACGTTTTGCGGCGGCTTCTGTCGATTCGCCTTTTTCCACTTTTCCCTTGGGAAGAAAACAAGAGGAGAAAGCTTTTTCCTTTACAAACGCGATGTATGCCGAATTGTTATGATACCTTACTACTATCCCTCCGGCGCAGATATGTTCAGGGAGACCTTCGGGGCGGCTGAACCAGCATTGGTCGATTATATCAGCCATATTGTATTGGCCCTTTCCGTTAGAACACGCGGCATATTTTGATATTATAATACCTTTTAGCTATAATATAACATATATTCTGCCTGATGTCTAAGTGTTAATTTGTGGAGAAGCTTTTTTCTTCAGCTTTAAATCCCTGATAAAATATGGATTATTGGGAGATTTTAATTGATTTGAGGGCAATCATGCGTTAAAATAAACGACCGTATATTCATAATATTGTTACAGGAGGAATTCTGGTATGGCTAAGAAAATAAAAGATTCAGATATTTCGCATGAGCTTTTTGATGATTTCGACCGTTTTGAGCATTTTGCCATCAACAACTGGAAGAAAATTATTTACTTCTGCTGCGCGGCAGTTCTTCTTGTCGCCGCCGGAGCTATCGCCATGGCAATAAGCAATTCAATGGAAGCCAAAGCGGTTTCCGCAATCGCAGGCGCTGAAACCGCCGCTGATATTTCTAAAGTACTGAAAGAATATTCAGGGCATCCCGCCGCGAATAACGCAAGACTTCGCCTCGCTTCACTTTATTCTTCACAGAAGGAATACGACAAAGCCCTTGAGCAATACCAGTTTCTTGTGAACGCCAACGTCCCCGATGTAGTGCGCCAACGCGCTGAAATGAATATAGCCTATATATGGGAGCTTCAAGGGAACAAGGAAAAGGCTGCTGTCAAGTTTGCCGAGATAGGCGCTAATTCGATTCTGCCGGAAGCCGTCAGGTCAGAGGCCAATTACAGCGCGGGCAGAATATATGCTTCCATTAAAAGCGTTAACAAGGCCATCCCGCTTCTCGAAAGCGCTTACGTCAATAAGCCGCGGAACAGTTCTTCCGTTTTCTGGCGTGGACAGGCCAAGCTTCTGCTTGAAAGGCTCAAAAGCGCGTCCGATGTCGGCAGCAAGGGCTGATTACGGATGGTCCAATGCCTGAATTAAGCAAAAATCAGGAAACGCTTCTCCGTTCTCTTTATACGAGGCACGGCAGAAAAAAACATAATTTATGTGTTTGCGAGGGGCTTCGCTGTTGCCGGGAATTCTATGCTTCCAGGCCAGACCTGATTGAATTTGCCGTTTCCTCCTCTGATTTCGACTCGTCCAGACTGCCGGGGCCGGACTTTATGGTAGTCCCGGCGGATTCATTCCGGAAGATATCTTCCACTATTGAAACGCAGGGTGTTCTTATTGTAACGCGGAAACCGGATTTTCTTTCACCGGAAGAAGCACCCTCCGCCCCTTTCATACTGGTACTGGACAGAATATCCGATCCCGGTAATTTCGGCACAATTCTACGCACTGCCCAGGCTGCCGGATTGAACGAAATATGGTTTACCGAAGGTTCCGTTGACCCTTTCAACAACAAGGTTATAAGGGCGGCTATGGCCGTTCAGTTTACATTGAGACTTCGTGAATTCAGCTCGCTGGAAAAAGTTTCAGAGGCCCTCTCTCGTTTTCATTACGGTACGGTTTACAGGACAGACCCTCATTTCGGGAAAAATATTTTTCGGGAGAAAAATATTTTTGACCGCTCCGCTGTTATTCTCGGAAGCGAGGGCGACGGCGCAGGGGAACTGCCCGATTCCATACCTCTTACAATACCGATGCCCGGCAATGCAGAATCTATAAACGTGGCCCAGGCCGCGACAGTTATCCTCTTTGAATACGTGCGTACCCTAAATCTGCCGTGATATTATTTCTTAAGTTTTGCGCAGAAATTTTTGAGCCTTTCAGCAGTTTTCTTTATGAGCTCGTCGGCACAGGCGTAGGAAAGTCTTATATGACCTTCAGTTCCGAATGGAAGTCCGGGAACTGCCGCTACTTTGTCTTCGCTCAGAAGCCTTTCGCAGAACTCCGCTGAATTTATTCCGAACGATGAAACATCACAGAAAAGATAAAACGCTCCGGACGGCCTGATGCATTTTATGCCAGGTATCGCCGATACCAGATTGTATATGAGGTCTCTCCTTGAAGCGAAAACATCGCGCATTTTCTCAATTTCAACATTTGATGTCAAGGCTGCCAGCGCCCCATATTGTGCGAATGTCGTAGGATTGGATGTTGTATGGCTCTGAAAAGCGGAAACTCTTTTCGCCAGCCACAGCGGCGCGCTCAGATATCCAAGTCTCCAGCCGGGCATCGAATATGCCTTGCTGAAGCCGTTTACGGTTATGGTCAGGTCCGATATTTCTTTTCCGAGAGAAGCTATACTTACATGCGGAAGCTCTTTGTCATAAACAAGCTTTTCATAAATTTCGTCGGAGAGTACCATAAAATTGTTTTTTACCGCTATATCAGCGATGGCTTTTATAGTTTCTTTTCTGTAAATCGCGCCTGTCGGATTGGACGGTGAATTAAGTATGAGCAGTTTTGTATTTGGTGTTATTGCGGCTTCCAGGTCTTTCGGGAGAAGCTCGTAATTATTCTCCGCCTTGCAGTTGATCAGCACAGTTTTCGCTCCGGTTGCCTTTACCATTTCGGGGTAGCTTACCCAGTAGGGAGCGGGGATAATCACTTCATCGCCGGGGCCGCAGAGGGATACTATTGCGCTGAATACGCTGAATTTCGCGCCGGGGGCGACAACCACCTGTTCGGGGCTGGATGGAACGCCGTTTTCTTTTGTCAGCTTTTCCGCGATAGCCTTCCGCAATTCAGGTATTCCGGTAGCCGGGGTATATTTTGTCTTGCCTTTTTTCAATGCGTCTATGGCAGCGTCTTTGATGTAATCCGGTGTATCGAAATCCGGTTCACCCGCAGACATGCTGCATACGTCATGACCTTCTGCTATCAGAGCTTTTGCCTTTGCCGCTATCGCAAGCGTTTCCGACGGAGCGAGCGATCCCATTGTCCCTTTTGTCTGCTGTAAATCTTTCATCTTTGCGTCATGCCCCTTTTGATAAAAAATCATTAATTATGCGGCAGATGGGATTATCCTCTATCGCCACTATTTTTGTTTCCCTCTCGACACTCTCAGGAGCGTCGGAAGCGTGTGCCGTATTTACCATCACATCCTGTCCGAAGTCGCGCCTTACGGTTCCGCCCGGAGCTTTAGTTGGGTCTGTCGGTCCGAGAACGTTCCTGATTTTCGATATGGCGTCTTTGCCTTCGTATATAAGTATCATGCACTTTACAAGGCCCGGGGCGCCAAGCTCGCTTTCTTTGCAGCTTTCAGGGCGTTTCCCTGACATGAATTCTATGATTCTATGGAACTGGTCGTCGGCATAATCAAGGCCGACAGTTTCCGTAAGTTTCGATTCATCCTCTTCATGGAGTTTTATCTCAAATTCGGCTTCAAGCAGCTCTTTGGCTTTTTTGCCGATGACGGGGGCCAATTTTTTCCTGAGAACATTTTTAACGGGCCCATAGAATTCGAGAGCGTTTGCGACGGACATCTGATATATTTTGCATCCTACAATCCTCAATCCGGTACGGCTGAGCATATCAATAATATTGCCGGGTTTTGTGCTGGGATGACGCCAGTTGTCGGGCTTTATGATTACCAGTGTCTGTTCAAGAGCGGTTTTTTCCTTGATGAGATTTTTAACAATATTCGGTTCTTTTTCCATGAACTTCGCGAATATCCTGAGATTTTCGGTAGCTGATGTCTGATCGCACGGTGTAAGCACAGCAGGTTCGAAATATTTTACTTCGCCGTTTGGGGTAAGTACCATGTCGGCATATGTATCACGGATTGTTTCCCCTGTAATCGCCGCTTTGGATACGGGGCGGGGGAGGCTTCCGGCTATGGAATAAAGTTTTTTGCAGGCGTCTTCACCTTTGAAGAACAACATCATAATTCTTTCTTTCTTACCATCTGCCGCCGGAGCAAAGTTGTCCTTTACGTAATCACTGAGGAGTTTTGCCGCCTTTTCATCCCTTTTCCCTACTGTCCGCTTTATCGCTGCCGCGTATTCTTCCGTCAATTCTTGTGAAGGACAGATAATCCGGGCACCTGCCAGTTCAAGGTCGGATCTTGAGAGCAGTCTTGCTATAACCCCGCCGGTTCTCGATTTCATTATCGTGTAAGGGGTTATTATCAAGTAAGAAAGTTCCATTGCCATATTCCACCTCTTCTTAAATTAAGTTTATAATTATGATATTTTAATCAGATTAATTTACATTTTCCCGTGTCAATCGGCAAATTGAAACAAAATACCGGAGCAAAGGAATTATCCCTTTTTAGGAGGCGCATAAGATATATTGATTTCAGTTAATATCAATATCAGTCAGAGTTTTTCTTCTTCAGTATTTCAGTTTTCGCGAGTTCAGTTATTTCCAGCAGCTTCTTTTTTTTCAAGTTTTCCGGAAGCTCCGCGAAAGCGTCAAGGAGTATTTTCTGATCGCTTGTCAGCATAAGTCCCTTGCCGTTGCTGAAGTCATTATTTTTATCCATATCAAAAGATTTCGGAAGATACGGCTTCAGGACGGGATAAATCTGGTCCCATGTGTCGTCGGCTATTGTCTTTGTCTGCTTGCTCAGGTATCTGCCTATTGTCTCCACATTCACATTTGCCTTCATGGCCAAGGCTGATTTTGAGCCCAGGCTTTCAACGCAACCCTGCAACGCTCTTACGATGTCGTCAGTTATTTTCATAGTCCCCTGTTGTGTAATTGTTTACTTTTTTAATATAAATAGATGAAAAAACGCAAAAATCAAATCTTTTTCTCCCGGAAGAAGCCTAACACTGGAAAAGTTTCCATATAAGATTGGCACTTTAGTCTATTGTAAAAGAACTCTTGGGGATTTAGATTTCAGCTTTTCAGAATTATTAAGAAAGCCTTTGAATGAAATATTTTCTGACAATATTGCTCCTGCTTTTCATCTCCGTGGCGCAGAATTCCCTGAGCGCGGAGGATGCTTTGTCGACGGTCCCGGAAGAACTCTATAAGAGCGCCCTTCTCTGCATGAAAGATGACTCCGCCGACAGAAAAAAAGTCCTGGAACTTTTCCTTAAAGCTGAAAAAGAAGGTTACAGGGAAAAGGACGTCTATCTCATAATAGGCAGAATATATGCCGGGGAGGGTGATCAGGAAAGGGCTTTCAGATGGAATGAAAAAGCCGCCCTGAAAGGCAGTACGGAAGGCGCACTCAGAATAGCCATGGCATATTGTTATGGCGAGGGAATTGAACAGGATTATGAAAAGGCCCTGAAATGTTTTCTGAAGGCCGCGGAAAAGGGTGACGTCCGGGCGGAGGAGCACGTTGGAATATGTTATCTCATGGGACTCGGTATTTCTCGCGACAGTGAAGAAGCGTTCAAATGGTTTCTGAAAGCCGCGGCAAAGGGGCATTCACCGGCGCAGATGCGGGTAGGTGAATATTATTTATACAATGAAGGCAAAAAGGATTTTGCGAAAGCGGAGGAGTGGCTTCTCAAGGCGGCGGAACAGAAAAATCCCGAGGCTATGAATTTACTCGGCGAAGCTTATATGGAGGGCGGCCCCGGGATTGGAAAAAATCAGCGTCTCGCGTTTGAATGGTATTCCAAAGCCGCTGAATTGAATAACCCCGAAGCGCTGAAAAACCTTTCAGATTGTTATTATTACGGCAAGGGGACGGAAAAGAACAGTAACGAAGCGTTGAAATTCTATGAAAGGGCCGCCGAATACGGTTATACTGACGCGCAGTTCAAGGCTCTTATCCTCTCACTGGAAAAAAAAGATCTGGACAAAGCTGTAAAATATGCCAGAATGCTCGAGAACTCTGAATACGCGAAAGAGTATGAAATCGCAATTGCCGACTCTGTGATATGCGTGGACGATATTTCCAAGGGAAATATCAAGGGGCTTTTTCATCTGTTCAAAAAATATGCTCAGGAAATCCTTATTATTCTTTTCATAATCCTGAGCATAATCGCGTTCTGTGCGGGAGGAATGATTTTTTTACTGCTTATCCTGTATTTCATATCTTCCAGGAAGACAATCTCCCCGGGCCCGCTTAAGACGCGTGACGCTTTTTCAGCTTTTATTATTATGTTTCTGAGCCATCTTGTTTTCGGTTTCGTATTTGGTATTGCGGGTATTTTTGTGGCAGGAAAATTAAGCAGGGAACCTGAATTGTATTTCTTTCTTTCAGTACTACTTGCGGCAGTCGCGGCAAATATTTTCAACGCGCTCTTATGGTTTCTGATTATAAAGTTGCGCAAATACGGGATAAAGGAAACTTTCCATTTCAGCAATATGCCCTTCCGAAAATGGATATACTGGGTTGCCGGAGGCATGATTTTCTTTCTCGGCTTTGATTACGGATACGAGCGCCTTCTCAAGTTTTTCGGTAAAACCATTCCTCCGCAGGAACTGGTCAGCAGAATTCAGCAGATACCGCTGGACAGCGCTCATGTGCCTCATATTATTTTTGTCATATTTACAATAGGGATACTTATTCCCGTCTTTGAAGAAATAATATTCAGAGGGGTCATATATCAGGCGATGAGAAACGGAATGGCAAATTGGATTGCCGCGGTATTTTCATCAGCTCTCTTTGCCGTGATACACATGGAAGCGGCGTATTTCGTCCCGCTCTTTGTCTTCGGCATGATACTTGCATATGCGTACAGAAAGTCCAATTCTATAACACTCCCGATCGCGATACACTGCATTAACAATACCTGTTTCATCATGGCCATATTTGCCGAAAAGATTTTATAGATGCCCTTCAGAGCTTCAGCATTTTGAGTTTCTCATTATCCGGTACATCAAGCATTTTTCCTGTTTTCCTGGCTTCTTCCGCCGTTGCAAGTGCTTTTTTCAGGACGGGTATCATTCCAGCGATAGCGTCTTCGGTGTTCGCGATGCCTGTTTCAGCTTTGGCGCGTTCGGGATGTCCCATTGCTCCGACTTTGATTTCAGGGCGCTGGGCAGTGTTTGCTATTTCCTGTTTAAGTCCGGTGAAGGATGTCCTCAACTGGTAGGCGTCCGGGTCTTCCCGCATCATTTCGGCGATTGCCGGTTCGTCCATCTCCATCTCATCCATGCGGACGAGTTCCGGACGGTACGCCAGCATGAGGGATGTTTCCGTTTCTCCGGCATGGTAATCTTTTGCATGAAGGCTTTCCATTGAGCGTTTTGAGTAGTCGCCGCGGCGGATGAAAATAATCATCGCTTTGTGCATTGCCGGATTCATCCATTTCAGTATTCGCAGTGATTCCTTGAGATGCAGGAGGCTTTCGCTTCCACCGTGACCGGGTACCACCATTATATTAAGGAAGCCCTGATTGACCAGCGCTTCCATGATGTCGCAGACCATGTTTGAAAAGTTGTTTGGTTTGACGTTTATCGTGCCCGGAAGTTGTCCGCCTGAAAAACAGTAGTTCAGGCAGGGCGCGACAATGCAGTCGAGTTTTTCAGCCATCTTGTATGCCAGTATTTCAGCGTTATGTATGTCCATGCTGAGAGGCAGGTGATATCCGTGCTGTTCCACCACTCCGTATGGGAAGATAATCGTCTGATTGCTTTTCAGGTACTCTCTTACTTCTTTTACCGTCATTTCCCCCATTGCGTGCGTTCTCATTTATTTATCCTATTTCAAGTTCCATGCTTCATTTCCAAGCAGAGCCTCGTGACTGAATACGGGCTTATAATCATGTTCCGTCAGATAGCGGACGGCAGTTTCCATTCTTTCAAAATGGTCTGCTATGTAATTGTGGTAATATTCGAAGGAGTACTGCTCATGGGTAGCTAAACCTACTATTTCACGTGATGCGATCTGTTCGAGTTTTCTGACGATTTCGTCTTTTGTCAAAAGATTGCATGTGGCATTGCCCTTTTTGAAAAAAAGTCCGTTGTCAAAATCATAAATAACACCGTTCTCCCGGAGGTATGAAGCGGTTTCAATGTCTTTATAATAGCCTACGTCGGTTGTCGGTTGGGATTTGTCCTGCTCTCCGACGTAAGTTTTAGCATTGATGAACTGTCCGGACAATACTTTGACGCCCCGTTCCTTCAGGACGGGAAACGCGTCCGGTGTAACCATTCCCCAATGAACCACTACAGGCGGCTGAAATGTTTCCGCCCCGGCAAATCTTATTATTTCATCTCTGACAAGATCAAAATCAGCGGCGAGTTTTTCCGGCGTGGCGTTCTGATAAGGCCTGTCCGGGAATTCCGAATACGCGTGAAATGATAATTTCAGCCAATCTGAATTCCCCTGCCATTCGGCTTTGTATTTATCAGGAAAATCCTTAATCAGAAACGGCGAATGATCATTTCTGTAGAATAGATTTAGTATGAATTTCGTCCCGTAATCTTTATTAAGCTCCTTCAATTTTTTCAGGTAGAAATGCTCGAATATCGATTTAAAATTCCCTTTAGCTATATCAGTCAGAAAAAACACATTGTCATCTATGAAAAAATCATATCTCCTGAATGATTTTTTATCCCATACCACTTTCAGAGACTGCTGAAATTCGCCGCTGATATTTTTTACGCTGACTTTGATTTCATTGAACTTTTCCGTCAGGCGCACCGGGGCTTTAAAAGCGTATCTGCTGCGTGTCGCGGTCTTACCGTTCACTATGACGTTGTCAGTGAAATTTTCCGCAAGCCCTTCCACGTTTATTTCCAGAAATTCGTCTGTTTCCCTGCCATCATTTCTGTTGACTACTGAACCGTTAACCAGATTTGTTATTTTCAACATAAAAAAATCACTCCTTTGTGATATTTGTTTGAGTAAATTATATCATCACGTGATGATTATTGCAATATCACGTGATAAAAATAATAAAAAAAGAACCTTTTATTTGAAAGAAATTCATACAGGGATATCTTTAGTAAGCAGGTGATTTTATTATGCGCAGAAAAACATTACTTTACTTTGACACGGCTGAAAAAATCAGGGGCTACATAGTTTCCGAAAAACTTCAGCCCGGGGCTTTTCTGCCTCCGGAACGTGCGCTTGCCGATGAATTCGGAATATCCGTGGTAACGCTGAAAAAGGCGTTGAAGTTTCTCTGTGAAGAAAATATTCTGACTACAGTTCCGCGCCGGGGGACAAGGGTTAACAGCATATCGTTTAACGAGGGTGCTTCCGTTTGCCGGAAGAGAAGAATTGGCTTGACCGTATGGGAAAATACTGATATTTTTCATACAGACACCGTAAGCCATATAGCATTGTCCGGGAGCCTTTTTCCGGCGGAGAGCTATGAAATAGTGATGGTTTATGTAAACGCGTCCATGATTTACGCGGGAACCTGGGGCAATCTGCTTCCTTCGGATTTGGACGGGATGCTTGTTACTGTTCAGGAATTGCCTGACGCGATGCTGAATGAGCTGAAAACCGCTTCCCTGCCTGCTGTTTTTATAGAGCATGAAAATTTCTCTCCGGGGTGCTGGATAGATGAGGCCCCCGGTGTGTTTAAACTTCTGAATTATCTCATTTCAATGGGACATAAAAAAATTGCGTTTGTCAGTGGTCCCGCCCCTCTTGCAATGGTGCAAAAGCAGCTTAGGGCATTCAAATCTTTTGCCGCCGATAAAAAACTTTTCCATGATGAACGTTATATTGTTTCATGCGCTTATGAGCGCAAATCCGCGTTTGTCGAAACGTTGCGGATACTGGAACTTCCGTCTCCTCCCACGGCAATTCTGCTTGGCAGTGAGTTCATGGCGCAGGGTGCGCTTGACGCTCTTCAGTCCAAAGGATTGAAATGCCCGGATGATGTTTCAATCGCGAGTTTCGGAGGAGGCGTCCTTTCCCAGCAGTCTTATCCTCAGTTGACCGTACTGACTACCGTCTTCAATCAGAGCCCCGGCCTTTTCAGTGTTGGCGCTCAAATGCTCCGGAATATCCTTGAAAAGGGGGAGGCGGGAGCATCTCTTATTGTTGAGCGCGATCTTATAGTCCGCGAGTCAACCGCCTTACGGCATCGCTAGAAAACCTGTATTTCTATTCAGTCTCCAGATTATTTGCCGAAAGTATTCTTTTTTTCTGAAATGCTATTGACAGGAAATGCTCTATGGAATATAATTAAAAGCGAGAACACTCGTTCCTATAAAAGAATGCGTGTTCTCGTAAAGGACGGTATTTGCAATGGAAGATGTGAAGGGATTAAAAGGAAAAAGCAGGCTCCTCTATGAAAAGGTCTACGAGCTGGTGATTTCTCTCCCGCCGGGTACGCCGCTTCCGCCCGTGCATTGGCTGAAAAGAGAATACAGGGCCGGCTATTCGGCATTGAACAGGGTACTGAAACTGCTTGAAGCCGAAGGCCGGATCGCCATCAGAAAAAACAAGGGAATTTTTGCTGTTGAGCCGCGCGCTGACGCAAACACGAAAAACAGTGCAGGCGAAAGCGGCACTATTTCCATACCGTGGAGCTCTCAGGGAAAATCCCTCGCCAATATTTACGTTCACAAGTACCCCGGATGCGATGTCTGGAAAAAACTTGTTCAGGATTATAACGGCAAATCCCCCATCAGAAAACTGGAACTGAGCTTCATAGAAGACAAAAAGCTGAAAAGTGTTTTTGGAGAGGATAATGACTTTGATCTTGCGGTTTTCCCGTCGCATCTGAACCGGAGATTTTATCTCAGGGAAAATAATCTGCTTGAAATGGACCGTTATATTTCCTCTTTCAAGCCGGAGCAGCCTCTATATGATGAGATATGGGACAGGGACAGGATTGCCGGGCCCGTTACTGGTGTCGCTCCCTTTATTTCAATGACCCTTATGGCGTACAGAAGAGATATTTTCAAAAAGAAAAATATATCGCTGAGCGCGTATCCTCTGCCTGGTGAAATTCTGAAAGCGGCAGAATTGCTAAAAAATGACTTTAAAGATAGCACATACGTTTTTCTGGGATATATGTCATATTTTTTCCGGATGGGTCTTCCTCTTGTAAATGATGAGGGGAACAAGCTGACATTCAGGAAGAACAAGGTTAAACCGCTGCTTGATTTTTTGCATGAAGTTTCAGTGAAGAAGAAACTTTCTCCCTTTTGCTCCGAAAGCTATCGCGTCTATTCATCGGGTGAAAAACTTTTCTCCATGAACGCCGCGATGCTTGAGTGTCCGGTCGGAAGCAGGCTGGATGATAAGGAATATGGCTTCCTTCCCATGCCCGCGCTGAAAAATGGAAGCGAGCCGTTGTTTACTCCGCTGATCTGTATCGGCAGAAATACTTTCTACCCTGAAGAATGCTGGAGCTTCATAAGCTATGTGCTCTCAGAGGAAGGACAGAAAATAATCGCGGAAACTTGCATGGGACTGCCTGCCGCCAGAAATATTCTGCCCTCTCATCTCGGAACGGAAAAAATCGAAGCCATGAAAAATATTGTCTCTCGCGGCAGGGTTGTTTACAGGAACAGCATAACCCTTTACGAAGCGCGTTTTATAATAGAGATGCTGATTGAAAGATGGCTCAAAGGACTGATGCCCTTAGAAGAACTTTGCAATGAAATTGAAAACAGGTGCAATCGATTTATCACTAAATTCAATAATAAATAATAAAAACAAAAATAAAAAAAGGAGAGACTATGCATAGTCCGAAGTGGTGTATTTTTTATGATTTTCACACGATGCCGGCGTGTCCGGATGTGGGGAAAGGTTTCGATTTTGACGAGATAACTGACAATATAAAAGAATGCGGTGTTGACTTTATAGTTTTTCCAGCGCGCTGTAATCTGGGAACGGCTTATTATAACACCAAAGCAGGGATAAGGCATCCGTCGCTTGACTATGACCTTTTCGGAAAACTGGCGGAGGCCTGCACTAAAAAGGGCATAGCGATATCGGCGTACATCAATGCGGGTTTAAGCCATGAGGAAGGCCTCCTTCATCGTGATTGGACTGTCGTAACGCCGGAAGGCTATGCTTACCAGCCCCCGCATCTTTCTCACTGGTTCAGGAGGATGTGCTACAACAGTGCTTATGCCGAACATTTACAGGAAATGGTGAAGGAGGTTGTAAAGGGCTATCCCGTTTCTGGTCTTTTCTTTGACTGCATAGGGATTCATGAATGTATTGGCGTAGAATGTATAAAGGAGATGAAAAAGCTGGGACTGGATTTTCAGAGTAAGGAAGATTTGCGGAAATTCGCGTTGATGTCCCGCCTGAGATTTGTTGATAAAATCGCGAAAACCGCCAAGGGCCTTAACAAGGAGCTGTTATTGCATTTCAACGGAGTGCCTTTTGAAGACCAGGCGGATACGGGAACATATCTCGAATATGAATGTCTTCCCACGGGTGGCTGGGGTTACGAGCAGCTCCCGGTGTTTTCGAGATATTCCAGAAATCTCGGCAAGACTGTTCTGAATATGACCGGGCGCTTTCATGAGTCATGGGGCGACTTCGGCGGAATAAGGACGGAGGCTAGCCTTGAATACGATTTGATGTATGGGATAGCCAACTGCATGAGAACAACAGTGGGCGATCATTTCCACCCGCGAGGCGACATAAACAGACCTGTTTTCGATCTTATCAAAAAAGTATATGGCAAATTGCGCAAACTCGAACCGTGGATTGACAAGGCTGTCCCCGTTACGGATATGGCGATACTGGCGAGTCCTGAAACTTTCAATTACCATGAAAAAGATAAATTTGACGCCGTAAGTGGCGCGACAAGAATGCTCTGTGAGATGAAAGCACAGTTTGATATAATCACGTATCAGAAAGATTTAAGTCCTTACAAGTTTATCATACTGCCGGATTACATGTGTGTAACGGATGATTTGAAAGCTAAGCTGAAGACGTATCTTGAAAATGGCGGTGTGCTGATTTCCTCGGCCTGGTCGGGCCTTGACGCGGAGGGAAATGATTTTGCTTTGAAGGAATGGGGTTTGAAATACAAAGGTGAAAGCCCTTATGACCCGGCGTATATAACAGTGGGCGAAAAACTGAATAAGAATATGCCCGACATGCCTGTAACGCTTTATGAAAAAGGAACGCTTGTCGAGGCATTGAAGGGAACGGAAGTACTTGTTGAAATAACGGTCCCTTATTATAACAAGCACTGGGACGGGGAACATGCCTTCATGTATATGCCCCCTGATGTGAAAAATGATATGCCGGCGCTGACCGCAAAAGGAAAACTCGTTCATTTTTCACATCCGTTTTTCATAAGTTACTACAAACATGCCCAAGTGCCGATGAAACAGCTTCTTGAGAATATCCTGATGATGTTTAACTATCAGCCGCTCGTTAAATTTGAAGGTCTCCCTTCATTCGGCAGAGCTACAGTTACCGCGCAGAAGGGCAGGAGGATGGTGCATATAATGTCATACGTCCCCGAACGTCGTGGAGAGAAGATAGACATGATCGAGGAGCCGATTGAACTCCATGACGTGAAAGTTATGCTGAGAACAGATAAAATGAAATTTAAGAAGATATATCTTGCTCCTTCAGAAGAGCCGCTTGAGTTTTCGGAAAAAGACGGATACGCTTTTGTGAATGTACCGGTAATAAAAGGCTATGCGCTGGTAGTTTTCGAGGAATGAAATGTATTTTAAGATTCCGTTTCGGCATTAATGTCGGAACGGAGTTTTTTTATACCTGAGAGTTTTTTCTTGCTGTTGAGCCGTCTTGTTTTTGATGATTTTGTCGGCTTGGTTTTTATTCTTTTCGGCTTTTTTACGAGGGCTTTATTTATGAGTTCGCTAAGTTTTTCGTAAGCGTCTTTACGGTTCAGGTATTGCTCCCTGTGCCTTCTGGCGTCTATGAAAAGTTCGCCCTCTGAATTAATCCTGTTGGCGCATGCGATGAGAACGCGCTGTTTCTGCCTTTCGGAAAGGGATTTGGAAGTCTTCACGTTAAAACAGAGCTTGACCGCTGTAGAAGTTTTATTGACATTCTGTCCGCCGGGGCCGGATGAACAGACGAAATCTTCCTTTATTTCAGAGCGGTCAATGTGTATTTCAGTCGCTGATTTCATTGATGTACTCATAATCTTCAAAAACTTTCCGTATTGTCAGAGATGCCGCGCCGAGGGCTGACGCTTCCTCCCACGCTTCCGATTTTTTAATCACAAGGTTTTTCATGAACACTGGAAAAACATATTCTTCCATTGTCTTTTTAATGACATTATAAAACTTTTCTCCCAGTTTCAGTATCTCCCCTGATATGAGGATTTCGTCCGGCATCAGGAAGTTGACCTGATTGGCAATTGCCGTTCCCAGGCATTTTGCGGCTTCATTTACGATGCCCGTAACTTCCGCGTTTCCGTCAAGATACCTGCTTGTGACGTCGGAAAAGTCCAGAGATCTTTCTCCTGTTTTTTTTCTGACTTTCTTCAGAATGGCATTAATGGAACTGAAAGTTTCAAGGCATCCTTTTCTCCCGCAGGCGCATTTATCGCCGTCAGGATGGTAGATAGTATGTCCGAATTCTCCGGCATGAGAATACCTCCCGAAAACGATATTTCCGTCAATCGCCGGGACGCAGCCGATACCGGAGCCGACATTGAAGAAGAGACAGTTTCCCTTTCTGCCGTTATCGTTGAACCATATCTCATTCATCGCGCCCGCTATTGTGATATCGGTTATTTCAGGGGCTATGGAATATCCGGATTTGAAGAAATCATATATGTTGAATTTTTCCAGGGCCGGGTAATTGACGACATTTTCAAGTATCTGTTCTTTCCCTGAAAATGTGCCGAACGCGGCCACTCCGATACCTGTAAGCCTTTTTCCCCTGCACGAGGCCAGGAGCCTTTCCATTATGATTTTGAGAGCATCAGTAAATTCCTTTCCGCTCTTTTTCCCGCCGAAAAAAACCTGTTCCCTGACCAGTATTTTTCCCTTGAGATTTGCGGAGACGCCTGTTATGAAATCAGGGTCGAGCCCTATGCCTATGGCATTGGCCCATTCGGCGTTTAGTTTTACTATTTCGCGCGGCCTTCCTCCTGTCGAGTCTGCCATGCCTTCTGTTTTCAGAAGCCCTTTTGATATAAGGTCTCTCGTAATGCGCGTTACCGTTGTCCCGTCACAATTGAGCTTGGCGGCAAGTTCCACGCGCGAAATAAAATCATGTTTTCTCAGGATGTCCAATGCGGCAAGCGTGTTCCTGAATTTTATGTTTTTCAGTTTCAGCATTTCGTTCCCGGCCATATTTCACCCATATAATTATCACTTGACAACTAATTATAATAAAAATTTTAACTTTTTCAAGGATATACTCTTGACTTTCGATGAGAAATTTGATATTATATAACTTTATAGACAAGTGTTATTAACTTAACGGAGTATATGCAGATGAAAGAAGATGAACTCAGGGAACTTGCACGGAAAGTCCGTATTCATTGTCTGAAAATGGTACATCGCGGCAAGAGCGGCCACATAGGCAGCATGCTTTCGATGGCGGACATTTTATCAGTTCTCTATAAAAGAATTCTGAAAATCGATCCAGGAAATCCTAAAATGCCGGAAAGGGACCGTCTGATACTCAGCAAAGGTCACGGCGGCGCTGCTCTTTACGCGACGTTGGCGGAATTGGATTTTTTCCCGAAGGAATGGCTTGAAACATATTATCTGGACAACGGCAAACTCAGCGGTCATATCTCACATCATATACCGGGTGTGGAGTTTTCGACGGGTTCTCTTGGACATGGAATGCCAGTGGCCACAGGGATGGCGCTTGCCGGAAAACAGGCCGCTAAAAAGCACCGGATATTCTGCCTGGTCAGCGACGGCGACTGCAATGCCGGTTCGACATGGGAGGCTATAATGCTTGCCGGACAGCATGGTTTCGATAATCTTGTGATGATAGTCGATTACAACAGATTGCAGGCCCTCGGCAAATCTCAGGATGTCATTAATCTTGAGCCTTTCGATAAAAAACTCGAACTTTTCGGCTGGGCTGTGAAAACTGTAAATGGGCATGACTGCGGTGATATTGAAAATGCCCTGAAAAACCTTCCTGTTGAGAAGGGCAAACCATCGGCGATTATCGCGCATACCGTCAAGGGGAAGGGCGTAAGTTTCATGGAAAACGATTACAAATGGCATTACGGCGGACTTACGGATGAACTGCTTCAAAAGGCTTTAAACGAATTGAAGGGGGCATAAACATGAGAACAGCATTCAATGACGAACTGCTCAGTATAGCTAAAGAAAAGAGTAATATTTTCATGATACTCGCGGATATCGGTTATGGCGAAATAGAAGCTTTCGCGAACTCTTTTCCGGACAGGTTTATAAACTGCGGAGTGGCGGAGCAGAACATGACCGGCGTCGCCTGCGGCGTGGCCATGGAGGGAAATATCGCTATAACATATTCCATCGCCAACTTTCCGACACTGCGTTGTCTGGAACAGATACGCAATGACGTATGTTATCACAATGCCAATGTCAAAATAGTGATTATAGGCGGCGGCATGGCGTATGGTCCGCTCGGTATATCCCATCACTCCACGGAAGACCTTGCGATAATGAGGGCCTTGCCGAATTTAGTTGTGCTCGCTCCATGCGACATTCCGGAAGCGCGGGCCGCCGTTCATGCCATGATAGCCCACAAAGGCCCCGTCTATTACAGATGCGGTTATAAGAAGGAAAAAAACATACACGAGGGAAAAATAAATTTCGAAATAGGTAAATCCATAACTGTAAAAGACGGTACTGACGCTGCCATAATATTCTGCGGCACTGTCGGCTATAACGCCAAGCTCGCCGCTGAAAAACTCGCTGAAGAAAATATCAGCGTCCGTCTCGTCAGTATGCATACCGTAAAACCCATAGACAAAGAAGCCATCATAAAAGCGGCAAAAGAAACGGGCGCGATTGTCACGCTGGAAGAACATAACATAATGGGCGGTCTCGGCAGCGCCGTCGGCGAAGTCCTGATGGATGCCGGAATTTCGGGAGTGAAATGCAAAAGGATAGCGCTTCCCGATATCAATGTTTCGCTGATAGGTTCTCAGGAATGGCTCAGGGACAAATACGGCATGGGCGAGGATGACATTGTTAAGGCAGTGAAAGCTATTATCTGAAAGAAAAATTATGAACCTCTATGGCAAAATCATAAATACGGGTTTCATCTGCGGCCATATCGTGTGGCCTGAGCCGCAGTCTGTTTACAGTATTTCAAAAGCAGGTGTCATACATTTGACAAAGTGCATGGCCGCCGAACTGATACTTGACAGCGGTTATACAATCATGTAAAAAGTAGGGCTTGTTTTATGGAAGGGAAATTGCGAAATAAAATTGTTCTTATAAGTGGCGGAGCTTCGGGAATAGGGAAGGCGGCGGCCCTTAAATTTGCCTCTGAAGGCGCTTCCGTGATAATTGCCGATATCAATGAAGAAGAAGCTAAGAGTACTCTGAAACTGCTTCAGGAAAAAAGCCCTCAAAACTCTTTTGTCAGATGCGACGTTTCCAATGCCGATGATGTCAAACAGGTTTTTGCTCACATAGAAAAACAATATGGAAAGCTTGATGTCATCTACAACAACGCTTCCGTATACCTTTCCGGCAGAGATGCCAGGATTACTGATATTGATGAGGAAATATGGGATAAAGTCATAAGCATAAATCTCAGAAGCGTTTTTCTGTTCTGCAAATACGGGATACCGCTTCTAATCAGAAACAATGGCGGTTCCGTAATCAATACTGCTTCAAGCGCGGGGATAATCGGGATACCCGACTGCGATGCCTACACCGCTTCAAAAGGCGGCACTGTCCAGCTTACTAAATCAATGGCCGCCGAATACGGGCAGTACAACGTCCGTGTCAACTGTATCGCCCCAGCCGCCATCATGACGGATATGATGAGGAAAAGTAATCCTGAAAACAGTTCATTCGATGAGGAGAATTTTCTGAAACTCAGAACGCCGCTGAGACGTTACGGTACACCTGAAGAGATTGCGAATATAGCGTGTTTTCTTGCGTCAGACGCATCAAGTTACCTGAACGGTGTGGTAATAGCAGCTGACGGTGGCATAACCATTAATGGCGATCTTTCAAAAGTCAAATAACGGGAAAACTTCTCCTTGATTTTCCTTTCATAAAAAAGAAACGGATTTTGTTTCAATTCATGTTGATTTTAAGATGGCAGAGGATAGAATTAGCAGAGTTTCAATATAAATTGCTGTCAATGACGTGGAGAGGTTATGAAGTCAATGCTTAAGAATTTTTTCATGCCTGTGGCATTTTTTGCGTTCCTGTATATGGCGGAAGGAGAGAACGGCAACACGGTGTCGCGGAAAGAGCCCGTAGTGGCGTGTCTGGGGCGTATAGTGCCGGGGGAGAAAGTGATGTACCCGGCTTCGCCGGACCCGGTTTCACGCGTTGTCAAGGAACTGAGGGTCAAGCGCGGTGATATGGTCAAAAAAGACCAGATGCTGGCGACGACATATTCCATAGGCCCTGCCTCGGCATCATTGAAAAAGGCCAAGGCCCTTGTGGCACTGGCGGAAACAAAGCTCAATATACTCAAAGCAGGTGAACCTTATGCCGCCATACTGAACCAGGAAGCAGAAACGCAATGCAGCGAGACGGCGCTTAAAATCGCCAGGGCCAATCTGGAATTCGAGACAAAAGAGGACTCTTCAAGAAAAGAAATCCATTATGCCAAAGCGAACGTCAATGAGACTTCTGAGAATTTTCAACATGCCAGAGAGCTCCTGGAAAAAATGAAAGTTCCCCGGCCTCTCGATCTCTTCGCGGCTGAAAAAGAACTTGACGCGGCGATCGCTGAACGTTCCATAGCTGAAGCCAATCTGGAACTGAGTTTTATCAGGGCCCCGATTGATGGCAAAGTCATTGAAATTTTTACTTACCCCGGAGAACCGATAGGCGAGAACGGACTGCTGGCGCTTGCCGATGTTTCAAATATGGCGGTTGAAGCCCAGGTTTATATAAGCGACATCAAAAAAATCAAAATCGGCGCCAACGCCGTTATCAGCGGCGACGGACTTTCAGGCAAATCTACAGGTAAAGTAGTTGAAATCACGGAGATGGTTGATTTCAATTCAGTTTTTTCACCGGATCCGGCATCCTTCGCCGACAGGAGAATTGTAAAGGTCAGAATCAAACTTGACAGTAATGATCCGGCATCGAAAGTTGTAAACAGTCAGGTTACCGTGGAAATTTACGGCGAGTAAAAGCAATGCGCATAGCTGAAATATTTTTTCCTCTTGGAATACCTTTCTCATGGTTGCAGCTCACCAGCTCCAAGGTGCGTTTCCTGACGGCTTCCTCGGGTGTTGCGTTTTCCACTATCCTCATGCTTCTGCAGCTTGGCTTTTATGACGGCATTCTTGATCAGGTCATTCATCCGATTAAAGCGATGAACGGTGAAATCATTATGGTCAGCAAACAGTTTGAACAGCTCGCGGCGAGCGGCTCCTTTTCCAAACGCAGAGCTGTCCAGGCAAAATCCCTGAAGGAGGTCGAAGACGTCTTTCCCCTCTATACAACTCTCTGTTTCATACAGGACCCTGTAAGCAATGAAAACAAGGAAATATTCGTTTTCGCGTTTGACCCGGCGGATGATGTTTTCACGGACCCCGGGATACGGCTGAACAGGAAGATGCTTCAGAATGAGGAATACGTTCTTTTCGATGAGTATTCAGAGAAAATTTACGGTCCGGTCCTTGAGATTTTCAGAAAAGACGGAAAGGTCGGGACTGAGCTTGAAAACACACATCTTATAATCAAGGGCCTTTTCAGGATGGGCAGTACTCTCGCGGCAAAAGGACATATCGCCATGAGCGACCTTTTCTTTCTCAGAATTTTCAAAAATAGGGCCCCCAACATGGTCAATATCGCTGTCATAAAATTAAAGCCCGGGGCCAATCCCGATGCCGTCGCCGCCGAACTTCAGAGTCTTTTCCCGCAGGACATCAGGGTTTTCACAAAGGATGCTTTCTGCAAGAGGGAGCAGTGCTACTGGAGGGACAGGACGCCGATAGGTTTTGTCGTCAGCGCGGGGATGATAGTTGCTATGGTGGTAGGGGCGCTGGTGGTGTATCAGATCTTATTCACGGATGTGAGCAGTCATCTTCCTGAATATGCGACTTTGAAAGCTATAGGCATCAGGGATTCTTTCTTTTTCAAAACTATAATTGAAGAGTCCCTGATACTGATGGTTTTCGGTATCGTGCCTGGCATTCTGGCATCCATGCTCATGTACCATTTCGCGCGGGAAATAACCAATATGCCCATTTATATGAGCTGGAGTAAAATTGCCGTTGTGAGCGCTCTGATATTTGCAACCTGTATGCTGGCGGGCCTTTGTTCGACAAAGGAGCTTCGTTCGGCAGATCCCGCGGAGATATTCTGATATGGACATAAAACCATTAGTTTCGGTAAAAAATCTCAGGCATTCCTTCGGGGAAGGAACTCTTAAAAAAGAGGTTCTGCACAGTCTTTCCGTCGATTTCATGCCCGGCGAAATAGCTATAATCACCGGACCTTCAGGCTCAGGCAAAACAACTTTTCTGACACTTGCCGGGGCGTTGCGGGGCATTCAGGAGGGAAGTGTAATAATTGACGGCTTGGAACTGCGCGGCGGAAAAAATTCGGACATGATAGATGCCCGGCGGAAGATGGGTTTTATTTTTCAGTCTCACAATCTGGTGGCTTCGCTGACTGCATGGCAGAATGTGGCGCTTTCCCTTTCTTTCATTAAAGGCGAAACCGCGAGAAGCGCCAAAGCCAAAGCCGTTGAGATGCTTGATAAAGTAGGGCTTGGAAAACACGCGGACAAAAAAGCCCATCAGCTTTCCGGCGGACAGAAACAGCGTGTGGCCATAGCCCGGGCCCTTGTCAGGAAGCCGTCGATAATAATGGCTGACGAGCCGACGGCATCCCTCGACCGGCAGAGCGGCAGGGAAGTCGTTGATCTGCTAAAACGCCTTGCCAGGGATATGGGCTGCGCCATCCTGCTGGTAACTCATGACAACCGTATTCTCGACATTGCCGATCGCATCATCAAAATAGAAGACGGGATTATTGAAGAAACTTTTGTGAGCATGGAAAAAATAGTCGTCTCCATTGTGGAACTTGCCGCTCTCATACCTCAGTATGTTTCCTTTGCGGACGGCAAAAATGAAAAGGAAAGCGGAAGAAAAAAACTTTCGGAAAAATTCGCGCAAATGTCCGACGAACTGAACCGCAGGATTGCCGATATTATACAAAGAAACATGCCGGAAACTTTCGCTTTGCAGGCTGCTACGCTCCAGAAGCTTCTCAACAGGCTTGTTTCAGTGGAGGCGCATGTGGAAAATTTTCTGCGTATAGTTTCTTCAGAAGACAAGCTGGCCCAGGCACGGTTTGGCGATAATTTCATCCAGTCCCTTGAATTCCTGCTCATCACAATGAATGAAAGCATGGAAACAAAAGCTTCAAATGAAATTGAAATGCTTTTGTCCATGACCACGGCTAAAAGCGATACCGTCAAAAAGATCAGAGACGACCATTTTGAAAAACAGCAGGACATGAGCGAGGAAACAAAAATATTTCTTTTCGATTTTTCCAACGCATACGTTCATATAGTATATTCCATACATCTTTTTGCGGAGAGTCTGAAGGAATGGGCAGAGCTTTCCGCCAGGGTTAAGAGCGGTCCTTCAATATAAGCATCAGGACTGCTTCATCAATTCCTTGGCGTGAACCAGGGCGCCTTTGCCGCCGCCGAGCATACGTGAAATTTCCTTCAATCTTTTTTCGCCGGAGATGAATGATATTTTCGTTGAAGTTCTGCCGTTTTTCACATACTTTTCAACGGTGAGGTGTGTTTCCGCTTTTGAAGCGACCTGCGCGAGGTGCGATATGCAGAGAAGCTGATGAGTGCGGGAAAGCTTTTTGAGTTCCTCCCCTACGGTTACGGCTGTTTCTCCGCCGATATTCATATCTATTTCATCGAAAATCAGTACCGGCACCGAGTCGGATTCGGCAAGGACTGTTTTCAGCGCCAGCATCACTCTGGATATTTCGCCGCTGCTGGCAATGTTTCTCAGAGGCTGTATGGCCTCGCCGGGATTTGCCGAAAAGAGAAAATCTATTTTGTCCCACCCTTTCGTTCCGGGTTCCGTCTGAATGAAATCAACGCTGAAATCGGATTTAAGAAAACCCAGTTTTTTTAGTTCGGCGCAGAGTTCTTTTCTGAATTTTTCGGCGGCTTTTTTCCGCGCTTCGGAAAGTTTGGCGCATAAAATTTTCAATTCTGTTTCAAGTTCTTTTTCCTCCGCGTCAAGCCGTTTCCTTATATCCTCCGAGTTTTCAAATTCCATAAGGCGTTCCTTTGCCTCCGACAAGGCGGAAAACACATCATCCAGAGAGGGGCCGTAACGTCTTTTCAGTGACTGGATGGAACTTAATCTCTCTTCAAGTTCATGAAATTCCTTTTCATCGAGTTCAATATTTCCGGTGTAGCTTTCGATACCTGACGCCAGTTCGCGGACAGTCTCCGATATCCTGTCGCATTTTTCAAGCAGGGGCGAAACGCGTTCAGGGTCCATTTTTTCGAGCTGCTGCAAATCCCTGTAAACAGCGCCCATCATCTGGGAAACGGAAGTTTCCGCTTCATTGAGGGTATTGATTGTACGGGAAGCTGTCTCTATGACATTTTTTGAATTGGCGGCGAGAGTGAAGCGCGCTGAAAGTTCCTGATCTTCAGCGGGGGCAGGGGAGACTTTCTCAATGTCTGAAATCATCATGCGCAGATGCCCGGCTTCGGCCGGAGACGGGAGACTTGAGGCGAGCTTTTCCTTTTTTTCCCTGACAGCCTTTATTTTTGCGCATATTTCAGAACACCCGTTCAGGCTTTTTTCAAGGTGCGCGTAGCTGTCAAGGACTTCAAGCTGTGCCGCCTGCCTCAGCAGTGACTGATGCTCATTTGGCCCGTGGACATCAATAAGGCAGTCCCCGACGGCTTTAAGCGTCTGGAGAGAGGCTGAACTGTCGTTTATGAAATTACGTGTGCTGGTCGCTGTTATGACGCGCCGCAACTGAAGCTGAGGATTTTCCGGTGTGAAAGGAAGTCCGGCATCGTCCAATATCTGGAAAATCCTTTTGGCGATGTCCTTTCTCAAGGTTATCCCGGCGCTGATTTCACAGCGTGAAGCGCCTGTCCTTATGACGTTCTTGTCGGCGCGTTCGCCCAAAAGCATGGATATGGTGCCGATGAGCACGGATTTCCCCGCGCCCGTTTCCCCGGTAATCACGTTGAAACCGGGCCCGAACTCAATATCCGCTTCCTCTACAAGCGCTAAATTTTTAATACTTATCCAGTTCAGCATAAAATTAAAGATGCCAAATTTTAATTAATGGTGTATAGTTATAATATCAGATATTTCCCGTTAAAAACAAGCAGTGCCATGAAAATGAAAAAAAATTATGTTACCTTTTACAAATCGGGCAAAGCCGCGTTTGCCCTGATATGGCATGCGGCGCCGGAATTCAGACTTTTGAAACTTTTTCTCGAAGGAGCTGAAAGCCTTGAGAAACAGATAAATTCCCAATATCCCAACGCTTGTTCCGGAAAATCTCCTGAAGCCGATGAACTCTCAGTGAAAATAAGGAAATATCTGGCTTCCAGCAATGATAACCTACCAATTGATATGCTTGAACTCAGCTCTCTCGGAAATTTCAAAAGAAAAATTCTTTTCACTCTCAGGGATAAAGTTCCGCCCGGAAAGGTGATATCCTACTCTGGACTTGCCGCGAAAGCCGGATATGAAAAAGCCGCCAGAGCAACTGGAACAGTTATGAGCGGCAACCCCTTTCCTCTTTTCTTTCCATGCCACAGAGTAGTGAAAAGCGACCGGGGGATAGGGAACTTCGGGCCGGGAGTAGGTTTGAAACGTTATCTGCTTAATAAGGAGGGAGTTGTGCTTGCGGCAAAAGGAGCTGTGCCTGAGAGATATTTTGTCAAATAGAGCATAAAGGCGCATGGCATGTAACCTGCGCTAAACTACTGACTGCAAAACAGTTTTTTGGGAAAAATTGATGCTGAAAACTGAAGAAAAAAATAATGTCGCATGGGAAATGAACAGGGCTTCGGCGGAAAGTCCCTGGATGCTTTGCTGTTTATCCGGCGGCTTAAAAAAATACACGGAAGATCCCGTCTGCCCTGAAAAGGAAGCCATTGAAGTCATGATTGAACGCCTTCCTTCCATAAGCATGATCGTTATGCCCCCATCGTCGCCGGCCACTTTGAATGCCTTGCTCCGAAAAGCCCCCGAACTTAAGAAAATCTTTGTTGCCGACAGAAACGCCAAAAGGCTGAACGCCTGGAAACAATCATACGGAGATATAAAAAATAAAGAATCCGTTGAAGTGCTGGCTCTTTCCGATGATGACGCTGCCCTTTCTGAAAATATCATAAAAGAAAAACTTAACGCTTATACCGTTGAACTTTTCCTTGGAAAAAGCGCTGTATATATTCCGGGACGCTTCAGAAGAATTGATCCGGAATTCTCAAGCTTTCTCGAAAAGAACGTTCTGAGAGTGCAGCAGGAAGCCTGCACGGTAGCCGCTTTCAGGACCACGCGTTCATGGCATATCACCATGAATCAATTGTTCAATCTGGAATTTAAATCATCACTAAAGGCGGATTTGACGGAAGAGAACAGAAAGCAGACTGTTGTAATAGTCGGTGCCGGGCCGTCTCTGGACCTTAACGTCAATGTTTTGAAAAAATATTCTGACAAGGCAATAATAATAGCGACTGACGCCTCGTTGAAAACCCTGCTTGATAACGGTATCACACCTGATTTTGCGGCGACACTTGAAGACCTTCACCTGAGTTGGAGATTTTTCTCGAAAAGCCTTGAAAAAAAGATACCGCTTTTTATTTCCATCGGGGCAAATCATGTGCTTGCCAGGAAATATACCGGGCCCGCAATGCTTGTTGGAACGGCTAATGCCCCGGTATGGCTCAGGGATTTGTCTGGCGGACTGCCTGAAGTTACAACAGGGCAGTGTGTCGGGCATTTTGTTTTTCATCTTGCTGAACTTTTTGAGCCTTCTGAAATAGTAATGACAGGTTTTGATCTCTCTTTCAGGGATGGCAAATTTCATGCCGCCAACATGGCAACCCCGTATCTTAAAGACCGCCCCGAATCATTTACCGTAGTTGAAGTTGACGGGATTAACGGGACTAAGGTGAAAACCGACATAAGCATGAGTTTCTATATAAAATATTTTGAGAACGTCATCAAAAAGTGCAGCTGTCCGGTCGTAAACGCCACAGAAGGCGGGGCACTGATAAGAGGTACCCGCGTAAGTTCTCTGGAAGACGCGCTGAAAGACAAAGCGTCTAAAAAGAGAATAGGGCTTTCCCGCAACGTTGCTTTTAACAGTAGTGAAAAAAATTCTCGGCTTTCGGAAATTGCGGAGGAAATAGACAGGATGCTGCCTGAATTTAAAAATTTTCTGGATAAAAGTGCCGGAATGTCAGAAGACAATGTTAAGAACCCGCTTTCGGGTTTTTCGCTTTCATCCCCTACTTTTACTCTTTTAAGCTCCTGCTGCAATGTCCTTCTGATTTCAAGATTCAGTGATATAGCCGGAAATTACAGCAGAGAGAAATTCAAAGAGTTCAGAGACCTTCTTCAGGAATTGCTTATCGAACTGATAGACGCTTCTAATTTTATTAAAACGGTTCTGGAGCTGAGAAATTTCAAAGCTCCGGCACAGACAAAACTGCTGGTGCTGAAACCGGAGAATATGGATATCTCAAAGTTTTCCGGCCTCTTTCAGCCAGCCAGTTCCCTTGTTATTTACGCGGAAACAGCGCTCCCTGATATATGGAGAAATATAATTGATAATAAAGTCACAAAAGTAATTTCTTTTGACGGCAATATCATTCCTGATGTGTGGAGCGTACCTGATATCAGCGTTGTCGATATAAAAACAACTTTTGTTCCGCAATTCTATGAAAGATCATTATGGATACCATCGTACAGTCTGGCCTGTTATGATGAAAATGTTCTTGAGCAATGGAAAAAATACGTGCCGGATGATATTAACTGTTATATACTGGGAGATGAAATCTTATGGAAAATACCAGCGAAGAATTGAAGAGGCTTACCGAACTTCCGAGTAAGGAGCTCCTGAAGGAATATACTGAAGCAAGAGAGCGTTTCAGAAAATTTCTGAAGGCATCCGGTATAAACGTCCCCGATATAATCATTGGCAACACTCAGGAAGCGGGTTTCTCCGGGAGTCAGAAATCTATTCTTCTTGACGAATTCTCAGGAGAAACTATTTCTTCTATTGATGAAACAGTCTTGACTGTTTACAGCACTGTGGATGCCTTCCTCAAACTTTTTGAAAAGATTGTCGCCAGCGATGTTTTGGAAGATATTACAGTAACTGTTGAAGGCAGAGATCCCTGTACTGCCAAGGACTTGAAAGAGCAGGTCGAAGCCGGAAAAGTTGCCAAGGACGGGCAGTTGGTAGTGGCGTCAGGTGATTTGAAAATGCTGTTGCCGGACCTCGGTGTCAAGGTTAAAGAAACCGCAAAACATGAGAAGGCTGATAAAACAGAAAAAGCCGCTGTGCTCAGTGAAGCTGATATCAAGGGCATATTTGAGCAGAAAGAAGCTCAGGATGTTCCCAAAGAAGAAAAGCCTGAAAAGGAAGAAGAAAAAGCTCCGGAACAGGAAGAGAAAAAATCTGGAGAGTTTTCTCCTGTAATAACGCAGAAGGAATATGATGAGCTTATGGGTTTGGCCAAAGTTCCAGCTCCTGAAGCTGCCGCTGCGCCGGCCGAAAAAACCGATGAACCTGTAGAAGTGAAAGCAGTGGAAGAAGCAGAGGCCGTTCCTGTACCGAAAAGTGTTAAAGAAACAAAAGTAACTCCCGAAAGCTCTGTAGCGCAGAAAGAAGAAAAAAGAACATCAGTCGAAAAAACTCCTGCCCCGGCTAAAAAGGCGGAAAGTGACACAAGTCTCCTTTCTCAAGCCGAACTTGATGCATTGCTGTCTTCGAAATCCTCAACGGCCGCTGTTGATAACGGAAAAGCTGCTGTCTCTTCTAATTCCGTTTCCCAGGCAGAACTTGATGAAGTACTGAAAGCAAGCGCTTCCGCTAAAACGGAAGCTCCGAACGCGACAACAAAGAAAGAAGAACAGGTTTCCACAGGTTCAGCCAGTTTGTCTCAGAGTGAACTGGATGCCCTTTTCTCAGCAAAGCCGGAAACAACGGAAGCGACAGCAAAGAAAGAAGAACAGGTTTCTACAGGTTCAGCCAGTTTGTCTCAGAGTGAACTGGATGCCCTTTTCTCGGGCAAAGCGGAAACAAAGGAAGCAGCAGTAAAAACAGAAAGCAAAGCTCCGGATGCCGCTGCGGTGTCCCAGTCTGAAATAGATGCCCTTCTGAATAAGGGGCCTGCTGGAAAAAGTGATGCTGCCGCAAAGACAGAAGAGCAGATTTCCATAGTTTCACAGAAAGAACTTGATGACCTGTTGAACAATAAGAAGCCAGTGGAAGCAATTAAAAAAGATGAAAAACCAGCTGTTTCGCAAAATGAGATAGATGAGCTCTTGAATAAGCCGGTTGAACCGATAAAACAGGACATAGGAAGTGCTTCGGGCAATGGCAATTCACTTGCGTCTCAAGCTGAAGTCGATACATTGCTCAAAATACTTTCCAAGACAGGCAAGCATGATGACAAAAACACTAATGCCGAAGCTCCAGCTGAAAATACAGGGAAATCCGTAGTTTCACAGGATGAGCTTGATGCTTTATTCACAGCATCTAACGCAAAAGATAAAAAATAGATTAATGCTCATCTTGCGTAATCCGATTAAAAGGCTATTTTTCTGCTTTGATGTTATTACGGTTACGACAACGCGCAACCCTCCACGATTTGTGTAGAGGGATTTGCTTCGTCAAATCCGTCTTATGAAATTAACCAATTCCTGAATGCTAAAAAAACAGGACATGAATTATGTACGAAATTGATATAGAAAGAGCTTTTTCAGCGGCGCATTGCCTGAAGGGATATAAGGGCGATTGTTCTTCACTGCACGGACACAACTGGACAGTGCAGGTAGTGGTGCAGTCCGAAGAACTTGACGAACTGGGCATTGCTGTTGATTTCAGAAAGCTCAAGAGCGAACTCGACAGTTTTCTCGACGAACTCGACCATAAAAATCTTTCCGACTTGGAATATTTTTCGAAGTTCAATCCGACCAGCGAGAGAATTGCGAAACTGGTCTTTGACAAACTCTCGGAAAAAATCAACGCTGAAGGCATCACAGTAACCCGTGTCAGGGTCTGCGAATCCCCCAGTTCCGGCGCCACTTATTACAGAAAATAATTCTACAATTTTGCCGCAATTTCCATGAATTTGTCTATAAGGAACTCAGCTATATCAGGTTTGTATGGCGGCATAAAACGTCCGCATCCCTGATAAATTTCGTAGAAGCCGAAACCAGTTTTGGGTTGTGTGATATCAGAGTTTTCATCAAAGGTTTTTCGAGTTGGGAAGTAACGGCAATTTCCGTTTGCCACAGCTATGCTTACGGGAAATTTGCCGGGACTGCGTTTCTCTATTTCCCGCGCAAGTTCCGTGAACGGCTCTCCGGGGAATGCATAAAAATATAAATCCCCCATCCTCAAGACCTGCAAATCAGCGACAACATCCAACTTATTTCCTGCTTTGACATAAAGGAGCATTTCTTCAAGGCGCTGTAACATATACAGTCTTGTATTGGTTTTACGCAATACGTCTATTATCCCGGAAATTTTATCAGGGGCATAATCCTCGCATGGAAGCTTTACCTGTTTTATAACGGCATTCATCGGGCATGAGGATATTTCAGTTTCATTACTCAGACCGTTTTTTAAGTCGTCAGTATAGCTTTCCGAAATTCTTTTCAGTTCCGTTTCGCCTTTTTCCAGATTCAAACAGCAGGGATTTGTATTTATATTCCCCGCCGCACCGTAGAGGAAAAGAACATTTTCAGCCAGTTTTTTATCAAGTATGAGCTTGTTTGCCGCACCTATCCAGTCGGCGGAAACCAGAAGCATCTCCTTGCCGAAAACCACTCCATGCATTCCGTGATTGTGAATGAGAAGCTTGACAGTTCCATCCGGGGGAAGGCATTTTATCCAGCGTATATCGGGATCTGTCGGGCCATCTTTCTGTACCCTGTTATATCCGAGAGTTTTTTTTAGAACAGATTTTCCTGCTTTTAAAATAACTTTACTTTCATCACTTACGGCTTTTACGGCAGTATCAATCGCGGTTTTAATCCAGTTGTTTCGGAAATTCAAGTCCAGTTCCCCCCAGCCGATGCCGGGTGAAACTGTCGGCCCTGAATGTGTGTGGCTTCCCGAAACCATAATGCCGGAAGAATCAATTTTAAGCCGTTTCACCAGTTCTCCACGGATTTCCCATGCTGCATCTGCGTCCATGGTGACCAGATCATTAGCTATAAAAATAAGCCTTTTGTTTCCGTCACTGAAGCTTGCAACACGGCAATATAAAGGGTCACGTACCCCTCTGTTCCTGCGCCCAAGAAAAGGACCGTACCCGTATAGTTCGGTAAACAATGGAACGTCTATTATATTCGATGCACAACCGAGATTCAAAATACCATTACTCATAATATCAGACCTGTTATTTGAGAAGTTTCTTTTCCAGTTTCAGGAAAACTTCGACAAGTTCTTCATGGATTTTTCCGAAGGGCATATGACCGAGTATCATCGGTACGGTTTCGGCGGCGTAACCTGTCGCGGTTTCTTTATCGGGGGCGTAACCGAAATATTCGTTTGTTAATGACATTACGAGAGGCACGGGGGATTTTGCGGAAGCCTTCACGTCATTTTTGATTCCCTGATAAGTTTCAAAGGGGCCGCCCAGGAGCACTATCGGCCCTATGCGGAAACCCTGTATCCGGGCTGTCGGATAAGTGGGTTCGCCCTTTTCGACAAGACCTATTATTTTCCGGAGACAAGATATCATGACCATTGCCATGCGGGTATCCCTTGGTTCATCGCTGGCGTCCGCTTTTTGTATAATGCTTTCCTTTTCGGCGAGCATGTTTTTCAGATAGGCAATATCAAGTTTTTTTTCTGAAAAATTTATCTCGACTATCGCGGAATTTATCTTTTCTATTTTAACGGATTTTGCTTTTTCCAAACCGTTCCGCACGGCGTTTGCGAACCTTGCCGCTATTATGTCGAGGGCAAGCAGAGATTCCTGTTCAGTTTTGTGAACAACGCAAGTGTTGATATCTCCCTGTGCGCCCTGGAGAAAAAGACCGATTGAGCCGGGGAATTCGCGTTCAAGATTGTTCAGGGCCACGCCCGGATAATCCCCGTGAATGTAACGGCTCTGTTCACAGCAGACCACCGGATGGCATCCGAAATAAGAGATAAAACCTCTGAGTTTTCCTCTGCTTTCGACTTTTATCACATGGCATGTAGTGTCTGTCAATTCAGGTTTTTCAGGACGCCAGTTTTCTTTAAGCACATCAGGGAGAGCGCCTGTTTTATCATACTGTCTGTTATATGCGATGCCTTCACAGGGGACTTCGGCGTGACTGAATTCTGAATCCTGAAGATCTTGCAAGGCGTCGATGCAGGACTTGGCTATCTTGTATGGAAGTATTTCCATGTAGGGGGAATCCATCTCACCCCAACCGTTCATTTCGGTGGTGGCGGGCCCGCTGTGAGTATGTGTGCAATGCACCATGACTGACTCGGGCGGAAGCCCGGAAGCTTCTTCGACCAGGACTTTTACTTTGTTTATCGTGATTGACTGCAAACCGATTAAATCACAACTGACGAGCACCATTTTTTCCCCGTCATGTTCCAAGGCAAAAGACTTTGCCCATAGATTGTCCCTGACCGCGATCGAATAACGGTGCCGGTACGGCCCGAACCCGCATAATTCAACCCCTATCCTCGGCGTAATATCAACTTTAGCAAAACCGGTCTTCATATAAAAATGTCCATTTTCGTTTAGAATTTTTAGATTTTTTTCAGGAGCCTGATGTTCTCGGAAACCAGTGCGTCGTCTATGTCGTCGGCCAGTAGGTAAGGCCCGGCGGCCCTGCCGACCCATGTTTCATATCCGCCGCGATGCCTTGCCTCGCGTGTTGGCAGATAAGAGAGAGAGCCGTTTGTTACACTGCAGCACAACGTGTATTGAAACGGGCTTTGTTGTCTTATCCGCAAGGATATTCCTGAAAACATTTCGCCGGGCATTGGGACAATCGCAAGAGGGCCAAGGGAAATAAGCGTCTGCGTGAAGGAACGCCCTTTCAGGACTTCCTTTTTATGCGCTTCTATAACAGCGCAATTATGCATGTATTCACACATCGGAGTGCCCCAATCATCTTTGCGGGGTTCCCATTTTGTTTTTTCCCGCTCGGCATCTTCAAGCGGAGTCAATGGCGCGTACGGCAGAAATATATCTTCCGTATGTACCGACAATTTAAGATCGCTTCTGTATTCTTTTATGGATAACAGAGCACGTATGGCGTCTGTCGCCGCGCGATAGCCGACTTCACATACAGAATGAATACCATCTCCGCCTCCGGCAGATAAGCCGCCGTCTTTTCTGTAATTTGTCCTCGGGCCGACATCGCCTATCGCGCCGTTCAGGAAAAGGACAGTCGCTCCCGGATACTGTGATTCTATGCGGTCTTTCATGACCCCGCACCAGTCGCGCGAAACCAAGCGGTTATTGCCCATCGCCGTACCATGCGCCCCGTAATGAACGATTATACCGGAATCAATTCCGTCTTTTGTCATAAAGTTAATTACTGTCATTGTCGGGTCAAAGGAACCCATAGGGTCTCCCCTGAAACAAACGCCGTTATTTTCGGCTACGCTCCTGCGGTTGACACCGACAAGACTTTCCGTTGTCGCGATTCCCACGGAAACTTCCTGCATCTTTTCATTTGCCAGTTCTGCGGAACGGATAATTTCAGGAATGATTGAATCTATATATTCGTTTTCACGATCGCCCCATCCCCAGAAATTCAAAGTGTTCGGCACTGAGTGGCTGTGCGTCGCGCAGACGGAAATATTTTTATTGGGTATCCCTGTACTTTTATTTATTCCGGCGCGGATGCGTTCAACTATGTCTTCCTCAATGCATATCCAGTCAAGATTTATGACAGCTGCTTTTAAGCCGTCCTGTTCTATTACGATGGCTGTTGCCTGGAGCCTGTCGAGGATTTCCTCGGCGGGGCGTTCTTTCACGCCGTAACCGCCGAGCCTTACACCCAATTCCGGTGTAACATCAGTTTTAGCAAAACCCGCTTTCATATACAATCCTCAGTTTATTTACAATACTCTTTCATTACTTTATTTACAGCATCGCAGGCAGCTTTGATATATTTACTGCCGGCGAGAAGTTTTGACTGAGACATACAGATGGCCCTGTTGGAACAAAGATCTTCAGCGACTTCGTTGCTCTCAATTCTGTATTTGCTTTTGGGAATGTTCCAGAGGGCGTGTTTGTAAACGGGACCGTAAGTAAGGCCTGTTCCAAAACCTTCCGCCGAGAGGGCTTCCATTATTTCTTTTCTTGTTATGCCTTCTTTGAGTTTTTTAGTGTCAAGGATAAAGGTAAGCATGTAATATCCCTGTATATCGGCGAGGCGGCCGCGGGACTGGACTTTTATTCCAGGGGTATTTTTCAGGAGTTTCCTTATAAGGGTCGCGTTTTGTTCACGCTTTTTTGTTTGCGCTTTCAACCGTTTCAAGCCGCCGAGGAGGACAACCGCCTGAAATTCGGTGCCGCGGTAATTGTGGCATATCAGGCCTTCCTGCGGAGAGTAACTTGCCTCGCCTTGTTTGGTGTTGGGGGCATAGCCGATATGTTTAATCCTGAAAATCTTTTCCTTGAGAACAGGATCGTTAGTAAGACAGATGCCGCCTTCGCCGCTTGAGAGGGTTTTGGATTCCTGAAAACTGAAAGAGCCGACATGTCCAATGCTTCCGACGCCTTTTCCGTTCCACACGCCGCCGTGAGCATGGGCGCAATCCTCTATGACATAGAGATTGTGCTTCTTCGCTATCGCCATGATTTTTTCCATATCGGCCATTGAACCGTAAAGATGTACCGGGATTAAGGCTTTTGTTTTAGGGGTGATGGCCTTTTTGATTTTTTCAGGGTCGAGGCAGAGGGTGTCTTCCTCTATGTCAACGAAAACAGGTGTTGCCCCAACGTATATTACAGCCATCGCCGTGGCTATCCATGTAAGCGCGGGAACAATGACTTCGTCGCCTTTGCCGACACCCAGCGCATGAAGGGCGCATTCAAGGGTAACTGTCCCGTTTGCCATGAAAATACCGTATTCAGCGGTGTGATACTTCGCGAATTTTTTAGAGAAAAGCTGTTCGTTGGGACCGTTGAAAGACCATTTTGGATGGAGATAAACGTCTTTGAGTTTTTCAGCGGTGTCAGGATAAATGGGCGGCCATGACGGGATGCTTTTGGCGAGTTTATCACTGATTATTTTTTTTCCTCCGTTGATGGCGAGAGAGCTTTTCATGTTCTGTCCCTTATTTTAATATTTCCGATTAATTGTTTTTGCTTGACTTTATGATGATTATAGTATAAAATGAATTCAAAGTCAATTAATGTAATTTGCTATTTATTAATCAATATTGCTATTTTTATGAAAAACACGGAAACGCGGACTTTTGACGGAGCAAAATTCCACCCGGTATCTGAAAGCCGCGGAATGCTGTTTTCCCGTCTGTATTTGCTGTTATCAGCCCGGGCAAGCAAATTGCATTTCATTCCTTGACAGAAATGGAATATGCAATAAAGTATATGCGTTGATACTTAAATGAAAAGGTCGCGGTATGAATAAAGCTGATACGGAAAAACTCACACGCGTTTTCAAGGTTCTGTCGATTGACACAAGGGTAAAAATGCTGGAGTTATTGAAAGAACGTTCTCTCTGCGTGAATGCCTTGGCGCGCATTTTAAATATTACGCAGGCCGCGGTTTCCCAGCACCTCAGGATATTGCGGGATGCCGATATACTCAAAGCCGAAAAACGGGGCTATTTTGTGCATTACAGCGTTAATGAGAAAGTCTTGAAGAGATGGAGAGAGATGGCAGAAGAGCTGCTGAATATGGATGTGAAATGATTTTTTCGATTACTGATTAACTTTATATAAACATACTTAAAAAAGAGGAGGAAGAAAATGTTGAAAGTAGGAATGTTTCGTTGTCAGCAGACCGAGGATATGTGTGCGGGAAATACTGATTTTAAAATTGCGAAAGAAGGAAAATTCGCTTTTGAGGAAACCGGCCCTGTTGAAGTCGTCGGGTTTGTGTCGTGCGGCGGTTGTCCCGGCAAAAGGGCGGTCATGCGGGCAAAAACAATGGTCGAGCGCGGAGCTGAAGCTATCGTCTTTGTCTCATGCATAACCAAAGGCAATCCAATAGGGATTTCATGTCCCCATTATCAGAAAATGAAAGAAGCTGTTATCCAAAAGGTTGGCAAAGACATTAAAATTATTGAGTGGAGCCATTAGAATAAGTCTTGGATGTATCTTTGAAAAAAGATATAGATAACTTGGTAAAGGAAGCTTAAAGGTATTGTATATGTTATCAACAGGTGTCAGAAAAAAAGTAATATTCGCCGTAAAAATTTTTATATTTCTAGTAATAGCCCTGAGTGTTTTTTACTGGGCCCGCTTTTCTCCGGTTAAAGTGCAGGCCTGCAAAGTTGTCAAGGGAACGGTAATCAATGAAGTTATGGGAACAGGGACTCTGGAAGCAAGGGTCAGGGCTGCCATCAGTCCCAAGATTTCCGGTTTGATTACTCAAGTGCTGGTTGATCAGAATGATAAAATCACCAAAGGTCAGCTATTGGCCCGATTGGACGACGGCGATTTGCGTCAGCAGGTGGAAGTGGCCCAGGCCGACCTGGCCGCCGCAAAAGCGACTGTTGACAGGATTGGCGCGGAGATTGTCAGCGCCAATGCGACAGTAACAAAAATGCGCTCCAATTATGAACGATATTCGACTTTACGGAAAAGCAATGTTGCGGCTGAGACCGATTTTGAAAAAGCCCTTGAATCCAAAGATGTGGCGGAGTCCAATCTGAACCGGGCGCAATTGGCAAAAGTGGAAGCAGAACGGAGTGTAGCCAAAGCGGAGGCAAGTTTACGTTATTGGCATGAACGTCTGGCTGATACAAAACTTTGCGCTCCTTTTGATGGAATTGTAGTGCGCCGCAATCGAGATCCGGGGGCCGTGGCTGTTCCAGGGACTTCGATCCTTGACATTATTTCAACAGAACAACTATGGATTTCC
>Ga0154588_1202_pt1 | contig 61816 bp, 65 predicted proteins | sample RifGroF2_FD_116017 | JGI IMG/M metagenome (GOLD analysis project Ga0154588, IMG submission 116017) | Lentisphaerae bacterium GWF2_44_16
CGCTGACCGCCGTGCTGGGCTTTGCCGCCGAGAGGCTGCTGTGTGACGAGCGAATAAGGCCCGACAGCCCTGGCGTGTATTTTATTGGCGACAAGGTGGTCGAGTTTCATCATGTATATCTGACCGACCATTATGCGCTGTCCGAACTTGTTTCCGTTTCTCCCGTCGAGAAGTTCGGTCTTGCCGTCAAACTGCAGCTTGCCGTCCTTCTGGTAGAAACCCCAGTGGTAGTTTTCCTTAATGTCTTTTGAAAGCTTTTCATTGGCTTTTTCCATGAGTTCCACAATGTGTTTCTCATTTATGCCGTCAAAAACCGGAGTGGCCACTTTCAGTCCAAGTATCTTGGCAGCCCATCCCAGATGTGTTTCAAGCACCTGCCCAACGTTCATACGGCTAGGTACGCCGAGGGGGTTCAATACTATGTCCACGGGTGTTCCGTCTGCCAGGAAAGGCATGTCTTCAATAGGCACTATTTTTGCCACGATACCTTTATTTCCATGGCGGCCCGCCATTTTATCGCCAACCTGAAGTTTGCGTTTGGAGGCCACATACACCTTAACTTTCTTAATGACGCCGGGATCGACGCCCTCGCCCATTTCAAGCGACTTGATGGATTCTTCCTTCAGTCTCTCCGTCTCTTCAAAACGGGGTATATATGAAGTCATGATCCCTTCTATTGTTTTTCTGAGCGGACAGTCGTCCATTCTGTAAGCATTGTATTTGTTCGCCAGTTTCAGAACTGAACTGCGGGTCACTTTTCTGTTGGAAGATATGAGTATGGCGTTCTTCTTTGAAGATGCCTCGTCATAAATGGGGCACGGGAGTTTCTGCCCGAGCATATTGTCCGCGAGTTTGTCCGCGAGTTCCTCAACGAGCTCGGCATGTTTCGCCTTGTACGTATCTTTGGAACTCTTTACCTGACGCCTCAGTTCCGACTTGGTCATAGACTGCCTGTTCGGGTCTTTGGCATATTCGATTCTCACATCCATCACAATTCCGCCCTTGCCGCTGCTTACGATAAGGCTCGAGTCTTTGACATCGGCAGCCTTTTCACCGAAAATAGCGCGGAGAAGACGTTCTTCAGGTGCCAATTCCGTTTCGGACTTGGGTGTGATTTTGCCGACGAGTATATCGCCGGGTTTCACTTCCGCGCCGAGCCTTACCACGCCATCAGGACCCAAATTACGGAGGGCCTCTTCGCTGACATTCGGTATATCCCTGGTTATTTCCTCGGGACCAAGTTTCGTATCGCGGGAAGTTATCTCGAATTCATCAATATGAACACTCGTATAGGTATCTTCCTTGACGAGGCGTTCGCTTACTACGATAGCATCCTCAAAGTTGTATCCGCACCAGGGCATGAAAGCGACCAGCACGTTCTTGCCGAGAGCAAGTTCGCCGTCCGCTGTGGCGGCGCCGTCCGCGATAATATCGCCGACTTTCACCTTGTCTCCGCTTCTTATGAGAGGCCTCTGGTTTATACAGGTCCCCGCGTTACTGCGGAGAAATTTATTCAGCTTATATATGCCGGGCGCTTTATCTGAAGTGCTTTTCAGAGGCTTCCCGTCGCTGGTTATCACAATTTCGCATGAAGAGACCTCGGCCGCAACGCCTGCCTTCGCGGAAGAAACTACCGCTCTGGAGTCAACCGCCACCTTTTTCTCAAGTCCTGTACCGACCAGAGGAGATTCGGTTATGAGCAGAGGAACAGCCTGACGCTGCATGTTTGAGCCCATCAACGCTCTGTTCGCGTCATCGTGCTCAAGGAACGGTATAAGGCCCGCCGCGGCACTGACAAGCTGCTTCGGCGAAACATCCATATACTGTACTTCATCCTTCGGGTGTTCTTCCGATTCGCCTCTGTATCTCGACATTATCATAGGTTTCGTGAATTTGCCTTTATCATCAATCGGCGCGTTGGCCTGGGCTATTACGAACTCCTCTTCTTTGTCGGCTGAGAGATAATCTATCTTGCTTGTAACAATCCCTTTTTCAACTTTCCTGTAAGGAGTTTCAAGGAAACCGTAATTATTGGTAACCGAGTAAAGGGACATGGAAGAGATAAGACCGATATTGGGGCCTTCAGGAGTCTCTATGGGGCATATTCTGCCGTAATGGCTGGAATGCACGTCACGGACTTCGAACCCGGCGCGTTCACGGCTGAGACCGCCTGGCCCGAGGGCACTGAGACGGCGTTTATTGGTGAGCTCTGAAAGCGGGTTTGTCTGATCCATGAACTGAGAAAGCTGATTCCTGGCGAAGAAGTCCCTTATCACTCCGGCAAAAGCCTTCGGATTTACGAGTTTGCTCGGTGTGATGCTTGCGTCTTCCGCGCTCAGAAGAGTCATACGCTCACGTACAAGGCGCTCCGTTCTGAGAAGCCCAACCCTGCAATGATTCTGGAGAAGTTCGCCTACTGTTCTTACGCGCCTGCTTCCGAGATGGTCGATATCATCGGTCTGTCCGCCTGTATTGCGGAGTCTGAGCAGGTATTTTGTGGCTTCAAGCAGGTCTTCCTTCATGAGGGTCCTGTCCTCGGCTGGAATATTGATGCCCAGTTTTTCATTGATCTTGAAACGGCCTACGGCACCAAGGTCATAGCGTTTTATATCAAAGAAAAGCCTTTTCAGGAGCTGTTTGGCGTTATTTACGCTTGGAGGATCACCGGGACGCATGCGCCTGTATATTTCTTTGAGGGCCTCTTCCTGTGTGCGGGCCGGATCTCTCTGGAGACAGGTGATAAGATAATTATCGCCGTCAGGAATATGAGCAAGAGTCACTTTCTGTATGCCCGCGTCCTGAAGGGCTTTGAGGTTTGCCTCTGTAAGGAATGTGCATTCCTCAATAATTATCGCTCCATCTTTGCTGAGCACATTGTCAACAGTATAAAATGTGGCAAGCTCTTTTTCCTTGAGCAGAGAAGCTACAGTATAGCTTCCAACCTTATAAGCCGCGGAAAGCATTTCCTCGTTTGTCTCATAACCGATGGCGCGGAGGAATGTGGTGATGAGAAATTTTCTGCGTCTGCGCCTGCGGTCAAGATATATGTATATCAGATCGTTTATATCAAACTGAACTTCCATCCAGGAACCTCTGTCCGGTATTATCCTGAATGAATAAAGTGTGCGTCCGCTTGAATGCCTGGCTTTTTCAAAACATATCCCGGGCGAGCGGTGCAACTGGCTTATTATGACTCTCTCGGCGCCATTGATTACAAATGTGCCCCTGTCGGTCATCATCGGTATCTCGCCGAAATAAACTTTTTCAGAAACCCCGGCGCCTTTATTTTTCAGCACCAGTTCAACATGCAGAGGAGCGCTGTAGGTATTTCCGTCCTTTATGCAATCAACGATTTCAGCTTTGGGATCGCCCACTGAGTAGGAAGCGAATTCAATGACCAGCTGCTTGTCAAAACTTTCTATTGGAAAAACTTCATTGAAGACTTCCTGGAGTCCCTGATTCTCTCGTTTCTCAGGGCCAAACTGCTTCTGTAAAAATGACTTGTAAGAGTCAATCTGAATTCCTACAAGGTCCGGAATTTCCAACACATCATGCAAATTTCCAAAATTTACGCGTTCAGGCATAGCCCACCCTCATTATGGTTATAAACAAAAAAAAACACGAGGAATACTTATTCCCGTTCATAATAAAAAAACTAATATATGTATATATGAAGGAAACAGCGGGAAAAATAAATAAATAAATATTTTTTCCCCGCCGTTATCAATCGGCGTGGAACTCTACTTGAGTTCGACAGTCGCGCCGGCTGCTACGAGCTGAGCTTTCATTTTTTCAGCTTCTTCCTTTGTAGCGCCTTCTTTTACAGGCTTCGGAGCGCCTTCAACAAGGTCTTTTGCCTCTTTAAGGCCAAGTCCGGTAATTGCCCTGACTTCCTTGATGATAGCGATCTTCTTGTCAGCCGCGAAAGTGCTGAGAATTACGTCGAAAGCTGTTTTTTCTTCAGCTGCCGGAGCTGCCGCGCCTGCCGCAGGTGCAGCTGCCGCCATCGGGACCGCTGCCGTAACGCCCAAGCGCTGTTCCAATGCCTTGACCAGCTTTGAAAGGTCAAGCACTGAAAGCTTTTCCACGTAAGCAATAAACTCATCCATTTCCTTTGAAACTTCAACTTTGGCTTCTTCTGTCATTGAAAGAGACCTCCTAATTTATTTGTTATTTTCTATTTTAGATTTATTGGTTTTCGCTGAGTTTGTTTTTATAAGCGTTCAATACATTGACAAGACTTGCGACCTTGGCATTAAGCACGGTAACAAGATTTCTTGTCGGCGCCTGTATGACCCCTACAAGCTGGGCATAAAGAACTTCACGCGGCGGAATTGACGCAATTGCCTTGACATCAGATCCGCTGAGCAATTCACCTTCAATCAGACCGCCTTTAGGCGCGAGCGCCTCATGGGTCTTCAAAAAAGTTTCTATTGCTTTGGCTACTGCTCCGGGATCACCTTTGCCTGTTATAAGGGCGGTATCTTCCCTGAGTTTGAGATTGCCCAATGCCGTAATGCCTTTAAGTTCCGCGGCTTTCTTAATGAGCCTGTTTTTCAGAACATGACATTTTGCATCATGCTGGGCAAGCGCACCCCTGAACTCCGAAAAGTCCTTGACGCTAAGCCCCTTATAGCTTACAAAATACATAAAAGATGAATCATTGAGCAATTTGCCGATATCACTTACAAGTTGAGTTTTTTCGACTCTCATGATGTCACCTTCACAAATTCTTTTATGTCTATTTTAATTCCGGGACTCATCGTGGATGACATAGTACAGCTCTGCATAAATATACCCTTGGCGGTAGAAGGCTTTGCCCTCATTATCGCATGAATGATAGTACTGCCATTCTCTTCAAGGTCTTCCGCTTTGAATGAGAGCTTCCCAACAGGTACATGGATACAGGCGCCACGGTCGTTTTTAAACTCTACACGTCCGGCTTTCGCTTCCGTGACTGCTTTTCCGACATGGTCTGTTACTGTTCCTGTTTTCGGGTTTGGCATCAATCCTTTCGGACCCAACGCGCGGCCTAACGGACGCACCATCGGCATCGCTGCCGGAGTCGCGATAAGAACATCAAATTCCACCCAGCCGCCTTTTATTTTATCCACCAGTTCGTCAAGCCCGACAAAATCGGCACCTGCTTTTTTGGCTTCTTCCGCGGATGCGTCAGACGCTATTACAGCAACCACTACTTTTTTACCAGTGCCCTTGGGCAGCGGGATCGCGCCTCGGACGTTCTGGTCTGTCTGTTTTGGATCTATGCCCAATTTGAATGCCAGCTCCACTGTCTGATCGAATTTGACATGCGGCATTTCTTTCAACATTTTGAGAGCCTCACGCAAATTGTACAACTTAGCACAATCAATCTTTTCACTCTGGGAACGGTATAACTTGCTTCTATGCATCGATCACCTCGATTCCCATGCTCCTGGCTGTACCTTCAATTACACGCACTGCAGCATCTTCGCTTCTGGAGTTAAGGTCATTCTTCTTGGTTTTCACGATTTCCTTGATCTGGGTTCGCGTTACTTTTCCCACAAAACCTTCCCTGCCCGGGGTTTTAGAACCCGCGGCAAGCCCTGCTGCTTTTTTCAGCAATACAGCGGCCGGAGGAGATTTCGTAATGAAAGTAAAGGATCGGTCCTGGTAAACCGTAATCACTACGGGAATTACCATGCCGGCCTGCGACTGGGTAGCCGCATTGAACTGCTTGCAAAACTCCATGATGTTGATACCTGCTTGACCAAGCGCGGGACCAACTGGCGGGGCCGGATTAGCGGCTCCTGCCGGGATCTGCAAACGGATCACCCCGGTAACTTTCTTTGCCATTGTTTTCTCCTTTAACGCGTTGTGGTCCGGAACGGCAGACTTCCTCCCGCATCGCGTCTAAGACTATTATATGAAATCCGGCCCGAACTCCTATTCGCGGCCGACCTGCCAAAACTCTAATTCAACCGGTGTGGAACGACCGAATATGGAAACCATCAGTTTCAGTTTCCCGCGTTCCGCGTCAATTTCCTCTATCGCACCCTCAAAATTCTCAAAAGCGCCATCTTTTATGCGGACAGTTTCGCCTATGTCAAAGAGTATTTTCGGCTTCGCTTTTTCCTCATGCGCGCTGCCCTGTCTCATCAGATCGGCAACTTCACCGCTGGAAAGAGGTATCGGATTGTCGCTACTTCCAACAAAGCCTATTACTCCCTGCACCTCGCGGATAAAATACCATATCTTCTCATTTATCTGCGTAGTCCCTTCGGTATAAAGGTCCATTCTTACAAGAATATATCCCGGAAAGCACTTCCGCGTCGTCGTGGTCTTTTTTCCCTGACGAACTTCAGAAACTTTCTCAATAGGTATGAAAACTTCATACACCGGAAAATCGGGACCTTCCAGATGAAGCTGTCTTTCAATACTCTCCTTGACCTTGTTTTCCTGCCCGGAAAGGGTGTGAACTACAAACCATTGTCCCTTGTCGCGTTCTTCCATTCTTTTTCATGCTCCTTGAGCAGTAAAATTATTTCATAGTAAGAAAATTAATCAGCAGTCTGCTGATTTCATCCACGAAAGCCACATAAAGGGCCAGTACCGCTATCGCCACAATCATCAAAATTGTGGACTCGAACAACTCAGCTCTGCTGGGCCAGCTGCATTTTCTGAGCTCAGCCATCGTATCAGACAAAAACTGCCGTGTCGCCCCAAGCCAATTATTCATATTTTATCTACAGCCTTTAGTAACTTAAAAATCCGTATTTGTGACACTCTGATTGATATGGCAGGAGCGGTGAGGCTCGAACTCACGACCTGCGGTTTTGGAGACCGCTGCTCTAGCCAACTGAGCTACACTCCTGAAAACATTCCACCAAAACCTTTATTTCGTCTCCTTGTGGAGTGTATGTTTCCGTTCAAACTTACAGAATTTCTTTTTCTCAAGCCTTCCCGGAGTATTCTTTTTCTCTTTTTCCGTCATGTAGTTGCGCTGTTTGCATTCAGTACACGCAAGCGTAATTATTTCTCTCGCCATATCTTCACCTGTCTTTTAGCGTAATTATCCCGTACAATCATTTTATGACTGTACGGGATATTAAATAAACAAAAACCTTAGTTGCTTTTTTTATTCAATGATATCCGAAACTCTTCCGGAGGCAACAGTACGGCCGCCTTCACGGATAGCGAAACGGAGTGTTTTCTCCATGGCTATCGGTGAAATGAGTTCCACTGTTATCGCCACGTTATCGCCGGGCATTACCATTTCCACGCCTTCAGGCAGTGTTACTATTCCGGTAACGTCTGTCGTACGGAAATAGAACTGAGGACGGTAATTTGTGAAGAACGGTGTATGACGGCCGCCTTCTTCCTTTGACAACACATATATTTCAGCTTTGAACTTGGTATGCGGGGTAATTGATTTGGGTTTGGCAAGTACCTGACCACGCTCCACATCTTCTTTCTTTGTGCCGCGGAGCAGACAGCCGATATTGTCGCCGGCAAGACCTTCATCAAGAAGCTTGCGGAACATTTCAATACCTGTAACAGTTGTTTTGACTGTCGGTTTGATACCTATGATTTCGATTTCTTCGTTAACCTTTACAACACCGCGTTCCACACGGCCGGTCACAACTGTACCGCGGCCTTCTATTGAGAACACGTCTTCGATAGGCATCAGGAAAGGCAGATCAATATCGCGCTTGGGTTGCGGAATATAGCTGTCAACTGCATCCATAAGCTCGAATATGCACTTGGAGGCAGGATTGTTCGGATCGCCTTCAGCTTCCATGGCCTTGAGCCCTGAACCTTTTACGATCGGAACTTCATCGCCGGGGTAATCGTATTTAGAGAGAAGTTCGCGGATTTCCATTTCGACAAGTTCGATAAGCTCGGGATCATCAAGCTGATCAATTTTATTGAGAAATACTACGAGGGCCGGAACGCCTACCTGACGGGCCAGGAGAACGTGTTCGCGTGTCTGGGCCATCGGGCCGTCTGTGGCCGCTATCACGAGTATCGCGCCGTCCATCTGGGCCGCGCCTGTGATCATGTTCTTTACATAGTCGGCATGTCCGGGACAGTCAACGTGCGCATAATGGCGCTTGTCTGTCTCATATTCGACGTGAGCCGTATTAATTGTTATGCCGCGCTCTTTTTCTTCGGGGGCGTTATCGATTTCGTCATACTTCTTTACTTCGCCTTTGCCCATTTTTTTCGCCATTGTCATTGTAATGGCGGCTGTGAGCGTGGTCTTGCCATGGTCAACGTGGCCGATTGTTCCAATGTTTACGTGAGGCTTCGATCTTTCGAATTTCTCTTTAGCCATCCTTTTCCTCCTGGTATTATTTACCTCTTTAAGTTGATTTCTCTTTTACGCTAAAACTATTTTAATCATATTTAAATATATGGAGCCCACAACCGGATTTGAACCGGTGACCTCGTCCTTACCAAGGACGTGCTCTACCAACTGAGCTATGTGGGCACCGGCAAACTACCTCAGCTTTCCACTATGAATTCACGAAATGAGCGTGAAATATATACTACCCATTCAACAAGTCAATTCCCAAAATAATTTTTTTGATATATTTTTCATGCACTCGCTGAAAAATATCAAAATTTGGTGCTCGGGGGGGGACTTGAACCCCCACAGATTACTCTACATGCCCCTCAAACATGCGCGTCTGCCATTCCGCCACCCGAGCAGTCGTTTTACGACAAACAGGTTTTTATATTACCGCCTCATCAGCACAATGCAAATTTTTTTTCATGATTTTTAAGTTTTTTTTAAACAGAACTTTCAAGCAGGCAAATTAAAGACTCATTGTCTATCGGGAAATACCACATAATCTAAACGGCGCTTTCTGTATAGTGTTCCAGCATTCAAAAAATCTTAATTACCTTCGATGATAAAGCCCTGAGGAAGATTGTAACCGTGTGCAGCCAGGAGCCCCTTGAGAATGTCAGGCCTGTCGCTTATTATACCGTCAACTTTCCACCTTATCATCTTTTCGACTTCGGAATAGTTAAATTCACAGCCTTCTTTTTCGGGCCAGCCCCAGACAACTACTTTAAGCCCGAGCTTATGGGCTTCATCAAGATCTTTTTGGGTCAAATCCGCTTCAAATGGTTCCCAGCAGTATCCGCCGAGATGTTTAATCATTTTCGGAAGCGAGTAGCCATAATCTTTGGGTTTCAGCCCCGCTGTCCATGTACCGCTTTCCGTATCATCCATAATTTCCGTAGTATGGTCGCTAAGATAAGCTGTTTTAATTTGGGGTGCCAGTTTATTGAGTTCGACAAGACATTGCCAGTCAAAAGCCTGAACTTCGGTCCTGTCAATGATGTCTTCTTCTTTCATAAATTTATAAAGAGCTTTCGCAAATTCTCCGGGCGTAGCGGTAAGCGCGGGTTTAGTCGGGTCGTTCTTGATTTCGATTTGGAAACCTACTTTCCGCCCGCTGACTTTCTTCACATAATCAACAACTTCCTTGAGCGTAGGAATACAGGCATCGACAGATCGTTGATGAGGAAAATAAGACGCGTATTTTGTATTTGGCCTAAGCATACCGACATTATATTTCCGGATTTCGGCCAGCGTCATAGAGTATATCGGCACAGCTTCCGCTATCCATTTCCCGTTTTCATCTCTTGTCAGATTAGGATTAAGGCCCAAATCATGGGTAATTACAAGTATTCCGTCCTTCGTTATTCCGATGTCCATATCTACATAGTCAGTGCCAAGACGCAACGCTTCCACATAAGCAGGCATAGTCTGCTCGGGCATCAGTCCCCGCCCTGCCCTGTGCGAATACACCTGAATGCTTTTACCTTGCAACGGAACACCATTGTATTTAACAACTGAATTTTCATCTCCGGAACATATTAAAATTGACATAAAAAGCCACCCCGTCAAGAGCGATTTGTTTAAACGCATTATGCTTTTCTCCATTAGCGTCCGCATTATTATTATAAATATTATAGTACAATCTTTAATCACTTATTTCAATTCATACCCGGACATCATTTTGATAAAATGACAACAGAGCTTAAAATGGAAAGTGGACAATTCTTGCAAATCTTTCACATCCTCCCCCCAATATTGGCTTATTGATTTTAAACCAACAATAAGCTATCTTATGATCTTAAGGCGTGGCATATCATTACCACGGGGGCAGCTCCAAATGGCGGAAACTGGCGTCCGCCTGAAACTGCAACAGACGGGGGCTAAAAAAGGCCAAATCAGCTTTTTGATAGGAAAAAACTAATTTACACGGTATCATTAAAATTTAACAAAAGACGGAACCGTTTAATGACAATCACGTTGCAAGTCAATGAGCGGGGTCAGACTCCGGAAGCACGACCCCGGAAGAAGGACTCGCTATTCTCAACAAACAACGCTGGCAGAAAAAGCAGCAATTTAGGAGTAAAAAATGATCAATCAAGATTTTATAAAAAGCCAAATCATTGGAATGGGAACTGAAAAGTTTGATCAACTAGTTGCTTTTATTTTAAATAAGGTATTTGGATGTGTCTGTAATGTCAATGGAAAGGGTGATGGCGGGTGTGATTTTCGTTCTTTCGGCACAAAAAACCGTTATGTTCTTTTCCAAGATGCAAACGGACATCCTGTTTTCTCTGTGCAAGCGACTATTCAAGAAACAGACTGGCAGGATAAAGCTTTTGCCGATGCAAAGAAATCAAAGGATAACATTCCAAATTTGACGGGATATATTTTTATTACATCAAGGCCCCGAGAGCAAGCTGATCTATTACCACTGCAATATAAAATTTCTAGCGAATTGGGTCTTTCTGCCACTTGTATCGGGGCTAGAGAATTGTCTGGTATTATTTTTGAAAAAAAGTTATTTGCAGAGTTTATGGCAGTGACAGGATTGGCAATAGGGGAAGAGATTATAGGGCAGCCTGATGCTAAGTTAAAGATGTTGTATAGATTATTTGCCTTGAATCAAGGGCGATCCCATGTTCGTTCTGAAATTTTTGACACAATATTATTAAGCCGTTTGTCTATGAATGCAGAAGGTCTGGCCCGGAATAAATTGATTGAAGAAACCATTAAATTCCTCGGAATATCCGAACTAAAAAATCCTGAAATCAATAGTCGCATTGATTCTCTGTTGCATGGTAAAATACAAAAAATAGGTGACAAGCTATTTTTGAAAGAAGAAACGAAAAAAGAATTGCAAATTGCTAATGCTATATATACTGATGAACTGAATTTCTTTAAATCTGGCATATCTGATATTATTAAGAGTAATGGTGGAGTTATCAACATAAAAAGCGCAGAATCTCTTGCTTTGTCGATTGCTGAATTTTATGTCGCTAGCCAAGCGCAAAAATTAAATCGTCTTGCTTTGTCATCTCTTCTGCAACTCCCCAATGGTCAAATCCACACTTTTGCAGATTTTACTAAGGATTTATCTGCGCAGAAGATACCAAAGGCTAGTATCACAAAGGTACAAAATGAAATTTTGGCTTTTGCGTCGGTTAATGCCTTATTAAAGAAGTTAGTCAATGCAGTTATTTATGCATCTTTAGATCATAGTTCCAATCCTTGTTCTGTTTTGATGTTGGGACAATATGAATGGCAAAACATTAAGCTCATCACGGATACTACCATTGCAATTCCATACTTGGCGACCTCCATGTTTGCAACAACTGGTGGCAGGTTTTCGGATGCGTCTAATACAATAATTAAAATGTTGAAAAAAAATAATGCGCATTTTGTAATAACCGGAAACTATATTAATGAATGCGCATCCCATCTTGTGGAAGCATACGCCTATTGTGACGTTGTAAATGAATTTTCATTGGAACTTCAAGATTCAAAAAACGGTTTCATTTCTCATTATTGCCAAATGAAAGCCAAGGGGATTGCTGACATGCCCAATACGCTGCCAGAATATATCAGAAGTATTTCTGGCGAGGCTGTAAAGAATTACTCTGACAAGCGTTATAAAATCAAACGTGTTATGGAAGAAATACAACCAGTTTTTGCTGATTTGGGTATTTCTTTTGAACAAATATTGCCTTATGACGAGGAAAAATATCGAAAAGATTTAGAAACGGAATATTCCTTTTCATTGGAATCATCAGGAAAAAAAAGGCCCAAACACCTTATTCGGCACGATCTCAACACCCTTGCGCATATCAGGCGGGACTATTCGGAAAAATCCCAAGCTTTTATATTATTGACTTGGGACTCATTATTGATCAAGCTAAGTAAATTTATGGCTCAGTCTGGCATGATTATTACGCCAGCAGAAGCGATTGATTTATTTCAATCTTCAGAAGAAATCTCTGAGGGAAAACTTCATGCCATTGCTTTTGAATATGCAATGGTAAACGACCAGCCTAGGCTTTTAGCCGCAGAGTTTTTGGACCATTTAACGGCCATTGCATCACAACAATCACCCGAATGGAAACAAAGGAATTTGACGAGAAATTTATTAAGTGAATTTCTGGCAAAAGCTGATCGTGCCTCCCAGGCATCAAGTATTGCAGGGAATTCGAGTATGATTGACGAGTTTTTAAAAGAAAAGGGACTATTGCCCAACAATAATGATAATGACGATCAAGAGGATGAATAGTCAGTACTTCTTGGGAAAAGGCTAATATGAACTACACCCCGCCATTTCAAATATCGGCGAAAGCAATTTCGATGATTGCAGAAATTTCTGCACTTATCGAACGGTATGCCATTCGGATGGAACGGCATGACGCGTTGCGCTTGCGCAAGGCAAACAAAATCAAGACCATTCAGGCTTCGCTGGCCATCGAGGGCAATACATTGACCGAAAGCCAAGTAACCAATATTCTTGACGGCAAGAAAGTCGTGGCCCCCCTTCGTGAAATTCAGGAAGTAAAAAACGCCATTGCAACATATGACCTCGCCCCTAAACTTGATCCGTTTTTGGTTCAAGACCTTCTGAAGGCGCATGGAGTCATGATGTCGGCGCTGGTTGAAGGTCCGGGCAGGTTCCGGCACGGCGGAGTCGGCGTTTTCGCAGGGAAAGAAGTTGTTCACATGGCCCCGCCAGCCAAACGGGTCCCGGTATTGATCGCCGCTCTTTTCGACTGGCTTAAAAAAGCGGAAGATCACCTATTGATTCGCAGTTGCGTCTTTCATTATGAGTTCGAGTTCATCCACCCCTTTGCCGACGGGAACGGTCGCATGGGACGTCTCTGGCAATCCCTGATCCTCGCGCGGCTTCATCCAGTCTTTCAGTATCTGCCGGTCGAATCAATGGTTCACGACAATCAGCAAGAGTATTACGAGGCCATCAATGCCAGTACAGCCAATACAAATTCCGGAATCTTCATCGACTTCATGTTGAACGAAATTCTGCAATCGCTGAAAACACATCAAGGCATGGCGTGGGAGACCGACGGCGGAGTAAGTGGCGCACTAACTGGCGGAGTAAATGAGGTGCTGGCATTTATAAAGAACACCCCCGGATGCCGCGCCAATGGCATTGCCTCGGCATTGGATATTCCGCTTCGTTCCATTCAACGGTATCTCGGTCAGCTGAAAGACGAAAACAAAATCGAATTCCGCGGTGCCCCGCGAAACGGCGGTTATTATCCGAGAGGAGATAAATAAAATGCCGCCACAGCCGGAAAAAAAGAAAGAACTCGTTGCTTGGTTGGTGTAGGGGGACAACGAGTTAAGGGTAAGGATTAATAAATAGTATATTAATATTGCGAGATATTGTTCTGAAAGATGCGGGACAAGTGTTGATTGAAAATGAATGGATGAAAAGCTGAAGAGCGTCCTGAAAAGCGCCGTTTCAAGGCAGGAATTCATTAAGCCGACGGCTTCTTCGATCACGAGGAGCCATCAGCAGAAAAACCGGGCTTGAGGCAATTGCATTGAGTTTTCATAAAACCCTGAAGCATCCGCTCGGAACAACGGCAGAATCGATGTTCCAGATATGCCCGGGATGCCTGAAAAAGTCATTTTAATTTTAAGATCTGACAGGATTTAAAAGATTTCCATGATATATTTAAAAGTTTGTTTTTACTTTACTAATTATCTGAAATAGCAAATATGACTTTGATGTTTAAAAATAATTTTTTGTTCCGGGCATTCCTGATTTTAGTGGCGCTCTCGCTGGCGTCATGCTCAAAAAAGGAAGTTCCCGAACCTCCCCGCGTCTACAGACAGCTCCTGCTCGAACTCCTTTCATCCCTTGAAAAAGGCGACCATAAAACCGCACTGGCTAAAATAACAAGGCTCCGTGATATTGATAAAACCAATATTTTTCTCGCAAAGCTCGAAAACTCCGAACGTAATAATATGTATATTACCGAAGCACAGGAATATCTCGACCAGAACAATCCCGATAAAGCCATGAAAATTATTCAGGATGCCATCAACACTCACGGAAAACACAAACTCCTCCTTGATACTAAAAATGAAATCTATCAGCTGAAAATCATATCGAATCTCGTTATTTCCATGAACAACCCCACTTCCGCCGTGAAAGTGGCAAAGGACGCGGTGCGCTTCAGGGCGCTTATCAAAAATTATCCGCCGGCTTCAGTTTTCAATCCTTTCATTCAGGAAAAAATAGCCCTCGCGCTGGAAATGGAAAAAGGAGAAAACAGCCGTTCAGTCTCAGATTTGAGTTCGGATATAATTTCAATGGCGGAAGAAAAAGATCCCGCCGTTAAACACCTCATCTCCGAACTCGCAGTTGAATCTCCCAATCATCCGCTGGTCAGAGAGTACCTGCTCTCTCTGAAAGATCCTTCAGTAAAATCAAAATTCAGCTATATTACAAGTGAAACTAAAGAGGAATGAATTTTATGAAAAACACAATGACATGCGCCGCCCTCGTCAGTGCTATCCTTTTCCTGAGCGTAAACTGCCTCTTTTCAGCGGAACAGAAAGCAATGCCCGTCTCGCCAATACAGAAAAACGCAAATCCCCAGGCAGTATGGGAATTCGTCCCCCAGACAGTGGCAACGGTGGGTGACAAAAAAATAACAAAAGACGAATTTCTGAAAGAAGCCTCCGCTCTGATGCCGCAGGGCGCCCCCGCCATCCCCCAGGAAGAATTGAAAAACATGGCGCATAAAATCACAGACAGGATGATTGACAAGATTGTCTTCACAAGGCTCGTGGAAAAAGATAAAATTATTCCCGGTCCTCAACTGGTTAAGGATGAATTTGATAAAATACTCAAAACCATCAAGCCCGAAGCCTATTCAGCGTTCAAGGCACAGCTCAAAAGTAAAGGCATGACCATTGAAAACTACATCGCCAGACAGAGCCTGGACCCCAATGTCCAACTCGGACTGGCTATCAACAGATGGCTGGAAAAAAACATCGCCTCTAAAATCAATATCACAGACGAAGAGGCCGAACGCTACTACCGCGAAAACCAGGCGCGTTTCCAGAAACCCGAAACAGCCAGGGTATCCCACATTCTCGTAAAACCCCACCCCGAAAGCCTCGCCGGAAATATGCATGAGAACATTGATGAAGCCACACAGCAGGGCAAAATAACCGCAGACCGCAAAAATATCCAGTCTTCGGAAGCTCCCGCTCAGGCTAAACTCGACAGAAGCAACATCACCGACGCAAAACTCAACTCAGCCGGCACAGTTGACAGCAATAACAGCGAGGAAGAAACAAGAATGGGCAAAGACCGCGCCGAAAGAAGCAACATAGATATGGCCGACGCTTCCGCCGAAGCCAAACTCAAGCGCGCCAACCTCAGCAAACCCCATATATCAAGAGATGTGGCATCTTCAGGTGAAAACATAGAAGCCTCTGAAGAAATGTCCAAGGTCAAACAAAATAGGCCAAACATCCCGGAAGCCAATAAGACCGCTATACAAAAAGCCGAGGGCAATTCAGAAGACACTGAAAAAGCCGACAAAATAGCCCTCGAAAAAGCAAAGGCGTTCAAAGCCAGAATCCTTCAGGGCGAAGACTTCGGCAAAATAGCCGAGAATGAAAGCGAATGCCCTATTTCCAAATCTAAACGAGGTGATTTGGGCGAATTGCCGATAGGTGTAAACAAGATGCTCCCCGAATTTGAAGAGACCATCGCAAAACTCAAAATAGGCGAAGTCAGCGACCCTGTCAAAACAAAATTCGGCTATCATCTCGTCAAAGTCACGGACAGAAAAAAATCAGGTTATAAATCCTTCGCGGACGTTAAGGAATCCATCAAGGAATTTCTGAAAAATAAACAGATGTATGAAATGCTCCAGAAAACGATTGAACAGGAAAAACACGCCCTTAACGTCAAGATAAATATCTGAAAAATGAATTGAGGTCCTCAATTTTGAATATTGACTTGCTTTCCCTTATAAAAAAGCGCGCCAGCTGCCGTGATTACGCCGATAAGGCTGTCCCTGACGAACTCATACACAATTGCGTTGAAGCCGCGAGATTATCGCCGTCCGCCTGCAACAAACAACCTTGGCGTTTCATAATCGTTAAAAATGCCGGATTGCGAGAGGAGATCGCCTTGAAAGGACTGCTCCCCGCCATGCCCATGCCCTGGCTTCGCAAAGCCCCTGTAATCATTGCGCTCTGCGCGGAAAAATCAGTATTCATACATAAACTGGCACCGCTTGTTTCAGGAGTGAATTATCACTTGATAGATATGGGCATAGCCGGAGAACATTTCGTCCTCGAAGCTGAAAATCAGGGATTGGGCACTTGCTGGATAGGCTGGTTCAATCAGAAGCGGATTAAGCGCATTCTTGATATTCCGCGCGGTGTGGAAGTTGTTTCTCTGATAAGCCTGGGTTTCCCGTCTGCCCCCCCTGCCCTATCCTCAAGACTCCCTGCTGAAAACATCTTTTTCACAGATAAATGGGGCAATAAGCAATAAAAAACGATTTTTCCTTTAAATCAATCTTGATGAATTTTCAGGCGGGATTATCTTAACCGGACATTTTTTAAAAGCGTTTCTTTATGGAGAGGTGCCTGAGTGGCCGAAAGGAACGGTTTGCTAAACCGTCGTACGGGTTACACTGTACCGGGGGTTCGAATCCCCCCCTCTCCGCCATATATTATATCACAATACCTTGCAAATGTGCAATATCCACAGTAGATTATTTACGGGAAAAGTTTTCAGGGCGCTTTTTATGTCCCCCGTGAACTTTAAAATTGTCCCCTGTTTTGTCCCCCAAGCAAACGGGAAATGCTATTAGTTTATACTGTTTACTGTATTATGGAGATTAAAAAAATGCCGTGGCTACAACAGAGACAAGGTAAATTCTATGTCTGTTACTGGGAAAATGGAAAAAAGATAAGGAAAAGCCTCAAGACGGATAACGAGGAGGAGGCAAAAAAAATACTGGAGAGTTATCAGATTTCAGATGAACAGCATTCGCAGGAAGACGCTATCCTGAAACTTTTCAGCGCAAAACGAAAACAGGATATTCAACTCAATCGATGTCTCATCTCGGATATATGGAACGCCGTTGAAGAACTCCCTGCCCCCCGAAACCTGTCCACATTCACAATCAAGGGCAAACTGTATATTGTAAACCTGTTCACCAAGTGGGTGAAAAATAATCTTTCTCATCTCAAATACATTGACGAACTCACTGAAAAACACGCCGCGCAATATATCGCATCGATGAAAGATAAGGCCGGACGTACACGGCTAAACCATTTATCCGGCCTCAGCAGTGTTTTTGCCATATTGTTGATACCCTATAACCTTGAACGCAATATATGGAAATCCGTTGTCAGAAATGAAGCAGTCTCGGTCAGAAAACAAAATTTAAGCCTGGAACAAATCAAAGCCTTGTTCATCGCCGCTGAAAACTTCACGGGCCGGGTAAAATATTTCTGGCAGACGGCTGTTCCTCTGGGGTTTTATACCGGATTGAGGCTCTTTGATGTCTGTACGCTCAGCTGGGATGAAATAGACATGAAAAATAAAACTATTACGTTAATTCCCAGTAAGACGAAAAAACAGGGGAAGGAATTAAGCTTCACCCTAAGAGATGAATTCGGGCGTTATCTCAAAAAACTTTACCGGCGTCAGAAAACGGGTTACGTCTGGCCGGGGGTTGCTGAAGCAAGATTGAAAAACGCAAACTGGATAAATGAGGAATTCAGCCAGATCTGCAAAAACGCCGAAATAGAAACACAGAGGAAACCGGAAAAAGGCGAAGGAAAGAAAACTGTAGTTTTGGTGGGTTTTCATTCGCTCCGCCATACGTTCGTTACAACCGCCCTTGATATGGGAATTCCTGATATGCAGGTTACCAAGGCCGTGGGGCATGGTTCGCCCGTCATGACCGGGCGTTATGACCATACCCTCGGCGCCGGACGGCAGATCTCAAGCAGTCTGCCGGAAATCAATACCAAACCTCAGAAATCCGAACAGTAGAGTTCTTTTTTCTTGAAGCTCTGGCAGAGGATGTATCCGGCTAGGGATTTGGCGGTTCTTTCGAGTTCATCCGTTCCGGCATTGTTTATTATTTTTATGTGGATATACTTTTCCGCTATGCCGCTTTCGCTGGGATGCTTGCGCCAGTCCGCGGCCTTGTCCGTGTAAGGGCGTTCTATCTCTATGATAATGCCGCCCCTTTCGATTATGAACTCCGCTTCGTTCTTGTAACGGACATCAGTAAAGATGATAACATCACGATGTAAGGAGTATTCCTTAATTCTTATTTCCGCGGCTTTCACCAAACAGTCGGCGCGAAAGTTGTTTCTGAATAGCTCCGTTCCGCATATCTGCATAAATTTGCGGGGAGATATGCCCCAGTTTTCATCAATGTCGTTTTTCAGTACCGGATCTTTGATTTGTTCCTCTTTAAAACCCATAGCAACGGCGATATCCTTGATCGGATTTCCGAACGCCATGATAGTAATGCTTTTTTGAAATTCGGTTAGCTTTGTAGCTATCATTCTTCCGAGAGTGTCTTTGCCGGAACCTGCTTTGCCTGTTATTCCTATGTAGATCATTGTTTACCTGCTTTCTTTTTTGTTTTATGACCTAGAAGTAAAATGTCTCCGTCCCCTATTGAAGCAATACAGACTGGATTATCCTTGTGTAAAACCCATAATTTGTGTTTTTCGGGAGTGTGAACCCCTGCAGTTGTCCAATCGTATTTGGTTAGAAGCTCATGGGCCTGCCTTATGTTTTGCATTTCCGTGTTGTGCATTTCTTTGAGAGAAAGAATTTCCATGTGTTGTCCGTAAATGAGTGATTGCGCCCATTGAGGAAGTTTATCAATATTGTATTTCATTGTTAACTTACCTTCTTTTTTATTTGTTTTTTGCCGCAGAAGATACGCTTGTTCCAATCCCTTACTGCTTTTCTCCTTGTATTGCGTACTCCAGAACAAGCCTTACACTTAAAACACCAAACTTTAAAATGTCCTGATGCAAGATTAATAACGCTTGCAGACCCGTCACAATGCGGACACGATTTCATTGTTCACCTGCTTTCCGCAAAACTTGCCGTTAATGTCTTTTTTTTCCGTTAAATCCTGATATGAAAAAGATATTAAGAGGCTTAAAGGATTGAAGGGAACTTCTGTCCAAAAAATTTTTGTATCATCCCAATAAAATGGACGGTATATCTTGTTTTGATAGTTAAAGACTTTTTCTTGAATTTTTACGTCCTTAAACTCTCGATGATCGTCCGCTGTCCACGGGATGATTTTTTTCTCCAGCTTTTTTGAGTTGGAAAATGGGATGGTATACGGAATAAAATTTTTATTCATCTCTTTTTCTATCTCATCCCAGCTAATAAGAGTCCCTGTTCCGTCATCTTTGGAAAGGTCAAATGATTTTTCAATTATAAGTGGAGAATGAATGGTTTTAAGAGCCGTAAAAACTTCATCCATTGAACAGCAAACATGGTCAAGCATCTTGACCATTAGTTCCGGTTCGCCATTTTCGATAAGCAGGATTGTTTTTTTGCCTTGACCAGCCGCCCAGCCCATTTCCATACTGGCGGAACGCCCAAAGGGTTGAACTCCAATAAATACATCGGCCCATTTCATAGCCTCAAAATCGCTGTTGAAACCTTTTATAGCGACTGGATCAAATAATGAGGCCCTGTATTTGTATTTGTCCCAATTCTGCCAATTTTGGTCTATTTGAGACCAGTGAAAGCCGTAATTATCCGGGCTGGGATTTTTGAAGTTGTAAACTTCGTGTCCCGCCTCCCTCAGGGCTTGGACTACTTCAAGTTGAAGTGTGTTTCTCCATGATGATGCGACATAGATTTTCATTGTTGATTCCCTTTCTGTTTTATTGAGTCTGACAATTCGGACACTTGAAATAAGTCTGACGGTTCGGACATGGACGGGGGCCAGGGAACATCGAAAAAACCCGGCTTGCCCGGGAAGCGGTAAAAAGGCAATGGTTGAGAGTCCTTCAGGCGAAAACCGTTAGGACCGAAAAACCAAGGGTTATCATATTCAGTCACGCAATCTATGAGCGTTGCTTTGCCGACTATGCCGCTAAATTCGCCGCTTCTTGTCGCAGGATGGGCTACATTCAGATCAAATTTACAATAAATATCATGAAATACAGTCGCGTCGATTTCGCGAATTTCTTCCAAGCCGTACCAGTCGAAAGTCTTTGAGGCGTGTATTAAGATTTCGCCTCTGATTTTGGTTGACCAGTTGCGGTTCTCTACGTCTTTCGGAATTCTGCCGACCCCTGAAACGATCATCCACGCCCAGGGTTGTTTGATTGAGAGTGCTAACATTGTTATTTTTCTCCTATTGTTTTTTTCATTTTAGAACCGACAATTGTTTTATTGGCCCATTCTCGTTGAAAACGTTTCCAAAGAATATCTTTTTTTTCGTTATAGAGCATTGCCATGGGCATAATGCCCAGTTGAATAACTTGTTTAAGTCGTTTTTCAGCGGCTTCAAAGGTATCCTCTGGATAGCCGATCAGAACGTAGCAATTCACAATATGTGAACTTTTGATAAGTCCATATTCTTTCAGTAACCTTGCGGACTGTCTTAAAGGCTCATAATCATCTGCTGTATCATAGGCTAAGTAGATGCAGACAGGTTTCAGCTCGGAGAGTTTTTTACAGTGCCATGCTTCAAGCCGCTTTGCTTCAAGTCCGCCTGTAAACTGTGCTTTTTCGGACTGTCTTTTCAACATGGCAAAAACTCTTATGATGTGCTGTTCTGAACATGCCAGTAGATTTGAGTCGAGAACATTAAAACCGTCTTTGATTTCAAGTTCCCTAATGTTGCCTTCGCGTTTCCAAGTGTAGCAAAACCAACAGTTATTGGGACACCCTCGGCTTGTAATGACGTACCCTTTTTTTATATACATACCGGGAATAAACTCTCCGCCGTTGTCATCATACGCCGGTCCGCCAATTTTTAGAGGAGCAACATATTTCCAAGCAGTTGCCAATTTTTCAGCTTTTGCCTTATCGTCTGTAAATGTACATGATATATGTACTTCATCCGCTTCGTCGAATAAATCTGGCATTCCAAATCGTGCCCCGTTATCGTCAGGGGTTGCTTTTGTTTTTCGGGGAAAAACACGAATGATTTTCATTGTTTTTTCTCCTATTCTGTTAATGCGGCTTTGCAGAGTTCACGGGCAAGATTGACCGGAACGGCATTGCCTATTTGTTTGACTATTTCGCCCTTGTTTCCGCAGAATTTGTAAGTTCCGGGGAAACCTTGCGCCGCCGCCAGTTCGTGCGGCTGGAGCATACGGAAACTTAAATCAGGGTATCCCTCTACCAGTCCAAACTTGTCTTTTGTCATAACTGTGGAAAGAGGTTGCCGGACGCTTTCAACGTTTTTGCCGCTTCCGTAAAACTTCACCAGGAAGGGTTCAAGTATGGCGTGATGGTCCCATGTTGTTATGGTGTCCAATGGATTATTTACGGTTTTGACATGCCCTTGACCGCCGTAATATTTTACAAGTAACGGCTCAATTACTCCATAGCGGTTTGAGGTGTCAAGGGTTGGTACTGGTTCGCTGACTGAATGATTTCTATTATCGCCGCCGTTGAAACGGGTAATGAAGGGTTCAATTAAACCGTAATGAGCGCCGGATGTTGTTACCGTTGGCAGAGGCATATTCAGAGATGAGACTGTCGAAGTCCCCCGTAAAACTACAAGGAACGGTTCGGCATATTCGCCCCAATACTTTTTTATGCCGGCTTCTATTCTGCGGAGGGTTGCCGCAGCGAGGGGCTTTTTGCGCTGTGAAATCAACTGGCCTTTGAAATTCCAGTCGATAATATCACGGGCGGGACACCATTCGGGTTTTGTATGGGTTATTTCCGGCCACACTATGGATTTCTTTCCCCTTACCGCCTGGATAAAAAGCCTTTTGCGTGTTGTCGGATCGCCGTAATCGGCGGCACATAAAATACGATAATCAACGGTATAGCCCATGGAGCGCAGCGCCTGAATGAAAGCCCTGAATATTTCTCCCTTCAATTCTAGAATCGGCTTGCCGTATTCATTGAGCGGCCCCCAGTCAAGCAGCTCTTTGACGTTTTCGATAATCACGCGTTCTACGTAAAGCTCCTGAAGCCATTTCAGAACGTGCCATGCCGAAGCGCGGCTTTGCGCATCCCTGGGACGGCCGCCCCGGGCGTTGCTGTGATGTGTGCACTCAGGAGAAGCCCACAGAAGCGCAACCTTATTTGTCCGTATTCTGTCAGGTTTCAATGTTGCCACGTCTTCGCAGAAATGTTCCGCCTCCGGATGGTTCGCCGAATGGGTTTCAATGGCGCGTTCCCAGTGATTGATAGCGAATAGTTTTGTTTTGTACCCTAATCCCTCTGTAGCCTGCAAAAGCCCCGTGCTTTCACCGCCAGCACCGCAAAACATATCAACGCATACTTTCACTGTTTTGCCTCCTGTTTTGTGGGTGAGTCGGACTTGTGGGACTGGTAGGACGGATGGGACAAATCCCCTAATTCTTGATTTATTTTTTCTAGTTTTGCAATTTTGGCTTCGGCTTCTCTCATTGGGTGTTTTTCACAAACTTTTATGTGTTCAGTTAAAATTTCAGCTCCATGAGACGGCGTATCTTGCGGATATTCCACGCCGCAATAAACACATGTCAAAACTCTTTTATTGCTTGCCATTTCAAAGCCGCGTGTAAACCATAAATAGTCTGAATTATTTATAATTCCGCCACAGTTTTTGCATTTGTATTTTTGCAAAAATGGCGCATTGTCAACGGCTTCAAATTCGTGCATTTTACAACCCTGTAATAACAATGAATTGGCCTTTACGTTTTCCCATATTTGTTTGACGTCTATTTTCATTTTTCCGGTCTCCTGTTTTTATATTGATAAATCATCTAATACGTCTGAAAGTTTTTGACGTTCTGAGTCTTCTTTTTTCAGCATATCGCTCCATCTGTCATCATTACGATATTTGAGAACTTCTTTTTCAACGAGCGCTGTAAGATAAGAAGGCTCAAGAGCGTCAAGCTCCCAAGATTTTTTTCCATATCTTTTGATATAACCTAAACATCTTGAGTCGGTCAATTTTGCGGGGTTGGGCGGCGGCTGTAATTCTTCAATTTGAGGCATGTTCAGAGCTATTCTTTCGATAGTAAGAGCTACGCCAAAAATCATCATACGTTCGTCGATATCCCTTGTCATGTCTATTCCTGAGGATTATCCCCGGTTGTTATATTTTCAGTCAGACCAGTAGGACTGGTAGGATTGATAGGACGCTGGTTGACAATCGCGTTGTATTCGGGAAAGAGACGCTTGGCGTAATCGGGATCTTTGTCCTGACAGACGCGTTCATAGCCCCGGGCAAGGGCGGCGTTTTTACGGCGAAGGCCATAGAGTTGTGGACATTGGACGCAGGGGGACTCGTTATAGGATGCAATCGCTCTGGTTTGCGGTGGAATAAAAAATGCTAATAGTTTTTTTAATAGGATTTTCATTGTTTGCCTTGGGTTAAAAGTTGGGTTATTTCACGTTTGCCTGATGGGGTTACAAAGGCGCGGCAATAGGGGGTTTCACCAATGACGGGGTTCTTATAGGTGCTTTCCTTCACTATGAACCAGCCTTGTCTGACGTATTTTTGTTCAGGGAGATTGTTGTGTTTTAATACCCCCAGGCGGCGGAGCTGACGGAATAGGAGGCAAGGGCCGGTCTTGACGCCCTCCTTTTGGAGTTCGTGCGCCAATACCTGAAGCGCGATACAACCGAATGGGGTTTGCATAGTCACCTCCCTACGTAAAGAATTATGAACGCTAAGAGCATTCCGGTTAAAACGGCGATTAAATCGCGGAGAACGCGGAGAAGACGTTCCCGGCGCTTCCAGTCAAGGTATCTTTTGCTTTCCCTTAGATGGCGCATTTTCTTGCCTCCATGTTTGAGTTGATGTATTGCACAAGCTCACGTCTGTCATACAAAACCCCGCCTTTGCTTGAACCGGGTTTTTTCATCGTGCGAAACGTGAACGGTACCCGGTGAGCGCCGCTGTGGTATTTGGAGTAATTCCTCCACGAGAAAAGCGAATTGTATTTCATTCCTAAAATCCGTGCGGCCTCCTTTTCCGGTACAAGTTCCGGAGGGAGTTCCTCCTTGTCGTTTCTCAGCATTGACAAAATTGCGTGTTTCTTGTCGTTGCTGATCTGGTTGTCATCGTTGAGAGTCGCTTCGATGATGGTGAGAGTTGATGCTTTCATTTAATTTCCTTTTGTTTCTATTGTTTTAGGAGCTGAGCCCCTTTTAATGACTTCTTTTTGCAGGGATATTATTTGGGATTGTTCCGCCTCCCTAATGTCGATTGAAGAAAGCCAGCTTGAATACAGGGATAATTTTTCTGGAGCGAGGCGTTCTGCAGACGATATGACGGGAACGCCGAACCTGGCTGAGTGAACCTTGATGTTAATTATTTCCTGAAGCATTTCCAGAAGCGCCACTGGCAGTAACTGCCACTGTATCAGAGGCGCAAACCAGGCGGCGCCAGTTTCGTAATCGGCTTCATGTTCATTATCCGCAAGCAGTATCGCGCAGAGATATCTGCCGGGGGTGAGCGGGACGCGGGGCGCGGAACACTCGGACTGGTCGGACTTGTGGGACTGGCCGGACATAAATACATGTTCTGAAAGCTCGGTCAGTTCGGAAAGTTTTTTTGTTTCGACTTCACGGACTAAAGAGTTCGGATGCTGGTTTATCAGAGGGAGAATTACAGAAGATATTTTCAGCGCGTCGGAGGAATTGAGATTTTCAGAGGAACAGAGAGAACGAAAAATCCACTCTATCAGCTCGAAGTGTTCAAAGTGTATTGGCATCTTTGCCGCCATTAAGTCATCAGTGTCGATTTTGCCCGGCGGCAAGTCGGCTTGTTCGGGTATCTGGAGTTCCGCTACAGCCGTATTTATTGAGAGATTGCGCAATCCGGGCGCAATCCTCAGGGCGGCTTTTGTTCCGGCATCGTCCGGATCTAAAGCGAGATAGACGTTGTCGGGATTTAAATTATAAATAAGCGTCAATTGTCTGTCTGTGAAGCCCGTTCCCCCGGCAGACACCGCAGGGTATCCGGCTTCAATCGCGGCTATGGTTTTCAATTGGCCTTCTAAAATGTAGAGGTTCGCCGGAGTCCCTTTTTTTCTCATCCTCAGCATGTCCCGGGCGAAAGTATAGCCGTAGAGGATTTCACCTTTTTTGAATACCGGGGTTTCACGTGTGTTTATGTATTTTGCGGTATCTTCTTTCGCCTCTATCAAGCGGCCTGTAAAGCCGACAACCCTGCCGAATGAGTCGCACAAGGGAATAATTGCCCTGCCGTGCAATGGGTCGAAGGGTGTTTGATCTTGGGAAGTCTCTTTAGGTTTTGAAAGAACTCCCGCGGAAATCAGCGAATTCGAGTCGGCGCTAACCTTCCCGACTGAGTTTCCGCAGGAGTAACCGATTTTATATTTATCGATAATGGCGTCCGTAAAGCCACGTTTATGCAGGTATTCCAGAGGGGCGGATTTGTCTTTCAGCTGGGAGTGGTAGTGTTCTGCGGCGGCGGAGAGGGCGGGGAAATAGGACGAATAAGACTTATGGGACGAATGGGGAGACGATGTCCCGCTTGTCTCGTACTGGACGGTCGTTCCGGTTTCGGCGGCGGCAATCTCGACGGCATCGATGAATTCCACATTCTCGAATTCCCGAATGAAATTGATTGCGTCCCCGCCCTTGCCGCATCCGAAACAGTGATATATGCCGCGTTCCGGCGTTACCACGAAGGACGGCGTTTTGTCCGGGTGAAAAGGACAGTTTGCTTTCCACTGTTTGCCCTTGTTTTTAAGGGGTACTCTCCGCCCGATAATCTGCACGATGTCAGCGGCGGCGGCGGAAAGAATATATTCGAGATTTGAAATCTTAGGCATCGGGCTTTTCCTTGTGTGAATAGTGTTGCTTGATTGTGATTTTCCGCTCGGAGTTCTCCATTTCCTCGTTGGTCATTTCTGTGTGAGTGTGTTCTCTCCACTCCTCGAAGCGCTGACAGTATCCGGTGAACAGCAGCTGCTGACGGCCTATCTTTCCGTCTTTGTTTTTGGCAAGATTAAGTATTCCCTGATTGGCCGGCTTTGTTTTGTCATCCTTGCCAGGGCGCCACCATAAAAGAACCGCATCCGCATCCTGCTCCAAAGAACCTGATTCCTTTAAATCCTGCAGGTCTGGTTCTTTGCCGGCACCTTTGCGGCTTATTTGCGCGAGAAAAAGCGAGGCGTTATCGGTTTCTTTTAAGGCTTGCACCCACATCCAGTTTATCCGGGCAAGCTCCTCATTGCGTGTAGTCTGAGAATTTTCGAGCCTCTCAAGCTGGATATAATCAACAATGACAAGCCCTCTTTTTCCCCAGCGTTGGCGCATGTATTTCATGTACGCGATATAAACTTCAGGCCATGAATTCTGCTCCACAACCCATATGGGAAGTTTACTTATCTCCTCAAAAGCATCAAAAAGACGCTTTTCAGTATTAATATTGAAAGATCCCATTTGTATTCCTGAAAGATTTACGGCGGCAACATTGCAGGCCATGCGTCGAACAAACTGTTCTTTTGACATTTCATGGCTGAAAATCAGAACAGGAAAGCCATTGTAAGCGGCGGTCAGCGCAATTTGCCCGGCGATGGCTGACTTGCCGTGTGAGGGACGCGCGCCCAGTATTGTTTGTTTTCCATATTGGAGGCCAAGCATACGTTTGTCCGTTTCCGTAAATCCGGTGGGAATGCCGGTAAGTATGTCCGGATTTTTTTTCTTGTCAAAATATTGTTTTCTCAGTCCATCGGTAATGTCGCTTGTGGTATTTGCGATAATATTTGAGGGAAAAATTTGAGCGAATTTATTTTTAAAATTACTGTAGATATGATTGAATTCTTCGCTGCCGTCAAGCGCTCTGATACCTTTGTCTAAACAAGTTCTCATCATGCGGATTTTAGTTATTTGCTGGAGTTCCTTTGAACGGGACTCCAGTACCGCCGTTGTTTCCGCTTCGTTTATCACCGAAGGAAGAAACTTAACGGCAGCCGTAAGATTGGATTTTTTTAAAGCCCTTTCTATTGATTTGTAATCCGGTTTGATTGAATTCTTTTCAAGCGAGATGATTTTTTCGGCGATAACCTTTGTCCGCGGGTCCGTCCAGTGTTCCTCCCAATTCTGGTGAAGATGCTGTGTCGCCAGCGGCAAACTCTCGGGAAACTCTAAAATCGTTCCCAGTACCGCCAACTCAAGCGATAAAAATTCATGTGACTGTGTTTTTGCTTTTGACAAAGCTTATACTCCTATACGCCCGGTGGGTAGTTAGACTGGTCGGACTTGTTGGACAACTCGGACGGAGACGAAGTCTCTTTTGTAGTGCCGCTCAGCTTGGCTTGCGGTGGAGACGAAGTCTCTTTTGGTACCTGCTTCGCAGGCGGTTTTGACGAAGCAAAACCCTCCACGGTTTGCGGCTGGGACTTATAGGACTTGTAGGGCTTATGTTTTATAGGCCGGTACATCAAAGTTTCGAGGGGGATTTTGTGCTTTATCACATAGTCGCAGGAAAGAATTACAAACTCAGAACGTGATAAACAGCCGCGCTTAAAGTCGTACTTTTTTAGTTTGCCATCGTCAATGTTGAGGGACGTATGGATTTTCATGTCAGCTCCTTATGTTGCCGCATATTACCGCTTGGCAAAGCGTTTTTTGTTGATGGCTTTTTTCAGGTTTTCATTGCCATTGAGAAAAAAAAAGCCGGCAGACGTCCAGTAGGTCATCCCGTTGCGCCTGTCAGGAAGCAGCGGCGGCAGGTAAATGCCGTAACCCTGTTGTTCGTATTCAGGCTTTATACGCCAGTAACAGAGGTGTTTTTCGATGAAACCATGATTGAACAGAATATGGTTGAGGTTCTGAACGCTGATGCCGCCAAGAAGTTTGCCGATTTCAGTAGTGGTGTAATATTTGATGCCCTCCTTGAAGAACTGGGACGGAGGCGAAGCCTCTTGTGGAGGGCGGCACTCCGTTGCCGCCGTAAAAGGCGGTTTTGACGAAGCAAAACCCTCCACCAGGGTGAAAACGATGTTATAGAGTTTGTCAAAACGTTCCTCTAAGGTGTTCTCCATGATGTTGCGGAGTTTGTCTTCCATAAGGTTGAATGCCTTGATATAGGCTTCCTTGCATGCCGCCGCCTTTTTTCCGGTAAATCCCATCACAAGAAAAACAAAACCGTCACGGGTAACTTGATAAGACGGTCTCATTTCACCTTTTGAGTCGAGATATTCAACGGGCTCAAAATTGAGCTGGTTGAATTCTGAGCTGCATTCGAGGTTTTCGATTGCCCTGATTATGTTCTTGTGTTCTTTACCAAAAACCTCCGCTACTGTGAGACTTGAGGTTACGGTTTTTTTGTCCTGGATGATTACTAATTCGGTTGTCATTGCTGTTTGTCCTTGTTGGGGTTTGAAGTGGATTTTTGAATTTGCAGAGATAATTCTTTGATATTGTCCGCGATTTCGTTAAGATGTAAACTTAGACCTGTGTTAATTCTTTTGTTTTTTGGGGAAGTTGAAAAAGTAATTACCAGAATGCAGATAAAAATAGTCAAGAGCAGAAAAAAAAGAATAGAGCCTTGAATGGTGAGAATGTTTTCCGCCTTTTCCCATTGGATCAGTATGATTGTTGTCATGGCTGTTTGTCCTTGTTGGGGAGGTTTTTGTTATTTTTCTCAATACGGGCTTTTACCGAATTGACCATATTGTCTACGATTTTATTCAGTTCCTCGTTGTTCTTTTTCCTCTGGCGACGTATTATTCTGTCGCTGATATCAAGTATTAAGAAGCAGAATAGGCTAAGAAGGCTTCCACAAATAAAACCCCGATAAGAAGGAGGAATGAGATGAAACGCGTTTTGTGGTTTGTTGTTCCCGTCGGTATTGGAATTGTTATCTCCCGCTACTGTAACCCCGAAAATTTCTTGGGAGGCTTTGCCGGGGGTTTCGCCTTTGGAGCTGTGGTAGCATGGCAAGTATATTCTCTTAGCATTGGAAAGCGTGAACGGAGGCTGAGGCGGCTGAGGAGGGATATTGAAAAAAGCGCGAGGAAAATTAAAAAACTCAGCGACATGAAGGAAGGCGCCGCTATGCTTTTTGAGTCCAAAATAATCATAGGAAAAATTGCAGAGTACATAAGAAAATACAAGGGCGATAATAAGCAGTCCATTGAAAAGATGCTCAGATTTGAAGAAACTCCTGATGAACTCTATGATTTTCTTCTGGAAATTAAGAGTGATTTGAATTGATGAGGTCATTGCTGTTTGTCCTTGTTGGAGAGGTTTGATTTTTTGAGTTCGGTATCAAGTATTGAGAGAGCAATTAAGACAAAGAAATAAAAGTGAAAAATCATTATATGGAAAAAGAAACTATCGGACTTATTATTGCTGGAATGATGCTCATGTTTGCCGCAATGGCTTTGACTTGGAAAATTGCCTATTCCGTTTTCTCCGAACGCCTGAGAGCTGCAAAAGAACGCGAAAAAACATATAAGGAGCAGGCGGAACGCATGCCTGAACTTGAAAAAAAACTGGAAAAATTTGAGCGGAGAGAACAGTTTGAGCTTGATGCTAAAACGGGAATGCGCAAATTTGAGGGAAATACATATTGTCCGATATGCTTTAGCAATGGAATTGAAATGCCTGTTATTCTTGATGACTATGAATATTATTGCCGCAGATGCAAAACGTATTTCAAAGCTTGAAGACTTCATGATTTTACCCTGGTTATTTTTGTGATTGAACATTTCGGGATGGTCATGGCGTTGCAATATTGAGGCTCCGCTTCTTTTGATTTGTGCGCCGTGATTACAATTGCTTTTGAGTTCTCCGCTATAATCCATCCGATTGACTTTATCGGCACGCTTTCACATGGAGGGTTGTGTCCGATACACCAGCCATCCGTTTTGTGTGAGTCTTCCCATTCTATCAGTACCAGCTTAGGCATTATTCAGCTCCTTTTGTTTGGGGTTTGGATTTGGAAATCCCGCGGATTTAAACTTTTTGGTGTAATTTAAATCAAAAAAAAGACTCGTTAAACGTGTGCTGAAAATTATCAGCAGTCATCTTATACATGAGATCAACAACTTTTCTGTGTCCTCCGTGTTTTTTGAGGCGAATGAGTTTTTCTTTTTCTTCCTGCGTGAGGCATAGACAGAACTGGATTTTTAGTTTGTTTTTTCCTAGTTTCATTGAGGGCTCCTTGGTTATTACAAAATCAATATTACACCTATTGGTGTATTTTTCAAGTTCTTTTATGAAAAATTTAGAAATATTTTCTAAATGAGCTTATATTAGGGGGATAAAACATTGAGAAAGTAATAAAATGGATATACGAAGCGCCATACGTCGCGCCTATCATGAAGCGGGAACACAGGAGGCCCTTGAAAGAAAAACTGGGGTTGCTCAGGGGATATTGACTAGATATCTTTCCGGCAGTAGAGACGCCGATAATATGAGGGTATCGACATTGCGGAAACTTTTTCCTGAGATGAAGATTTGCTTTTTCAGGGATGAACAGCTTTCGGGGCGTTACCCTGAGACAGTTCAGGAAATCATATCGATAGTGGAGAAGATGAACCAGAGCGAACAAAATAAGATATTATCGTCACTGTCTGCGAAGTTCCCGCAGTACGTGACGGATGTCTTTTCAGCCTCAGACAAGCGCAAAGCGAGTTAAGCCGCCTGCAGGATGGCGGATGATATAACGGAGGTGTTTATGTCTCGTATATTTGTTTTTTTTCTTGTCTTTTTTGTATTCATATCATGTTTTGCCAGAATTTATGAAACGCCTGAAAAGTGTATTGAGCGGTACGGAAAAGCAACCGGCGAATATACAAACAAAGATATGCTTGAAGTAAAAGAGTTTCGCAGAAGCGGATTTGTAATAACGTGTATTTTTATTGACGGCAAGTGCCATCATATCGAATATAATAAAGATTCAGGTAAAATCAGTTGGCCAGAGGCTAAGCTTTTATTTGAAAAAAATTCCGGCGCGCAATCTAATGAACTTGGTCTTGATAAAGACATTTGGTCATATAAAGGCGTGTATGCCGAATATGATGATGTGCTTTTTATTGTACATGCAAGAAAATATAACCTGTATATTTCAAAGCTTAACAGGGAAAGAGCGGAAAGAGTTCTTAAAGGACTGTAAATATGACGGTTGCAGTATGCTTTATTTGCGGTGAATTTAAACTTGGTTCTTTTACTCCTTGTCCATCTTGTGGTGTATTCCCGTCAGAAGATGATGATATTATTGTGTCATTTGCGTTAAATGATCATTTTTATGATAATATTGAGCTTGAGAATTTTGGAAAAGCAATTAAAGATGGAAAAGAAATACATATTCCTGATAGTGTCAGAGAGGATTTTGAGCGGATTGTTGAAGGTGATGAGGCTTTTGCTTCTTTCATAAAAAACCTAAAAAATGTAAAACAGAAAGAAAAGAAAAAATTTGAGGGTTCTTTCTGGAAAGATTACAAGGCACCGGAAAATCTTAAAGGAGGTTCTTTCTGGGGAGACTCTTCTATCACATTGAGGGGTACCAAGCGCAAATACATGGATAAGGAAACTTCTCTAAAGTTTATGCAACAGCTCAATCCAAACTCTCCACAAGCAAAACAAAATTCTAAAAAGTCCCCTCTGATTATGAGAGAAATTAAAGCTTTTTTTGCAAGATATATTTTGCCGAATAAGAAGCGGATTTTGTATGTGTCAGGCGTGATTGTGATACTGCTGTTTATGTATCTGCTTTTGAGTTGTTTCCGGTATGAATATGTTCCGCTAAGTGGAGGGGCAACCCTCAAAATTGACAAGCTGACCGGGGAAAAGTGGCTGAGCCATAGATATGGCAGGTTTTATACGGAGATTGATTGAGTTCCGTTTTGCATTTTGAGTGGGGGGGGGTTATTCGTTGTTATTCGGGTAGTTTTCGGAGGCTTTTTTGAAGCCGTAACCGTAGCCGCCCCATGCGCCGATAATCAAAGTCAATATGGGCATTGTGAGTTTGAGATAGGCATCAATCTCCTTTATCACAATGAAGTAAGCTCCTGTGATAATGACAAAGAAGATAAAGACGGCAATAATCCATTTGTATTTTGAGCGTTCTGAATAGATTTTTTCAAGTAATTTCGAGTCTGTTTCCTGTTTTTTTAGTGCGAATTCAAGTTGCCGCTGATTGTTTTTATCCTGAAATTCAAGTGATTTCTGCTCTGTTTCGGCTTTGTATCTGGCTTCCTGTCCGAAAGTCTCTATAAGCTTGTAAAGGTCAATATCGTTTTCTTTTTTAGGCAAGTTGTTTTCGCTCATGGTTAGAAGGCCCTTTTCAAAAGATGCGATTGAGGATAAGGCTTAAACTGATGCTTTCCCGCAAGAATTTCACGGGTGAGAATAGAGAATTCAGCCTTGTGATATATGGTTATATCCCAGTATTGCCCGTTTTTTTCAACCGAAGCGAAGTTTTCAAAGGGGCGTTTTGAATTTATTTCTCCGGTGAGCCGCATGGCTTTTTTAAGTGATTTTGTGCGTGTCAGTTCCATATTTTACTCCTTAGCAGGCTTTTTGTAAATTGTCCCATTTATCGAAGTATTCTTTCGGTGCGGGATGCCATATTGAGTCAAGAATGTCTTTTGATTGAGCAAAAACTATCTGAGAAACAATGGCCTCACAGAGATTGTTTTCAGCTTCCTTGATATCCTTTCCGGTGGAAACAATATCGAACTCAAGGGCATGCGCTGTAACCTCATTTGCCTCGTGAGTTATCAAAACCCTTATTGAGGGGTATTGCAAGTGTGTGATGTTCAGCATATTGTTGTCTCTCCTTGTTGTTTTATATTATATCACGGCGTCAAACAAAATCAAACGGCAAAGTTTTTCAAAAGATAGTTAAACTGACTATTTCCGGCACTTTGTTTGTGCTTGGCTTTTAACGCTTTCCGATGTTTTTTGCTTTCAACAAGAAGTCGCTTTGAGTTGGATTTTACGGCGTCTTTTTGGCTTTTTCTTTCATCATACAACTACCTTACTATCAAGTGGTTGCACCTTGCGGTTTTTGCCGGGTTTTGTTTTGTTTTTTCAGTATCTTATGGATATATATAGGACCCTTTAAGTTTACTTAAAGGGGACTATATATCCCTGGATGATACTTGAAGAATAGTTGCTCAGAAAGAAATACGCATTTGACAAAAGAGAAGAAAAGATTATAATCATCGTCATGAGCGATATGATTAAACAAGGTTTGTTATTCCCGGACACAGAGCAGGAAGAATTCGAAGCTCTGGAGCGTTCTATTGCCATGAAAAGTAAACGCTTTGGCGAACTCTCCGAGGAAAAAAGAAAGTTTGTTATTTTTTATTTGAAGCGTTCGGTCGGTGACAAGATGTCTGTAGTCGCCGCCCGGGCCGGTGTCAGCAAAACGAAAGCTTACGAACTGGCGCATGACCCTGAGGTTTGTGATGCGATGGCCACCGCCGCGCAAGCGGTAAGCGATACCGCCGATATCAAAGGAAGCAGGGCGATGGACATTACCGCCGAAAAAATCTATCAGTCCGTATTGGCTGGAACGCTTTCACCAAAAGATTGGACACCAACGATGCTTCGTATTTGCGAGGCTTGCAAATCTCGACTGGGACTTAATCCGGATGTTTTGAAGGCGGTCAGGATGCAAATGGAAGATGTGAACGGGAATAAGATGTCGGCCACTTTGTTGAGTTCCAACTCTGATACCCTCTTGGATAGGCTGGCGGCGGAGCGGGAAGGGAGCGGAAACGGTGCTTTTGAGGCTGAAACACCGGAAAGCGTCCGGGGTCAATTTGAGGCTGACGGTGAGGCTGGGAAAAGTCCCGCGCTTCTCGTTGAAAGCCCTGCCGATACTACCGTCAATGTCCCGGCAATCGTGGAAAATCCTCCAAGCGCCGAAACCCGGTAAAAAGCATGGACATTTTACAGCGGTTTGAGGCTGACAGAAAAAACGTACTTTCTAAATAACCGTGTTTTTGAGGCTAACTTAACGCAATCATCATTATGCGACGTTACAGTAAAACGTTCCTTAATGAGGCTTAGAGTTCTTTCATGGCGGTTGAGAACAATGGCGGAAAAATTGACGGCAGGGGGGCGTAAAATTTTTGACAGGAGGGGGGGTATGGGGCGCGATGGGGTTTCGGTCACGGTGCATCTATCCAGGCTGGAACGCCTCAGTCTATGAGTTTTAAATTTTTTGTATTCTATAAATTTTTCCAAAAATTTTTAAGAGTCCGACAGACTCAAAAAAATTTTAAAAATTTTTTTCTCTGAAAAAAAATCGACTTTTTTTTGCCTCAAAATTTGCCGTCCGTAATTCCACATATTCAGTAAATACCCCCCTCTTAAATTGCTGTCTTGTAATGATTAACGCCTTGATTTATGTTTGTCGAAAGGCAAAAAAAGCGAGGCGTAAAAGTGGTGCAGAACGCAGAAATACAGATAGCTCCGGAAACACTGGAGCTCTTTGTCGGCGAACAGAAAAAAAAGGCCAAGGCCGATAATTTTTTGCAAATTTACCGCTTCAAAAAAGCGCCGTCCCTCATCGCTGCCCTTGCGGACAAAATCCCCGGCATCACTCTGGAAAATGACAAATTGAGCGTTGATTTTGCTCAAATAAGCGACCCTGAATTGCTGTCAATGGTTTCGAATTCCGCCGAGGATGATTATGTGATGGACCTGCATGATTTGCAGGTGGATTTTGTTAAAAAATCCAATTCAAAAACTTCTAAAATAGAGTTTGAACGCTGGCTCTGCAAACGGGATTTGTACTATCTCGGAAAATACGTGCTCGGTTATTCAAAGGCGGTTTTTCACCTGCACAAATTCATGTGCGACACGATGGAAAATCTCCCCGATGGATACAGGGGGCTTCGTGAATTTCCCCGTGACTCGTTCAAGTCAACCTTCATGACAATTTCGTTTATCGTACAGCAGCTTTTGAATAATCCGAACATCCGGATACTGCTTAAATCGAACACGGTTAATAACGCCGCAAGCAAATTAAAAGAAGCTAGAAATCATTTCGAAAAAAACGACAGCCTCCGCCGCCTTTTCCCTGAACACTGCCCTGTCAAAAGGGCTGACCAGGGTAATAATACATACTGGAAATCCCCGGCAAATACCGCCGTTCAGAACGAAGGCAGTTTTAATGCCGCCGGCGTGGGTTCTTCGAGCACTTCTCAGCATTATGACATGATAATCGGAGATGACTTCTGGGATGAAGACAGCGTCGCTTCTCAGGAGACGATGACGAAGTGCAACAATGATTTAAACGGCATTGAATACCTGCTCGGGTCTCCCGAGGAGGGCAAAATAATTTTTATCGGGACGCGCTTTGCTCATGACGATCCGACAAAGGGACTGCTGGATAATATCCGTTATCGTTGCGTTATAGTTTCGGGTATCACACGACATGGGCGTTCGCTTTTTCCCGAGGCCATGTCTGTTGAACATCTCTATTCGCAATACCATTCCCACCGTTATAATTTCAGTTGTCAGATTATGCTTAATCCTTCATCCGAAGACAGCAGCTTTTCATCCGACTGGTTTAAATATCTCTCGTATTCCGAAGTGAAAAAACAGGAGCGGGAAGGAAAAATTAAAACCAGCGTTGTCATTCTTACTGATGCCGCCGGGCAGGATAAAACATCTTCCGATCCCGTGGCAATCCTTGCCGTTGTCAAGGACTCGTTGAAGCGTAAAACTGTTGTAGAGTATGTCCGTAAAAAACTCAACCCTCTGGATTTTCTTATAGCTGTTTCCAAAATGTACGACAAGTACAACGCCGATTACGCCGTCAGACAGAACGCCCTTATTGAAACGGTTCTGGAACCGTTTATTGACGCACGTAACAAGGACCGTAAAGAGCAGGGAATGGATAAAGTCCGCTGGGAAAAAATCTCTCTTGGCAAACAGAGCAAAATGGCGCGGATGAGCGGACTGCAACCATATTTTCAGAGGGGAGAAATGTATTTTGATCCGGCGATGGAAAATCTCAAGGAACTGCAGGATGAAATTTTATCGTTCCCGTTCAACATGTCAAACGATGACGGCATGGACGCGCTTTCTGAAATCACTGATGAGCTTGTTTCCAGATGTCCGCGCTTCGCGGAGGCCCCGCCGCCGCCTGTCGAAAGCCTTCCGACAAGGGAGAGTGTTATAGCGAATGAATTGAACCATAGGCGGTTAAGATGCGCGGAGGCGTTCAAAGCGGCACGGGAAGATAACCATAAAAAAGGGAGGCCCGGCGCGTGTGTAGCATAGAAATAATTCTTCTGATAACCGTCTGCGCTGTGCTTGTCGCGGCTATCGCCCTGCTCTTTCTGATGGCGGTTGCTGTTTATGTTTTTATGAGGCGTGTCCCGCCTCTGTTTTCAAGAAAAAAAGCGGAAAGTAAAATCGCCGCTGTAAATAAAGAACGCGCTACTGTGGGTAAGGTACAATGAAAAACACTGAAGACGATGTAACAAAAATTGAAGCCCTGCTCAAGCAGGGCGTCGAACATCATCGTGAGCTTGTGAATAACATTGAGCTTACGCTGGCGTTTCTTTCCGGTAATCAGTGGATGACCGCCGTCCGCAATATTGGCCTTGCGCCTGTCGAAAATTCTACAAACGAGTACCGCTGTACCAATAACATGATGCTTCCCACTTTTCACTGGAGAATGGAAAGGATGTTCAAGGAACAGCCCGTAATAACCTGTTTTGCGGGGGGCGATGAATTGACCGATGATGAAAAGGCCTATGTTGCTTCGAAGCTCTGCGATTACTGGCGAAGCAATTCCGGATGGCTTAACGCTGAAAAAGAAGCCGCCGGCTGGGTGGATGTCTCGGGCATGTCTTTTATCGCTCCAGTATGGAGACGCAATCCTTTTCTCGAAGTCAAGACAAAAAAATACGAGTACTCCGATGAGCCCTTTGAGGTTGATAAACTGATTTCCCATATTAAAGAACAGGAAATAAACCGCCCTGATTATGACGTTGCCTTTGATGTGTTCAGCATTTTTAATACTTTTCTTTTTCCTTTGACAGCCAATAAGTGGAATAAAATTACCGGAATACTTCACGCGGATATCGTGTCGTATGATTTTTTATGTGAACATCTCGGGGAAAAACTCACGGAAAAGGATCTCCGTACCGTCAATCCGTCTGAGATTAATTATGACGCTTTGGACAGGGTAAACAGCTATGTTTCCGGTGAGTTCGCTCTCTCAAAGCCGCCGCCTGAACAGGAAAAGCGCTACCTGCTTTTGACTTACCGTGAAAAGCCTTCTTTCAAAAACAGGGACGGGCGTTATGTCGTTATAGCCGGGGGCAAAAAAATTATTGACGCCGCCCTGCCCTATATCAAAGAGGCGCGGGAAATTGATCCCTCGGATGAACATAATATTTCGATGGGAGTTGTTCCGTGGAGCGCTATGGAAGTCCCGGGACGGCTTATACCTCCCGCCCCTATGGAGCTCCTGAGAGAAACCCAGGTGGAGTTGAATGACTTGTTGACAGACCAGAAACAGAACCGTAAAACTGTCGGCAGAAATAAAATTCTCATTCAGGAGGATACGCTGGACAAGGACGCGTATACAGATGAGCACGGCGAAATTATCGAACTGGGTAAACAGGACACTCCTCCGGTGATAATGCAGGGGCGCACGCTTGAGGGCATTGACAGCGAAATTGCTCAGAAGCGTTCCGCTTTCGATGATCTTTCTGGACGTAATCAGTTGTTCCGTGGACAGAACCCGGCACAGGTGAGAAGCGCTTTCCACTTGGATATTCTCCGCGAGGAAGGCGCTATGATTATCGACGGAGAAACACGCAGACGCGAGAAAGTTCATGAGATGGTCGCCCGTCTCTGCCTTGCTATATGCCGCCGCAGAATGGGGCGCGAAAAACTTATTGACATTGTCGGCCAGGACGCCGCCGGGTTTGCCGTCTCGTTCCTTGAATCCGGCAATATCCGCTTTGACATCCGTGTCAAAGAGGGAAGCGCACTTGCCCGTAATCACGCCTCCTATGAGGCAAAACTTGTTGATATGCTCCGCGCCGGGGCGTTTAATAATCCACAGACGGGGACGCTTGACGTGGATCTCTATTGGAGAATGTCCAAACTGGGAACGCTGAATTTTAATGTTGATAAACAGGCTAAAATCCGCACACGGGCAAGAAATGAAAATCATCTGATGTACCACGGCAATGAAATCATCATGCCTCAGAAACATGAAGATCATTATCTTCATATTGAGGAACACAAGGATTTCATGAACCGCCCTGAATGGTACAATGCCGCCGAGGAAAAACGCGTAAACATGACGGCGCATCTTGAGACACACACAAATATGCTGAACGAACAGCAGTCTCCAAATCTTTTCATGGACAAGATGAAACCGGGAATGATTGAAGCCGCCGCCATGCCGGCGATGAAACAGTTAGCAACTCAAAAATAAAGAAAGGAGTTTTTTGTATGAACATCTACAATTTAACCAAGGAAGCAATCGGCACTATGTGCAAGGGAAATCATGTCAGTATTCCCGCGTCCGCCGGAGGAGTAATCGGGGAAGCGAGTGTTTCGCCAAAAGTGGCGGATGAACTTCTCAGGAGATATCCGGGAAGCCTGACAAAAAATTTTGATGACGCCAGAGGCGGAGAAGTCGCGGGGCGCAATATCCTTTTTCAGAAGGAAAAAGCGGAACTTGAAGAAAAATTGAAGCAGAAGGAAAGCGAATGCGGCGGGCTGAAAAAAGAGCTGGAGAAAAAAGACTCTGAGTTGAATGAGTATCTGCTGAGAAATAAAAATCTTCAAGCCCGGATAGACGAACTTCTGAAACCGCCTGTCGCAGAAAACAAAGAAACCGCAGAGGATAAAAAATCTAAACACGCTTCAAAATAGCGATAAAAATTTGTTACGGCCCGCCCCCGTTACAGGGCGTTACGGTCCGCCAATCCGTTAATGGCGCAGAGAGGTAATTATGGAAAATGAAAACACAAGTCAGGGAACTCATGATCAGACCGCTGCTGAAGAACAGAACGTTTCTCAACAGACGGAAAATAAGCATGATGGCAAAAGCGAAAAGACGGTTCCGCTCTCAGTTCTTCTCAAGGAACGTGAGAAAAGACAGGAATATGAAAACCGCCTGAAAGAGCTCGAAGCCGGAAATAATTCCAGTTCCGCTCCGGATGGATTTCCGGAATTCAAGCTGGATAAAAAAGACATGCTTGATCTGACCCCTGAGGAACTGCAGAGCAAAATCAATTCGCATCTTGGCGAACACGTCAAACATGTGAAGGACTTTGTTCAGAAAACAGTTCAGAAAGAAATGTCCGCGCAGGAAGGTAAAAGTAAAGCAGAACGTCAGATTGACGCGGAGATGGGGAAATATGACATTTTTAATAAATGCAAAAATGAAGATCCCTACCTCTATGACTTCGCTCTTAACCGCCTTTCGGACAGCATTCAGAAAGACAAGGAGAAGTCGCTCGCTGATATCATTAAAGATATCGCCAAGGATTGCAGTCGGCGTTTTGTAAAAAAAGCTGATGAGCAGTCCGGGGACAAGGGAGAAGACACTCCTGTAATTATTCCCCCGGCGAACAGCGCGGCGGAGGTCGCTCACATGAAAGAAATAAAGGATTTGAAAAATCGCTCTTTCAAAGATTTAAGGGCGGATGCCACAAAGTTTTTGAGCGGCGCGGCAAATTCTCTCCTTGCAAAAGGTAAGAAAACGTAAACAGAAAACAAAAAAGGAATTTTTAAGATGCCTACAGAAAACCAAATATTTGACACATTTACAGCGCTGTCAACGGCAACGCTGGAAAAAGTGTATCTCCCGCACTTATATGAAGTCGCTTTCAGAAAGAAGCGTTCGTATCTGCTTGATCGCCTGACCCGTTCTTCCGAAGGAGTGAAGGGCCTTGAGGTCTATCTCACATTCCTCGCGGAATACGGCTGGAGTTTCCGTCCCATGTCGGAAATGGGCTACACCCCCAGCGGTGCCCCGTTCACGGCGTTGGAACAGAAAGCAAAACTCGGCTGTCATGCCGCCACCATCGCCGCCACATTGGAAGCGATCATGGCAACAGACGGCGATCACAGCCGCATAGGCGACCTGCTCGCGAGGCTCATGAAGGGAGTGCATGAAACATTTCCTCACTATATGTGCCAGGCGATATGGTCCGGGACAAGCGGCGTAATCGGCGTTGTGCTCAGTGTCTCCGGCAGTGTCGTAACTCTGGATAACGTCGGATTGACAAACACTCACGTCTATGACAGGGCAAAATATTTCGTTCCCGGCATGTTCGTGCAGGCTTTGACCTCCGCAGGAGTTAAAAGGGGTGACCCCGTCAAGGTTACGGTTGTAGATAAAGTGGCAGGAAAGATTACTCTTTCTTCCATTCCGACAGGACTGGCCGACAACGATATGTTTGTAGTATCGGATATCGCCGGACTGGAAAACGGCTATAATCAGAGTACCCCCGGAATACTGGACGTTATCGATGACGATAACACGTTCCAGAACACCGATCGCTCGCTTGCGGCTAACGCCAATCTCAGAGCGCTTGTCCGTAATAACAGCGGCACGGGCCGTCTGCCGACCTATTCCCTGCTTGAACAGTTCTTCTATGACTGCTATCAGCCGTCAATAGCCATAACGGACCATAGGGTCATTAACTATATATATGAGCACGTAATCATGCCTTATGTCAGGTTTACTTCTACAGAGAGAAAGTTTGAACTTGACTTTGAGTACGTAACCATCGGCAAAACAAAACTGATCGAGGATGAAGACGCGCACAATGACAAAATCATAGTCCCTGATCTGGACAACATGCAGATCCGCGACAAGGGCGCGTTGGGTTCGCTTTTCGGCAAAGGCTGGACGCCTATCCAGGGAAGGCCTTTCACTGAATACAACCTTGTCTATAACTTCCTTCTCATAGCGGAAGACTGCCGCAATATGGGAGTGCTTGGAGATATAAACATCCTGGCGGAGGCGTGAGATCTGATATGAGAACATGTCCGGCATACATTCAGAAGGCGTTGCGCGGGTATCATCCCGCGCTTTCCCTCCGCTGGGATAAATCATCTCATTGCTGGATGGTTTATTTCGGCGACCGCGCCGCTTTTGTTTACGAACACATCGACGGCAAACCTGCTGTCGATCCCTGCTTGAGCGAACTCATGCAGATCGTAAGGGAAGCTGATTCGCACAACGATCAGTTCCGCAGACAGCGCCGGGAATGGCGCCGGAAACGTCTCGACAGAAACAGCAGGCGTGAAGCAAACAGTTACGCGGACTGCGTAACTGAAAGCAGGGCCGTTGTCGCAAATGCCTATAGAGGCGCGGCAAAGCCTTTTATGCAACCATTAAAATTCGCAATTTAGGAGAAAAACAAATTATGAATACTGATGTAAGAAGAATAAAATGTGTCATCCCCGCCGATGTGGGAGAGGGTACAGCGGTTGATCTCAACCTGGTAACGGCAATGAATATCCCTGAAGAACTCATCCCCGCTATGACCCCGGTCATTGTGGCCAGACAGAGTTCGGCCCTCCTCGGTAAAGTAATCGATGACACGGTTTCCATATCTGGAAACGTCTTGTCGATAGATGAAGGCGCGACAGGCTTCGCCGCAGGCGATATCTACTATATCGACCTGATGCAGGGTACGATAATTTCCGCGACCGCCACAGTAAGGGCAAGTTCATAAAATCCCAACCCGGGGCCCCGGCTGAGTTTCAGCTCCCAGCCGGGGCTTTTTAGGAGACACATGAGAACACTCGCGGAAATGAGGGCGAAGGTAAGGCGGTATATTTCAGACGTCAGGGATGAGGAATACTCCAGCGCCGCTATTGACGCCGCGCTGAAGGACGCCGCCGATACGCTGTGGAATATGTTTTCGGCGGAAAAAAACGCCCGGCGTTTTCTTCGGAAAATCTCGGACGATATTTCCCTTGTCGCGTCCCAGGGGGATTATGATATCCCCGATGACTGCATGAGGATTGAAAGCGTCGAACTTAAACTTCTCAGCACTGATGAATATTTCGCTATCCCTTTTTCAGAGGGGGATGATGTCGCCGCGCGTTTTCCCAGAAGCTCGATGAGTTTTCACTCTCCGCTTTTCTGGAGCGATAACGCGGACGGCATTTCACAAATCCGCTTCTATCCGGCCCCGGCCGTCAGTTCCGGCGTGTTCCGGATTAAATACGCTTTCAAACCAGTCTTTCCGGACGCGGATGATGACAGCTTCAATCTCATAGACGATACTGCCGTTGATTATCCCGTTATTGACGGATGCGACGCCGCGATTGAATATCTCAGCGCCGCGATGCTTTCTTATGAGGAACTCGACAACAGCAAGCCCATAGGGGCGTTCGGACAACTGTTCACGGCAAAATATCAGGAACTGAAGGGTTCCGCCGCCAGAGGCGCGGTCAGACCGCAGAGACGCTATGTAAGGAGATCGCGTTGAAAGCTTCAATATCATATTTCGGAGGCGTAAAACAGGACGTTGAAAAACACCTGAACGGGCGCATGTTGCATTCTTCCCTTAACGTCAATGTCTCCGACATGGCAATCAGAAAACGCCGTGGATATGAAGTAATAGAACGCTTTGACGCTGCTGCCGCTTATCTGCTTTTTCCGCTCTCCTTATGTTTTTTGTCGCTTCCCGGGAACGCTTCCCCGGCGATAGGCGGCGCGGACTGTTACCTGCTGATTACCGATACCCTGCCGGATGAAACCGCAAAACATTTTGAAGTGAGGTTGTGAATGGATTTCTCAGAGTTCAAAGGCCTCAGGCAGGATACGGCAAAACACCTTGTAAATCAGGGTGAGGAAAATAAAAACGCCTCCGCATTGCGTGATTGCAGAAACATAAATATCGACACTAAGGGTATTCGCAAACGCGGGGGATTTGAAGCGACCGAATGCGTCTGGAGCCAGTACCTTTCAGCCGATTGCCTCGGACAGCTCCGTCCCGGCAATGGCAAACGATGGAATTTCGCCACCGGTAAAATCTTATTTGACGATGGCGATGACAGTGACGGCTTTTATTTCGTCCCCGTAAATGACTCCCCTCCGGCGCCGCCAGCTCCTCCGTCCACGTGGAGATTTAAACATATCGTTGAAGCCATTGACGAACGTCTTGACTACTATGATGAAACCGCCTCCGGTCTCCCGAAAACCAACGACGCGAGTATTACCGGACAAAATATAATTGACGCGCGTGCCGCCATAATCAGCCTTGCGACCGGGACGTGGGTACGAGATTTTTTTGGTTATTCCTATCCGAGCCCTTATGATTACAGAAAGTTTTCAAAAAACCATGATAGTTTCAGTAATTCAGTTAATGCCTCCACTCAGCGCCTTGCTCTCGTTTTTACTGATAAAGCTGATTTTTTGACATATTGCGGCAAAGAAAATGACTGGACAAGTTTAAGCGACCAGGCGGCAATATTCACTGAAATGGAAGATGTTCTTAAATTTTTAAATACCCTTGTTCTTGATGTTGATTATACTCAGGGAGGCAATACGAGGGCATTTTGGGGTAACCGTTCAGGGGCGTATCTTTCTGGCTTCGAATATCAAAAGCGTTCATATGTCAGTGCATTAGACGCGTGGAGTAATTTGTCTCTTTACTCATCTTATGGCAGTCAGGGAATTCTTGCTGGACGTTTGGTTTTAACGGCTAATCCGCCTCCTACAGGGGATTGCTGGGATGCCGATGCCGTGGGTCCGCTTGATGAAGTTTTTCCAGTATGTGATTCTATATCACTCAATGAAAAATATTCCAGATCTCTACAGTTTTATATAAGGCCGTATTCAAATTCCAGTATTGTTGTATCTGATATCAGCAATGAAGGCTATTTGTTTGAACAATGGAGGGAACTCTCCAGTAAAATAACCGGTATCACGGATACTACTTATATTTTAGATTTTTCTGTGATAAAAAATCGTAATCCGCTTACTTGGACACAACCTGAAGTTTCTCTATCTTCCAGTCCTGTTAGTTATGGTTGGCAACTGATAGGAAGCGGCTTGTGTGAAATAGAAATAACGTTCCCCTCCGACGCAAACTTAGGAAAGGTAACCCCATAATGTTTTCAGACTATTTACAGGACATATACCCGGCGGACAGCGCGAGGGATTTCGCGAACCTCGGCAGAAGGCTTTTTCTTTTGGACGGCATTAATCCGAATATCGTTACGGACGGCCATTCTCCGGATGACCGTATCATGGGCTGTTTCCCTCAGCAGAAACTTGATACTCCCGTTCCCGTTTCCGGAACGGGATTGACAGCCGGGGGAACTTACTATTACGGTGTTAAACGCCGCCTCGGTATCGGCGCTCTTGAAGTTCCCGCGGCGTGTGCTATCGCGGACAGCGTTCAGATGGATTTCAATACCATGACTTGCGCGGCGAACGGCGCGACGCTTGCGACATGGCAGGGGCTCAGCGACGGCAAATATCTCATCACGATTGACGGCGAAGAATACAATATCACCGGAGTTGACGCCACGGGTTGCGCTTCCCTCGAGGACGTCGCCGTAGCCCTTGAAACATCGCTGATTGAGTGGACCAATAACAGTATGCTTGAGGTGGCGTATGATGCAACTAATCTCTGTTTTGTCTTTAAGTCGAATGTTTCAATCACTGTGCTCTCTGCCGCCAGCGGGACGGGAACAGAAATTTCAGGAAGCGATTACCTGAACGGCACTGCGGGGACGATAGTCAATGCCGCTAATAAACGTAATACAATCGTCATTCACCAGAACGAATATATCTCGGCAAACGCCGCTTCCAGGGTGAAAAACTTTTACGGCATATATCGCAACAAAACAATAAATCTCAGCCTTTTATATCTCGTTGACGAACTCTCTCAGGAGGAATTGACGGGAACGGGAAGCAAGGGCGGCTGGGTAGTCGCTACGGAATACGAAACAGGGGACAGCGTTACCCTCAGCGGAGCGATGTACCGCTGTATCGCCGATCACACAGCGGCAAGCGACGATCAGCCGGGAACGGGCGCGAATTGGGCGACATACTGGCGGCAGATTATTGTCAGCGCCGTTACCGCCTGGGCGGCTGATACCGCCTATTCTCTCTCTGATATGCGTTGCGAAGGAAACATTCTCTACACCTGCATACTGGCGCATACCTCGACAACTGATGACCAGCCGGGAACGGGGATAAACTGGAAAACTTACTGGATTAAAAAGGGCTTCGTAACCTATACTGATTTGACGGAAGATATAGACCTTAACACCACTTATGAAGTGAACACCACAGAGAATGAAGCGAATAACTTTATTCCTCCGTGCCGTTATGTCCGTGTTTATAAGGGCCGCTTGGTTTGCGGCGGCTCGATAGCTTTTTCGCCCGGTACCGCTACGATAACGGAAGGCGCTCTGGGCACTGTGTCCATCACTTCGGATTATCCGCTAAGGCCTACTGATATCGGAGCGTACATTGTCATAGGCGCTGACAGTTCCCTCTCATACCAGATTACCGCCGTTGACCAGGTGAATAAAACTTACACGATATCTCCGGAGGCCGCGGAGGCATGCTCGGATGAGGTATGCTCTGTCTTCCGTGACTTTGACAGCCTTTATGTTTCGTCCCCTCTGCCGTCAAATATCGAAGGCTACATAACGGGTGAGGTCGTTTACCCAAACTTTGACAACGCCGAATTGAAGGGGATCGCCGCGTCAGGCGGCAATGTGTATATCCTGAGAGCAGGCGGAATTGAAACCGTCGAGGGTGGAGACGCCGGTATTTCTCTCGCGCCGCTCTCGGGATCGCCCCCTCCGTGCGTTTCTCACAAAACAATAGCCGATGATAATTGCAAGGCCCCAATGCTGATTTATTACGCCGGGACTGCAGGAATAGTCGTTGTCAGCGACGGCGCTCATAAGGTAATCTCTCAGGACATAGCTCCCTTAATTCTGAATGAAGTCGATCACGATTATGACGCCTTTACGCACGGCGTTTATGACCCTGTAAACAACAGATACTACTTATGGCTCTTTGGTATCGGTGACGTTGTAAATTACGGCGTTAGAATTCCCCAGCTCATGCTTACTTATGATTTTAACCGCAATTTCTGGACGGCCGGGGAGCTTGCCGCCAGCGCGTCAGGTTTATGGCGCGACACTAACGGCGCGGATATCGTCGTTATCGGCATCGCCGGGGGAGTGGCGAAACTTTCAATCGTCCCTTATGACGGAGTCGATATGAAGGGAAATGTTTCCTCCGCTACAACGACAACACTGACAGACTCGGCGGCGGCTTTTCCTGTCGCCGATGAAGATAATCCCGGGCTTTCGGGACTGCCGGTACACGTCTATGACAGTGCCGGAATCCTTCAACGCCGGATTGTAAAGAGCAATACAGCTACTGAAATTACCATTTATGGGACTTGGGAAGCAACTCCGACCGACGCATACAATTATCATGTCGGCCCCATACGTTGGAACGCCGAAACGGGCGATCTCGCTTTTGAAACTTTCGATACGCGCAAAAATTTTGAACGTGTCGTAATAGCCGGGGAAACTGAGGAGTTCGATGAATGGATTTCTGACGCTGGATATCTTGCCGGGGACAAGGTGCAGGTAAATGACGATAAGATTGGCGATAAGGCCTATCGCTGTATTTCTTCGCATACTTCGGCGGCAATCAGTCAGCCGGAAACTGGCGCAAATTGGGCGACTTTCTGGGAAGTTCTGAATATCAATGTAAAAGTTACCGTTCAGAGTTGCGGACTTGAAAGAAGCCGGAACGCCGCGAAAACCGAAGACTTAAAAAAACAGGGCAGGATTGAAATCAGCGGTTCAACTCTCGGTTTGAGAGGCCGGGGCGCGTCCGTAAAACTCGAAGGCGACGGCACGGATGACGTCGCTATCCTCGGTATCGCCCTTACTTCAACAGCCAGCGGAGGAAATAAGTAATGTCCGAGCTGTTGAAAAATCCCCCAAACAGAAATAACCAGATGGAACACCTCATCGCCCTTTGGAGAGTAGTAGCGGAACTTGAAAAAACCGTTGCCGCCCTCGGTTCCTCCAATGACGCGAACACGACCGCGATTACAACTGTCGCCTCTGAGACTTCCTCCAGTCTCTCAGGCTTTATTATGCCCTTCCATTCCCTTAATGAAATACCGCAAATTGATGACGATGACGAACTCTATATCTATGACAACTCAAATAAAGTCTATTGCCGCGCCCTTCTCAGCAAAATAAAGGCGCTTCATGCCCTGTTTTCGATCTCAAACGGAGGAATACATGTTATTCACGCCTATGAATACGCCGATGAAGCCGCGAGAATTGCGGCGACTGGTTTTATTGAAACGGACATTGGCAGAGTTGCCCTTCAGCTCGATGACAATAGCTTCTGGATACTGACCGCTTACAGTCCCATAACTTGGCAGAGAATTATCGGGGCGCACACTCACGGCGAATATTTAGAAAAAACGTCCAACCTCTCAGACCTGTCCGACGCTTCGACCGCCCGAAATAACCTCGGCCTCGGCACTGTCGCGACAAAAACCGCCCCGGGCGGAACAAGTTCCCAGCTTTTGGCCAATGACGGTTCAGGGGGCTTTTCAAATGTTACAGTCGGCGACAATCTGGACTTTACGGAAGGTACGCTTTCGGCTACTGCCGGCGGCGGCGCCATGCTTACTGAAAACACCACTGTTAATCTGACGTCAGACATGTCTGCTGCTGATATACAGGCATTAATTGATGCTCAACCCAAAAACTTAGGGGGATATACGTTAATATTTCAGTTTGGAAATGGTACGTATAATACCTCTATGACAAGTGCGTTAACCTTTTCTTATTTTTACAATGGCGTAGTAAATATACTGGGGAATACTGGAGAGACGGGATTGCACACTAATCAGGCGGTATATCTAGATTTTTCTGCAGGAACATCTGGCGGAATAGTTTGTACTGATTGTTTCTGTTATGTGCTTATTAAAAATCTCAAGATTAAGATATCCGATACTGGTGGCATTAGATGTATAAATGCAAATCAATGTACCAAAGTTTTTGTTTTTTATTGTTGTTTATTTGGGGCAAATAATACTGCCACTAATGTGGGATTTGGTGCTGATTTTACTGCTGCGTATGCATACTCTAATTATGTGTCAACATTACAGGTAGGTATTGGAACGTATATGTCAGCTATTGTGTATTCAATTAACAATGACGACACAGGCACTGCTCCTAAATACGGTATATCGGCACAACAAGCTGGTACACTAGGAAAGAGTGGTACTCAGCCGGCAGGTACTGTCAGTAATGAATATGAGGGAACTGGAGGGGATGTAAGATGAAGAGAATTGTTTATAAAAAATTAGACGGTGATATTTTAGAATTTTATGATACAGATGTCAACCTTGATGGTTTGAATAATGATTTAAAATTCGTTGAATGCGAGTGCAATGGAGCAGAAACAAATATCTCCGAAATAACTGGAACCATAAAAGACTACTCAAACTACAATGACCGGATAACAATATCATCATACGAATTCCTTAAGCGTTTTACGCAGGCGGAGCGGATAGCGATAAGAAGTTCCACTGATGTATATGTCATGGATTTTGTCAGCCTTACATGGGCGGCGCAAATCGTGGATTTCTCGGATGTTGATACTCTGGCTGGAATGGCATATCTCGTAACAACCGGGCTTTTAACCGAAGCCCGTAAAATAGAAATATTAAGTTAATAACAAAAAAACGTGGAGGGATTTGCTTCGTCAAATCCGTCTTAAAAAAAAGAAAGCAGGTAAAAATGAAAAAGAAAATCGTAATGGGACTCGTAAGTATCGTACTCACAGTAATGCTCTCCGGATGTTACTCAACATCCACGATAAGTGAGTTCGACCCTGTAAGCGGCAATCTGATAAAGCAGACCGAAACCAGCCAGCCGATAATCGACCAGATTACGGCCTCGACTAAGGATAAAACGGTCTTTTATTGGGAATCGGGCTGGATAGCTGCTATTCACGTTCAGCCGTCAGCAGAAACTATGTTTACAGCAGAGATGATAGCCACAAAAAGAGACAAAGGACTACTGACTGTACATAAGGACCAGCAGAACATGGATAAAATTGAGGGCGTAATCAAGGCCGCAAAGAGCACAGAGTCCCTGTCAGTTACCACCTCCGGTATTGGAAGCGGCACGGCGGCGACCTCGACAAATTCAGCCGCCTCTGAAACAAAATAATCTGATTTGACGAAGCAAATCCCTCCCCGGTTTGTGGAGGGTTGCGCTTCGTCGCAACCGGAAAGGAAACGCCCATGAGCTTGAAACTTCTGAGATGCAAGGCCGTTCCGCATGACGCGAAACTCAAGGACTTTGAAATTATAGGTTCTCTGCAGGTCGCTTTTGTGTGGAATGAAAAAACGTGTCGGAATGAAATAGTTCTCCTTTCTGAGATGCGTTTCATTCTCTATAAATACAATTGCGAAATTGTATTTTTCCCGGGTTTCCGCTGTGACGGCGGCTCCGTTCCAAAGGCCTTCTGGTCGGCTGTCTCAGACCCTTATTCAACGCGCTTTCTTTTAGCTTTTTTCCTGCATGACGGCCTTTATGCCGCTGAACTTTTCACGCGTTCGGAATGCGACTGGATATTCCTTGAACTCATGCGGGAACTCGGTGTTTCATGGCGTAAACGCAATGAAGTCTGGGCGGCTGTCAGAATGGGCGGCTGGTGGGTCTGGCTTGGACACATGAAAACAATTGTGAATGAAAACCGCAAACTCATTATGAAAGTGCCATGCAGACCATGAACATTACCGGTGAAATGCTCTCGCTTTTTTTTATTACCCTCAGTGCTATATGCGCCTTTGGGGCTTTCTTTCTCAAGAGAATAGACCAGCACAATGAACGCCACGGAGAAAAAATCGACAGGCTCGGCGAAAAAATCGAACACGTCCAGGCTACAATAGGCGATGTAAAAAAAGATTACGTTACTCATAAAGTTTGCGGCAAGCGCCGGAAAAAATGCCCGTGCGTAAAAGAAATTAAAAAGATAGAGAAGATGGTACGCGCATGAAAACAATTGTCATACTCGGTCACTACACCCCCTTTAACAGCCCTCTTTCAGTGGGGGATTTGAAAAAAGAGCACCGCTTTGAAGAAATATGGTGCATGAACGACTGGTACATGTTTTACCCGAACATCAAACGTCCGGATTATGTTTTTCAAATCCATGACGATTTTAAGGGCCTTCCCCCTGAAACAGGCCGTTGGCTCGGAGACTGGAAAAAAATCTATAACGACAGCGGCGCAAAAATCATCGTTACAACCCCCTGCCCCGATATTCCCAACGCTTCTATCATAAACCGCGGGGATTTGAAATTCAATAAAAAAATTCAGCTTGCCTCCGCCGTCAATATCATGTTCGCGTATATGCTGAAATACCGCATTGACGTTAAACGCGTTATTCTGAGAAACTTTCATCTTCTCACCGCGGGGGAATACGCAAACCAGTTCCCATATTTTTTTCAGGCGATAGAGGAACTTCAAAAAATCGGGATAGTCGTAGATTCCCCTATGATGGAGCTCTGGCAGGATAAAGCTGTCTATGTCGATTTCGCAAACTTGAAAGAAGTTGATGTTCTCTACGGCGAAAAAATAACAGGAAAAATCACAGTTGATATTAAAAATGATAAAGTTCAAATAAATACAGAGGTTAAATTATGAGCATTCAAGCCGTCTATGAAAGCAATTGGAAACGCCTGCAGGAAGCGCAGAACAATCAGACAAGTTCATCGTCCTATATGGATGAAGCGCGTTCAGGGTTGACCGCCGCCCCGACCGCTCCGACTGTCGCGGACCCGGGTGAACACGTTTACGGACAGGAAGAAAATAATAAAAATTATACCGCATGGCTTAATTACAATGACCAGAAAACTAAATACGACGCCGAAAGCGGTAAACGCGCCGCACTCTCTTTCTGGGACGAACAGCGCACGGCGTATGAAAAAGCCAATGAGGATACCCTCACAGACCGACAGGCGATGCTTGAGGAAATCGCGAAATACAAAGCGAACTCATTGCTCAGTAATGAAAAACTTAACGCCACTCTCTCGGAGGAGGAGGAAAGACTCAACGCCTCCGCGACCCAAACCATAGAGAACGCCGAAAAACAGTTTGCCTCCCAGGGGAGAAGCGCCGACCCCTTCGTCATGGCTTCACTGAAACGCAAACTTGCGATGTCCAACCAGGACCAGCTTAACGCGCGCCGCACGGAACTCGAAGTTGAACGCTCACAGATGCACGGCACTTACCTCGGATACCTGAACGAAACCCTGGCGAACACCAAGCGCAACGTCATGGACCCGAATACCGCTCTCAGTTTCATGCAACAGCTGGGGAGCGGTGCCAGCTCCGTAACGTCCCCGGGAATGAGTACCGGAGGCGGAGGAGGCGGAGGCGGCTCTCAGACTTTTAGAGGCGGCGGAAGTAAATATAAGGTTGATTATGATGATAGCTCAATTAGCAAAACGCTTGGGACACCTTCATCTAAAAGCGCATTTGCGAGAGGTGAAATATGAGTTTTAATGTAAATTACGGCAATCCCTATCTTCCGAGCGTGGGAGAGGGTGTCTTTGACGCGGCTAAAAAAGCGACTACTTATTCGCGCCTGGTGCAGAACGCGCAACTCCAGATCGCCGCCGACAATCTTGAGATTGAACGCGCTAAAATGCACCTTTCAGTAGGACAGGCAAAAGTTGAACAAGCCTACCGTCAAAGAGTATTTCAGGAAAATCAGGCGGAACGCCAGAAAAGCGAAAAGCTCGCGCGCGATAAAATGGAGCAGGATAGAATAATTGATGAGAAGAAAATCGCCGCAGCTGAAAGTAAACAGACTTGGGAAAAATCAAAAGACATCGAAGCGCAGAAAAACGCACGCGCTTATGTTGGGTATGGCAAACAGGACAGGGAAAACACCCTTAGAAAAGAAAAGGAGGCAAAGGAACTCCAAGTCAGGAATGACCTGAATAAAATCGCGCAGGATGGCGGCATCCCCTACAAGGAAGGCGAAGCCGCCCCCGCCGGGCGCGTCCTCCACGTCGCCGCCGATAATTCCAAATGGTACGTTACCCCCGAGTCCGAAAAGAAGTTCGCGGAAACTAAACGCATTGCGGAAATGCAGGGGGATGTGGCGGTTAAAAAAGCAGGTGAAATTGAAGAAAAAAAATACGCTTTGAAAACTGAAAAGGAAGATCAGGAACTGGATAAACAGGGATATCCTAAGGAAAAAAGGGCCGCTGTCAACCAGATAAGAGAGCGTATTAAATACGATGTAGCGAGAAAAGAAAGCTTGGAAAAATCAATAGACAAATACGATGAAAGAATGAGAACTGTAGGTCAACTTTATATCATGGAAAAACAGAGAAATCGAAAGGCTGTCGAACCTGAAGATGTAAAACTCTATAGGGAAAAAATAGCGAGCTTGGAAAAAGAAATAAATACAGTTGATTCCCGTATATCAAAATATAACGAGTCTTTGGACAATATCGTTACTCCTGGGCTTATTGAGGCAAGGAGATATACTTTGTCAAAGCTTCAAAATGACAAACTCAATGGTGTTGAAAATGAGGATTATGAAATCCTCCATGATTATCTGAACGATACTGACCCTGAAATAAGAAAAAAAGGTATTGAGGCTTTTAAAAAACTTATGGTGAAAACGAATAATGAGAGAAAAGGTTTAACCTTAAAATGAAAAACAAAATTGACAGCGCCATTGAACAAACTATGAATGATAACCCTATGAGTTTTCAGAATAGATTGGAAAAAGCGGAAACTCCCGATGATATTTTTAATCTTCTCCGTGAACATCATCCCGAACATTCCTCTGTTTCTTCTGAAAACACATCTGTCTCTGCTGAAATGTCTATAGACGCTCAAACGGAAAATGAAGTTTTTGCCGAATTGAAAAAATCTTACGATCCTAGCCGCTATGAGCGCAATCTCCCTGAGAAGGAAACAATTCAGAACGGCGGCAATTTCCGCGGCGCCGGCGCGAGCGGTTCATGGAATGAGGATATCCCCGATACCTCAAAGCCTTTTAATATTGTCTTTGACAAGGAAGAACCCAAATATACCACAAGCATTCTTAATAACCTTTATGAAGATACAAAAGCCGCCGCCGGGGATATGAAGGAGCTCGTTAATCGCGGAGGTGAGTCATTTCTGGGCGCTCTTTCTGGATTTGCTGAATCTATAAGCGGAAGTGAAAACCTTAAGGATTGGAATGATTCTCTCCGCTCTTATAAGGCTATGGAGGAAAAAGGCGATGAAAGAACTTCGGAACACATGGTTGCCAGTGCGCTATATGGATTTTCGCGCATGGCCCCGCAACTGCTTACAACACTGGGCGCAGGCGTATTGACTGGCGGCGCCGCCGCTCCGATTATCATAAGTTCCATGCAGGGCGCGGGAGATCTCTACAAAGATATGGATGATGAAGGCATTGACGAAAATATTTCCCTTCCCGTCTCTCTTATCGGAGGAACAATTTATGGAGCGATTGAAAATATACAGATAGGTCAGGCCGTTCCCGGATATAAAAACCTCACTGCCGGCGTTAAAAAGGTCATCACAGGAACCCTTACCGATACCGTTAAAAAAATAGCCACTAAAGAGGGCTTGAAAAAAGCCGGAAAATTTGCTCTTACTGTTGGAAAAGAAGTCTCTGAGGAAGTTGTTCAGGAAATGTCCAATGTCGCTTTTGACAATATCGGCAGAGGAATAAACGATTTGCTGAAAGGTTCAAAACTGCTTGAAGACGCGCCCGGTCTCTCTGAACAAATCAATCGGTACGTCAATACCGCAAAAGAAAGCGTCGGCCCTCTGCTTGTCGCTTCCCTTCTGGGACATGGCGGAACGGCGATAGCTGAACACGCCGCCGGTAAAATGAATCGCAAACTCGACGATATTCCGAAAGTCTCCGCCGATACTATTGAAAACGTCCAGCAGCCCCAGCCCATAGTCCCCCCCGTATCTGACCAGCTTGCCCGGCGTAGCTCTCCGAGCAAAGACGGGTCAGAGATGTCCGCCCAGTCAGACCTTGAACAAACGCAAACTGAGGCGGAACTCCTTAAAGTAAAACCTGAAAATGTTCCCTCTGACGCGATTGTCTCTAAATCCCCGGACGGAGGGATTTATTTTGTCTGGCCGGAATTGAATAATGACGGAAGAACTAAAACCTGGGTGGCGCAACGTCCTGATATGGACGCCCCTGTAGCCATGTTACCAGATCGTATAGCCGCGCTCGGACTTAAACCCGCCGATATTCACGGCATCAATGAAGACACACTTAGGGCCGCGGATTATATCGGGCTTGCTCCTGATGAAATGATTCAGGTCATGGAATACATGCAGACTGACTCTCCTGTTCCCTTCGTCAATTTTGCTGAAGAACTCGGACAAAAAAAATACAATGAATTTCTCGCTTCCCCTGAGAATGTGAAAAAAGCCGCCCTCGACAAATACATGCGGGATAACTTCGAGGAACAACCCGGCACTGCCGCGGAAACCACGCCCCCATCGGAGCATATCGGTGACGTTACCGATATGGCACTTAATAATAACGAGACTCCGTCTCCCGTGGAGGGGGCGCGAAGCGACATTGATAATGAGACTTCGTCCCCTCCGTTGCCGCCGCCGCAAGCGGAGCTGAGCGGGTCGCGGAGCGACTTTAATAATGAGGCTTCGCCTCGCTTCGTCCCTGGTCAAAAACTCGTCTGGAACCCCCGTAAAAATTCCCGGTGGGTTGTTTCTGTTATCGGCGATCCGCTCCCTGACGGCACTGTCGAAATCAAAGTTGAAAAATCCCCTCAGAAAAAAAACATCGGCGAAACCCATATCATCGCGCCGGAAAAACTCTATCAGCTCTCTGAACCCCAGGGCGTACAAACGCGGAAAGAATATCAGAAGCAGCTTTCAGGTTTTTCGAAAGAAACCCGGGGGCAGATTAAAAAAGACGCCTCTGAATTTGACTCCCTGGTGAAAGCCTCGGACGTTTTCTTTGATATCTTTGACAGCGCGGATAAATCGAAAACCGGACAGGATAAACAGGATGACGCTGTCACGGAATTCAACGCCCTGAAACAGTCCAGAATAAAAGCCGCCGAATATCTCGGCATTAAGGACGGCGATATCAACAGCCCTATGGACAGGGCAAAACATCTTGACGCTCTGAAAGAATGGCTGAACGGTCCCGGCAAAAAACTTGAGACCGCTAAAAAAAGCGAACTCTCAAAAAAACTTGTGGAAAAAGCGAAAACTGAAAAGATTTTCGCCGCCGATCTGCAGGATGGCGATCAGGTGTTTCATAAAGGCGAATGGATGATAAGCTCCGTTGATGACTCCACAGGCGATATACTGTTGCTTGACGGAACAAAAATCACTCTCGACCCGGCTGATGAAATAAACGTCGCCGGCGGTGAAATAATTTCTCCTGATGGCGAAGTCAGAAAACCCGAGGATGATACAGCCGTGGAGGATTTTGACCCATCTGTCCCATCCGACCTATCAGTCTCATCCGTCCCGTCCCTCTTTAAGGAACCCGTTGACAATTCTTTTTTTGAAAACCCTGATAGGGACAGGGAACTTAAAAATTTGCCGGATGAGACTTTGAGGCAACTCAATAAACCTCAAAAACCGCTTGTCTTAAAAAAGAATATTGTTGAAAAAAATAATGAACATCATCCTGAACTTGCCCTTGAAGATAACCAGCTCATTCTTAATGAAGCATTATATCAGACAACAGAATTATTTCAGGGTAAGCCAAAAGAGAAACCTGATTATTGGGTATTCGTAAAGAAAAACGGTAAGAGTAAACTGGCTGTTGTGGAATTGAGTGAAAGCAAAGATAATTATGAAATTGTTGGTTGGAGATATTCAGACTTGAAAGGTCTTGATAATATAAAAAACAGAGCTGGGACAGAGGGCGGCCAATTCCTCATAACGAAGGGTGATGAAACCCAACGGGCAGCTGACCTTTCTGCTCTTCGTCCAAGCTCTGATAAGTTTAAAAGCATACCACCGGAAAACCCCGCTTCCGATGGCAACCTGACAGGGCGAGCTAACGGGGATAACATCCCTGGCATTGATAATATTATACCCCAACCCACCGAAAAAGTCAAGGGCACAAGTTTAAATGCCTCAATCGACCAGGGCTATCAAAACTTGCCAGACTTGCCACGGCGTAGCCCTACGGACGAAGCCGGGCCACCAGCATTAGAGCTTCCCGAACTTGTCCGCCTTGCGACTGAACTTCTCGGGGAAGCCCCGCAAATACGTAAAAACATGGGAAACAAACTTGGTTTCTTCAAGGGCAAAGGTGAGGAGGGCTTTATAGCTCTCAGTTATGATATTTTCGCCGGGCCGCGCGTGGATTCCGTGAAGGTGAAAAAAGACGATCGCTCAGACGCCCGTAAAAAACTCATAGCGGAGAACGCGAAAAAATTCAGCGTTCCGGAAACTGAAATCATCGTCAATGAATTTTACGACAGAAAAACGCGCCGCTTCGTTCTCACCGCCCATAAAAGAGATCATGCCTATCCCGGGCGCACTATAGCCCATGAAATAGGCCACAGCGGCGACTGGCTCCCTGATAAAACATTGAAACGCGGTAACATTTTTGGCCATATCGCCGCCCTGAATGGTTATTTTGCTCACATGCTTTCTTTTCATCCGGACACTCCAAATATTTCCGACTGGGATAAAAAACAGATGCGTATTCAGGCCGCGCTTGCATTTGAACTCCCCGGGGATGCATACGGAGATGAACAGGCTTTTCGGATGCGCCGGAATTTCATTAAGGAGCGCACGGAAGCACTGATAGAAGAACGCAATATCAAAACGCGCACAGAAATAATGGATGAACTCAAAGCCCTCTCTGAATGGTGGACCCCGTTCCCTGCCAATCCCTCCCCGGGTTACGTTAAGTATCGCAACCGCCCCTCTGAACTCTATGCCGACGCCGTCAGCGTCCTTTTAAATGCTCCCAAGGAATTGCAGAAACGCGCCCCGGGCTTCTATACCCTTTTTCAGAATTACGCCATAAAACGCCCTGAAGTTAAAAAATCCCTCGACGGAATATATAACGATATTAATTCAGGAAAAATTAAGGAAACAAGGGTAAAGGCCCTTCTTGACGGCTTTGACGAAGGCGAAAAACGCTGGATTGAAAGCGTAAAAAAAGAAGATCCCAAGTTAAAAGACGCGCTTAATGATATGAAAACATTGTTTTATGATCGTTTTTCCATGCTGGAAAAGTATGTCGAGGCGGCAAGGCAAAAGGGATTGCCTGAAGATGTCGATCCGTATTATGCGGCTGAGGAATACAGTTATGCCGCCGGAAAACACGAAGTTTATATGGGCAGGGTCAATGAGGGCATTCTTGAACCCTTGAAAAAAAACGGGGTCGAGTGGAAGACTTTCGGAGAATACCTGTTTCATAGGCGTGTTGTAAATGAACGAACTGATAAGGCAAATCCCGAGGGATTTACGTCTGAAACCTCAGGGGAACGCCTTGATGAAATGCGTACAAACATGGGCGGTAAATTCGCCGTCATGGAGAAAGCCGCCTCGGAATTCTGGAAAATACGCAAAGAGGAAGTCATTAAACTGATGAAGGAAAACAATATGTTTTCCGAGGAACTTATGAAAAAAATTGACTCCAATGAGCATTACGCCGCATTTGATGTCAATAAATACATTGAGAAGGAACACGGACAGGGTTCCGGCGCAAAAATTTACCAGCAGATAGGGACTTTGGAGCATATAAGAAATCCGGCAACGGCTACAATGGCAAAGGATCTTCAACTCATACGTTCCGTTATGTGGAACAGAACTAAAAAGCTTACCGCCGATATGCTCCAGAAATTTGACCCTTCGCTTATAGAAAAGGCCGATGACCGCTTTGTAAATGATCACAAAGAATATCTCCCTGTAAAAACCAATGAAAAGGGCACAATGTTTTTTATGGAAGATGGAAAAATAAAGGCTTTTTATATAAACCGGAAACTTGCTGATGTTTTCGAGAGAGAAAACTATCAGGTTATGAACTTCTACCTGAAGGGCCTTGTCTCCTCGGGAGACTTTTTTAGAACTGTTTTTACTCAGATAAAGCCGGGATTTACGGTCGCTAACTTCATCCGCGATACATGGCGCACAGGTAAACATCTCAGAACAGAGGATAAAACCCTGTATGGAGCGTTTATTCATCCGTCTATCCGGCTCCCTGTTGAAATTTTCAGGGCAATGCCCCACGCTTGGAAATCCACTGAGAACAAGCTTACTCCGCTGATTTCCGAAATGCTTCAAAAGAGTATGCTTATTTCCGTTGCCGATCTCCGCAATCTTAATAACCTTGAAACTCAGATCGAACGCATGACCGCCATGTGGAATGTTACCGCTCGTGAACGCTTTAATAATATGCCGGCTTATAAAAAAATGGCTTCAATGTTTGTGTGGTATTCCATAAGGGCCGGTAAGACTGTCGAGCGTATCCCTAAAATCGCGGCGTACACGTATCTCAAACAGTACCGCCCGGACTTGTCCGAAAAACAGATAGCCCACCAGATACGCACTATATTCGGCTCCCCTGATTTTTTAAAAAGAGGAACGCAGTCGCACTGGACAAACGCGATAGCGATCTTCTCAAACGCCATTGTACAGGGATATGCTTCCGACTGGAAAGCAATGAAAAATGATGAGACCGTCATGATGAAAACCGTTATCGGCGCAATCCCCTACAGATCGCTTTTGTGGACTTGGAAATACGGCTGGATCGCCGCTATCGCCGCTTACCTTTTCGGGGATGATGACGATCGGACGGAGTTTTTCAGAAAAATCCAGTCCGTCCTTGAGAAAATTCCTGAATACGATCTCATGAATTACGCTGTTATACCAGTAGGTGAAACGGAACACGGACAGGCGCTTTATATCCGGATACCCCAGGATGAAACTACAAAACTTATTTCTGGCATCACATGGAACGCGATGAACATTTATAAGGGAACTTTCAGCCCCGGCGATGTCCCCAAAATTTTTAATTACGCCGCCGATCAGCTTCCCGGTTTCAATCCCGTTTTTACATTGGTGTCCGGCTCTGCAGCTTACCTCGGATTAAAAGAGGAACTCGCTCCGAACAGCCTCAAGCGCCAGATGGGGCAAACCCTCTGGAACGCACGTGGACAGGATGGAGTGCGTCTGCAGGGAGCTTCTGAATTCGGTAAATGGGCATGGAATACCTCCGGAGGCTCTTACTTTTGGAAATTTCCCGCCGAAGCGCAGAAAGAAGCTCCAAAAGAAGACGGCTTCGCCGGAATGGTGCAGACTGCTTCAACATGGCCTATCGTTAATGATATTGTCGGCCGCTTTCTGAAAGTCTCCGACGCCGGTATTGCCGGGGAAATCAAAAAGGAGATCCTTGATCCTATGAGAAATGAACAAGCCGCAATATCGGTTATGAAAAAGAATATCGTTGAAAAACGCCTCAAAGACGGCGATCTGTCAAACCTGACCGATGAGGAACGCGCGATATATGTCCGGAACCGCAAGCAGATTATGAATATGGTTCGCGACGCGATGAAGCTCAGGGGTTCCGACGCCGAAACCCGCGCGGTGCTGAAAGCCAATTCCAAAAAGGAAAAACAGGCCGTTCAAAACTACCTGATTAAATAATGTGGAGGGGCTTTGTCCCCCTCATTTTTTCTTGAATTCAAAGATTACCTTAATCCTGATTTTTTTAATGATTCGTAAAATAAATTAATGGCTTCCCTAAGTCTATGGGCTTGTTCTTTTTGTCTTTCTTCGAGAAAAAGAGGATATTTATTATCTGCTTCAATTCTTTTATCTGTAAAGTATTCTTTTGTGTCTTTGCTGTTTTCGGGCCGTGCTTCTTTAAATTTTAATTTAATAACTTCATCAGTCCTTGAGGATATAAGTGCCCAATGTTTTTTGTAAACATTACTGTAAATACGATCTTGCTTCCCCCATTTTTCCTCAAATACATCGATATAAAACAGAATAGTTTTTCTGTCTTTTGTCTTTCCAGTTAATTTAAGCGTTTCTAATTCGTCTTTAAGTAACTCATCTATGAGATTTTTAAAATCTGTTTGAAAGTTAATGAGACCTCTAAACTTTTCAGTTGATAATTTTTTAATATTTTCATAATTTTTCAGTATATCAGTTCTAACCCCGAACCGCCTTGTATCAGCATATCTTGTATTTTTGTTAAGTATGTTTTCATCCGCTTTAGTGAGGAAGGTAGCTACGGCAATAACTTTATTCGTGCCTTTCAACAGTATTGGTCCTCCGCTTGCGCCGGGAACGAAAGGCGCATCTATTTCTATTGTGCGAGGTCCCACGCCGATAATTTTACCGTTATCCATAGAGAGCACATCTTTTCCCTGATTGTTCCCTACAACGGTTATTTCGTCACCGATTTTGAATTCGTGTTTGTCCATATCAAGCAAATCATATTTAGCCTTCTGGTCTTTCAGTAGAAGCACGGCTATATCGTCGCCCTCTTCTGGAAAATATATTTCATCGGTACATTCAAGCTGATTATTATTGACGTCGAGAAACACCGGATTTTCAATCCCGGCCATAACGTGCATATTGGTAGCAATGGCCATCCAGCCGTTCCAGAAACAAATAAACCCTGTTCCTCGTCCGCCATCCCCCTGAATAACAACAACACTCCTTAAAACATCTTGGGAATATGCAGAAATAATGAATACAGTAAGAACAAGCAGCATCAATATTTTTTTCATAAATTTTTACCCCGCTCCTTTACTTAATATATTTGCGTATATATTAAAGAACAAGCCCCAAAATATAAAGATTTTTTACTGTCCCCCTCAGCCTCAAAATTTGTCCCCCAAACTGTCCCCCTCAGCCTCAAAATTTGTCCCCCAAACTGTCCCCCATCCGACAAGTTTACCACATTTCAGCAATTTATAAATGAGGCTAAAATCAACTACAAAAAGGAAGACAACAATTTGCTAAACCGTCGTACGGGTTACACTGTACCGGGGGTTCGAATCCCCCCCTCTCCGCCAATTTCCTTTAAGCTACTGATAATAAATGACTTATAATCTGACTTGGTGGAAGATTTTTATACCCGCTGCGAGGAGATTGTATCGGATACTTCCGGAATAGGATGGGGATTTCATGATACGCTCGGAGATTTATTCGGAAGCTATTTGGGGGACGCCTAGTACATCATAATCCTTAAAGTTTCGCTTCTGATTCCAGAGATACTT